>Ga0181528_10002135_pt1 | contig 12133 bp, 11 predicted proteins | sample PEATcosm2014_Bin_47_FD_119742 | JGI IMG/M metagenome (GOLD analysis project Ga0181528, IMG submission 119742) | Peatland microbial communities from MTU Mesocosm Facility, Houghton, MI, USA - PEATcosm2014_Bin10_10_metaG | ecosystem: Environmental > Terrestrial > Soil > Wetlands > Peat | place... | reverse complement strand
GAGATCGTCTTCGTGACTAACCCTCCGGCACCGCCCTTTGCCGCTGCCTGGCACATTGCGCCATCCCTGGTCGGTGGGCCGGCAGCCGGAAGAACCGGATTCGAGAATTCGATGCCGCAAATTGTAACGCTGAGATTTGCCATTTTACTTCCGTTCCATAGAGTCGTCGCCGGTCCAACGTCTGACGGCAGAAAGAATTGCGCGCACGGAGGCTTACTGACACCCAGATGAGGCGTGGATTGATTGTTTCCGAGCCAGACCCGCGACGCAGTGATGCATGTCACAAAGAAGCTTGGGCGGCACAATCATCTTTTACTATCGCTGCCATCATTTCTTACTATACGAAGAAGTGGTGGAAACTGTGACCCACAATGCTAAAATTCTTGAACGCGGAGACAGTCAATGTTGTTGGTCGGGAATGGGCGTCTGATCACCCACGATGATGGCCTGCCCCTACTTCAAGACGGGTGTGTCGTCATCCACAATGGCATAATTACCCAGGTTGGCCTCACGCCGGAGTTGCGGCTGCACTACCCCGACGCGCAATTTGTGGATGCCAGAGGCCGGATCATCATGCCAGGCCTGATCAACACCCACATGCACCTGTACAGCACCTTCGCCCGTGGAATGGCCCTGAAGGAAGATGCGCCCGGTAACTTCCTGCAGATTCTGGAGCGCCTCTGGTGGCGTCTGGATAAGGTTCTCACCCTTGAGGATGTCTATTACAGTGCGATGGTTCCGCTGATCGACTGTATCAAGAACGGCACCACCACCATCTTCGATCATCACTCCAGCCCCTCCGCCATTACTGGCAGCTTGTTCCGCATCGCGGAAGCCGCGCAGCAGGCTGGTGTGCGCAGTTGCCTCTCCTATGAGGTCTCCGATCGCGACGGCCCTGAAGTCACGGACCAGAGCATCGAGGAGAATCGGGCATTTCTGCAACACTGCAAACAGTCCCCTGAGACCACGATTCAGGGTCTCTTCGGGCTACATGCCTCCTTCACCTTGAACGACAAGACTCTTGCGCGTTGCCGGAAGGCCGCCGAAGAACTCGATGCGGGCTTCCATGTTCACACCGCCGAAGGCCCCGAAGATCTGGCGCAATGCCAGCGCCAGCACGGCAAGCGAATCGTCGAGCGATTCCATGATCTCGGTATTCTGGGAAGCAAGACAATTGCCGCCCATTGCGTCCACATCGACGATCGCGAGATTGACCTGCTGCACGACACGAGAACGAACGTGGTTCACAACCCTGAGTCCAACATGGGCAATGCGGTAGGCTGCGCTCCCGTACTCGATATGCTCAACCGCGGCGTGCGGGTTGGACTGGGAACCGATGGCTACACCTGCGACATGTTCGAATCGCTGAAGGTCGCAAACCTTCTGCATAAGCACCAGACAGGCCAACCCAGCGCGGGCTGGGCCGAGCCGCCAGCCATGCTGTTCGACGAAAACTCCGCCATCGCCAGTGAATGCTTCGGGCGCACCGTAGGCAAACTGATTCCGGGCGCATGTGCCGACGTGATTATCGTGGACTACGACCCACCGACCCCGTTGTGCGCCTCCAATATCAACGGACACATACTGTTCGGTATCTCCGGACGCGCGGTCGACACCACGATTATCGCTGGGCGGATCGTGATGCAGGACAGGAAGCTTCTCGCCATAGATGAAGCAGAAATCATGGCGAAAGCCAGGGTATCTGCGGCAAAACTTTGGCAGCGTTTTTGATTTCTTAGATTTGTTTTGTTCTAAATTCAAGTACTTCCTGAAGGAGTCTTACCTTGGCAATTGAACCTACAACGAATACGCGGCAACCGGCGGTGACTCCCAGGCCCGGTCCCGCTCACATGAGAGAGACCATCCAGGTCGACCAGAAGGTGCCACTGCTAAAAGGCATCCCGCTGAGTTTGCAGCATCTGTTTGCCATGTTCGGCGCGTCGATCCTGGTCCCCATCCTCTTTAATCAGGCGGCGGGAACAACAGTGATTGACCCGGCTCTGGTTCTGATGATGAACGGCATTGGAACTCTCATCTACACATTCGTCTGCCGAGGTAAAGCCCCTGCATTTCTGGGATCAAGCTTCGCCTTCATCGCCCCCACCATCACATGCATCACCATGGCCAAGGCCCCTGGAGTTGGATTCCAACATGCCCTAGGTGGCTTCGTCGTAGCCGGTCTTATATTTACCATCGTCTCTCTGATCATCCGCTTTGCCGGCAGGGAGTGGCTCAACGTGGTTCTTCCGCCGGCAGCCATGGGCCCCATCGTGGCGCTGATCGGATTGGAACTCGCGCCGGTTGCAACCGACATGGCATTCCATAAGGGCGGAGCCCTGAGTGGAACCGCAACGTTGATCTCGCTTTTTACGCTGCTTGTAGTCGTGATTGGCTCGCTGGTCTTCCGTGGATTCTTCGCCGCGATACCCGTTCTCATCGGCGTTATCTCGGGCTATCTGATGGCGGTGGTCGTCAATATCTGGGTACCCGGAACGATGGATTTCACGCCCCTGCATAGCGCTGCTATCTTCGCCTTTCCCCGCCCTGTCCTACCCATTTTCGACTGGGCCTCGATCGTGATCATCATGCCGGCTGCCCTGGTCGTCATTTCCGAGCACATCGGACACCTTTTCGTAACCAGCAACATTGTTGGACGCGACCTTCTCAAGGTTCCCGGACTGCACAATTCCCTGCTGGGTGATGGCCTTTCGACCATGATCTCCGGCTTCTCCGGTTCCTGCCCCACAACTACCTACGGCGAGAACATGGGAGTCATGGCCATCACCCGTGTTTATTCGGTCTGGGTGATTGGCGGCGCCGCTGTCATCTCCATCGTGATTGCATTCTTCGGCAAGGTGAGCGGCGCGATCCGCACCATACCCGTGCCGGTGATTGGCGGCATCAGCATGATGCTCTTCGGCGTCATCGCCGCCTCCGGCCTCCGCATGCTCATCGAGGCGAAAGTGGATTACTCGAAGAGCAAGAACCTTCTGCTCTCGGCAATCATCCTCGTGGTCGGAATATCCGGCGTCTCCTTGAAGTTGGGCCAGACTCAACTTCGCGGCATGGTGCTGGCCACCATCGTCGGCATGATTCTCAGCCTGTTCTTCTTCCTCCTGGAGAAGTGGGGCTTGAGTGCGGAAGACTCCGGCATCTTTGCCGAAGAGGAGTAAATCTGAAACATCGCGCTCCCCGTCCTGGCCATCTTCTGGCTGGGGCGGGATGTGACGCGCTCTCCCCGTGACGGTTTGCATTCGGCGGACCGGAGGGAGTAAAGTTCCGCTCCAACTACACTCCTGCCAGCATCCAATAGTCGCAGTTGGAGGAAATCTTATGTCAACCGTTATTGATCCACATATCGAAACCAATCCCTGGGAGGCACAGGCGGCGCGCTTCGAACTTGCCGCGCGAAAACTCAACCTCGACCCAGGTTTCTGGAAAATTCTCAGCCAGCCAGCCCGGGAAATCACAGTACACATCCCGGTTCAAATGGATGACGGCCGTATCGAGCTTTTTACCGGCTATCGAGTTCAGCATTCGATAGCGCGCGGTCCGGCCAAGGGCGGCATCCGCTACGCTCCCGAGGTTAACCTCGACGAAATACGCGCATTGGCCGCCTGGATGACCTGGAAGTGCGCCGTTGTGGACATTCCTTTTGGCGGGGCCAAAGGTGGAATCATCTGCGATCCCAAGAGTATGTCCCGTGGAGAACTCGAGCGCATGACCCGCCGCTTCACCGCTGAGCTGATCGAGGTCATTGGCCCGGAGAAAGACGTGCCTGCCCCCGACGTCAACACCAATGAGCAGGTCATGGCGTGGATGATGGACACCTATTCCATGCACATGCGCCAGACCGTCACGGCGGTCGTGACCGGCAAACCGATTGAGATTGGAGGCTCACGTGGCCGCCGTGAAGCCACCGGACGCGGCGTCATGTTCGTCACCCGCCAGGCGGTTCAAAAACTCGGTATGACGCCCGCGAACACCCGCGTCGTCGTGCAGGGTTTCGGCAATGTCGGCTCTTACGCCGCTCTGCTGCTCGGCGAGCAGGGATTCAAGATCACCGGCATCGCCGAGTTTACTTGCGGCCTTTACAACGCCAACGGAATCGACATCAAGAAGCTCTTCGAGTACAAGGCCGCGAACTCGACCATCCAGGGATTTCCCGGAGCCGAGGCCGCAAATCAGGATGATCTCATGGTTTCTGACTGCGAAGTCCTCATCCCCGCCGCCATCGAGAATGTGATTACCACCCACAACGCTAGCCGGATCAAGGCAAAAATCATCGTCGAGGGAGCTAACGGACCCACTACGGCTGCCGCCGACGACATTCTGCAGGATAAAGGCGTTTTCATCATTCCAGACATCCTTGCCAATGCCGGTGGCGTTACAACCTCCTACTTCGAGTGGGTGCAGGATCGTCAGGGATATTTCTGGAAGGAAGCGCGAGTCAATGAGGAACTGGAGGTTATCATGACCGACTCGTTCAATGCAGTCCTTCGTTACGCCGAATCGCATGGGGTCAACAATCGCATTGCCGCCTACATGCTGGCTATCGACCGCGTCGCCTCCACTATCAGGACAAGGGGCATCTACGCCTAAGGAGCACAACAAGATCTGGGTTCTGGTGCCCCATTTCTGCCCCCGTTGTTGGGCAGAAATGGGGTTTTTGGCTTTGCTTTTGTCCCTACCTTATCCCCACCACCGCCAGCATCCTCCCCGTCACGTGCTCCTTGCGGTAGGAGAAGAACAGATCCGTCCGGCAAGCCGTGCATAGGTCTATCGACGCAATATTTTCCGCCGGAACCCCCGCGTCCAGCAGTTGGCACCAGTTCGCCTTCACCAAGTCCAGATGCCGCGACATCGCAGGCTCGCCGTGCCCCGGCGCGCGTTGGTTCAAGAACAGCATCGGATACTTGGTCTTCAAACTCCAACTATCGAATACGTCTTCGAAAAGCTCCTTCGAGTAGGCGAACTGTGAGTCGAATTCACTCTCCACCTCTTCGCCAGTCTCATAGCAGCAACTCCCAATTCCCGGGCCAATGACGGCCAGCAGATCTTCCGGATCGCAACCGAACTGGCGCCTCATCTCGCCAATCCCTTTTTCCACGATCCGCTGTACGGTGCCGCGCCATCCGGCGTGGAAAACTCCCACGGCCTTGCGCTTACGGTCGGCCACAATCACCGGATAGCAATCTGCGGTCTTCACACCCAGCAGCACGCCCGGAGTATCGGTGATCAACCCGTCGCCTGCGCTTTCCATGACTTTGCCCCTGCGCAGCCGAGCCCACTCAGGCCCACTTGCTCCATAGACCCGGTGAATCGCTGCCGAATGTACCTGTCTCACCAGAATTAGCGGGATGTGTGGCCCATTGAAGCCTTCTCTTGGCTTGCGTGGGGTACTGACACGCTGAGCCATCAGTCCGCGCAAAAAGCGTTCGCGGTTGCGCTCCACGTTTTCCGCGCTGTCTTCGGCGGTAAATCCAAGATTCAGTTGCCGCCCGCCATATTCTTTGCTCACTCCGCCCAGCCGGGTGCTAAAGCCGTGGAGCAACCAAGGCACTTCCAGAAGCTTTTTGCCGGTTAGAATCTTGAGCTTGGAAGCAGTCCGCGGGAGCGGGCTGGAGCGCTCGTGATCACGCTTGGCGCGTTGCGTCTTCAGGGCCGAGGCTGAGCTTTTGGAGGGCGATTTCTTCTGCATACTCACAACTTTGATTGTAACGGATGCCTTTTTTCGCCCTCTTATGTGGGCGTTAGCCCTTCGACCCGACAAATTTGCTATGCCTACCCTTTCATTTTGGAGTAACCTAGCGGGGCCAAATCAGACGAGTTCAGGTCTGGCACGCTGTTGCAGGGTTTTGTTTGGCGGAATAGAGTTTCAGATACATGTACGAAGACTTCAGCACCGTCGAGCGTTGGACCGGAACCTCGGTCCGCTGTGTCTATCAGTGCATCATCATGGCAATTGCGACCCGCCACGCTGATGCGGTGGACGTGAAGTTCCTTGTCAACGGGCGCTCTGTCTGGATTGCGCTCGCTCATGCTGCGTGGGCTGAGCATCAAAAACAGACTGGAAACGTCATCACTGACCCGCTGGCTGTTGAGATTGCGGGGCATTATCTACGCAGCATTCTGGAGAATGGCGAAGAAAGCGGGCGCGACCTCTATACGCTCTCCGTCGCCGAAACTCTCGATCATTTGAATGCAGTCCTTGGTCAAATGACGCACCCGGGCGGTCCGCCGTAACCCGCTGAACCAAATCAGTTCAGAAACTCCGGCAGTCACTTTAGATTTTGTATTGATCCGTAATCATAAACATGAACGCTATTATTTCCGCGCCCGCGGATCTTATCCCGCGACACGCTAAGTGGGGATCTTATGAGCAGCAAGCAGCTAATGAGCCAGTCCAAGCACGCCGTGCCCCTAAGCAAGAACCAGAACCTGCTGAAGTGGGTTGAGAAAATTGCGGCGATGACAAAGCCCTCCGCCATCCACTGGGTAGACGGTTCGCAGGAGGAATACGATCAACTCTGCGCCGAACTAGTGGCTAATGGGACATTCACCAAATTAAATCCGAAGCTCTGGCCCGGTTGCTATTACGCCAAGTCAGATCCCGGTGACGTTGCACGTGTTGAAGACCGCACGTTCATCTGTTCCCATTCCAAGGAAAATGCCGGCCCCACGAACAATTGGGAAGACCCATTTTCCATGCGCAAGAAACTGAAAGGGCTCTTTGACGGATCCATGCGGGGCCGCACCATGTACGTGCTGCCGTTCAGCATGGGACCCGTCGGTTCCCCCTTGTCGCAGATCGGCGTGGAATTGACCGACTCGGCCTACGTAGTGGTCAATATGCGAATCATGACCCGCGTGGGGTTGCCGGTGATCAGAGAGATCGAAAAGGACGAAAAGCGCGTGGTGCCCTGCGTCCACAGCGTGGGCAAGCCGCTTGCACCTGGGGAAAAGGATGTAACCTGGCCCTGCAACAAAGAAAAGTACATCGTTCATTTCCCGGAGACTCGCGAGATCTGGTCCTACGGTTCCGGTTACGGCGGCAATGCGCTGCTGGGCAAGAAGTGCTTCGCCCTGCGCATCGCCTCCACCATGGCGCGCGATGAAGGCTGGATGGCCGAGCACATGCTCATCCTCGGCGCCGAGGATCCAAAAGGCGAAAAGACTTACGTGGCTGCTGCCTTCCCCAGCGCTTGTGGGAAGACGAACTTTGCCATGCTGATCCCTCCGGAAGGATTTGATGGCTGGAAGATCCGTACCGTTGGCGACGATATTGCCTGGATCAGGCCGGACGAAAATGGCCAGCTTCGCGCGATTAATCCGGAGGCTGGCTTCTTTGGCGTTGCCCCCGGCACGGGGATGCATACCAATCCCAACGCCATGGCGTCGCTCACCAAGAACTCCATCTTCACCAACGTTGCACTCACTCCCGAGGGCGGCGTCTGGTGGGAAGGCATGACCGACGAACCTCCTGCCGAGTGTACGGATTGGAAGGGCAATCGTTGGACGCCGCAGATTGCCAAGGAAACTGGCGCGGTTGCAGCGCACCCGAATTCCCGCTTCACGGCGCCTGCGTCGCAATGCCCGACCATCGATCCTGATTGGGAGAATCCGAACGGTGTGCCGATTAGTGCCTTCATCTTCGGCGGACGCCGTCCGACGACGATGCCACTGGTCTACCAGGCATTCAACTGGAGCGCAGGCGTTTACACCGGCGCAACCATGGGTTCCGAGACCACGGCGGCTGCCGCTGGAGCCGTGGGCAAAGTTCGCCGCGATCCCATGGCGATGCTGCCCTTCTGCGGATATCACATGGGCGACTACTGGCGTCATTGGATCCAGATGGGACGCAATCTCAGCGTTACCCCGCGCATTTTCCACGTGAACTGGTTTCGCAAGGGCGACGATGGCAAGTTCCTGTGGCCCGGTTACAGCGAAAACATGAGGGTTCTGAAGTGGATCATCGACCGCGCACACGGCAGGGCTCTTGGCAAGGAAACTCCTATTGGCTGGCTTCCTCGCTATGAGGACATGCACTGGGATGGCTTCGATTTCCCGAAGGAGACCTTCGACAAATTGCAGGTCGTCGACCGCGAGGCCTGGAAGCGCGAGGTGATCGGTCACGAAGAGTTGTTCATCTCGTTGCACGATCATCTGCCGTCCGAGATGGTCTATGAACGCGAACTGCTGATCTGCCGACTGTAAAACCTGTCCGGCGCACGTGAACAAGAATGCCGCTGCCTCGCGCAGCGGCATTTTTATTGGGTGTCATTCCGAACGAAGTGAGGAACTACGAGCTTCCCCAAATTTTGGATAGGTGGATACCAGGCAATTATTCGTTGGCCCCTACCCTCCTATATATCCCGGCAAAAATTTGAAAACAAAAGGGTTAAGTGGGAGGGAACCCGACATCGGGAGGAAATCCCACATTCGGCTCTATCTTCAGGATAGCAAAATTGAGCAGGCATTCCCTCACTTTGGGGAAAACTCTATTTTGTATGGAATCAGACGGTTGGGAGGAATTGGCGAGAATTTTCGCTTGACAGATACAAAATCGGAACAAAGGGGTGGATTTTCGAGGCGCTGCGTCCCACCTCTGCTAACCGCGGGATGTGGGGCACCCGGAATAGCGTAGCATTGCAGATGCGACGTTGTAACGAACTCGGAAAGAACTGCATTCTTTTAAGTGTTGGAAGCAGTTAGAAGTGGAGGCATCCATGCGCGAGTTACTCCCAGTTGTAGGTTTCTTGATCGTCTACCTGGCGCTAACCCGGTTCGTCTTGCCCAAACTCGGCGTGCCGACCTGAGCTGTGCCTAATCCGAAGACCCGCGTGTCGGGTCCTGAGCAAGACAGCGGTAAGACAAATCCCCGGCAGGGGTGTTGAAACGGGGCTCACGGGAGCCCAACCATCTCAGCCATGCATAGACAAACGTCAACCCCTTCTATCGTGCAACTGCGTATGGGGCCGGACTGATGCGGCTGAATACACTATCCAATCGGCGTTTAGCGGGTGCAAACGTGCGAAATTGCGGAAAAAAGTTGGGTTTTGGGGTGTTGGAGAGAGGCTGGAAATAGGGATTTGGGGTCATTTGCACCTGTTTCGGGCACAAGGATTGGCTTAAGTGGGCAATAATATACTTGACTCAGGATTGTTATGGCCCTAGACTTTAATCCCATTGGCGGTGATGTTTCAATTCAGCGAACCAAGACTGTACGTGTGCCCGTTTGGATTGAGCGCCCATATGAACTTCTAAGCTGGTGGGATATGATGCTTCCTTTTTCGTCGCGGCAATTCTTTTGGACCTCATACGCGCTTCAGCATATCGTCACGGACTGCTATATAGGTTCCGTTGCGGTTGGTGATGACGATCCTGCGTTTTTAATCACGAAACCGCTTGATGACGATGCTCGGCGGAACGCCATTAAGGGGCTTGAACCGACGCAGAAGTTTTTTGCTGAACTTGGTTTTCATATTTCAGCGGACACTATTGGGGAGTTGATTGACCTGCTGAAGAAGCCTAACCCTATGCAGAACATTCAGTGGCTATTGGATGAAGTTCGTTCCACCCGCAAGCTTTGCGAAAGGGAACTCAAGCACAAGGCATTCTTCTACGTTCCTCCAGAAAGTTCGGTATATTTCCCAAACTTAGATAATCTGCATGTATTCGGTGAAGAAGTAAACGAAGCCTTTCCAGGTGCTGCGTTTGATATTTCAGAATCTGGTACATGCTTGGCGCTTGGCCGCGCATCTGCAAGCGTGTTTCATCTTATGCGCGTGCTTGAGATCGGGCTTGCTGCGCTCGGAAGGGTGTTTGGAGTTTCATTAGAGCACACTAACTGGGGGCCAGCGATTGACCAGATTGAAAGCAAGATCAAGAGAATGCACGAAACTGAGCCGTGGAAATCGCAACCAGACCGCAAGAAGCAGCAAGAGTTTTACGCTCAGGCCGCCAGCCACTTCGGGATACTGAAAGACGCATGGAGGAACTACACAATGCACGCTCGTGGTTTCTACACAGAAGAGCAGGCGCGGCGAATCTTCCAGAACACAAAGAGCTTCATGCAGAATCTTTCCGAGGGAGGGTTGCATGAGTAACAAGAATGCAAAACGTGAGATTTGCGAGGGGATAAATGGCTCATTCGGAGTTCAATAAGTTCGACTCGTTGGCAACGAAGCTCCTGCGCGTCCCGCACAGCGAGATCAAGGCCAAACTAGAGGCCGAGAAAGCGGAGAGGGCTGAAAAGCCAAAACGAAAACAGAAATCCGCACAGAAATAAACCCGCCGCAAGGCGGGTTTTGTATTGGGCGTGAGAATGAATCCAAATCATCGAGTTATTGAGTGCGTGGAAGATATTTATGCAGCGGGATCAGATGTCCTCCGGGGCATTTCATCTCGCCCCACTTCCAAGTTTTTACGTAGACTCGCCATTCTTCATCGGTGGTGGATTGATTCAGCGGTGCGAATATTGGCAAGCGAGCTTTACAGGGTTCCTCTTCGCATCCAAGCATCCCTACAAAGACCCAATCCGAAATATGCGGTGCGTCTACCATCGCTTCCCGATGGCCTATCTGCGTCTTGGGAACAAGCGTGTACCTTTGCACGTGATTGCAGTGATTACACACAGCGGCAACATGGTGTTCAGCCGTGGCTTGGAGAACTGGATCGGGAAATACTTGGGTTAGCCTTTCAAGCGGGAGCAGAATGGGCTCTCTGCAACTTGAGCAAATCAGTTTGTAATGCAGAAGAAGTTCCACCTGGTTAACTCCAATCAAGACATTTTCTTCTTTGGCCCGCGTTTGTCTCTCAGCGGATTAGCAACACGTCGGAGATACCTTGCCAGTGAGTTCGGCATAGGTGAGGCGCTTGTTGGCTAGGCTGGCCGATAGAAGGCTGAAGCGGTCGAAATCACTGATCCGATTTTCTTTCTTCTTACCGCCGCGATTGTTGTACCGGAAAGCCTGTTCGTCGATGTAGCGGAACAGATGGAATGGCTCTACGGAAATATAGGTGCCGTTTAATTCACGCTTGAGCAACGACCAGAAGTTCTCGATGCCGTTGGTATGAATTAGGCCGTTCACGTATTCGTTGGCGTGGTTGATGATTTCATGTGCAAAGTCGCTGCCCTTGTATCCGCCCCATTCGTCAGTCATCAAGGTTGAGCCTGGAGCGATGTGCTTGCGCACAAGGGCTTGCAGGACGGGCTGAGTACGCTCTACGACGACTTCGGCCTTGACGCGACCTTGACGCTCAAGCATTCCAACCACGACGGTCTTAGTAACGCCACCACGCCGCTTGCTGGCGAGTTTTGGTTTGCGGTTCTTGTGCATGTTCTTGAGTTTTCCACCGACGAAGGTTTCGTCCGCTTCCACGACGGTTCCGCCGCCGCCGATCTTACCCATGTCGTCTTGCATGGCTAAGCGAATGCGGTGGAGCATGAACCATGCTGATTTCTGGGTTACACCGATAGTGCGGTGAAGCTCATAGCTGCTGATGCCGTTCTTGCAGTTGGCTACTAGCCACATGGCGACCAGCCATTTATCTAGGCCGATGGCGGAATCTTCCATGATGCTGCCGACCTTAACGCTGAACTGCTTGCGGGGATGGGTGTTCTTGCACTCCCACATTCGGCGAGTGGTGATGAAGCGAACGTCAGTAGCTCCACAAGTCGGACACTCAACTCCATCCGGCCAGCGGCGCGCAATAAGGTAGCCGAGGCAGTTGTCGGGTTCAGAGAAGAAGTTGATTGCGTCCTGTAGGGTTTCGGGCTCTCTGAGTTCGTTTTTCATAGCAAGAACATCATGCCAGAAAACATCTACTGAGTCAAGTATATTATTACCCTTAAGTGCTAACCGTTTGATTTCGTGTTGTTGCTAGTTGGGCACTGGCGTTCGCGTGGCCTCAGGGATTACTTGGGGAGTCCACCCTACGCCATGAGTCATCCAACGCTCGGGACTCTCGCAGAGCCCCAGAGTTGGAACAACGCCAACTCTGTGCCACGCTGAATATCTGGAAGAAAGGAGAAGCGTTCGACCAAGGACATGTGAAGTCACAAGCAGCTTGAGCGCGTAGTGCCATCGGAGAGCGGAACCATCGTTGCGTGATCCGCACGGTCACTGAG
>Ga0181528_10002133_pt1 | contig 12141 bp, 12 predicted proteins | sample PEATcosm2014_Bin_47_FD_119742 | JGI IMG/M metagenome (GOLD analysis project Ga0181528, IMG submission 119742) | Peatland microbial communities from MTU Mesocosm Facility, Houghton, MI, USA - PEATcosm2014_Bin10_10_metaG | ecosystem: Environmental > Terrestrial > Soil > Wetlands > Peat | place... | reverse complement strand
GCGGCGCCTCACCACGTACCCGACTCACTAAGTCGACAATCGCCTCAAAGAGATGGTCGCCTTGCTCGCGCACTTGGATGCGCTCTCGACGAGAGATCGTCGCGTCGCTTCCCACGACCGCGCACTCAGCCTTCGTCGCCCCTATGTCAAGGGCGAGGCACGGAATTACGGTGTCGGGAGACCCGACCCCGGTCATTCGCTCTTGCGGCGTTGGCGCGACAACCAGTCGCGAAGCGAACGGGTCCTCGGACCCAAGTTCGCGTGGGCGTCGTCACCTTGTGGTGACCGGGTAATGTCCTGCCACGACGCACGACCGAGCAGTCGAGCGTTGCGCTCAATTACCACCGCTGACACGAACATCAGCGCGACGCCAAACAGTCCCAATAACGTGGACTGGGAAAAGAACAGGATAAGGATCAAGAGTCCCGCGACAAAGCCAAGAATTCCCCAACGCACCCGACGTCCGCCGTGGGAGTACACGTTGGTCTCACGAACGTTCTTCGCGAACCTCGGATCTTGCTTCGAAAGGGACTCTTCGAGTTCAGCCAGAATCTTCTGCTCATGCTCTGAAAGTGGCATCGCGTCTCCTTCCGTCTGTTCTCCCTGTTATCGTACCGTTTCTCTCAGCCCGAACGCACGCGGTTCGGGCTGAGCGGAATTTAGAACTTGTTCACAAGGAAAGAGGACGATGCCGCCAGACCGGCTACGGGTCGCCATGATCTGCACGGGAAATATCTGTCGTTCCCCAATGGCCGAGGTCGTCGTTCGCCACCTCGTCGCCCAGGATGACGTTCTGGCTCCGCTCGTCCAAATCTCCAGTGCGGGAACGGCCCGATGGCACGTGGGCAGTCCCATGGATTCGCGAGCCCGGGCGGCCCTGGACCGGGCGGGCCTGAACGAACCTGGTTCGCTCGGCACCTACGCCGACGCGACCTACCTCAACGCGCACGACCTCGTCATCGCCATGACGCGCCAACACGCGCGCGAGGCCCGCGAGCGCCTCACGAACCAGGACACGGACGTGATCATGTTTCGCAATCTCCTCCAGCCGGGTCTCGACCTGGACGTCCCTGACCCCTACTACGGCACCGACGCGGATTTCGATGACTGCCTGTCGCTCTTTAGGCGAGGGGGTCCGCGTTTGATAGAGGAATTTCGTCGGCGACTGGATGCAGGCTCGCGCGAAGTTTGATCTCGGGCAAGGTGAGCGAAAGCAGGAGCGCGAGCACGCCCACCGGAATCGCCCAGATGTAGGCAGTCTGGATACTGCCCGCAATCTCTCTGACCACCACGACTAGTTCGTTCAACGGTTGAGCCTTCAACAGGTCCGGCGTCCATCGCGCCGGAGTCGGGAACCCCTTGCTCAACGCGCCAGTCGATACGTCAACGCGGTACCGGTGCGCCAGTTCGTTGGTGTAAAGCGCTCCGAGGACCGCCGTTCCGAAGGATCCGCCGATCGAGCGAAAGAAGTTCGCCCCCGCAGTCGCGGCCCCGATGTCCGAGGGGTCGACCGCGTTCTGGACGGCGGTGACCAGGATCTGCATCACCAGGCCGATGCCCACACCCAATACGAACATGTAGAGCGCGATACGAGTACTCGACGTCGCGACACCAATGGTGCCAAAGAAGCCGAGACCGATAGTCATGATCGCCGTACCGAAGATTGGGAACGGCCGATACTTCCAACCTCGCGCCACCAACTGGCCGGTGATGATCGAAGCGGCGAAGAGACCCACCATCATCGGTAAAAGTCGTAATCCAGAATTGGTGGGCGTGGCGCCTCGCACGTCTTGGAAGTAGACGGGTAGGAACGTCATCGCACCAAACATCGCAAAGCCCACGACGAAGCCGATGGCCGACGCCGACGAGAAGACGCGATTCGCGAACAGGTGAGGCGCGATAATCGGTTCAGCCGACCGCCGCTCGATCACCACGAAAATCCCCGTGAAGGCGAGCCCACCCACCAAGAGCGCAATGGAATTCATCGAGGACCACGCGAAAGAAGTGCCGCCCAGTGACGTGAACAAGATAAGTCCCGACGCCGCCAGGGTCAAGGTCACGATGCCCGCGTAGTCAATGACGTGCTTGACCCGCGCGCCAGCCCCGGGCAACGCCGCGGTCGTCACCACCAGCGCGACGATGCCCACTGGTACGTTGACGAAGAAGATCCATCGCCACGACCAGTACTCGACAATGAATCCACCCAGCAAGGGCCCGATGACGATGGCCGCACCGAAGACGGCCCCAAAGAAGCCCGAGTAGCGTCCCCGCTCGCGTGGGGGCACGATGTCCGCGACGATCGCTTGGGCACCGACCATAAGGCCGCCACCACCCAGGCCCTGGAGCGCGCGAAAGAGGATCAGGGTAATCATGCTGTTGGCGATCCCACAGAGCATGCTGCCCACGAGGAAGATAACGATGGCCGCCTGGAAATAGACCTTTCGTCCGTGCAGGTCGCCCAGCTTTCCCCACAGGGGCGTACTGACCGTCGAGGACAACAGGTACGCCACGACGACCCACGACAGGTGGTTCGCCCCGTGAAGGTCGCCCACGATGGTTGGCAGCGCCGTCGAAACTATCGTGCTGTCGAGGGCCGCGAGTAACAGGCCAAGCATCAGCGCGCCGAAGACGAAATACAGTTCTCGTTTTGGCATCAGCGCTGTCGCCTGATCACTCATGGCTTCCTCGTTTCACACTGAGCGCAGCACGGCGCGTCAATCCGTACACCCTAATGGCCTCGCCGACTCGTTCTACGTCACGACGACCTCGACGTGGCAGACCGGTCCCCGGGCGCGGACACGTTCGCGCAAGCAAAGCGAGATCCTCCAGTCGATAAGTTGTCCTGGGAGGTCGCAATGAAAACACGTCTCACCGAACTGCTGAACATCGAACACCCCATCATGCTCGCGGGCATGGGAGGTGTGGCGTACCACGAACTCGCGGCCGCGGTCTCGAACGCCGGCGGTTACGGCTGTCTCGGGGCATCGACGATGTCGAGCGCGCAGCTGGCCCAGGAGATCGCCAAGACCAAGGCGCTCACCGCCAAGCCCTTTGGGGTGGATCTGCTTACCGCTTTTCCCGACACCCTGCAGAAGAACGTCGAGCTCTTGATCGAAGGAGGCGCTTCTACCTTCGTCGCCGGCCTGGGTGTACCGCGCCACGTAATTGACACCTGTCACAACCACGGGGTCCTCGTGATCTCGATGTGCGGCAAGGTCGACCACGCCAAGCGCGCGCTCGACGCTGGTTGCGACGTCGTCGTCGCCCAAGGCACCGAAGCGGGCGGACACACCGGAACCGTCGCGACCATGCCCTTGGTGCCGCTCATCGTCGACGCCGTGGGTTCTTTCATCCCCGTCGTCGCCGCGGGTGGCATTTTCGACGGTCGTGGCCTCGCGGCATCGTTGGCCCTCGGCGCCGACGGCGTCTGGATCGGCACGCGTTTCATCGCCACCCCCGAGGCTCGTGCGATCCCGGGATTTCGAGAGGGCATTCTCGCGTCCAAAGAAGACGGCACCGTCGTCTCGCGCGCGTTCTCGGGAAAGACCATGCGGGTGCTGCGCAATGAGACAACCGACCGCTACGAGGCTGACCCTACGCTTCTCAGAAAGTTCCCCGACCAGTTACGGGTGTCGTTCAACGACGGGACCTTTCACCTGGGCGGGGACCAGAACACGCGCGGGGTCGATCCACGCCGGGAGGGCTACCCCGCGGGACAGGCCGTGGGAGCAATCGAGTCGCTCAAACCCGCCGCCACGATCGTCTACGACATGGTGAACCAGGCCACCGCCATCCTCGCCAGACTCAACGCGTAGTTGTCCGAGGGCGTCTGTTACGTGGCGTCGCCGGTTTGCGCGTTGACGGTCCTAATCTCGTGGCATGGTTCAGCGAGCCGCCACGGCTGAGGAGATCCTCTCGACGGTCAGGGGCAGCGACCGACGCGTCACGCTCGCCAAGCGCACGGTCGTCGAGGTTCTCGTCAACGCTCGCGGTCACCAGACCGCCGAAGAGATCACGGCCGCCGTTCAAGCATTACGACCAGAAGTCAGTCCCTCAACGGTCTATCGGATACTCGAAGAGTTCGAGGAACTCGACGTCGTGGTGCACTCGCACCTCGGACAAGCCGCGGCTGTCTATCACCTCGCCGGAGCGGTGCACGGGCACTTGACCTGCGAGCATTGCAAGAACACCTTCGAAATCTCGGCGGCTCACTTTGACGCGCTCAGCAAGGATCTGCAGAAGTCTTACGGCTTTCAGTTGGATCGTCACCACGTCGCGCTCTCGGGCACGTGCGCGAAATGTCGGCGCGAGCATCAATCACGTCGCTGAGTGGTCTTATCCAGTTATTACATCGTTTGTCCGACGTCCGCAGCGCACGTCACTAAGGTGAAGTACACCCCATGCTAAAGATTGAGCATCTCACCAAGCACTACAAAGAAACCGTCGCGATCAACGACCTCGACTTTGAGGTGATCCCGGGCGTCGTCACTGGCTTCCTCGGTCCAAACGGTTCAGGAAAATCGACCACGATGCGAATCATCCTTGGACTCGATCACCCCACCAAGGGCCGCGCCACGATTGACGGCAAGAACTTTGAGGATTTGAAGTCCCCGCTGCATCAAGTAGGCGCACTCCTTGACGCCAAGGCCGTGCACCCCGGACGCACCGCGCGCAATCATCTGCGAGCCCTAGCGACGTCGAACCGAATAAAGAAGTCGCGCGTCGACGAGGTCCTCGAGTTCGTAGGCATCTCCTCGGTCGCCGATAAAAAGGTCGGCGGTTTCTCGCTCGGTATGAGCCAACGACTGGGCATCGCCGCTGCGCTGTTGGGCGATCCCCCCGTGCTGCTCTTCGACGAACCCGTCAACGGTCTCGATCCCGAAGGAATTCGGTGGATCCGAGAGTTCTTCCGCTCGCTCGCCAAAGAAGGACGCACGGTCTTCGTCAGTTCACACCTGATGAGCGAGATGGCCCTGACCGCCGATCAGATCATCGTCATCGGTCGCGGCGCCTTGATCACCCAAGGTTCCGTGGACGATCTGACGGCAACCGCACAAGGAACAGTCCTCGTGCGAGCATCGGACTTGCCGGGTCTCACCAAAGCTCTCCAAGCGCGAAAGGCCCAGGTCCAGGCGTCGAGCGACAAGAGTCTGACCGTGAGCGGACTCACGTCCGACCAGGTGGGTGAGGCGGCCTTTCAAGCGGGCGTCACCGTCTATGAATTGACTCCCCAGCGCGCGTCGCTCGAAGAGGTCTTCATGGACCTCACTGCCGACTCAGTCGAGTACGGCACCACGATGCCTGGAGCGATGCCCCGTGAGTAGTAACCAGACTCTCGTCGACGTCGTGAAGTCCGAGTGGATCAAGTTCCGCACGGTTCGATCCTCGGTCATGGGCGTCATAGTGTTCTTCGTGCTCACGCTCGGTTTGGGTGGCCTCATCTCGTGGGCGATTCGTAGTCACTGGACCCGGACCTCGGTCGCGGACAAACTCACGTTCGACCCCGTTTCCACGAGTCTGGCCGGGATCATCTTCGCTCAGTTCGCCGTCGGCGTCATTGGCGTTCTCTTCATCACCAGCGAATACTCGTCGGGTTCGATTCGAACGACACTCACCGCGGTCTCGAACCGCCTGCGGCTCATCACGGGCAAGACCATCGTCCTCGCCGTGTCGCTCATCGTCGTGAGCGAGATCGTCTGCTTCGCGGCCTTCGAGCTCGGACAATCGATCTTCAAGGGCGTCGTGCCCACCGACTCGCTTGGTACCACCGACGTCCTTCGCTCAGTCTTGCTGGCCGGACTGTACTTGACCCTGCTCACGATTGCGGGTTTCTCGCTCGGTCTCATCGTGCGTCACAGTGCCGCGTGCATCAGCATCTTCGTGTCAATCCTCTTGATCGTGCCGATCATCTTCGCCTTCCTCCCCCAGAGTTGGCAGAACTCGTACTCGAAGTACCTACCATCCGAACTGGGTCGATCGATGATGTCGCCCTTCCCGCCCGCCTATCACCTGGGCGCCTGGAACGCGTGCATCTTGCTCGTGGTCTACGTGATCGTGATATTTGGCGCCGGTGTCACCTTGATGATTCGCCGCGACGCCTGAGCCAGTCGTTCTAGGGTGACGCGATGGACCTCAACGACGCTCTTCGCACGACCGGCTCGATTCGCGAGTTCAGCCCCGAACCGGTCTCGGACCAATTGCTCTACGACATCTTGGACGACGCACGTTTCGCGCCCTCGGGAGGCAACCGCCAAGCGTGGCGCGTCATCGTCGTTACCGGTGATCAACGACGCGCCATTGGCGAGATCTACCTCGACGCGTGGCACGATTACGTGGCCCACCTGCTGGCGGGCTTGATTCCCTTCTCGCCTCTCGCGAGCCCGTCGGACCGTGCCGATGCCAGCGCCCAGCGCGAGCAGGCGGTCCTGCTCTCGAACCCCGAGGGTTTCGCCGAGACCATCGATCAGGTGCCCGTGATGCTCATAGTCCTCGCCGACCTCGCCGCGCTCGCCGCGACCGATCGTGATCTCGAGCGTTACCAGCTCGTGGGTGGTGCCTCGATCTATCCCTTCGTCTGGAGTGTGCTCTTGAGCGCCCACGCCCATGGTCTGGGTGGGGTGATGACCACCATCCTCACCCGACACGAGGACCAAGCACGTCGCGTGCTGGGCGTGCCGGACTCGTACGCGGTCGCAGCGCTCGTGGCGCTCGGTCATCCCCTGCAGCGTCACACGAAGCTGAAACGACGGGCCGTCGAAGAATTCACGGTGCGCGACTCGTTTGACGGAGTGCCCTTCTCGCGCAACTAGGCGCCGAAGACCGATTCGGTGTCCTCACCCTGACGACGGGGCCCGCGACGAACGTCGGGTCGCACACCGTCAATGAGCAAGGGGGTGCGCATCGTCGATACCGTGCCCCCCGGACTCGACATCGAACCCACGAAGTCGCCGTCTCGGATCTGATCTTGGGCGAACGCGCCCGCCACGTCGAGCACGGGCGCGTGCGGGACGCCAGAGTGGCGCAACACGGCGAGCCAGGCGTCGCTCGAACTCTTGACGAAGACCTCGTTCAAGACCGATCGAAGTACGTCGCGCCCGGCGACGCGTTCATCGTTGGTCGTCCACTCGCCTCGCCTCAACCGCTCGTCACCGATCACCTCGACGAGTCGCGCGAACTGCTGATCGGTGCCCACGGCGAGCAGCAGCAATCCGTCACTGGTGGTGACCGGTCCGTAGGGGGCGATGCTCGGGTGGTCGTTGCCCAGGCGCGTGGGGTTGACGCCCGTGGCGAGGTAGCCCTGCGCTTGGTTCACCAGCGCACTCATTGTCGATTCGAGCAGCGGCACCTCAAAATGACGACCCGGGCGATTGCACGACCGAGCGAAGAGACCGCTCAACATGGCGATCGCCCCGTAGAGTCCGGTGACCACGTCAGCCACCGGTGAACCCACCTTGCTCGGTGGCGAGTTGGTTTCACCGGTCACCCCCATCAGACCCGAACGAGCCTGCGCCAGCAAGTCAAAAGACGGTAGGTCCGCCAGTGGCCCGCCAGTGGTCGCGGGCGTAATCGACACCCAGACGCAGTCGCGATTTCGCGCCCGCAACCCGTCGATGTTGAGTGAACGGACCTGACTCTCGAGATAATTCTCGACCACCACGTCGGCGACCTCGACCAGCGCCGCCACGTGTTCGTAATCCTGCGCACGACGAAGGTCCGCCACCACGTTGCGTCGATGGCGGTTCACGGCCAAGAAGTACGTCGCGTCGTCGCCGAAGCGAGGCGGCGCGAGCGAGCGAACCGGATCACCGTCGGGACTCTCCACCTTGATGACGTCAGCACCAAGGTCCCCCGCGATCATCGCGCACAACGGACCGGCGAGTACGCGCGACAGATCGAGTACGCGCACGCCCTCGAGCGGAAGCCCGGTGCCCTGGTTCGACGGATCGATCTCCCAGACCACTAGAGAACTTTCGAGAGAAAGTTCTTCAGCCGCTCCGACGAGGGAGTGATCAGGATCACGCGAGGGTCGCCATACTCCTCGATGACGCCGCCGTCCAAGAAGTAGACCGAATTGGCCACCTCGCGCGCGAATCCCATCTCGTGAGTCACCACGATCATCGTCATGCCGCTGCGCGCGAGGTCCTTCATCACTTCGAGCACCTCACCGACCAACTCGGGGTCGAGCGCCGACGTCGGCTCGTCAAAGAGCATGAGCTTGGGGTCCATGGCGAGGGCGCGGGCGATCGCGACGCGCTGCTGCTGACCGCCCGAGAGCTGGCTCGGGTAGCTCGATTCCTTGTCCTTCAGACCTACGCGCGCGAGCAGCTCGCGCGCCTTGAAGGTGGCGTCGTCGCGGTTCTTGCCGAGCACTTTCCTTTGACCGACCGTCACGTTCTCCAAGACGGTCAGGTGCTGGAACAAATTGAATCGTTGAAAGACCATGCCAATTCGCGAACGATTCTCGCAAACGCGCTTGTCGGTGAGTTCATAGAGTCGACCGTTTCGCATCTCGTAACCAACGAGTTCGTTGTCGACGCGAAGTTCCCCGCTGTCGTGTTTTTCTAAGTGATTAATACAACGCAGGAGCGTACTCTTGCCCGAACCAGAAGGGCCGATCAAACACGTCACTTCACCGCGATCGACGTTGAGGTCAACACCCTTTAAGACCTCGACGCCGTTATAGGACTTACGAACATCGTGGATCTTGACCATGGGTTCACTCACGCTGAGACCTCGATACCGCGACGAGTGCGAAACTTCGACGCGACGCCCGCCAGGTCAGTGCGCAGACGCTGAATCGGGGTCGGCGGTGGCGTTCGTAATGCGCCGCGCGCAAAGCGCCGTTCGAGGTAGAACTGGCCCGTCGAGAGCACCGTCGTGACCAACAAGTACCAAAGGCTCGCCACGATGAGCAACGGGACGATCTCGAAATTCTCGCTGTAGATATTGGTCGCGGCGCCGAGCAGATCTATGACCCCCACCACACTGACGAGCGACGTGGTCTTGAGCATGGAGATGACTTCGTTGCCGGTCGGCGGGATGATGACGCGCATCGCTTGGGGAATGGTCACCAAGCGCAGGGTCTGGCGACGCGTCATGCCGAGCGAGGTCGCCGCCTCGATCTGGCCCTCGTCGACCGAGATCAGCCCCGCCCGGGCGATTTCTGACATATAGGCGCCTTCGTTCAGTCCGAGTCCGATGGCGCACGCCTCCATGAGCGTGAGTGACGTGTTGACGTTGAAGTGCACGAAGGTGACGTGCGTGAAAGGGACGCCGAGAGTCAAATGGGGATAGACCGCCCCGATGAAACTCCAAAAGAGCAATTGCACGAGTACCGGCGTACCGCGAAAGAACCACGTGTACGTCCAGGCAATCGAGGAGAGTACTCGATTAGGTGACATCCGCATCACCGCGATCGTGACGCCGAGCACGATGCCAATGACCATGGCGACCACGGTCAGGAAGATCGTGCGCAACAAACCGTGCAGGATCTCGGAGGTAAAGAAGTACTGACCCACGATGTTCCACTGGTACCGGTAGACCATCGCGTGCTGACACACTTTCACGCCACTTATGACGTGACAGACAATCCTCGCGCTGGCCACCTTGAAGAACAAGGAGTGCACGACCATAGCGAGGAATAGGCCGACGACCGCGACGCCGACCCAGCGACCATAATGACGAACGGGGACGACCTTTACGGTGGCGTCCCCGTTCGCAGTCATGAGCTCGTTTTCGTCAAAGCCTTAGGAGGTCGCTCCGTCCAGGACGATCTTGGACGTAGGCAGTGCTCCTGCGGTGACGCCCCACTTGGCGAGGATGGCCCCGTACGTACCGTTGGCGATGAGCGTCTTGACCGCGGCCTGGATTGCCGTGGCGAGACCCTTACCGGCCGCCGTCTTGGGGGTGCCGATTCCGTAGGGCGCAACTTCAATCGCGCTGCCCACGAGCTTGAAGGCGCCGTTGGACTTAGAGACCACGTAACCCGCGACTTGACTATCGAGGAAGCCGAGTTGCGCGCGTCCCGAAGAAACCGCGAGGTCGGCGCTGGTCTGGGTTGGGTACGCGAGCACCGTCAATTTCTTTGAAGCCGAACACGTCTTGGCGGTGTTGACCGCGTCGGACTGTTCGGTCGTGCCCGTCTCCACGGCGACGCTCAGACCACAAAGGCTCGCGAGCCCCGTGAACTTCACCGACGACGAGGACTTCGCGTACACGGCCTCGCCCGCCTGGAAGTAGTCAACGAAGTAGACCTGCTTCTCGCGGGCCTTGGTGTCAGTGAACGACGAATTGGCGATCTGGTAACGGCCCGCCTTGATACCGGCCAGAATGCTGTCAAAGGTCACGTTGTTCTCGTTGATCTTGACGCCGAGCGTGGTGCCGATGGCCTTCATCAAGTCGACGTCAAAGCCCACCATCGTGGTGCCACTCATCGACTCGTCCGGCGCGTACGTGGCGTCGGTGGCTACCTGAATCGTGCCCTTCGTGAAGGTCGCCGGCACCAGTTTGGCGTCGGCGGCGTTATACGAACCAGTGGTCGCGGCACCCGCGACCAGACTTGAGGCCAACACCAACGACGTGATGCCGGTGACGACCAGTGCTTGACGCACGCGGGTAATTCGACGCATGGACTCTCCCCTTATTTCCTCGCCAGGTCTGGCGTATGGGTTCTATTGATACCAGAAATCAAGGGACGCCCGTCACGGTGACGTGTCGATCGCGTGAATTCCCGCTCAGGCGTGCTGTAATTGCTCTCTCTTCGCGACCCGGTCGGGTAAGAACCGATAGACCGCCAAACCCACCACCATGGCAATGAGTGCGGCCACCAGGCACCCCCGGTGAAAACCGTCGATGAACGACGAGACGACTCCCGACGCGAGCGCCTGGTGTAGGGCAAGTCCCTTGGGGACGTGGGCGACGACGGCCTTGGCCGCTTGGGTCGAGCTTTGGGCGATGTTGAGTTGCGCGCTCGATAGACCCAGGTGAGCGAACGCGTGGCGCACCTCTGGTCCAAAGAGCGACGAAAAGACCGATCCCACCACGGCGACCCCCATCGTGCCACCGATCTCTCGCGTGGTCTCGTTCACCGCCGCGCCCGCGCCGATCTGGTCGGACCGCAGCGAACCCATGATCGCCGCCGTCGACGGCGCGCTTATCAAGGAGAACCCGAAGGCGAGCACGACCATGCTGCCCATGATCGGACCGACGTAGGCGGCGTGCGCCCCGATGTACGTCATCCAGAACAGGGCGACGCCCATGATCAGCAGTCCCGCGCTCACGACGTAACGCGTGCCCACGCGCAGCGCGGCGATCGCCCCGAGTGGCGTGACGATCATCGTCACGATCGCGAACGGCAGCGTGTGCACGCCGGCCGCCAGCGGCGAATACCCGTGGATCAACTGAAAGTACTGGGTGACGAGAAAGATGAAGCCGAACAGACAGAAGAAGCTCGTCGCAATGGCGCCCGCACCCGCAGAGAATGCCCGATTAGAGAAGACGCGCACGTCAAGCAGGGGTCCCGCGCGTCGCAGTTCGTACAGCACGAACGAGCAGAGCAGGATTCCTGAGACCGCGAAGAGCCCGAGCGTCGAGACGCTTCGCCATCCCCATTCGGGCCCTTGGATGATCGCGAGAACCAACAGCGTCACGAACGAAGTGCCCAGAGCGAGCCCCGCGAAGTCGAATCGACGTTGAAGCTGGTTTCGCGATTCCGGAACGATAAGCACGCCCGCGATAAAGGCGAAGACCACGATGGGAATGTTCACCAAGAAGATCGAGCCGTACCAGAAGTGGGTGATCAGTTCACCGCCGACGATGGGACCGATAGCGATCGCGACCCCGGCGGTCGCACCCCAGACGCCAAAGGCCTTGGCGCGTTGGGAAGGGTCCTTGAAGGTCGTGGTGAGAATCGACAGCGTCGCGGGAAAGATGAACGCCGCGGCCGCGCCCATGAGAGCGCGCGCCGTCAGCAACGCCTCGATGCTATGTGAGCGCGCCGCCAAGTATGAAAAAATCCCGAACAGGAGTAGCGCGCTTTGCATGATCCGCCTGCGACCGAATCGATCAGAGAGTCCCCCGCCCATCAGCAACAAACCCGCGAAGGGCAGCGAATAGCCGTCCACGATCCACTGCAAGTCGGTG
>Ga0181528_10002132_pt1 | contig 12147 bp, 11 predicted proteins | sample PEATcosm2014_Bin_47_FD_119742 | JGI IMG/M metagenome (GOLD analysis project Ga0181528, IMG submission 119742) | Peatland microbial communities from MTU Mesocosm Facility, Houghton, MI, USA - PEATcosm2014_Bin10_10_metaG | ecosystem: Environmental > Terrestrial > Soil > Wetlands > Peat | place... | reverse complement strand
CCGTTCAGGACAGAGTAGAGCCGATGGTGATAGGCCGGATATCCGCCGTCGCCGCAATAGGCGCGACAGGCGTAGTCGGGCTCCAGCGGCGCGTGGCGAGCCAGCAGCAGCAGTCGCGTCCGCGCCGCTTCGGTCGGGCGGAGCAGAAAATCTGGATAGGCTGCGGCAATCAAGCGGCCGAAACGAGGCCCGCGCACAACCACCCGCGGCACGACGCTTGCGAAGCGTTCTCGCCAACGCGCTCAGCGACTTGGTCGCAAGGCGTTCGGACGGCGACGGAAGTGCGATGTTGGATGACGAGCAGCGACATGACGTGGAGGCGGTCGAAGCTTTCGCCGGGTTCGAGAGCGCGGCGGCTTCGGAACCGGGACGGCTGTGGCGCTCGCCGCAGCTGCGGCCGGGTATCGTTGTCCACGAACCCGGCTATGAGATCGACGCACTGCTCGCCGAGTTCGCGCTGACGTTGCGCAGCCGCGGCTTCCGGGTCACGGGCCTCGTCCAGACAAACAATCGCGGCGGCGCGGGAACCGGCGCAGGTTGCGCCGACGAGATCGAGTTCTTCGATCTCGCCGCGTCGAAGCGCGGCGCCGCGAGCCGCGCTTCGTTGATTGCCCGGCTGCGCGCGGCGATCCGCGTCGACGCCGATCTTGTCGTGCTCGGCCGGTTTCCTTTCCGGCTGGACGCGCTCGATGGCGCTGCGGCGGCGCTGCGGCTCGAAGCCGGACGCTCGCTGCCGATGCTGTCGGCGATTTCCGGCGGCTGCATCGCCAAATGGCTCGAACGGACCGCGCCGCCCGGCGCGATGCTGGCGGCCGATCCCGACGCGCTGTGGTCGTGGTGGGGGCCGGAGAATCTCTACCGCGATCTCGCGGCCGGCGTCGTCGACGGCGAAGTGCGGCGCCTTGTCTGCGGCGCGCGCTGGGTCCTCGTCGAGGGGCCGCACGGAACGGGCCTCGGCCGGCTGCCCGCGGCGAAGAGCCTCGCCCGCCGCGCGTCCGAATGGGCGGCGCGCGGCTTGCGCGAATTGGCGCAGGGCATAGCATCCTGGGACCCGCTCGAAGCCGCGCTCGGGCTCGCCGCCGTCAACGCTCACTACAACAGCTGCGACTTGGACGCTGCGCCCGGCAACGGCGTGCGCGGGCTCGCGCGCGGCGAAGGTCGCGTTGTCGTAGTCGGCGCGTTTCCGGGCGTTAAGGAGATCTTCCGCAATGTCGCCATCGTCGAGACGGACCCGCGCCCGGGAGAGCATCCGCCCGCGCTGCTCGATACTTTGATCGGCGACAGCCGCGCCGTTGTCGTCAACGCTTCCGCGCTCGCCATGCGGACGTTGCCAAGCATCCTGCGTCAGGCGCGTGGTCGCCCGCTCGCGCTGATCGGGCCGACGACGCCGATGACGTCCCGCCTCGGCGCCTATGGCGTCGGCTTGACAAGCGGCCTCGTCGTGACCGACCCGGACGGCCTCGCCCGCGCCGTGCGGGCCGGCGCGCCAACGCGGGAGTTCACGCGCTTCGGTCATTACGCGCATATTGCATGTTAGCGAGTGCGCCTCACGCCCGAATGTGAACGAGGCGCCCGAAGCGCACGAATTCCCTCGCAGGTGCGCCCGCGGCGACCGCGCCCGCCAAACCTGACGCATCATGGACGACGAAGCCGCCGAGCACGCTGAGGCCGTATGCGTGCAGCCGCGACGCAAGCGGCGTCGCGGGACCGACCAGCCCCACCGGGCGCTGCCGCGCCAGCCGCAGGATGCGCTGCAGGCTGCGATTGACGAGCGCCGACGAGTTGACGAGCGCCGCGCCGCACGCCGGCAACAGCGTATCCAGAGCCGCGAAGGAAAGCGCGCCCGGCCGGGGACTCGCCTCCACAACGGCGCATTCCGGCAGCACGTCGCCGATATCCGGGAAGGCGCCGATGACCGCGACCGGGCTTGGCGCGGAGCGAAACGCCGCCGCGCCGTCGCCGGCGAAGCCGGCGAAATCGAACCGGTTGTAATGCGCGTTGATCGCGGCGACGCCGAGCGCCGTCTCCAGGGGATCCAGCGACCGCGCCAAACGGGCGAGCGTCGCGAGGCTTTCGCCCCGAAGCTTGTCGGCGCGTGCGGCAAACTCGCCGCCGGGACGCGGCAAAGGCGCGAGCCCCGCGCCGCGCCGCCCCTCGACAAGGACCCAGCGCAGCCCGCAGACGACGCGGATCGTCTCCGTCTCAGGGACGCCGAGGATGAGATCGTCGTAAAGTCGCTCCGGCCCCCACCAACGCCAGAGATCGCGGCGATCCGGGGCGATCATCGTCCCTTCGAGCCGCACGAAACTGTGGGTATGATGAATCGCGGCGCCCGCGATCGCGGTCAGCACCGGCAGGCCGCGCCCTGAGGTCGGGCCGATCGGCAAGCCAACCTCACCCGCGGCATCGGCGCAGGCGGGAAAGCGGCCGACGGCGAACAAATCCGCGCCCTCGCTGATCGCCTGCTCGAGACGCCGCCGCGCGGCGCGGGGCTCCTCGACAAAGCTCGCCCCCGTCGCAAGATCGACGCTGAGCGGCGAGGCGCCGGCGGGTTGCGGCTTGCGGGCGTAGCCGCCGACGCGGAACCCGCGCGCGCGCAGTTCGCCGGCGAAGTCGATCAGCAACGCGTCCGCAGTCGCGCAGGGTTCATGCACCACGACGCCGGGCCGCAGCCATTTCGCCGCCTCCGCCGAAGGTCGCGGTCTCGGCTTCGACAGAGCGAGTTGGGGCCGGGGAATGGCTTTCGACATAAAGGCGTCCATCATCGTGGACAATCAGCAGCAAGGCCCGGGCCAACATTTTGTCGCCCTGCAAAGCCGCTCGGTCTCGGTAACGCCGCATGCGGGACTGCCTACGAACCCGTCGGAACGGTTTCAACCCGGAACGTACGAATATGAACTAACGTGCGGCGTTTGCTCGGGCGCATCGAGCGAAATGTCTGAGTTCCGGGCCATGGCCGCCCGGCGCCGATCTTGCGACACGCCAAGCGTGCGCCTGCTCCTCGTCGAGCGGAGCCAACATGTCGCCAGCCCCGCTGGAGACGGACGCGGCCTGAGCCGTCATCCCTAAATCCATCCCGCCTGAGGGGCGGCGCGATGGATTCAAAAGGAGACGTCATGTCCGCGCCAGAATATCCTATCCGGTTGCATCGGTCGGCTTTGCGGGCTGTCTCGACCTTCGCGCTCCTGGTCGCCGCGAGCCCATGCTGGGCGGATCCGGCGACGACTTCCGCTCAGGGGGTGGAGGAACTGCCGCCGGTCACGGTGACCGCTCCGGCCACCAGCGCCAAAGCCGACGGTTCGGCAGCGGCAGGCTATCGCACGGAAAAGGCCGATCTCGGCCCGCTCGGCGACAAGAAGATCCTCGACACGCCGTATTCGATTGTTTCGGTCCCGCGCGAGCTGATGGATGCGCAGCAGGCGACGCAGATCAACGACGTCGTCAAATACGACCCGTCGGCTCAAATCGAGCCGCGCGGCAACCTCGATTTCGGTCGCCCGCAGACGCGCGGCTTCGAGAACGCCAGCACGCAGAACACGCGCATCGACGGGCTCAATTCCTACACCATCATGTCCTACCCGATGGAGGCGTTCCAAAGCCTGGAAATTCTCAACGGCGCCGCAGGCGCGCTCTATGGCGCCTCGTCTGCAGGCGGAATTTTCAACTTCATCTCGAAACGGGCGACCGACGCGCCGCTCGCAGAGGCGACGCTGGGCTACGACGCCAACGGCTTGCTCACCGAACATGTCGAGGCCAGCGGCCGTCTCGCCGACGGCGCCATCGGCTACCGCCTCAACGCGCTGACCGAGAACGGCCAGAGCTACGTGGTCGGCTCCGACGTCAAGCGCGACCTCGTCTCCGGAAATTTCGATTTTCACCTCGGACCGCACACAAAGCTGGAGCTCAACGCCTATTATTATCTCGACGACGAGCTGGGGTTTCCCGCCGCCTTCGTCTATGGCGCAAGCCCCGGCAAGGGCCTACCGTACGCGCCCGTTCTGACCGCCAATCTGCCCGCCGCGCCCGATCCAACCAAGCCCGGCTATGGGGTGATCGGCGCCGGGCAGACGTTGCAGGCCGCCGTCGCTGACGCCAAGCTGATCCACGAATACAGCTCCGATTGGAAACTGACCCTCGGTGTCCTCGGGCAGACGCTCGGCCGCACGGAAAATCCTACGGGTAGTTACGGCGCCGCCGATCCCGGCAACTGGCTCACCAGCGGCAGCGGCGCCTACAACGTGATCGTAGGCGACACCGGACTACGACAAAACGTCGACAGCTATCTCGCCAATCTGAACGGCCGCGTGACCACTGGCCCGATCACGCACGACCTCGTCATCGCAACCAACGGCTACGAGCAGGTTGGCTACACGCGCATCGGCCAGAATTACCTCCTCGGCTCCTCGCCGATCGCCGACCCGACCGTCTACTCGCTGCCCACCTACGCCAACCGCGGCGCGTTCTATCATTCGACGACCTCAGGCCAAGCGGTCGCGGTGCTCGGCGACACGATCAGCTTTAACGAGCATTGGCAGGTCCTGCTCGCCGGCAGCGAGAGCTTTCTGACCAGTCGGAGCTTCAGCGCGGCCGGGGTGCAAACCGCCGACTACAACGCCAACGGCTTCAGCCCGACGATCTCCCTCATCTACAAGCCGACCTCAGCCATCACCACCTATGCGACCTACGCCGACGCGCTGCAACAGGGCGACACCGCGCCGACCACGGCCGGGATCACAAACCCCGGCGCCGTGCTGCCGCCCTATCGCACTAAGGATTACGAGCTTGGCGCAAAATGGCTCATGCCCAACAACATCGAACTGGACACCGCGGCGTTTCGCATGTCGCGCCCTTACGCATTCCTCAATCCGCGCGAAAACACCTTCGAGGCGGCTGGCGATCAGGTCAACGATGGCGTCGAGGCGATGGCGCGCGGGCGGCTGTTCGACAGCCTCAATGTGATCGGCGGCGTGACCTACCTCGACCCCAAGCTTGACAACACCGGCGTCGCCTCGACGACCAACAAGCTCGTAGTCAGCGTGCCGCGTTGGCAAGGCAATCTCTATCTGGAGAACGACATCGCCGCAGTGCGTGGGCTCACGTTCGAGGCCAATCTGCACTATACCGGCGAGCGCGCCGCCAACATGCAGAACACCTCCTGGGCGGCCGCCTATGCGACGCTCGATCTCGGCGCGCGCTATGTCACCAAGATTGGCGGTCACAGGCTCACCTGGCGCGTCGGCGTCTCCAACGTCACCGACGCGAGATACTGGGCGGCGATCCTGCCGGAGACGGTGAGCGGCGGCTCCAGTCAGGCGGGCGCGGCGAACACGGTCTATGCGGCGTTCCTGGGCGCGCCGCGCGTTTTCCACGCTTCGTTGTCGGCCGAATTCTGATGCGCGGCGCGCAAGTCCTCGCGCTCATCGGCGCGCTGATGCTGAGCGCGCCGGCGCCGGCGCGCGAGATCGTCGACATGGCGGGGCGACATGTCGACGTGCCCGACGTCGTCCGCCGCGTCTTTGTCGCCCACGATCCGCCGGCGATCTTCATGACGGCGCTGGCGCCCGATCTCCTGCTCGGCACGCCGTTCTCGCGCTCGCCCGCCGCCGATGCGTTGTTTCCTCCGGCCGTCCGAAGCCTGCCGGTGATTGGCGGAGCGATGCGCATCAACCTGGAGCGCCTCGTCGCGCTCGCGCCCGATGTCGTCATCATCTGGAACATGCGCGGCCAGCCCGACGAGACCGCGCGGCAGATGCAGGCGCTCGGCCTGCCCGCGGTGATGGTCGACGCCGCGCCGTTCTCGCATTATCCCGCCGCGTTCCGTTTCCTCGGTCGGTTGTTGCACCGGGAGGCGCGGGCGGAGGAGTTGGCGCAGGCGTTGGAGACGGGCGCGCTGCGGCTGCAAGACGAAGTCGCCGACATTCCCGAATCCGAACGCAAGCGCGTCTATTACGCCGATTCCGTCGACGGGCTGAAAAGCCAATGCGCCGGCTTCTTTCGCGGCGAGATCGTCGAACTCTCCGGCGCGAGCAACGCGTTGCGCTGCGACCGGCCGGACGGGATGACGGCGAGCGTCGGCGTCAACTTAGAGAAGCTTCTCGTGCTCGACCCCGACGCGGTGCTCGCGCGGACGGGCGCCACCGCGCGGCTGCTGCGCTCCGATGCGGGCTGGCGCGCGCTCAGAGCCGTGCGTGGGGCCCAAGTGTTCGCGGCGCCGGAGCTGCCGTTCAACTGGGTCGAGCGTCCGCATTCGCAGTTCAAGCTGCTGGCGGCGCAGATGTTCGCGCACGACCTCTATCCCGACCGCGTCCGCTTCGATTTCGCCGCCGAAACGCGCGCCTTCTACAAAACCTTCTATCGAATGGATCTCACCGATGCCGATGTCGCCCGCCTGCGAAAGTGAAGCGGCGCCGTTGCGCTCGCAGGCGGCCACACGCTGGCGCGAACTGACGGGAACGCCAGTGCTTGCGCTGACGTTGCTGATCGTGTTCGCGGCCTCGCTGATGCTCGGCGCCTATCGCGTGCCGCCGACGCATGTCGTCGAAATCCTCGCCAACCTGTGCCTGCCGGAATCCTGGCGCCCGAGCGGAATTTGGAGCGCCACGGAGCAAACCGTCGTGACGGTGATCCGCCTGCCGCGCCTGCTGCTCGGCGCGCTCGCGGGCGCGGGGCTCGGACTCGCCGGCGCTTCGTTGCAGGGCATGATGCGCAATCCGCTCGTCGGTCCCGATCTGCTCGGCGTCTCCTCGGGCGCGGCCTGCGGTGGCATGCTGGCGATCCTGATGGGTTGGCCCGACGCCGGCCTCGTCGCTTCTGCCTTCGCCGGCGGCTTCATCGCGCTCGTCTGCGCTTCGTTGCTCGCGCGCGCTTCGCGCGGCGGCGGCGTGTTGCCGATCGTGCTTGCCGGCGTCGTCGTCTCCGCCTTCTTCACCGCGCTGCATGGCCTCATTCAATACACCGCCGACGCGGAGAGCAAATTGCCGGCGCTGGTCTATTGGTTGATCGGCAGCTTCGCCGCCGCCAATGCGCACAAGGTTGCGATCCTAGCGCCCGTCGTCGCCTTCGCCGGCGGCGCGCTGATCCTGCTGCGCTGGCGCATCAACCTTCTATCGCTCGACGATTTCGAGGCTGAGGCCTTGGGCCAGAAGACCCGGGCGCTGCGCTGGAGCGTGCTCGCGCTTGCTGCGCTCATCGTCGCCGGGCAGGTCGCCGTGAGCGGCATCGTCGGTTGGGCGGGTCTCATAGTTCCCCATTTCGCGCGCATGGTCGTCGGCGCCGATCATCGCCGGCTGCTGCCGGCTTCCGCCCTGATTGGCGCGATCTTTCTGCTCGTCGTCGACGACGTCGGGCGCATGCTGGCGCCGCAGGAATTGCCGATTGGCATCCTCACCGCGACGATCGGCGCCCCGGCCTTCGCGGCGCTGTTCTGGCGCAGCCAGCGCCGCGCGACGGGTGGAGAATGAGGCGATGAACGAGCAAACAGCTATAGCCTTCGACGGGCTCGGGCATCGTTACGGTCTCGGCGCCTGGGTGTTCAGGGATTATACGGCGCGGCTTCAACGCGGCCGGGTCGCGGCGCTGCTCGGGCGCAACGGCCGGGGCAAGACGACACTGCTGAAGCTGCTGGTCGGAGTCCTCAAGCCGACGGCGGGCCGGCTAGACCTGCGCGGCCGCATCGCGCTGGCGCCGCAATCGTTCCAGGCAAGTTTCGATTACAGCGCGCTCGACATCGTGCTGATGGGCCGCGCCCGCCAGGTCGGCCTGTTCGCGCAGCCCTCGCGGCGCGACGAGCAGGCGGCGCTCGCCGCACTCGACCGCTTCGGCCTCGCCGACCGCGCCCGCCGCCCGTTCCTGCAACTCTCCGGCGGCCAGCGCCAGCTCGTGCTTATCGCCCGCGCGCTGGTTTCGGACGCCGAGATTCTCGTGCTGGACGAGCCCGCGGCCGCCCTCGACCTGCGCAACCAGACGATGGCGCTCGATTGGATCGCGCGGCTTTCGCGCGAGCATGGTTTGACGGTGCTTTTCACGACGCATCATCCCCAGCACGCGCTCGACGTCGCCGACGACGTCTGGTTGATGCTCGGCGAGGACCGCCTGTTCTGCGGCCCCGCGTCGAGCGCGCTCAGCGAAGCGCATCTGAGCGCGCTCTATGAGACGCCGATCAAACGCCTCGCCTTCGAGTACGACGGGCGCCTGCGCGAGACGCTCTTCGCGCTCGGACCGGCCAGTCAACCTCGGGCCCTCGCACGCTAGGACGCATCCATGGACAGCTTGTCGCTCTCTCCGCTCGCTCTGTTCTTTCAGGCCAGCCTCGTCGGTCGCGCGGTGATGATCGTGCTGCTCGCCGCCTCGATCTGGAGCTGGCTGGTGATCATCGAGGCGCTGTTCGGCCTCGCGCGCCTGACCCGCGCGCTGCGCCGGCCGCAATCGCCATGGCTCGCCGAGGTCGAGGCGGTCGGCGAGCGCGAGGCGCGCGAGCTTATCGCTGGCGAGAGCGTCTCCGAGCGCAGGGCCCGCGTCGCGGAGACGATGACGCGCGCCAGCGTCGCGATCCTGATGCGAGCCGAGGGCGGCTTAGCCAACCTCGCCGTTGTCTCCTCGGTCGCGCCGTTCGTTGGCCTGTTCGGCACGGTCTGGGGCGTCATGGCGAGCTTCGTCGGCATCGCCGCGGCGAAGGACACCAGCCTCGCCGTCGTCGCGCCGGGCATCGCCGAGGCGCTGGCCGCGACCGCCTATGGCCTGGCGGCGGCGATTCCCGCCTCGATCGGCTACAATCGCATCGGCGCGGCGTTTTCGCGCGTCGGCCAGCGGCTCGTCCATCGCGCCGCCGACCGCGCCGCCGAACTCAGCCGGGTCGCGTGATGAGCTTTTTCCAACACGATCCGCGCCTCGGCGGCTTTCGTCCGCAGGCCGACATCAACGTCACCCCGCTCGTCGACGTCATGCTGGTGCTGCTCGTCATCTTCATGGTGACGGCGCCCTTGCTTGCGGCGGGCGTGAAGGTCGACCTGCCGGAGGCCAAGGCAGCCCAACCGGTCGACCCCAAAGAACCCATCGTCGTCGTCATCGGCAAGGACGGCGCCGTCGCGCTCGGCGGCGAGTCGGTCGAGCGCGCCGATCTCGCCGCGCGGGTGAAGTTGCAGATCGGCGACGACACGGCGCGGTTCATTCATCTCAAGGGCGACAGGCAGGCTGCGTTCGGCGACGTGGTGGCCGTGATGGACGATCTGGCGAGCCAGGGCGTCGTGCATCTCGCGATCATGACCGACAAGATCCGCTCGTCGCCGCCGGATCGGAGGACGTCCAAGTGACGGTCTCCGTTTCGTGGCGCAGTCTGCGGCCCGGGTGGCTCCGGCCCTGCGCGCTGGCGGCGCTCGTCGCCGTGCACGGCGCCATCTTCTACACGGCCGGGACGCCGCCGACTCCGTCTTCCCCGCTCGAGGCTGTTGCGATCCCGGTGATCGCGCTCGGCGACGACGCGCAGGAGCAGACGGCGCAGGAAGCGATCGCCGAGCCGCGGCCGCCTGCCGCGCAGGCCGTCCCGCAGCCCGAGCCCGTCCCTCCGCCGCCGCCACCTGTAGCCGCCGAGGCCCCGCCGTCGCCGGTCGCGCCGCCGAAACCGCGCAGCGAGCCGACGAAGCCCCCACGCGGCGACCCCAGGCCGCCGCGCCCTGTCCAGCGCAAGGCGCGCGCGCCAACGAATCGCCCTCCGCAGGAAGCGCGCCAGGCTGTGCATCAAGGAGTGACGAGCGGCGCCGAAGCGGGCGGCGTTTCGCGGGCCGAATTCGGCGCGCTGGTGATAGCGGAACTCAACCGGCGCAAGTTCTTTCCCGCTGCAGCCAGAGCGGCTCAGGCCAGCGGTTCGGTCGGGGTCGCCTTCACTATAGGCCCGGCGGGTCGAGTCGTAAGTCAGTCGATCGTCAGATCTTCCGGCAACGCCGCTCTGGACGACGCGGCGCGAACGATCCTTTCGGCGCTGCGAACCCCGCCGCCGCCCGGCGGCGCCTTCAGCGCCAGCTCCAGCATTCGGTTCGAACTCGACTGACGCGCCACGGGTTGGTCCCGGCCAGCCTACGCCGGAGGCGCCGCATTCTGGAAGATCGACATCGAACCCGTCTCGCCGCCGATTTCGAGAATTTTGGCGTGATGCGCGAGGCGATCGAGGAGCGCGCCGGTCGGGCCTATTGCGGACGCATGCCGGTCACGCAGCGAGCACATGGTCCAACCAATCGAAGATCCGTTGGTTGAACAGCGATCGCGCGCCGGCCTCGCAATGCCCGCCGGCGCCTTCCCGGGCCGAGAATGCGATGAAGGCCCTTTCGCCGCCCTGTGCGTCGTAAAGCTGGCGCGCGGTGACGCCGATATTGTCGTTCTCCGCCGAGCAGACGAGGGCCGGGCAGCGGATCTGTCCCGCCCGGCCCGCCAGCGTGTATTCCTGCGTGAGCCGCAGATAGGCGATGGGACCTTCGACGCCGTGGACCCATAGCCCACGCCGAATCCCCCGGCCCGCCGAAACGTGACGCATCCGGCGCCGCAGAACGAAGTCTAGCAGGGCCAGCACGAGGCGATTGCCATCGGGCAGCTGGCGCACGATGAAAGGCGGAATACGGCTCTTCATCTCCTCGAAGAGGGAGAATTCGCCGGGATCGGCTATCAAGCGAGACCCAGCCGTCAACGCCGTCGGTGCGCGAAGACCGGTTGGAACAGATCGGCCGCTCTCGTCAGATCCTCCGACGCGAGATCAAAGGACAGATCCTCCGCCGAGCCCGCTTTCGGCGCCTTCTGCCGGATGGCGTCGTCATACGCCGAACTGTTCGCGATCGCATGGTCAAATATGGTCGGATTCGACGTCAGCCCGGTAACCGAGAACTCATCGACATAGCGCCGGAGCGTTCCGCTGTTCAGAAGGTCACGAGTGATGTTGTCGAGCCAAAGGCTCTGGCCGAGATCGTGGAGCTTTCTGGTCGCTCTCATCGCGTCACCCATCTCTCTACAGCCGCGACGAGCGCTAGACCTTCCCCGCCAATGTTTGCTGAATCCACTCCAGTGACAGCCATCTAGCCGCAAGGCTCGGCTCGCTTCGCCACGAGCCGCGTTTGCCGGTCACCGGAGCAGATGTCTATACTTCGACCGAAGCCTTCGCCTCGCATCCGAACCGTTCAACGAGGTCAACCCTAGTTACGCTAACCTCGGGGAACTATCGGCAGCGTGTTGCTGATGCACACCTTAGTATAATGCGGTCGGTTTAGGAGAAACACTCGCGAAGGGAGCGTCGGCGCTGCCGCGACTTTGACCTACGCTATGCAGGGTCTCACGGCGTGAGATCAACGAGCCGAACCCAATGGCCCCGCAATCGAGAGCCCCAACCCGCGTGGCGTATTCCACCGGACGCGACCCCGCGCGAAGTCTTTCACCGCGACGACGCCATTACATAGGCGAACTCAACGGCTGCCCATGCTCCATCATGTTCCCATTCAAATTTGCCATGATGACCAGTGATCCGCCGGCGACCAGAAATACAATCAGCGCACCAAACGCGAGCGCCAGGATACTTTCGGCGTTGTCCGGTCCACTGGTGATGTGAAGGAAGAACACGAGATGCACTCCCATCTGAGCGACAGCTAGAACCGCGAGACCAGCAGCCACGCCCGGCTCCCACAAGGCCGATGTATTTGCGACCCAGAAAGACGTGATCGTCAGGATAGCGGCCAAAGGTAATACCAAGTCTCATTGATCAGTACCTGTGCGCCCAGTCGCGCATTCCGATGGCGATGATTCGCCGTGGCTGATCGAAGAGCTTGTTCCTGGCGTAGCCGCAGTGATCGACGATGTCGTCGTAGGATTTGAACGCACGGTTCGATAGCCAGTTATCCCGCGTGAACCGCTAGACATTCTCGGTCGGGTTGAGGTCTGGGCATTTGGGCTGCAGCGCGACCAGCGTGACATTGGCGGGAACGGCCAGCTTGGTCGACATATGCCAGCTCGCCTGATCGAGCAGGAGAAACGCGTGTTTGCCGCGGGCGACGCCCTTGCCGATCTCCTGAAGATGCAGGTTCATCGCCTGCGTGTTGCAATGGGGCGGAACGAGGCCTGCGCCCTTGCCTTCGTTGCGACAGATCGCGCCGAAAATATAGGTCGAGGCGGTGCGCT
>Ga0181528_10002129_pt1 | contig 12160 bp, 11 predicted proteins | sample PEATcosm2014_Bin_47_FD_119742 | JGI IMG/M metagenome (GOLD analysis project Ga0181528, IMG submission 119742) | Peatland microbial communities from MTU Mesocosm Facility, Houghton, MI, USA - PEATcosm2014_Bin10_10_metaG | ecosystem: Environmental > Terrestrial > Soil > Wetlands > Peat | place... | reverse complement strand
CTCTTGTTGCCGTAGTAGCCCTGGGCCTGCTCGAGGATGGCGCGGTGGTGCTTCTTCGCGTGGACGGCGCCTTTGACTCGGGCCATGGTGGAACTCCTTTGACGTGGTGGGCCGGGGTGACCGGCCGATTGCGGTTGGTCTGGGGGGATCGCCGGACGTCCCCGACGGGGGTCCGGCCACGGGCCCGGTGCCGGGCGGAGTGCCCGGTCGGACCGGAGGATGCGGGGCGGCCGGGGGCCGCCGCCACTACAGGCCGAGCATCCTCTTGATCTGCTTCTCGTCGCCGGGGGCGAAGTCCGTCTCACGGCCGAGGCGGCGCTTGCGCTCGGCCGACTTGTGCTCGAGCAGGTGCGACCGGAAGGCCTTGCGGCGGCGGAGCCGCCCCGTCCCGGTCACCTTGATGCGCTTCTTGGCGCCACTGTCCGTCTTCATCTTGGGCATCGTGCTATCCCTCTCCTTCACTCGACTCTGCGGCCGGGGACTGCTCCCCCGCCGGGGCGGCCGGTGCCGCCGCTGGTTCGGTGGCCACCGTGGCCACCGCCGCCACCCGCTCCGGTGCGGGCGTGCCGCCCTCCGTCACGGGTTCCGTCCGGGCTGCCGTGGCCGGCTGTGCTGCATGCGAGCCACCCTTCGAACCACCCGACCGGGACGACCCGGCCGGCTTGGACCGCTTCTCGGGGGCCAGCACCATGACCATGTTCCTGCCGTCGAGACGGGGTACGGACTCGGACTTGCCGAGGCCCTCCATCTGGTCGGCGATGCGGTCGAGGATCTTCTTGCCCAGCTCGGGATGGAAGACCTCACGGCCGCGGAACATGATGGTGATCTTGACCTTGTGGCCCTCCTCCAGGAACTTGGCTACCTGCCGGGTCTTGGTGTCGAAGTCGCCGGGACCGATCTTCGGCCGGTACTTCATCTCCTTGATCCCTACGTGGACGGCCTTGCGCTTCGACTCCTTGGCCCGCTGGGCCTCGTCGAACTTGTGCTTGCCGAAATCCATGATGCGGCAGACCGGTGGGTTGGCCCCGGGTGCCACCTCGACGAGGTCGAGGTCGAGGTCACGGGCGATGGCCAGTGCCTCGGGCAGGAGCTTGATGCCGAGCTGCTCGCCGTCGGGATCGACCAGGCGCACCTCACGGGCGCGGATGCGGTCGTTGATGCGAGGATCGTTGGTGGCGCTGGTTGCTATTCGACTTCACTCCCTGTCTCTTGGCCACGGTTCCCGTGGCCGAACGATGAAGGAGCGGAGCCAGCACCGGTACGACCGACTGTCGTCGGCCCACCGGTCCCATCGACCCGGCGCACGGGGTCCGCACGGGGCGGATGCGGTGGCCGGGTGGGGGATTCGCATCGCGAAGCCCCGCTTCCTCGTCTATCAGTTGCTTTAGGCTACCAGTCGTGAGCTCTCTCTGGACACCCGACGGCGAACGACCCGTGGGGAGGCCCTCCCCCCCGTCCGCCGGCCCGCCCCCCGACACCTTCGACGGCGCCGACGACGGCATGGACGAAGAGGCCCTGGCCGCCCAGGTCGAGGCCATGCGGGCGGAGCTGGCCAACGCCCCCGTCGAGGTCGTCGTGGCCAACCACTGCTACGGGCTCTTCGAGCTCGCGGCCGTCTACCTGTCCCAGCAGCCGCCCCTCCTCGAACAGGCCCGGCTGGCCATCGACGCCCTCGGCTGCCTGGTCGACGGACTGGCCGGCCGTCTCGGGGAAGGCGAGTCCGCCCTCAAGGAGGGCCTCACCAACCTCCGCCTGGCGTTCGTGCAGATCGACGGGGCCCAGCGCGCCGGGGCCTCGGTCGACGCCGTGGTCGGGGTCGACGCCGAGCCGCCGACCGACGACGGAGCGCCCGCGTCCGACGACGGCGGGTGACCGCGGCGCCTGACGGAGCAGCCGGCCCGACGGAGCCGGCGGCGGAGGGCGGCGGGGTCGATGCGTCGCGCGTGCGAAGTTTCCTGGGACTGTCCATCGGCCTGGTCGGTCCCCGCGCCAACCTGGCGGTGTCCGGCGTCCTCATCACCCTGTTCGTCCAGCAACGGGCGTCGGGGGCGCTCGCCGTCACCTTCGCTCTGACCGCCAGCCGCCTGTTCAGCTGGCTGACCTATCCGGTCGCCGGACGACTGAGCGACCGCACCCGGACGCGGGTGGGGCGGCGCACGCCCTACATGGCCGTGAGCCTCATCGTCATGGGCGTGGCGACCTGGATGTTCACCGTGGTCAGCGGCTACTGGGCGCTGGTGGTGATGATCCTCATCGCCAGTCAGGCCGCCTCGGTCTTCTCGTTGACGAACGTGGCTGTCGTGCCCGAGGTGTTCGGCCGCAGCCGCTGGCTCAAGGCCCTCGTGCTCACCACGGTGCTGGGCACCCTGGCCAGTTGGACGATCAAGGCGACCGTCATCACCACGTGGAAGCAGTCGGATCCGACGACGTGGAACCTGCCCTTCCAGGTGGCCGGGGTGATCATGGCGCTGACCGGCATCGCCGTCCTGCTCCTCGTGCGCGAGGCCCCCTCGGCGGCCCGCGGCGCGTTGGCCGACCGCACGGGCCGGGCCCGCCCCGCACGCGACGAGCTGCGCGACATCCTGGCCGGACCCAATGCGAAGGTCCTGGTGGCCGGATCGCTGCTGTTCTGGGCCGGCATCGGGTCGACCGGCTACGTGGCCATCCTCTTCTTCCAGCGGGTCCTCCACGCCGGCGCGAGCGCCCAGACCATCGCCGGACTCGCCACCGGGATCCCCGTCTTCATGATCGGCATCGCCCTCGGTGTCCCCCTCAGCCGGTGGCTGACCCCGATGCAGCTGGCCATCGGAGCCCCGTTGCTGGGCGCCGTCCTCGCCGGGGTGCAGTACTTCGACACCCATCTGTGGCAGGCGGTGGTCCTGAGCTACATCGGGGCGCCCTTCATCGGGGCCTACATCATCGTGATGGCGCCCCTGCTGCTCCAGCTCCTCCCCCGGGCCGGCGGCCTGGGGGAGCGCCTCGGCGTGCTGCTCTCGCCGTTCAACCTCGTGAGCGTGGTGCTCGCCTACGTGGCCGCCGCGGTCGTCGACGCCACCGGGAACTACCGCCTGATCTGGCTCTTCCCGGCGGCGACGGGTCTGGGCCATGCGCTGGTCAACACCCGGCTCAAGTATCCCGAGCGTCGCAGCACCAGCCCCGACATGGTGAAGCGCCTGTGGGAGTGGGCCATCGTCCAGGCCGAGTCCATGGCGGAGACGGGGATCGTCACCGGCCTACTGGCCGCCCCGCTGCTCGGCGTGGTCACCGAGGACGACGCCGACAGCGCCGTGGTCGTCGACATGGCCCGCAACGTCCTCGGCAACCCGTACGAGGAGGACGGAGCGGGCGAGGGGGGCGAGGGGGGCGAGGTCCCCGCGCTGCCAGCGGGCGCCGGTCACGACGGGTCGGTGGGTGGCTCCCTCGGGGTGACCGGCGTGGACCAGGTCGGCGGCGGCCCGGCCGGCGAGCGCGAATACGGAGACCAGAAGTTCGGGTGGGGCGACGAGTCGTCGTCGTCGTCGTCACGCGTCGCACCGCTCCCCGTCCCCGATCTCACGGGAGGGGTACCCGACACCGGGGTGGGCTCGCCGGACAACGGTTCGTCGATGTCGGACGGGAGAGCCGGCGGGGCGTCGGCGACCGACTCGGGAACGGCTGCTGTGACCGGCTCGGACTTGACCGGCTCGGACTCGACCGGCAGCTCGGCCTCGACCGGCGGCTCGGGGGACGCCTCCGTCCCGGACTCCGTGTCCGTCGACGCGACGGGAGTCGGCGAGGTCTCCCCCGCGATCGGTCCATCGGACGGGGCCGCGGAGGCCGCCTCGGACTCCACGCCGGACGCCGACCCGGAGCGCGCGGACGGCGGCTCGGACGACGTGACCGGGGTGGAACCGGTCGATCCGATAGGCCCGAACGGTGACGCGGGGGCGGGGGCGACCGAAACGGGCGCTGGGCCCACGGTCTCGGGTAGCCCGTAGTCGACGGGCTGCTCCACCGCGACGGGCAGCTCCACCGCGACGGGCTCGGACGTCGCAGCGTCGACCACCCGGTCACCGACGGCGTCCGACGCCACCACGGGATCCGGGGTCGCGGGAAGCGGGTGCACCGAGCGCGCCTCGAGCCGGCCCAGCCGGCCGGCACCGATCCGCACGGCGACCGCGGTACCCACGGCGATGTCGCGTGTGCCATCGCTGATGGCCGTGCAGTGGAAGGCGACGGTCCGGCTCCCACACCGCACGACACCGAGGCCTCGGGGCTCGTCGAACTCGGTGACGGTGCCGAGCAGCGTGGTCGACCCGACCGGCACGAGGTCCGCCGGTCCCGCCGGCAGGGGCGATCCCATTGACCTCAATGGACGATCTTGGCCAGGGCCAGCTCGAGGATGTCCGTGGCCCCCCGGTCGCGCAGGGCCGGGATGAGGACGTTGATCTCCGACTTGCGGACCACCGTCTCGACGGCGAAGCCGCCCCCGCCGAACAGCTCGGACACGGTGGGCGACCGCAGCGAGGGCAGGACCTCGATGACCCCCGACAGCTGCTCGGCCGCGACGTTCAACTTGACCAGCACCTTGCCCCGGGCCTCGAGTGAGCCCTGGAGGAGGGTCAGGAGCTGCTCCATGGCGTGACGCTTGGTGGGGTCGGCGGCGGACACCGGGTTGGCGATCAGCTCGGTGTGCGACACCAGCAGGGTCTCGACGATCTTGAGCCCGGCGGCCCGCAGCGCCCGCCCGGTCTCGGTGATCTCGACGACGCAGTCGGCGATGTCGGGCACCTTCGCCTCCGTCGCGCCGTAGGAGAGGCTGACCTCGGCCTTCACCCCGTGGGACTCGAGGTAACGACCGGTCAGCTCGGGATACTCGGTCGACACCCGCAGGGCGCCGCCCGGACCCGTCGCCGTGGTGGCCAGGTCGGCGACCGACGTGACCGGCGACTCCGACGGCACGGCCAGGACGACCCGGATGGGGTTGGCCGTGGCCTTGGAGTACTGCAGGGTGCCGAGCGAGGTGACCGCACTCCCCCGCTCCTCGATCCAGTCGCGACCGGTGATCCCGAGGTCGAAGAGGCCGTCGGCCACGTAGAGCGGGATCTCCTGGGGACGCAGGATCCGCACGTCCTCGACCCGGGGATCGTCGATGGAGGCGCGGTAGTCGACGCTCGACGACCGGCTCACGGCCAGGTCGGCCTCGGCGAAGAGGTCGAGCGTCGCCTTCTCGAGCGAGCCCTTCGGGAGTACCAGGGTCAGCACCTCAGCGACCCCCGACGGTGAAGCCCACCCGGTGGCCGCTCGGCAGGTCGGCGATGCCGCGCAGCAGGGCGACGGTGCCGAGCGCGGTGCGCACGGCCTCGGCCCCCTTGTTGGTGGCGTCGGGCAGCGACCGCACGAGCGCCTGCTCGACGGTGTCGGTGGTCAGCACGCCGAACACGACGGGCAGGCCCGTGTCGAGCTGGACCCGCTGGAGGCCCGACGCACACTCCCCCGCCACGAAGTCGTAGTGGCCGGTGTCCCCCCGGATGACCGCGCCGAGGGCGACCACGGCGTCGACCCGCCCGCTGGCCACGAGGCCACGGGCCACGAGCGGGAGTTCGAAGGCGCCCGGCGCCCACGACACCACCGCGGCGCCGAGATCGGCGCCGGCGGCGTCCAGCTCGTCGAGGGCGGCCGTCAGCATCCGGTCGGTGATCGCCCCGTTGAACTCGGCACAGGCGAAGCCCAGCCGGACGTCGCGCACCGATCCCGGGACGAGCTCGGCCGGGTCGAGCGACGAGCCCACCCGGGCCGCGGCCCGCGCCTTGGCGTCGGCGGGCAGCGCCGTCTCGTCAGAGGACGTCATCGAGACCCTCCAGCAGGTGCCCCATGCGCTCGCGCTTGGTCCGCAGGTATTCGATGTTCTCCGGCGTCGGCACGGGCTGGATGTTGACCCGCTCGACGATGTCGAGGCCGAAGCCCTCGAGGCCGCCGTACTTGGTCGGGTTGTTGGTCATGAGCCGCATGGTGGTCACCCCGAGGTCGACGAGGATCTGGGCCCCGATCCCGTACTCGCGGGAGTCGGCCGGCAGTCCGAGCTCGAGGTTGGCGTCGACGGTGTCGAAGCCCTCCTCCTGGAGGCTGTACGCCCGCAGCTTGTGGGCCAGTCCGATGCCGCGGCCCTCGTGGCCCCGGAGGTAGACCAGCACACCGCTGCCGTTCTCGTCGATGGCCTGCATGGCCCCGTGGAGCTGGGGCCCGCAGTCGCACCGCAGCGACCCGAACACGTCGCCGGTCAGGCACTCGCTGTGCACGCGGACGAGGGTGTTGGCCTGACCCTGGACGTCACCCTTCACGAGCGCGACGTGGTGCTCACCGTCGAGCACGGACTCGTAGGCGTACACCGTGAACTCGCCGAAGTCGGTGGGGATGCGGGCGTCGGCGATGCGGCGCACCAGCTTGTCCTTGTGGCGCCGGTAGCGGATGAGGTCGGCGATGGAGATCAGGTGCAGGCCGTGCTTCTCGGCGAAGGCCTCGAGTTCGGGCAGTCGGGCCATGGTGGCCTTGTCCTCGCTCACCACCTCGCACAGCACGCCGGCCGGCGACAGGCCGGCCGCCCGGGCCAGGTCGACCGCGGCCTCCGTGTGGCCCGCCCGCTTCAGTACCCCGCCCGGCCGGTACCGGAGGGGGAAGATGTGCCCGGGACGGTTGAGGTCCGTGGGCCGGGTGTGGGGGTCGGCCAGCGCCTTGATGGTGGCGGCCCGGTCGGCGGCGGAGATCCCCGTGGTGGTGCCGTGGCGGACGTCCACGCTCACGGTGAACGCCGTCCGCTGCACCTCCGTGTTGGCCGTGACCATCAGCGGCAGGTCGAGCTGCTCGACCCGCTCCGGCGTCAGCGGGACACAGATCAGGCCCGACGTGTGGGCCAGGAAGAAGGCGATCTTCTCCGGGGTGACCGCGTCGGCGGCCATGATCAGATCGCCCTCGTTCTCGCGGTCCTCGTCGTCCACGACGATGACGATCTCGCCCCTCCCGACCGCCTCGATCGCTTTCTCCACTGCTGAGAAGGGCATCGAACCCGTGTCTCCCTCGTATCGTCCGGCACTGCCTGGCGTCCCGGTGCTGCGCTGCGTCCCCCGTCAGCGGGGCGGAGCGGGAGGAGCCAGTTCCACCCGGACGTCGCCTCCCAGGCTAGTCACCGAGCGCACCTCCCCCCGCCACAGTCCGTCCATGGTGGGCGCGCCCGGACCGGCGAACAGGGGCCGGGCGTCGTCCCCGCCGAAGAGCGCCGGAGCGAGGTAGAGGACGTACCGGTCGACGAGCCCGGCGGCGTGGAGATCGTGGGCCACCGTGGCGCCCCCCTCCACCAGGACCTGCACGACCCCTCGGGCGCCGAGCTCGTCGAGCACCTCGGCCGGGGTCCCTGCGAGCTCGAGGGCGGGCGCCACCGCGGCCCCCTCGGGAACGGTGCCGAGGACCACCCGCCGCGGCTGCTCGTCGGGGCCGCGGAAGTGCGGGTCACCCTCGGGCAGCCGCACCGTCAGCGACGGGTCGTCGGCCCGGACCGTCCCGGCCCCCACCAGCACGGCGTCCGACACCGCCCGCAACCGGTGGGCGTCGAGACGAGCCGCCTCGCCGGTGATCCATCGGCTGGTCCCGTCGGGGGCGGCGATCCGACCGTCGAGCGTGGCGGCCAGCTTCAGTACGACCCACGGACGGCCCGTCCGTCGGTGCGTCACGTACGGGGCGAGTTGCTCGGCCACCGCCCCGGCGCCGACCCCGACGACGACCTCGATGCCCGCGGCCTGCAGCGCGGCCACCCCCCGCCCATCGACCCGCGGGTCCGGGTCCGTCATCCCCACGACCACCCGGGCCACCCCGGCCGCCACCACGGCATCGGTGCACGGCGGTGTGCGGCCCTGGTGGGCACAGGGCTCCAGCGTGACGTAGAGCGTCCCCCCCCGGGCCCGGTCGCCGGCCGCGGCCAGGGCGGCCACCTCGGCGTGGGGTCCCCCGGGCGGGGCGGTGGCTCCGGTGAACCACGTGGACGGACCGGCGTCGACCGGCTCGGGCACGAGCACCGCACCCACCCACGGGTTGGGCGACGTGCGGCCGTGCACCCGCTCGGCGGCGTCGACGGCCCGGAGCATCCACCCGAGGTCGGCATCTCCGTCGACGGGGCCGGGGACGCTCAGGACGGCGCTCCGGCCCGCTCGCCGGTGGCCGCCGCCAGGATGGCCCCGACCGCCTCGAGGGGGTCCTCCCGGTTGAACACGGCCGAGCCGGCCACGAACACGTTGGCCCCTGCCCGCGTGGCGTCGACCACGGTGTGCTCGTCGATGCCGCCGTCGACCTCGACGTCGAGCGCCAGGCCGGCTGCGTCCGCGGCCGCCCGCACCCGGGCCACCTTGGGCATGACGTCGGCGATGAACGACTGGCCGCCGAAGCCGGGGAAGACCGTCATGCACAGCACGAGGTCGACGAGGGACAGGTACGGCTCGAGCGCCTCGAACGGGGTGTCCGGGTTGGCCGCCAGGCCGACCCGGAGGCCCAGGTCGCGCATCTGGGCGCACAACGCCTCGGTCTCCCCCACCTCCACGTGCACCGTGCAGCCGTCGGCGCCGGCGTCCCGGAACGGCTCGAGATAGCGCGCCGGGTCGGTGATCATCAGATGCGTGTCGAAGAACAGGTCACTGTGCGCCCGCAGCGAGGCGACCACCGGCGGGCCGATGGTCAGGTTCGGCACGAAGTGGCCGTCCATGACGTCCACGTGGAGCCAGTCGGTCCCCGGCGTGATCCGGTCCACGGCGTCGGCCAGGCTGCCGAAGTCGGCCGACAGGATCGACGGGGCCACCCGGAAGGCGGGGGCGTCGGTGGGGGTGGGGCCGGCGGCGGTGGACATCGCCACGAGACTACCGGCCGACGCTCAGGATCCCAGGCGTTCGTCGGGACCCGGGTGGACGCCCCGCAGCCAGTCCGAGGCCGCCATGGCGCGCTTGCCCTCGGGCTGGACGACGCCGAGGACCAGCCGGGACCCCCGTCCGGCACCGACCTCCACGCCGTCGAGCCGGCCGGGGTCGAGCGGCGCCCGGGCGCCGTCCGCCGCACCGTCGCCCGGGGCGGCCCGGGCGGCCGACAGGACCCGCAGCCGCCGGCCCCGGAACGTCGTCCACGCCCGGCCGAGGCGGATCACCCGCTTCAGTTCGACCGCCGGCCGGGTGAAGTCGAGCTCGAGCTCCGCGGCGGTCACCTTCTCCGCGTAGGTCGGGTTGCCGGCCTGGTCCCAGGGGATCGGGAGGCCGGCCCGCCCTCCGGCCAGGTGCTCCTCGAGCAGGCGGCAGCCGATGTCCACGAGCCGGCCCCGCAGCTCCTCGACGGACTCGTCCGGGTCGATCGCCGTGGCCACCTCGGCGTACACGGGCCCGGTGTCGAGGCCGGCCTCCACCGCCATGAGGCACACGCCCGTTTCGGCGTCGCCCTCCAGCACGGCCCGCTCGACCGGGGCCGCGCCGCGCCAGCGCGGCAGGAGGGAGAAGTGGAGATTGACCATGGGCAGCCGGTCGAGAACGGCCACCGGGACGATGCGCCCGTAGGCCACCACCACGCCGAGCTCGGCGCCCACGTCGGTGGCGTCGGCCAGATCGTCGGTCACGGGCAGGCCCATCTCGAGGGCGGCGGCCTTGACCGGACTCGGGGCGAGGGCACTTCCCCGGCCGCGTCGCTTGTCCGCCCGGCTAACGACCAGGGCGATGTCGTGACCGGCGGCGACGAGGGTGCGCAACGGGGGGACGGCGGCCTCGGGGGTACCGAGGTAGACCAGGCGGGTCATGCCAGGCGACGCTAGTGGTGCCGGGCCGGGAGGTCGGTGGTAGTCAGACGGCGCGTTCGTCGCCCGCCGACACCAGCTTGGCCTCCATGGCCGAGGTGTCGAGGCCCATGGCCCGGTCGCGCAGGATCCGCAGGGCCTGCTTGCGCATGTCGTCGTCGAGCCGCTCGACCATCAGGACACCGTCGAGGTGGTCCACCTCGTGCTGGAACATCCGGGCGAGGAAGCCGTCGGCCTCGATCGCCAGCTCGTTACCGTCGAGGTCGACGCCCTTGAGAAGCACCGTCTCGGGACGGTAGATCCCGATGCGCAGTCCGGGGATCGAGAGGCACCCCTCGTCGAAGTAGAACTCACCGGCCGACTCCTCGATCCGGGGGTTGACGATGGCCTGCGGTCCCTCGTCGTCGTCGATGTCGTAGACGAACAGCCGCCGCTGCACGCCGACCTGGGGGGCGGCCAACCCCACGCCCACCGCCTCGTACATGGTCTCGACCATGTCGTCCACGAGCTTCACCAGGGCACCGTCGACCTCGTCGACCGGCTTGGCCACCTGGCGCAGCACGGGATCGCCGTAGGTGCGCACCGCATAGGACATGCCCCCAGTCTACGGCAGGCGGCAGGGTCCCGGACCGCCACCGGACCGGCTCAGGCGTCGCTCGGATCGACCTCCACCCGCAGGCGTGCCGGGGGGCGGTCGACCGTGGCCAGGCCGTCGGCCAGCGCACCGTGGTCGTCGGCCCGCACGAGGAACCGGTCGTCGTCGAGGGCGGACACCTCGAGCGATGTCGCCTCCGACAGCCCCTCCGCATAGGCGGGCGCCCCGGGGCCGCGCAGCAGGGCCAGTGCGCCGAAGGGCGGGAGCCCGAGGAGCGAGCGCACGGGACGTTCGGCGTCGGCCAGGACGCCGGGGTCGGACCGGACCGCGGCCTCGAGCGCCTCGTGCCCGGGCACCCGGGTCTGGACGAGTACGCGTCCGCCACCCGTGCGGGCGCCGACCACCCGGGAGGCGCGGGCCAGCAGCGCCAGCGCCTCCTCCCCCGCCGCGAACCGGGGGGCGAGCAGGTGCTGGTCCATGTCGAGGAAGACCACCAGCCCGGCGTGGTCCACACGGTGCAGGGCCGCCTCGGTGCCCACGACCAGGCGGGCCCCGTCCAGGTCGACGTCGTCGCCGGTGGCCCCGGTCACCTCGAGCGCCGGGGTGGCGAGCAGGGCGGCCAACTCCTCGGTCGCCCGTGACACCCCGATGCGCAGGTTCTTCAGGCGGGTGGAGTCGCACACCGCGCACACCACCGGCCGACGCTCGCCGCACCGGCCGCAGGCCAGCACCCCGTCGGTGCCGTCCTGGGCCACCGCCCCGCCGCAGCGGGTGCAGCGCGCCAGCTCGCCGCAGGTGCGGCAGGCCAGGAGCCGGATCCGACCGGTGCGGTGCAGCACGCACACCACGCGCCCGCCCGGCCGGTCGAGCTCGGCGTGGGCGGCGGACGCGAGCCGCTCGCTGAAGAGTCCCGTCCGGGGATCGTCGCCCGTCCGGTCCACGACCTCGACCACGGCCCAGCCCCGGCGCTCCACCGATCGCTCGGTGGTGACCAGCGGGCGGCCCTCGGAAACGACCAGTGGTGGGCAGGGTGACACCAGCAGCACGGGCGCGCCGTCTCGGCGGCCCCGCTCGACCACCACGTCGACCGACGACCACGTCGGCGCCCGTTCCTCCCGGTGGGCCTCGTCGTGGGCGTCGAGCACCACGGCGGCCGACAGCCGCGGCACCGGGGCCCAGGCCGCCGCCCGGGTGCCGACGACCACGCAGCCGCCGCGACGGGCGGCCGCCCAACCGTCGGGGAGCACGGCCACGGGCACCCCCTCCGTGCGGAGCCGCTCGGCCAGGTGTTCGGCCCGGGGTCGCGAGGCGGCCACCACCAGCACCCCGTCGGCCCCGACTCGGCCGACCAGCTCGAGCACGAGGAGCGACGAGTCGAGGGCCGGGGCCAGGCGGACGACCGCGCTCCCTCCGGCGGCCAGGGCGGCGTCCACCAGGGCCACCGATCCCCCTCCCGGCGACGGGGGCGCCCCGACCGGAGCCACCCGGGTCGGAAAGGCCCGCACCACCCGGGGCGGCGAGGCCGTGCCCAGGAACGAGGACACCGGGCCCGCCCACCGCCAGGCCGCCCAGTGGGCCAGGTCGACCACCGGGGCGGGGGGTCCGAGCCCGCTCGAGGCGGCGATGTCGAGCGGGTGCACCCCCGGGTCGGGGGTGACGTCGTCCTCCACCACCCAGGCGCCGACCCGACGGCCGTGCAGGGGGACGCGCACGCGGCTGCCCACCGTGACGACGTCGGCCAGGGCTCCGGGTACGGCGTAGTCGAAGCGGCGGTG
>Ga0181528_10002128_pt1 | contig 12162 bp, 9 predicted proteins | sample PEATcosm2014_Bin_47_FD_119742 | JGI IMG/M metagenome (GOLD analysis project Ga0181528, IMG submission 119742) | Peatland microbial communities from MTU Mesocosm Facility, Houghton, MI, USA - PEATcosm2014_Bin10_10_metaG | ecosystem: Environmental > Terrestrial > Soil > Wetlands > Peat | place... | reverse complement strand
GATGCGGATCCACCCGCACACCCGCCACCGCCGGATCCACCACCGCCAGCGGATCCAGGGTCCGACCGACCGCCACCGGACTCCACGCTGTTCGACCGACCGCCGGTTGATGTCCCGAGGGTCGGAGTCAGCCGGCGGGAGCGGGTGGGTGGGACGCCTCCACCACCGTGTGGATGCCCCCCCGGACCAACCAGTCGGTGACCACGGACATCCGCCTGGGGGTGATGGCCGCCACGAGGTCGTCCAGGATCCGGTTGGTCATGTCCTCGTGGATGCCGCCTTCGTTGCGGTAGCTCCAGAGGTACAACTTCAACGATTTGAGCTCGACCAACGACCGGTCGGGCACATACGAGATCCGCACCGTGGCGAAGTCCGGCTGGCCCGTCAAAGGACAGAGGCAGGTGAACTCCGGCGTGTCGCAGGTGACGGTGTAATCCCGGTTCGGATGAGGGTTGGGAACGGCCTGGAGGTCTCTACTGGGTTGCGAGGGCATGACGGGCCGAGGCTACCGGCAACCGCGCTCAGTTATCGGCGGCGTAGAGGCCGGCACTGCCGTCACGGTCCACGATGAGGCCGTCGTTGTCGGCGTGGAGCAGCAGGACCTGTCCGGGAAGTCCGGCGTCCGCCAGAGCCTGCTCGCCCGCCGTCTGCACCTTGGGGGCGTCGGTGCCCCGGCAGATAGCGAGAAGGGAGGGGCCGGCGCCCGACCAGCACGACGCCAGCGCCCCGCCGGCCACCAGGGCGGCCAACAGCTTCGGCGCCGCCGGGAAGAGCGGACTGCGGTAGTCCTGGTGCAGCCGGTCCTCTGCGGCCTCGGGAATCAGCAGTCGGCTGTCCGCCATCCCGGCCATGAGCAGCGCCATACGGGAGAGGTTGAACGATGCACTCTCCCGGCTGACCTCGGCAGGAAGCGACTGACGGGCCCGCGCCGTCGACAGCTGCACGTCGGGAACCACGACCACGAAGGCGAGGCTGACGTCGAGCGGCAGGCGGACCACGTGAACCCCGCCCTTGACCACGGCGGCGGCCACGAAGCCGCCCACCATGGAGGCGGCGGCGTTGTCGGGATGGCCGTCCATGGCCGTGGCCACCGCGAGCGGGTCGTCGGCCCCGGCGGCGGCGGCGGCGGCCACGGCCAGCGCCGCGGACGATCCCAGGCCGCGGGCGATGGGGATCTCGGAGTGGACGGTGATGGCCAGCCGGTCGGTCCCGGCCACGTCGATGGCCACCCGGGCGGCCAGGTGGGAGGGGTCGTCGGCCAGGCCCTCCCCCTCCCCCATCGATCGGACGATCAGCTTCGAGGCAGGCTCGACGTCGACGAGGACGTACCGGTCGAGCGCGAGGGCGAGCGTGTCGAACCCGGGCCCGAGATTGGCCGACGATGCTGGTACACGGGCTCGCACCCGCCCAAACGTAGCCCCGCCGGGGTGGGTGCACCGGGACCAGGGACCGACCGGGGACCGGCACCCGATGGCCGCCGCCCCGACGTCAGGAGATGGTCAGCCCGTCGTCGAGGCCGGGGCCGTCGTCGGCGCGGTGGAGGTGCTGGAGGTCGGAGTGGGCGACGCACCGACTCCGCCGTGGCGCAGTCGCCACCACAGCGACGGCTCCGGCACCGCCTGGCGCAGTCGCAGCGGAACCACCTCGAACTGCGTACCCACTGCGAAGAGCGTCGAGCCGACCCGGGTGCCGGCGCTGCTCCCCGGCGCGACGGCCCGGAACTTGGTGAGAGCCCGGACGGCCTGACCCGGCCACCCGGGCAGCCAGGCATCGGCGGCCGTCACGTAGGACGCGGCGTGTGTCGCACCACCCCACGTCGACGTCACCGTCCCGGCCACGCCACCCCGTGTGGCGACCGTCACCCGCGAGATCCCGCCCTGGGCGGCGGCCAGGAGTACCTGGGTGGTGGGCCCGGCGTACTTGAACGGGTCGGCGACGGGCTCGTCGTCGAGCGGGAGTGTGGTGGTGGTCGTCGTCGTACCGGGCGGTCGGGTCGTCGTCGTGGTCGTCCCGGGTGGACGGGTGGTCGTGGTCGTCGTCGGCGCGGTGGGGGGCGGCGTGGGCTGGCCGGTCACGGCCACCAGGACCAGCAGGGTCCGACCGTCGATCAACCGGTTCGCGGCCAGGACGAGGCAGGCCCCGGCCTGGGACGTGTAGCCCGACTTCACCCCGATCACGCCGCCCACCCCGATCTGCGAGACGATGTTGTGCAGCGTGCCGGCCAGTGGAAGGGTCACCTGGGTCATCCCCACGATGTCCGCGAAGGTGGGGATGGCCATTCCCACCGCCGCCATCCGCAGGACGTCCGAGGCGGAGGACACGGTCTGCGGGTCGTATCCGCTGGCGTCCACGTAGTGGGTGTCGGTGTCGCCGAGCGATGTGGCGAGGGCGTTCATCTTGACCACGAACGCGTCGATCGACCCGGCGTCCCAGACCGCCAGCGTGTACGCGACGTCGTTGGCCGACTGCGTCAACAGCGCTTCGAGGGCCTGGCGCTCGGTCAGCTGCTCCCCCACCTCGATGGCCACGGTCGACTCGTCCATGTGCAGCTCGAGGTCGTACTGGGCCACGTCGGCCGACGATACGGTGATGACGGGCCCCTGGTCGTCCGGCCCGAGGGGGTGGTCCCGCAGGATCACCACGGCCGTCGTGATCTTGGTGAGGGACGCCACGGGCACCGGCGACTCGGGGCCGGACTGCGCGCTGTACCCGATCGCCGGCACGGAGACCGCGCCCTGACCCTTCGCGGGCCACGGCAACGCGGGGTCCGGTCCGGGGACCACCGTTCCCGTCTCCGTCGCCGGGTGCGGCACGGCCGGTGGCAGCGGGGCATCGATCCGTCGCACCGCGAACCAGGTGCCGGCGCCGATCAGGACGAGGGCGACGGCCAGGACGATCCAGGGCCATCGACGGTGGCGCCGGTCCCCCGAGGGACTGTGGGCACCCCTCCGGCCGCGCCGGCCACGGCCCGACGACGGATCCGCCAGGACCACCCCGGACGCGACCGTGCCGTCATCGGTGGCCGTCATCGGTGAGGGGTCCCGGGCCCGCCTGCTCAGCGGGCGTCCAGCTCTTCGGGTGTCATCAGCACGGCACGGGCCTTGGATCCCTCCGACGGACCCACCACGCCACGTCGTTCCATGAGGTCCATCAGCCGACCGGCGCGGGCGAAGCCGACCCGGAGCTTGCGCTGGAGCATCGACGTCGAGCCGAGCTGCGAGCGAACGACGAGCTCCATGGCCTGGTCGAGCAGCTCGTCGTCATCGTCGTCGGACGCGCCGCCGGCACGCGGACCCTCCGCCCCGACCACCTCCTCGATCCCGGCGACCACCTCCATGGGCCGTTGCCGCTTCCAGTGGGCGACGACGGAGCGGACCTCCTCCTCGCTCACCCACGGACCCTGGATCCGCTGCGGATTCGAGGAGGACGCCGTCAGCAGGAGCATGTCACCCTTGCCGATGAGCCGCTCGGCCCCGGGCTGGTCGAGGATGACCCGGCTGTCGGCCAACGACGACACCGAGAAGGCCATCCGGGACGGCACGTTGGCCTTGATCACCCCGGTGATCACGTCGACGGAGGGGCGCTGGGTGGCCAGGACCAGGTGGATTCCGACCGCACGGGCCATCTGGGCGATGCGGCACACCGACTCCTCCACGTCGCGGGCGGCTACCATCATCAGGTCGTTGAGCTCGTCCACCACGATGAGGATGAACGGGAGCCGGGGGAAGCGCAACTGGGACTCGTCGTCCTCGTCCACCTCGGCGTCGGTACCCTGCATCCGCAGCCGGTAGGCCTCCTCGTACTCGGACAGGTCGCCCGAGTCGAAGGCCGAGTTGTACCCCGTGATGTCGCGTTGGCCCACCTCGGCCAGCAGGTCGTAGCGCCGCTCCATCTCCGTGACGGCCCACGACAACGCGTTCGCCGCCTTCTTCGGGTCGACGACGACCTGGGTCAGGAGGTGCGGCAGGTCGTTGTACTGACCCAGCTCGACCCGCTTCGGGTCGATCAGGATGAAGCGGACCTGGTCGGGTGTGGCCCGGGTCAGGATCGACGTCAGTACCGAGTTGATGCAGGACGACTTGCCGGATCCGGTGGAGCCCGACACGAGGACGTGGGGCATTTCCGCGAGGTTCGCCACCACGGCCCGGCCGGCGATGTCCCGGCCCAGCGCGACCTCCAAGGGGTGGGTGGCCCGGGCCGCCTCGGGAGAAGCCAGGATGTCCCCGAGCGCCACGAGCTGGCGGCGGCGGTTCGGGACCTCGACGCCGATGGCCGACTTCCCCGGGATGGGCGCCAGGATCCGCACGTCGGGCGAGGCCATGGCGTAGGCGATGTCCTTCGACAGCGACGTCACCCTGGCCACCTTCACGCCGGCGCCCAGCTCCAACTCGTAGCGGGTGACCGAGGGCCCGACGGTCCGGCCGACCAGCCGCGTGTCCACGCCGTGGGCCGAGAGTGCGCTCACCAGGGCCGCCCCGGCCGCGTCCACCTCGGATTCGTCGATGACCTGGGCCTTCGCCCGCTTGAGCAGCTTGGCCGGCGGGAGGCGCCAGTCCCCCGCGGGGGGACCCATCCGCATCTCGAGCTGCTCGCCTTTGCCGGGCCGGGTGGCAGCGTCCGGAAGGGCCGGGGGCTCGTGCGGCTCGTGGGGCTCGTCCACCGCATCCACCAGCCCGTCGGGGTCGACCGCCGGATCGGATACCGGATCGGGGTGGGCCGTCGGGGCGTCCGGCTCGGCCACGGCCGCCATCGACGGCTGGCGGCCCTGGGCCAGGGCCCGTCCGAACGGGTCGGTGGGCTCGTCGCCGTCGCCGAGGGTGTCGGCCGCCCGGTCGCCCCGGGCCGCGGTGACGGACCACCGGATCGCCCGGACGAGACCGGAGGCTGCGGTCCGCACCGAGACCCCGGTGAACACCAGGACGCCCACCCCGGCCACGACGACGAGGACCACGGCCGCACCGAAGCCGCCGAGCGCGTGGCCGAGCGGATCGGTGATGACGGCGCCCACCCACCCCCCCGCCGCGGAGAGATCGTGGGTGGAGGCACGCAGGGCCGGCGACCCGCCGGCCAGCGCGGCCAGACCGGCCACGGCCAGGAGGACGAGGGTGCCGCCGATGACGGCCCGCGCCGGCTCCCGACGGGCCCGGCCGTCGTCGGCGTCGTCGCCCCGGCCCATGAGCATCCGGACCCCGACCGCCACCAGGACCAGGGGCACCAGGAAGCGCCCCCAGCCGAGCAGGTCGCCGACCGCCACGCGGGCGCCCTTGCCGGCGGGTCCGAGGGAGTCGCCGTAGAAGGCCACTCCGCACAGCACCCCCACGGTGACGAGGGCCACGCCCCAGAGATCGGTGGCATGGCCGGCGGCCACCGCCCCCATGGCGGCGAGAAGGCCGCCCGAATCCCGGTCCGAGGGTCCACCCCGTCCCGAAGGCCGGGCCCCGCGCTTGCCCGACGTGGTCTTCTTCGCGTGGGAGCCGCGGCTGGATCGGGACGGGGATGTCGCCTTGCCCTTGGGCCGCGATGCCCCGGATCGACCCGCCGGACGCTTGGTGGCGGTCGTCACAGTGGGGTCAAGGCTACCCCCGGCACTCCACGGTCAGTGGGACACCTCCCGACGTCGGGATGCGCCTCGTGGACGCCCACAGCGGGCCGGGTCGGGTTCGGGCCCCCTGGTCAGCGCCGCGTGGGTCCGGGGCGTCAGACGGTGACGATGACGGGCACGATCATCGGACGCTGGCGCGTCCGCTCCCCCACCAGCTTGCCCAGCGCCTTGCGGGCCACCCGGTTGAGGCTCTCATGGTCGGAACTCCCCGAGGACAGCGCCTGCTCGAGGGCCTTGGTCACCTGGGCCCGAGCCTCGTCGAGCAGCGCGTCGGTGTCCTGGTCGTACGCCCAACCACGGGTGACGATCTGAGGCACGCCCACCACTTCACCCTGCTTGACGTCGACGGTGGCCACGGCCATGACGACGCCCTCCTCGGCGAGCACCATCCGGTCCCGCAGCACCCCGTGACCGATGTCGCCCACCGAGCTCCCGTCGACGAAGAGGTAGCCGCCCGGGACGTTCCCGTCCCGGCGCATCCCCTTGTCGTCGAGCACCACGGCGTCCCCGTCCTCGCAGAGCAGCACCCGGTCCCCGGCGATGTCCATCGTGGCGGCCAGCCGGACGTGGTTGGCCATGTGCCGGTACTCACCGTGGACGGGGATGAAGTACTCGGGCTGGGTGACAGTCATGAGCATGGCCAGCTCACCCTGGCGGGCGTGCCCACTCACGTGGACGTTCTCGACGCCGGAGTGGATGACCTCGACGCCCCGGCGGTGGAGGCTGTCGATGACCCGCCCCACCGACCACTCGTTCCCGGGGATCGGGTGGGCGCTGATCACCACCACGTCGTCCTCGTGCAGCTTGAAGAAGCGGTTCTCTCCGGTCGCCAGGCGGGACAGGGCCGACATCGGCTCCCCCTGGGACCCCGTGCTGATCACGCAGACCCGGCCCGGCGGGTAGTCGTCGACGTCCTCGATGTCGACCAGGGCGCTGTCGGGGATGTGGAGCAGGTCGAGCTTGCGGGCGAGGCCCACGTTCTTCTGCATCGACCGGCCGAGCGTGGCGACGACGCGACCCCCGGCGATGGCCGCATCGGCGACCTGCTGCACCCGGTGGATGTGGCTGGCGAAGCAGGTGACCACGAACCGGCGGTCGGGCCGGGCGAGGAACACCTTCTCGAGGGTCGCCCCGACGGTCGACTCGGAGGCCGTGAACCCGGGCTCCTCCGCGTTGGTCGAGTCGGCCAGCAGGAGCCGGACGCCCGGGTCGGAGGCCAGGGCTCCCATGCGGGCGAGGTCTGTGCGCCGGCCGTCGACGGGGTGGAGGTCGATCTTGAAGTCACCCGAGTGGAGGACGATGCCCTGCGGCGTGTGGAACGCGGTGGCGAAGGCGTGGGGCACCGAGTGGGTCACGGGGATGAACTCCACGTCACACGGGCCGATCCGACGGCGCTCGTGGTCGCGCACCGGAATGAACTTGGCCCGACTGGCCATGCCCGCCTCGTCGACCCGGCTGCGGGCGAGCGACAGCGTCAGCTCCGAGCCGTAGACGTCGACGGGGAAGTCGCGGAGGAGATAGGCCAGGCCACCGGTGTGGTCTTCGTGCCCGTGGGTGAGGATGACTCCGTCGACCCGGTCGGCGTTCTCGCGCAGGTAGGTGAAGTCCGGCAGGACCAGGTCGACGCCGGGCATGTCCGGGTCCGGGAACATGATTCCCACGTCGAGCACGAGGATGCGCCCGTCGACCTCGATGCACGCGCAGTTGCGGCCGATCTCGCCCAGGCCGCCCAGGAAGACGATCCGGACCGGGGAGGTCGAACCCCCCGACCGCTTCGCCGACTTCGCGGCGGACTTCGCCGGCCTGGCCCGCTCGGCGGGGGCCGAGCGCTCGGATTTCAGCGCAGCCCCCTCGACGGCGCCTGCGGACTTGGACTTCCGACGCCTACCCGAGCCGCCCGAGCCACCGCCGCCCGAGCCGCTACCGCCGCCCGAGCCGCCCGAGCCCGATCCCGCGCCGGATCCGGTCTCGCCCCGTGCCTTGCGGGTGCGCCCCGGCTCAGGCAACCGACTGCCGAGTCTGGAGGAGCGAGGTCACGCCGGCCACCACGGAGCGGGCCTGGTCGTCGAGGGACTGCGGGCCCGGCGCGTTGGGCAGCCGGCACTGGCCGACGGGGAGTCCGAGTGCCCGGCAGGCGGCCTTGACCGGTACCGGATTGGGGTACTCGTCGGAGGACTCGAAGCGGTATGACTCGAGGAGGTCCCGGTTCACGTCCGCGGCCCGGGCCACGTCGCCGGACCGGTAGGCGGCGAAGAGCTCGGCGAACAGTGGACCGGCCCAGTGGGCGGCCACGCTGATCACTCCCACGCCGCCGATGGAGGCGAAGGGGAGGGACAGGGCGTCGTCCCCCGAGTAGACCTCGAAGCCGGCCGGGGCCTCGGCCACCACCCGGGCCGCCGAGACCACGTCGCCGGTGGCGTCCTTGACGGCCACGATGTTCGGCACCTCGCGGGCCAGCTGGAGGGTCAGGTCCGGTCCGATCCGGCGTCCCGACCGCACCGGGATGTCGTACAGCACCACCGGCAGCGAACTCGCCTGGGCCACGGCCCGGAAGTGCGCCGACAGACCGGCCGCCGACGGCCGGTTGTAGTACGGCGTCACGACGAGGACGCCCGCGGCGCCGGCGGCGGCGGCGGCCTCGGTCATGTGGACCGAGTGGGCGGTGTCGTTGGTCCCGGAGCTGGCGATCACGGGGATGGTGACCGCCTCGACGACGGCCCGGAAGAGATCGACCCGCTCCGGGTCGGTCAGCACCGGACCCTCGCCGGTGGTGCCGGCCACCACGATCCCCTCGGTCCCCGTGTCGGCCAGGTGCCGGGCCACGGTGGCCGCGGCGTCGAGGTCGAGCGCTCCGTCGGGTCCGAAGGGGGTCACCATGGCGGTGACCACGGACCCGAAGCGGGGCGACGTCATCGCCCGGCCCGGAGGTCGAGGGTCGGGAGGGGGCTCACGGGACGCAGGCTACCAGGGGGATCGGCGGCCGACGCCGGAGTCACGGCCGACGCCGGAGTCACGGCCGACGCCGGAGTCACACCGACTGGGCACGGCAAGGCCGGTGGTCGTCGAACGGCGCTCAACCGCCGGGCGGCTGTGCGTCCGGGATGCGGGTGCTCCCGCTCAGACCAGCTCGCGTTCGGTCGGCGGCACCGCGGCCATGGCGTCGTACTCTTCGGAGGTGTCGACGGCGGACTCGAACTCGATGACGCCGAGCTCGGTGAACTTGGTCCGCAACCAGCCGTCGGCGGCATCGAGCAGGCCGAGTTTGCGGCAGTTGGGCACGATCTTCGAGAACAGGAGGGCCTGGAACTGGGTGCGGTCCGGGGCCGACAGCACCGCGGGCAGGATCTCCTTGGGCTCGATCCCCATCCGTGCCCACACCTCCTGTTGCAGGAAGCGGTCGCGCATCCGCACCGCCGCCTCGAACGCGAACTCCTGGCGCTCCCGGAGCTCGGCCGTCGTGAGGCCTTCGTAGTACTCCTGCAGGCTGAGCACCCCGAACGCGACATGGCGGGCCTCGTCGGCCATCACGTAGCGGAGGAGCTGCTTGAGCAGCGGATCGGGCGTCATGGAGTGCATGAAGCCGAAGGCGGCGAGGGCCAGACCCTCGATCATGATCTGCATGCCCAGGTAGGTCATGTCCCATCGCGAGTCGCTGATGATGTCGTCGAGCAGCATCCGCAGATGGGCGTTGACCGGGTAGTGGCCCGACAGCTTCTCGTCCAGGTACTTGGCGAAGACCTCGACGTGCCGGGCCTCGTCCATGACCTGGGTGGACGCGTAGTACTTGGCGTCGATCCACGGCACCGACTCGACGATCTTGGCCGTGCAGATCAAGGCGCCCTGCTCGCCGTGGAGGAACTGGGACAACGTCCAGTTCTGGCTCTCGACGCCCAGGGTGATCCACTCCTTGTCACCCCACTTCTCGAGCGGTGTCCCGGTGATGTCGAAGCCGACGGCGTGGCCGCCCTGGGCCTCCGCCGCCTCGGCGACCAGCTTCTCCTGGTCGACGTCGGTCTCCCAGGGAAGGTCGGTCTCGCCGTTCCACTGGGCCCCCTTCGCCTTCTCGTACAGCTTGTTCAGCTTGGGGCGGGCGCCCTTCTCGTAGTCCCAGGTGAAGATCGAGTCGTAGGTCGACGGCACGACGTGGCGGCCGTCGGCGTCCTCCGTCCCGACCACGGACAGGATGGCGGTGAGGTCATCGAGCTCCTCGCGGCCGATGATCTCCTCGTTGCTGCTCATCTCGGTACTCATGCGTGTGTCCCCCTTGCGGACGGTCGGTGGTGTCGAATGGTTGGGATCGCTCGGCTCCGGGCCGAGCTGTTCTGTCGTGCTCCACGGGTGTTACGTCGGATCGGACGGTTCGGGCGGGTGTCAGCCGGCGGGATCGGACTCCTCCGTCGTGGGGGTGTCCTCGACCGCGAACGGCGAGATGTCGATCGGGAGCGCGGTCGACGACCGGAGGGCCTCGATGCCGGGGAGCATGAACGTCGTGACGAGGCGCGAGGCGTCGGCCGTGTCGCACAGGTCGAAGCGGTCGGACGGCGAGATGGTGTAGGTGAGGACGATCCGGGTGGCCCACTCGGCCACCCGACCGGCCTCGTCCGAGCTCATCCAGCGGGCGAGGAACGGGGCGGCGAACCGGGATGCGGTCACGAGCAGGCGGTCCGACTCGTCGAACGCCAGGTGGCTGAGGATCAGGCCCGGCTCGTGCTCGACCAGGAAGTGCAGGGCGGCATGGTCCCGCAGGCGGGTCGAGGCCTCCACGATGCCTCCGACCAGTGCCGTCGTCAGGTCGCGGGCCGTGCCCATCCGGACGCCGAGGGCACTGAAGAGCCGCGCCATCTCGGTGTCCACGACGGCGCCGAGGATCTCGTCGCGGCCACCGGGGAACGCCCGGTACACGGTGGCCCGCGAGACTCCGGACTCCCGGGCGATGTCATCCACCGTCGTCTTGGCGGTGCCGTGCCGGGCCAGGCAGGCCAGGGTGCCGTCGATGATGCGCTCCCGATGGGGCGACGCCGCTGTGGCCAGGGTCCCGATCGAGGCCACCGCCGGCACCGGGCCGCCGGCCGGGACATGGCTGCCGACCGGGACCGGGCTCACCGCGTCCGCCGGCGCCGGGGCGCGATCGACGGCGACGGCTACCACAGCGCCCTCCTCGACCACATGGAGTCCCCCTCGCGCGCGAACCACGAATGAAACGGTAGGTCACGATTTGTCTCACCGTCAACCATGTTCCCGATCGCCGTCTCCAGCGACTGCCACACACCTGTGTCGTCCACCCCGACCGCAGCCTCGACCTGGGTCCTCGAACCGGGCCCCCGCCTCCACCTTTGTCGTTCACCCGGGCCCCTGCCACCACCGGTCACGGCCGACGGTGGCGGATGTCTCACCCGACGATCAGCGGCCCGGCACCGCCACGACGACACCGGCCAGGAGCTCGGACCGGACCAGCCGGGCGACCTGGTCGGGCTGGTCGAGGTCCCACCGGCCCGGTGCGGAGATGTACGACAGGACCATCCGCGCCAGGAAGTCCGCCGCGTCCCCCAGGTCCACGCCGGGGGCCAGCCCCCGGTCGACCACGTACGGCGCCAGCACATCGGCGATGCCCGCCCGGATGCGGTTGCTCTCCACGGTCAGCGCCGGGAGCAGCGTGTCCGGCTCGGTCTGCATGACCCGCTGCAGGACCTCGTGCTCGACGATCGAGCGGTGGGCGAACATGATGCCCCGCTCCATGACCTCCTCGAGGTCCGCCGAGCCCTGGATCCGCTCGTAGAGCTTGGCGAAGAAGTCGTAGACCGCCCACGAGATCGTGGCGTCGACGAGCTCGTCCCGACCGCCCGGAAAGGTCCGGTAGACGGTGGCCCGGGAGATCCCCGCCTCGCGGGCCACGTCCTCCACCGTCGTCTTGGCCATCCCGCGTCGGGCCACGCACGCATAGGTGGCCTCGACGATCCGCTGTCGGGTGTCCACGACCACCGGTCGGTCAGATCCCGAGGAGGGGCTCGATGCCGAGGGTCAGTCCGGGTCGGGACGCGACCGACTCGACGGCCAGCACCACGCCGTCCATGAACGACGCCCGGTCGAACGAGTCGTGTCGGATGGTCAGCCCCTGGCCGGGCGATCCGAGCAGCACCTCCTGGTGGGCCACCAGGCCGGGGAGGCGGACCGAGTGCATGCGGACGCCGCCGGGCCCGGCGCCCCCCCGGGCCCCGTCGACGACCACCGTCGTCGTGGCGTCGGGCAGGAAGGCGTCGCGTCCGGCCCCGGCCCGCGCCGCGGCCATGCCCTCGGCCGTGCGGAGCGACGTGCCCGACGGTGCGTCACGCTTGGCCTCGTGGTGGAGTTCGATGATCTCGGCGGCGTCGAACCACGGTGCGGCCAGCGCGGCGAACCGCATCATCAGCACCGCGCCGATGGCGAAGTTGGCGGCCACGATGCAGTGCGAACGCGTCGCTCCGGTCGATCCGGCGGCGCCGTCCGTGCCGTCGGTGCCGTCGGTGCCGTCCGTGCCGTCCGTGCCGTCGGTGCCGTCGGTGCCGTCGGTGGCGAACATCCGG
>Ga0181528_10002126_pt1 | contig 12163 bp, 11 predicted proteins | sample PEATcosm2014_Bin_47_FD_119742 | JGI IMG/M metagenome (GOLD analysis project Ga0181528, IMG submission 119742) | Peatland microbial communities from MTU Mesocosm Facility, Houghton, MI, USA - PEATcosm2014_Bin10_10_metaG | ecosystem: Environmental > Terrestrial > Soil > Wetlands > Peat | place... | reverse complement strand
TGATTGGCGAGGCGACCAACAAGCTGATTGGTTATCTGGTGATGACCAGCCGGAAAATGCCCGATCCGCTGGCGTTGCTGACGCTCTCCGGCAGCGGTTCGGGCAAGAGTCATTTGCAGGACACCATACTTTGCCTCTGCCCCGACGAGGAGCTGATTAAACTCACTTCGCTGACCGACCGGGCGTTGTTTTACAAGGGCGAGGACTCGCTGAAACATAAGGTGCTGGCCGTCGAGGAACTGGCCGGGGCGCAGGGGGCAGACTACGCCATCCGCAATCTTATCTCGGCGAAAAAACTGGTCATTGAAAGCACCATCAAAAATCCGCTGACCGGCAAACTCGAAACCCAGGTCAACACGGTTCACGGCCCGACGGCGGTGTTTCAGACGACGACCAATCCGCAAACGGACGCCGAGACGCGGAGCCGGTTCATCATCGTGAGCGTGGACGAATCGCCGGAGCAGACGCGGGCGATTTTGACGGCGCAACGCCAGAGCCACACGCGGGAAGGCTGGCGGCAGCGGCTGCTGCGCGAGGCGATTTTGAAACGGCATCATGCGTTCCAGCGGTTGTTAAAGCCGTTGAAGGTGGTCAATCCGTTCGAGCCGTTGCTGTCGTATCCCGACGAGGCGTTGCTGGTCCGGCGCGACCAGCCCAAATACTTGAACCTGATTTTAGCCGTGACGTTCCTGCACCAGTTGCAGCGGCCCATGCAGAACGACGCCGAGCTTGGCGACTACATTGAAACGACGCTCGATGACATCGCCATCGCGAACGAAGTGGCGCACCAGTTGTTCGGCCACAGCCTCGATGACCTGTCGCAGCCAGGCCGGGAGTTGCTGCGGCTCATCGCTGATTACATGGCTCAAAAAGGTGGCAGCGCCACCGGCAAAATGGCCAGTGGTGCTACCACCACCTTTAACCGGCGCGAGTTGCGCGAGGCGTTCAAGTGGGGCGATACTCGGCTGCGGACGCATCTGGATGAACTGGTGGAAATGGAATACGTCGTGCCGTTGTCCGGGCGGTTTGGGCAGACGTATCAGTATCGGCTGGTGTATGAGCCGGAGCAGCACGCGGAAGGCGGCAGGTTTTTGGCGGGCCTCAAATCGGTCGAGCAGTTGCGGAAAGAAGCAAACCTCGCAGGTGTTTTGACCAACCTCGCACCCCAAAACGGGCACCTCGCACCCACCTCGCAGGTGCCGAAACGCGAGGTTCAGAAGCGGGAAAACCCGCGTCAATCCAACGGATTATTGACTTCGCCCCCAAACCTCGCGCCGTTTTCGCGGGGACATATACCAAAAACACAAAACAATGGAGTCCGGCCATGAGGAAAAGGAGACCACTTATCACCGTCCCGCCCGTGATGACCGAATACCTGGAATCGCTGCGGGTGCGCCATTACTCGCCCGCCACGATTTACAGCCGGGAAGGCGAGTTGCGCCGGTTCTGGCTTTATCTGCAAAGCATCGGCGTGAGCGAGTTCCAGGAAGTGACGCAGCGGATGCTGGAAAATTATCACCGCCAGGCATGGCAGGGACTGGCCACCGGCACGGTGCGTTTGAACCTCGACACGTTGCGCTGGTTTTTTGACCACCTGGAAAGCCGCAACGTCATCCTGCTTAATCCGTGCCTGTGGCTGCCCAAGCCCCGGAAGGAAAACCGGCTGCCGCGGCAGATCCTCAAGCCGTCCGAAGTGCGCGCCCTGCTGAACGCGCCGAACGACCGGCCCAGGGGCATCCGGGACAAGGCCGTCATGGAACTGTTTTACAGCAGCGGCATCCGCCGGGCGGAAATGGCCCGGCTGACGCTGGCCGACGTGGACATCAAAAACGGCTATGTGCGCGTCGTCCGGGGCAAGGGCGGCAAAGACCGCGTTGCGCCCATCGGCCAGAGCGCGTGCGAGGCGCTGGCCCGGTATCTCAAGGAGGCGCGTGCCGTGTGGCTTAAAGACCCACGCACGCCCAAGCAGACGGACGCCCTCTGGCTGGACGCCGAGCAGCCGCACACGCAACTGTGCAAGGAACGCATCGGCAACCTCACCGTGGAATATGCCCAACAGGTTTTGGGGCGGAAAATCTCGGCGCATGTGTGGCGGCACAGTTGCGCCACGCATCTGGTGGCCAACGGCGCGAACCTCGTTTATGTGCAGCGGCTCCTGGGGCACAAGTCGCTGACGACCACGCAAATTTACACCCGCGTCAGCGTGCCCGACTTGAAAAAGACCATGCAGCGCGCCCACCCCCGCATCCGGCGAAAGGTTGCGCCGCCGGCGGCGCTCAAACCCGAAGACGCGGCGCTCATGCCCGGCGGCAACCGTCGCGCTTAAAAACCTTATGTCATCCGAAGCCCTGTCCTTCGACGTGTTGTTCCACCGCTACTTGCAGCATCTGGAAATGCTCAACTACTCGCCGCAGACGCTGGCCGTCAACGAGTTTTACTTCAACCGCTTCAGTGAATTTTTGGCCGAGGTCAAGCTGGCCGACGTGCAGGCCGTCGCGCCGTCCACGCTCCAGGACTTTCAACGCTGGGTTTTTTACCAGCCGACCCAGCGGGGCACGGCGCGCAGCGTCGGCGGACAGAACCACATCATCGTCGCCGTCCGAAACTTTTTTACATTCCTGGCCCAGGAAGGTTACATCGCCGGTAATCCGGCCAAGGGCTTGCGGCTGGCCCGCGAACCGGACGTGCTGCCCAAGAACATCCTGACGCCGGAGGAGGCCCGCCGCATCATCGAAGCGCCCGACACACAGACGTTGATCGGCTACCGCGACCGGACGCTGCTGGAAGTGCTTTACGCCACCGGCCTGCGCAAGGAGGAGTTGCGCCACATCAACGTGGCCGACGTGAACCTGGACGAGGAACTGTTGCGCGTGAACCACGGCAAGGGCGGCAAGGACCGCGTGGTCCCGTTGAGCGGCATCGCCTGCCAGTATCTCGAAAATTACATCAAGGCCGTCCGGCCCGAACTGGCGAAGGGACGGCAGACCGACAAACTGTTCATCTCCATCCGGGACGGCCTGCCCATCGGCAGGCATGGCGTGGAACGGCTGCTGGCCAAATATGTGCGCAAGCTGCGGCTCAAAAAGCACGTCACCTGCCATCTGTGGCGGCACAGTTGCGCCACCCACCTGTTGAAGAACAACGCCAATCTGCGCCACGTCCAGCAGATTTTGGGGCACGCATCGCTGGCGACCACCGAGCGGTATCTGCGGCTGACCATCACGGACTTGAAGGAGGCGCACCGCAAGTTCCACCCCAGGGAGCAGCAGCAGCGCCGGAAATCAGCCAGGGAGGACCGGCCTTGAACCCGGCCAGCCCGGCCCCATTCATTAAATCAATGGAAGCCCGCCTTTTTTCGATTAGCCGGGGGGAGCCGAATCGCCTATGCTGGCCCTCTGGTGAAAACAACGCCGCAACGCAGTCCGAAGGGCTTTTGCTCCCGCCGGTCAAATCGCCGATGCGGCCAAGGCCGACCGGCAGGAAGGGGAGCTTTAGTGCCTGAAAACAGGCGGGTTGCGGCGAAAAGGCAGAGCGGCCTTTTTGTATTAGATAAGAACCATGATGGATTCATGGACACCAGCTTCTCAGGCCAGGATGCCACCTCTGCCAGTTCCCCCTACATTTTTTGGGCGAATCTGAATTTCGACCGGTGGGACAATGATTTTCCATTTAGCTACCCGGAGCAGGACGATCAGCAAATCGCATTTTGTCCTGCGGCCCCTTCGACCATCACACCGGACTGTAATTATTCAAACGTGCTGGCCAACGGCTATGCCTATCGCGCCATTCCTGACACCCGTGACTTGGAAGATTATGCCCGGCTTTGGGTCTGCGGTGTCACTACGAACTTGCTGGCTCAGTTGCCGTCAGGCAGCACCGTGACCTTGAGTTGGGGCGACGTGGGCAGTCCCAACTCCGGCAATCCGACGATTGATATTTTCCAAGCTGCCGACCCGGACGGCGGCATCGGCTATCAGACCAATGAAATTACAGCGCAAGTCCAGACCAATTTTCTCCAATGCCGCTACGTCGGGCGATTGGGGCCGGGGCAGAGCATTCAGTTGAACAGCAGCCAGTTTAACGGCTGGGCTGGCAATCACTTCATCTGGTGTGGCGCGAACTATGGCAACGGTGGATTGACGATGACCATTGCCGATGGCAGCGGCAACGTGCTGGCACAAACCACGGCCTATATTCAAATTGAGGACATCAAGCAGATGTATGAGCGCTGGACGGTCGGCGACAGGCCGAGTGTCGCGCCATTAACCAACGCTATTTTGACAACGGAGGGTTTGCCGGCTGGCATGTCGGCATTTGAATACACTCCACCAACCGACCCGAACACGCCTTACATTTTATTGGTGCATGGCTATAACATGAAGCCCTGGGAAAAAGACCGTTACGCCGAGACCGCATATAAACGGCTTTATTGGCAGGGCTATCAGGGGCGGTTCGGCATGTTTGGCTGGCCGACGGCGCAAAATGCCGTGCAATTTGGCGCGAGTGAATCGCAGGCATGGCTGTCGGCGCAAGGACTGCTCAACAAGCTGAACGATTTGAACGCGGAATATCCCGGCCACGTTTACCTGGCGGCACACAGTTTGGGCAATGTGGTGGCTGGCGAAGCCTTGGGGTTGGCGGGGTCAACGCCGGTCGTCAATACTTATGTGGCGATGCAGGGGGCGGTGGCATCACACGCCTACGATCCGAGCACCACAGCTTACAATCTTGGCGCGTTCTATGACGGCGCGCCCGATTGTTATGCCCACTATTGGACGGCGGGTGCATCGTGCTATTTCAATGCCACGGCGGGGGCGGGAACGTATGTGAACTTTTTCAACACCAACGATTGGGCGCTGGCTAATGCGTGGCTGGTCTTTCAGGACGCGAAACCGAGTTTAAGCCCCAGCTATTCCTATACGGCTGGAACAGGCGCTTATTACAAGAATTTCGGCATCACCGAATTGTTTTTCCCCGGCGACCGATACGACTTGTTTGCCAATTTCATTCAGGCACCTTGCTATGCCCTCGGTATGCAGCCGAATGTTGGCGGGAAGTTTGCAACCGCGAGGCAAGTGGAGTTAGACATTCCGCCTTACAATTTTAGCACTCAACACATCTACCACAGCGGCGAGTTTCGCTCTGACAATCCGCAACGTTGGCAGTTTTGGAACCAATTGCTCGTTCAAATGAGGCTAAAATAATATGAGGCCGCGATTTGTAATTTTTCTTTTGGTTGCGGTAGCGGTAATACTGGCCGTTGTGTTCTGGCTGCGGCCAGTTCGACCACCGGCCAACCCGGAGCCGACTTCAATGGTTCAACCCACGAATAATGTTCCGGCGACTCCGGCAACCACCGTAACCGCTGCAAGTGCCGCCAGTCAAAGCGTTCCCGGAACACCCCCGGCCATTCCTACACCGGCGACTCCGAAACCTTCGGTTGCAACCAGCATGGGCACAGCGGGAGTGGTTGCGACGTTTGTTGAAGGGAAAAATGTCCCCGTTGAGTTTTACGGGCTGGTCATTGATCAGAACAGCAATGCGCTTGCGGGCGTGGATGTGAAAGTTAGCGTTCAACAATTGACCACGCCCAACCCGGCCACTATGGAACTTGGGACCACGGAAGTGCCTTTTGAGCGAATGACGGGGCCGGATGGACGTTTTGAAATCAATGGGCTGAATGGTGAATCGCTTGATCTGGCATCCATTCAAAAGGACGGCTATGAAGCGGAACCCACGAAACGCGGCTTTGGTTCATCCAGCGGCAGCTTTGACCAGCCGGTGATTTTCAAAATGTGGAGCACGAACGTCCACGAGCAACTCATCACGGGCGAAAAAAAGTTCCCCATCGTGCCGGACGGCAGGCCGTATGTGATTGACCTGGCTAAAGGGACGATAGCCGAGTCTGGCGCTGGTGATTTGAAAGTTTGGGTGAAGCGGCCAGACCCGATCACCTACGGCAAGAGATATGATTGGGCATGTGAGGTTGACGCGATAAACGGCGGCGGACTTTTGCAGGAGACTGATGCCAGTGCGTCCATGTATCAAGCGCCAGCCGACGGCTACACAACTTCTTTCAGCTACAAGGAAGATGCGGGCGTCAACGGCTGGGGAGACACGACCGGCGCGCAGCGGTTTTATGTGAGGCTGAACAACGGGCAGGAATATGGGCGAATCTCCATCGAGTTGGAGGCGTATTACAACGACCAGACGCCGGGTTTGGTTCGCCTGTCCTACGCCATCAATCCATCCGGCTCGGCAATTTTGCGTTAGCCGCCAAAGAATCGTTTCGATGAAATTTTCCACCCGTCTTCTGCTGGCGTTGTTTGCATCGGCGGGGGCCATTGCGTGGACGATATTTTCAGAAAAGGCGATTTACTTTTTTTGTGTGATGGCCTGTGGCGGCGATGGGTCGGGCGCAGGGCAAGGAGCCGTTGCCATCGAAATTTTGTTGGTCGGAGTAATTTTATGGGCTTTGCCGATGGTGGCCTTCGTGTTCATGCTGCTCGGTTCATTCAACCGGCTCAAGGGCATCATGCACAGTGTTGGTTACTGGTATGCTTTGGTTGTTTTGGTCATCTTGGCTGGCCTGTTTTTCATCCTCTTTCGCCATGTGCATCTGTTGAGGTGGATTGGACTGGTCTTCATGCTGGCTGCCATGTTTTGGGGCTATGCCTTTCGGAAAAAACCGCCGTGCGATGAGGCTGTTTTATGACGGACGCCTGACCTCTAACGCTGTTAGCTCATTTTGCGGACGGGAATTATCCTATCGTTGGCCGAGACTTGGACGAAATCCGTTCGAGAATTAGCCGATTTTTATCCGAAGTGTGGACGAGATTTTAACGCCGGAAATCCGGTGAGCGTCCGGCCAAGGTTGGCGGCGGGAAACCCGTTTTGGACAAAACAAGCCTTACCCCTTAAAGGGACAAGGGGTTCTGTGCTTCGCCCCTGTTGCGCGAAATGCGTCGCGTGATGCTGCGTGAAATGTTGCGCCAGGTGTTGCGTCTCATATTGCGTTGGCTGCTTCGCTCGATGCCAACCGACGTGCTTCGTGAAATGCCAACTCTGGTGCCAACCGTGGTGCTTCGGATGTTGCCTCGCATGGTGACAACCGTGTTGCTTCCAGTGTTGCGAACCCTGTTGCTGCGTCAGGTGCCAACCACGTTTGCTAACCGAGGTGCGAAGCGGCTGCTAACCACGGTGCGAACCGTTTTGCTAACCCTGCTGCGAACCATCCACGGCCAGGCCACGACCGCGAACCATCCATGCCGGGCAGTTGCCCTACGTTCAGGGCGAGCGACAAAAGGCGATGAAGCGAAGCATCGGGAAAACAGTTTTGCGACGAGACACCATCTCCTTACGGTGGTAGAGGTCAAGGCAGGCCCGCAGAACCGGAGCGGCAAAAAGCGGCCAAAGGCGGCCACGGACTTGCCGCAATATGCCGCCGTTGGTCACTGGCAGTTGCCGCCGTTTGCCGCCATTTGCGCTCCCGGTTCAACGCCGCTAAACGCTTTTCAACACCCTTCAACATTAGCCGTCAACGCCCTTCAACGCTGGAAAACCGGCGTTGTCACAAGCGGTTGATCTTCCGCCTTATTCCGCCTCTTTCCGGGAATTTACGGCCCGGACCCTGCCCCGGGACGGGCAAAAGCGGGCGTCGCAAGTGGCTGATTTTCGGGCTGGTTCAGCCTATTTCGGGGATTTTCAGCCATGACACTTACCCCGCCTCGAATCGGCGATCTGGCCGACCGCAGCCCGCCGCAGTGGCGGCTCGACAAAAAATCACCGGACGAATCAAACGCCGCCCGATGGAACGTCGCAGACGCGCCGGACAAAAAACGGCCGATTATTCGGTGAGCCTCCCGAACTCATCACGGTATCCCGTCGCTTGCTCCAGCGCCTCCTGTGCGCCACGCGGCGCAATGCCTGCCGCCCGCCGCTTCCGCTCATGGCGTAACCGCTCGCGTTCGGCCTGTGCTGTCCAGTTGATGGCCTGCTCTTGGTGCCGCTGTTCCCGGATCGGCTTTCGCAGCTTCTCTTGAAAGGCTTGGATACGCTTGTCCGGCCTGTTCACCACCGTCAGCCTGCCGCTGGCAATGTGGTCAATCAACCGCCGCCAGGACGGTTCATCCCGGTATTCGCAGCCGCAATCAGCGGCGATGCCCATCAGGGCTTGCCAGTCAATTTCGTCCAGTTTGAGCGATTGCCGCTTCATGGCCATAGTGCAAAGGTAGCTCCCTCGTTTACTGTTGTTACAAAAAGACAAGGAAGGGGGACGGGGACGACCGGGCGCTGGCGCGCCCGGCCATCCCCATCCCCCGTTCCGTTCTCTGGAATGTTCTGCCAAGCCCGCCAGCCGTTCAAGCCTGGATGTTCCCCCCAGCGCCGAGACAGGCGAGCATGGCTTCCCCTTAAAAGACTACGCCGCCAAACTCGCCTGACTCGACGCTGCCCCGGAGTCAGCCGGTTCGTGAACGTCGCCCGTCCCGCCGCCCGGAGCGGACGCCAACACCGTTCAGTCAGAGTGTCCGCACCGGGCGTCGTGCCGTTCGCCGTCACCAACCGGACAACGGAACGAAGTCACGCCGGACGTGTGCCGGTGGTTCGTCCGTTCATTGCCGCGTGTCATGGCTGGAAATTTGATTGGTTCATCGGCCCTGCCGGGGGCAGCGGTTTGGGGTTGGTTGTTTTGGTCATGGCGCGTTTTTAGCGTGCGCGCCATTCGTGTCCCGCAGTGCGCTTTGTTCTCGTCCGCCACCGGGCCGACAATGGGAGCGCCACCGCCACCCAGCGGGGAACTGGTTTGTTTTTTTGGGGCTGGGTGGCTGCAAAAGCCACGCCCGCCGCTTCCCTTTTGCCCTTTCATCGTCGGTCATGGCTTTTGCTGGCGCTGACCACTTCGATTCGCTGGCGCGAGCGGCCCGCTGGCTCCCGGTTGGTGAAGAACAAAGCGCACAGCGGGACACGAACGGCGGTCGTCAAAAAAAAAGCTTATGAAAAACAAAAATCAAGGTGAAGAACAAGCCCCAGCGAACGCCGACCAGCTATCATCAAAAGCCCTTGCCGTAGCCACGCTGGCGGAGTTTCGGCGAACGTGGCGGGCCTTGAACCAGCAGGGGGCGAGCCAAGATGTGTTGGCCGGATTGAAGTGCGGGGCGTTCATTGCGCTACGGCATATTGAGCGCGAGACGCCCGAATGGGAATTATGGACGACCCTGCCGGACGAGGCGGAACTGACCAGCCAGTCCCGGACGGGCGATCACCTGGCCGTCACCCGCCGGTTAATGGGGTTCCCGGTTTAACGGGCCGGGCCGGGAGCGTGGCGATGCTGGTGCATCGCCTGCCCGGCTTACGAGCCTTTGCCGTGCTTCTCGATCATCGCTTCCACGACCTCGACAATCTTCGCCTGTTGTCGGCGTGGCAGTCGGGACACCGCATCAAAGGCTTGCCGGGCTTTGCCCGAAGGCCCGCCACCGTGCCGCTTGGAAGTGTTGTCACGAACGAGTTCTTCCATTGTCGTATGGAGGACATCGGCCAACCGCACCAACTGTTCCGGGCGCAGGGCAACCGAGTTGCGCTCCCAATAAGCGTAAGCGTGCTGGGTAATCCCCAACTGTTCGCCAACCTGTGCCTGGGAGAGGCCGGCGGCTTCGCGCAAAGCGACCAGCCGTTCACCGAACGGCGTTCGCGGTTTTTTAGATGGTCTGCCGGGTGATGGCATGAGCACATCATACGCGGGGCCGGGCAGAGTAATCGAAAAGGCTTGCATGATTATCAACACCATTGATAATGTGCGGGCATGTCAAAACAGTCAAGTTCCCGCTTGACGCCCTCGCGGAAGACCCGGCGAAGGCTGTCGCGCCAGGCCCGGCGGTTGGCCGAGTCACGGCGGCTCGATGCGTTCGACGAAATCAGCACCCGATGCAAACGCGCCCTTGCGCTGGCCGGTTTGCTGGAAGCCTGCGGAAAGCATCCGCAAGCCGAACCGCTGGAGGCGGCGATGGTGACGGAAGTGGGCTTTCTCATCCTGGTGGAAGTCCGGGCAATGGAGGCGTTGCTGAAAACGGTCTGGCAGGAGTTGCCGCGATGAAACCGAAAACTTTCCCCCACGCACCGGCACAAACAGGCACTGGTATGCCCGAGGCACCGCGAAGCGCCGGGGCGGATGTTGCTCCCAAGGCGGCATCCGCCCCGTCCGCTGACGCGGTGGAACCGGAAACTTTCCCGCACCCCGCATCCGAGGCACCGCTAGGCGCCGGGGCGGGTGTTCTCGCAACATCCGCCCCGCACGTCCCGCCCGACCTGCAATGCGAGCCAGGCAATTATCCGTGGGACCGCTGGCAGCGCAAGGCGCTGGCGGCGGGCGTCGCGCCGGAGTTGGCCGACTTGGGGCGGGCGGTGATGCGGGAGGCGTATCAGCACGGTTGGGACAAGCGGCTCAAAATGCTCTGCGGCTGGAACGACCACGGACGCTGCCTCCTCCAGCAGGCGTTGCACTGTCCCGCCGTGGTGCGGCAACGCTGGCAGCGGATGCTGGACACGGACGGCTACCGGGGCGAGCGCGACCCGCAAACCGGCGAATGGAAATCCTGGCCATGAATCCCGCCGACCTGACCAGGCTCAAGCAGAGCATTGACCTCGTGGCCGTGGTGCAGTCGCGGGGCGTCAAGCTGGTGAAGCAGGGCAAGGACTTCGTCGGCCTGTGTCCGTTCCACCAGGAAAAAACGCCGAGCTTCCACGTCACGCCCGCCAAAAATCTTTTCCACTGTCTCGGCTGTCACGCGGGCGGCAGCGTCATTGACTTCATCATGCGCCAGGACGGGCTGACCAAGAGCGAGGCGATTGCGTGGCTCAAAGAGAACAGCGGCGCAACCTTTGCCACGCCACCAGCGGCACCGGCGGCACCGGCCAAGATGTTAAACCCGCAGGATGCCGGGACGTTGTTGCAACGGGTGGTGACGTTCTATCACCGGACGCTGCGCAAGGACGCGGGCGGCATGGCCTACTTGAAGCAACGGAATCTGACCGACGCGGGAATGCTGGAGGTGTTTCAAGTCGGATACAGCAACGGGACGTTGCACCAGGCGTTGCCGAAATCCGGCGCGCTCATCCAGAGCCTGAAAACCTTGGGCGTGTTGAACGCCAGGGGGCAGGAACACTTTCGCGGCTGCATCACCGTGCCTATTTTCGACGCCACCGGCAACGTCGCCGGCATTTACGGCCGGAAGGCGGGGCCTTCATCCAATGCGGCTGCGCCGCAGCATCTCTACCTGCCCGGCCCGCATCGCGGCGTGTGGAACGGCACGGCGGCTAAAATCAATCAAACGCTGTTTATCACGGAGGCGATTTTGGACGGGATGAGCCTGTGGCAGGCGGGCTTCAAAAACGTGATCGCGTTGTATGGGGCGAACGGCTGGACGGACGACCACGAGAAACTTTTGCGGGAGAACAACACGACCGGAATTTATCTGTGTCTGGACAACGACCAGGCCGGGGCGGAAGCCACGGCCCGGCTGGAAAAACTCCTTGCGGAGGGCCACCAGCCGCCGCTGGTCAAGCACGTCCACGTCGTCAAATGGCCGGAGGGCGTGAAGGACGCCAACGAGTTTTTCGGCCCTAGCCGGGCCGGCCACCAGGATTTTGAAGCGTTGCTTAAAGCGGCGCATCCGCTGCCCGACGAGGCGAACCCGAACGCCGTGCCGTTGAATGCCGGGGATGAAAAAATCGAAATGACGCCGGACGGCTTTATTGCCCGCTACGGCAACCGGCGCTATCAGCTACGCGCCATCGAACAGCAGGGCGCATCCCGGCTGCGGGCGACGGTGAAGGCTGTCAGCGGCGACCCGGCCAACGCGGGACGCTTCCACATAGACACGGTGGATTTTTACCTGAGCCGTTCGCGGCGGATGTTCATGGGCGAGGCGGCGAGGCTGTTTCGGGTGGCGGTGGAAATCGTCGAGGCGGACGTGAACCGGCTCATTAGCCAGGTGGAGGCGTATGCCCAAAAGCAACTGGAAGGCACGCAGAACCAGACGGTGCTGGTGTCGGACACGGACAAGGCCGAGGCGTTGAAGCTTGGAAAGCATCCCGACCTGGCCGAAGAAATTTTGCGGGACATGGAAAAGCTCGGCCTGGTGGGTGAGGCGACCAACAAGCTGATTGG
>Ga0181528_10002125_pt1 | contig 12167 bp, 11 predicted proteins | sample PEATcosm2014_Bin_47_FD_119742 | JGI IMG/M metagenome (GOLD analysis project Ga0181528, IMG submission 119742) | Peatland microbial communities from MTU Mesocosm Facility, Houghton, MI, USA - PEATcosm2014_Bin10_10_metaG | ecosystem: Environmental > Terrestrial > Soil > Wetlands > Peat | place... | reverse complement strand
TATTGGGGTTATTGACCTGTAGATTCTTGACGTCTTCAGGCGTTTCCACCAGATAAATATCGCCATTTTCGGTACATTTTACGTATTGGCCCATGGTGCCTTCCACTTCCGGATGCCCGGCATGGCCTATCAAAATCACTTCCCTATCCTGCTTGGCATGTTTGGCAACCTGCATATGCACTTTGGTTACCAATGGACAGGTGGCGTCAAATACGGTTAACTGCCTTTCCTCGGCTTCTTGCTGCACCTGCTTGGAAACGCCATGAGCGCTAAAAATCAAATAAGAGCCAACCGGCACGTCGCGCAAGTCTTCAATAAACACCGCGCCTTTCTGTTTTAGGCCATCCACTACCGTGCGATTATGCACTACTTCGTGCCGCACATAGATCGGGGCGCCAAAAGTATCGATGGCCTGATCGACAATTTCAATGGCGCGGTCAACACCGGCACAGAAGCCACGAGGGTTTGCGAGTACTATTTGCATATTCTTGACTAAATTAGTAGGTTAAGATAATACAATTCTAATCCAATTTTGATTCGGTGACGATAATTCCATCGCAATCAGCATATATATAATGATCTTTTTTGAAATTCACCCCGGCAAAAGTAATCAGAATATCGGTTTCACCCTGATCATGTTTGCGGCTGCGCAAGGGGTGAGTGTTCAATGCCATGATTCCGATAGGCAGTTGGCTGATTTTTTCAGAACCGCGTATGCAGCCGTAAACGACTATGCCTTCCCAGCCGTTTTCCACCGCCAGCGTAGCCAGACTATCGCCCAGCAACGCGCAACGCCGTGAACCGCCGCCATCTATCACCAAGACTCTATCCTGAACTTTTTGCTCCAGGGTAGTGCGAACCAGCGCATTATCTTCAAACACTTTCAGCGTTGTCACAAAACCGCTAAAACGAGGTTTGCCGCCAAATTGTCTTAAAATCGGCTCAGCAATCTGGAAATTTTCCTGCGTCGAAAAATTATCGCAAAGGTCCGCTGTACTAAAAGACATGACAACTCCTGATTAGTTTAAAAGTAACGCGCCAATAGACCGTATTGACCACTAGGATCCGGCAAAGGGATGCGCACCTCATAACCGCCGCCGGCCGCTTCCTGCATGGCATTGCCGTATTTATCCAGCATAGTGTCCACCACGATATCCCGATTACCGGCAGGTAAAATCATTTCCAGTCTATCGCCAACTGCAAACTTGTTTTTCACTGCAATATCGGCAAAACCCGTATCCGCATCGTAAGCGGTGATTTCCCCGCAAAACTGCTGTTGATGGCTTTTGGAATATCCGCTGATATAGTTTTGATGTTCGTGGGTATGGTGACGCTGATAAAAACCGTCGGTATAACCGCGATTGGCAAGATTGTCCAAAATCCCCAACAGTTCCGGCTGAAACGGTCTGCCGGCCAAAGCATCGTCTATAGCCTGACGATAAGACTGGGTAGTGCGGGCCACGTAAAAGTGCGACTTGGTGCGGCCTTCTATCTTTAAGCTGTTCACGCCTAAATCCACCAGTCTTTGCACATGCTCAATCGCCCGTAAATCTTTGGAGTTCATGATATAAGTGCCGTTTTCATCTTCCATGACCGGTAAATATTCGCCTTTACGGCCTTCTTCTTCCAGAAAATATACCTGGTCGGCCAAGGGGTGGCGCTCCGCACCGCCGCAGCTTGCCGTATTCATGCCCTGATTCAAATCGGCCATGCTCAACAGGCCGTTTTCCGGCAAAATATAATCGCCCTCAGCATTTTCCTGGGCGGGAATAGTGTCGTACTTCCAGCGGCAGGAATTAGTGCAGGTTCCCTGATTAGGATCGCGATGATTAAAATAACCCGACAACAGGCAACGGCCGGAATAGGCAATGCACAAAGCCCCGTGTACAAATACTTCCAGTTCCATATCGGGGCATTGCTGGCGAATTTCGGCTATTTCATCCAAGGACAGTTCCCTGGATAAAATCACCCGTTCCACGCCCATGCGTTGCCAAAATTTAACGCTGGCGTAATTAACCGTATTGGCTTGAACCGATAAATGCACAGGCATATCGGGCCATTGTTCTCTTACCATCATGATCAGGCCGGGGTCTGCCATTATCAAGGCATCGGGCTGCATGGCGATGATAGGCTGCAAATCCTTGATAAAAGTTTTAACTTTGGCGTTATGCGGAATGACATTGGCCGCCAAAAAAAACTTTTTACCAAGCTGATGGGCTTCAGCTATGCCTTTGGCGAGATTTTCCGCCATAAAGTCGTTATTACGCACCCTAAGGCTATAACGCGGCTGCCCGGCGTATACGGCATCCGCTCCAAAAGCAAAAGCATAACGCATATTCCGCAGGGTTCCTGCCGGAGAAAGGAGTTCAACTTGATTCATATCAAAGAAAAAATCTGTAGAGAAAGTTATTTTAACACTGCTTTAAGCCGGCTGCCGATTAACATCGGCAAAACCACAAAATTTCTTTTAATTTCAACACTTTTAATGATTAAATATCATACATTTCCGGTTAACCGGCAAATCTAATGCAATCCGCAAAATATAGCCCTTGGAGGATTTGTAATATCATAACGGCAAAAGTCAAAATTAAGAGATAACGTTGAACGATCAAAAAAACATCCTGATCGCCCAATCGCATTGTAAAGATCCGGCTCAGGCCGTCAAGGAACTTTATGAAGGTATTGCCCAACCGAATATCAGTCTGGTGCTGTTTTTTTGCTGTATCGGCTATGATCGCACGCAACTGGCTGCAGCCATTAACCAGAGATTTGAAGGTTTACAAGTGTTGGGCTGCACTACGGCCGGAGAGATAGGGCCGCTGGGTTTTTGTGAAAACAGTCTGGTTGGGGTGAGTTTTTCAGAAGACATTTGTACGGCAGTCGCCGGTCTTCTGGAAAATTTGCAGGAGATTCAGGAAACCTCCGGTTATGTTTTCGCCCAGAAATTATTGCAGCAACTGGAAAATAAAGCCCCAAATGCCAATTATACCAATAGTTTCGGGCTATTGATGATAGACGGTCTTTCCGTTCGCGAAGAAATAATCACCCGGATTCTGCAAACCGTATTGGGTAAAACCAAAATGATAGGCGGCTCTACTGGAGACGGTCTTAACTTTAAACATACCCATGTGTTTTATCACGGCAAATTTCATCCGGACAGCGCTATCCTGATTTTAATAAGCACCAAACTGCCGTTCAAAATCTTTAAAACCCAGCATTTCGAACCAACCGAAGAAAGAATGGTGGTGACGGAGGCTGACACGGCAAACCGTATTGTCATGGAAATAAACGGCCTGCCCGCAGCCCAGGAATACGCCAGAATTGCCGGAGTAGGCATGGGCGATCTTAGCCCGATGTTTTTTGCCGCCACGCCGGTAATGGTTTTGATCAATGGCGGCTATTATATCCGTTCAATCCGCAGTGTTAATGTCGATCAAAGTCTGACCTTTTATTGCGCCATTGAAGAAGGCTTAGTGCTGCGAGTGGCAAAAGGCGTTGATTTTCTTGAAAATTTGCGGCAGGCTTTCGCCAACATCCACACCCAAATCGGCAGACCGCAATTTGTGCTTGGCTACGATTGCGTCTATCGCAAACTGGAAGCTTTACAATGCGGTTTAATCGAATCCATTGAAGAGATTTTCCGCTATAACAATTCGATTGGCTTCAACACTTACGGCGAACAATTTGCCGGTGTGCACGTCAATCAAACTTTGGTTGGGGTCGCCATTGGTTATCCGGAACACCATGCCTGAAAACAGCCCAAGTCACGCCGATATTTACGAGCAACACCTGCGCACGGAAATTGTCCGCCTGAATAAGATTATCCAGGTGCTAATTAAACGCGCAGAAAGCCATCCTTTTGATTACAACTCGGAATTTAATCTTTTTCAATCCACTATCGAACTGGAGGAAAAGGTAGTAAGCCGTACCAGAGAGCTGGAGGCCTTATTGCGAGAAAATGAAAAAATAAATCGCGCGCTCAGAGAAGAAGAATATAAATTTCATAGCGTATTGGATCAATCTCTGGTTGGCATTACCATGATCAGTAACGGAGTGTTTCAATACGCCAATCCAAAGTTTGCGGAAATTTCCGGCTATTCGGTTACCGAGCTTAGCCGGCTGGGACCTTTGGATATGATCCCCGCCAATGAGCCTTTCAGCGCTGACATCATGCGCAAAGGCCTGGCAGGAGAATTCAAGCCTTCCAGCTTTGTTATGGAACTGAAACGCAAAGATTGCAGAATGATTACTGTGGAAATATCCAGTAATACCGCCATTGACATAGGCGGTAAACCCGCCTTCATTGCGGTTTGGGTGGATATTACCGAAAGATTGCTTGCGGAAAGCAAAGTTAGAGCCCTGCAAATTCAACTTCAGGAACAAGCCGTCCGCGACCCCTTAACCGGCCTGTACAACCGGCTTTATCTGAATGAAAGCCTGGACAGAGAAATAACCTTGGCCCAACGCCGTGGCTATTGTTTAAGCGCTGTAATGGCGGATCTGGATTTTTTCAAAGCCATTAATGATAAATACGGCCATCTGGCCGGTGACGAGGCTTTAAAATTTTTTGCCTCGCTCATGAAACAAAACTCTCGCAACAGCGATATTATTTGCCGGTTTGGCGGCGAAGAATTCTTTGTGCTGTTACCGGACATCAGCGTAGATAAGGCTAAAGAGCGCGCCGAAAATTTGAGGCGCGCTCTGGCGAATCTGCCTTTTATTTTTGGCGAGGCCAGCTTCAGAGTGACCGCGTCATTCGGGGTTGCCGCTTATCCTGAACATGCTCAAAACGGTAAAGACTTAATGAATGCTGCGGATAAAGCCCTTTATTCTGCCAAACATCTCGGCCGTAATCAGGTTAAATGCTTTGCGGAAGTTTCAAATCCTTAAACCTGGAAGGCAGTTGCAAGTGCTCGATAACACTTACAAGGTGAAGATTGGCTGGTTTACTTAAATCAGAGAGCTATTCAGCGAATTTTAAGTTAGCGTCGGCTATTCGGCTTTTGACGCCGGAGCGCCTAGCAGAGGTTTGCCCGGCATGGACGCCGGGCGAAAGCTACACGGACGTATTTACAGCGTCCTCTGCTAGGCGCTCCGGCGCCAAAAACCAAGGTAATCAGCTATCGGTAAGCTTTTGAAGCTTAGTCGCTCGGAGAATAGTTATTAATTGTTTCAAAAGTTTTCGCCTTTAGTATGCGCCATATCAGAGGTCTTGGGAATCGGGGGTGTTTGGCAAAGGTTTCACCAGCATGGATGCTGGTGCAAAGCCTACAGGGACGTACTTGCGGCGTCCTTTGACAAATACCACCGGTTTCCAAGACCGGGGAATATCAATAACCTAAATGGGTAGCAGTTTCTCGTTATTCGCTTAATGCGAAAACCTATGGAACTATCATATTAATTTTTTTACATAGCATCCATTTATGCGAAGTTATGGCACTAAATATAGTGAATCTTATGCCTGCGTATTCAGTAAACTACCTGGACTTGAAGAGGAAAAGCTCTGCAGATTGCTGGAAAATGCCTGTAGAAACTGGCTTAATGTGGCAGTGCTGCCGGATGTGCCGCCCAGCACCGATTCCAGATTGCTAAAGCTTTGCTGCAAATTGGTCAAGGCAGTGTCCGACGAACCGGAAGCGCTTGAGCTGTTGGTAGTGCCGGTACTGCTTGAACTACCGGTTGCGGAAGAAACTTCCTGAATCAGACTCTTCAAATCCGCCTGAATATTAGGCGGATTGCCGCCAACGCCGTTCACGCCGGAAGTGTTAGAGCTGCCGTCATTATCTCCATCGCTGTCGGTTCCGGAACTGCCGGAACTACTGCTGCTTGAGCTGTTTTGCGATTGCAAAGCGGCCATCAGGTCCTGCATGAAAGATTGCAGAGCCTGAGCAGCATCCTGCGTACCGGATGTGGCTGAGGACGATGACGATGTAGAAGACGAAGAAGATGACGACGAGACATTTGCATTTTCCGTAGATGAGGTGGACGAACTGCCGCCAACCCCAATTTGCGACAAAGCCTGAGACACCGCGCTCATTAAGCCTGAAGGAGGCGGTCCTGGCGGTGGCGGAGGCATACTGGCGGCATTAGCGCCATTTGCACTACTGCCGGAATTGCTGTTTTGGGTATTACTTAGCTGGCTAAGCTGGTAAAACCAGTTATTACCGCTGGCAACGCTGCTAACTGACATGATATTTCTCCACTTAATGATTATTCAAGTTGGCTGATCCTGACTGGATAAGCCTGTTTCGGCATTCCTGGCTGCATTAATTTTCTACAGCTGAATACTCATAATCCTTGAGCAGATTATCGGCCAGTTTTAAGTAAACTTGGCGCTTGGAAGTGTAAATCTTGGTAAAGTTTGGTTAAGAATCACTGAAAAATTCCATGATTTTTAAGCAATTGATGACTGATTTGGATCGAAAAACCGCAATTAAACAGCAAACCGGCAAAATATTGCCGCAGCTGTTATTCCTGAAAAGTAATGTCCATGCGGATGCGCAGCCCGCCTTCCGGGCGGTTTAAAGCCTGAATGTGGCCGCCGTGAGCGGCAATGGCTCGATAAGCTATCGCCAGACCTAATCCGGTGCTATTGCTTTTGACTTTGCCGCTACGGAAAAACGGCTCAAATATCGCTGACAAATCACTTGGCGGCACGCCGGAGCCTTGATCATCCGCCGTCAGTTGCCAATGCCGGGTTTTTTGATCAAATCCGGAGTATATGGCCACAATACCTGCCGGTTTGCAATGCTGCAAGGCGTTACGCAACACGTTTTCGATGGCCCGGCGCAATAATTCGCCGCGCCCCCGCACCTGTGTTTCCGGCATACCGGCAAACTGTATGCTCACCCCTAGTTGATAAGCTTCAAAACGCGCATCTTCAACAATATCTTCCAACAAACCGCCTATATCGAATTCATGCACATCCCCGTCCGACACCCCGGCTTCCATACGGGTCAGCAGCAATAACTCCCCGACCAGATCGCTAATCCGCTGAGACTCACGTTCTATACGCGCCAACATGGTCTGCTGCTTTTCCGGCTGTTGCATGGCCAAACCGATAGCAGCCTGAATTCTGGCAAGCGGAGAGCGTAATTCATGAGAGACATCATGTAACAGGCGTTGCTGAGAATTCACCAACCCATCAATCTGGGCGGCCATATGATCAAAATCCTGTCCCAAATCCGCTAACTCATCATGTCTTCGTCCCATAGCCGTGCCGATGCGTACATCCAGATTGCCCTCTGCTAAACCGGCGAAGGCCCGCCGCAAACTGCGGATAGGTTTGGCAAAATACCAGGCCAGCACAAAACTGAATAACAAGCTGGCAAACAAGCCTGCCAAAATCGGCAACAATGTTGAAGGCGGTTGATCCGGCGGCGGTCCGGGAGGATGGCCGGGATTGCGGTCAAATCCCTCATTTGGCGGAAGCGGCGGATGAAACCCAAAGTCATCACCCGGGCCACCACCCGGCCCCATACCGGGCGGACCATGATCATGACCGGGAAAACCGTGCGGCGTCATCACTGCAAATAATAGATATCGATGACCATCTGTTGCCGTTAACTGCCGCACTGCATCCTGGTTTTGATCAAGCAGAGAACGGGCGTGTTGAATCAGTTCAGCCGGCAATTCGCGCTGCAGCACATCCCTGCCCTGTTCGTCTATGGCGTAAACCTGCGCCATATGCAAATCACGTAAACTACCCAGAAAATTGCCAAGTTCCTTAACGCCGCCATATTCATAAGCGCGCTGCGCCAGTTCCAGCAAGTATTCGGCATGTCTGCCGTCAATCAGCGCATCCGGCCTTTCCATGGAAAGGCTAGTGTTTTGTTCGTTCTGATGCCTTAACCAGACCGCCGTGCCCACCCCTACCCCGGCAAACAGCAAAGCCAGCCAGAAAGTCAGAAAGAACTTCCAGAATAAACGCCCCACGCCTTACTCTTTTATCAATTGATAACCCTGCCCGCGCACGGTTTGAATATAAGAGCGGCCATCAGCCTGATTACCCAGTTTCTGACGAATGCTGCTCATATGCACATCAATGCTTCTATCAAAGCGCGCCAAAGGTCTGCCCAGACTTTTTTCAGACAATTCTTTTTTGGATACCACTTTGCCAATGTTCAACGCCAATGTTTCCAACAAATTGAACTCGGTGCTGGTCAGTTCTATATCTTGATCAAACCAGGAAACCTTGCGTTTTTCACTCCAGATTTTTAAAGGGCCGGACATTATCATACCTTGCGGATTACCGGTGTTCTGCGGTATGGTTCTTCTCAAAATAGCCCGAATCCTTGCGACCAGTTCTCTGGGCGTGCAAGGCTTGGGCACATAATCATCCGCACCGGATTCCAGACCGATAATTCTATCGATATTGTCGCCTTTGGCGGTAAACATCAGTATCGGGATTCGGCTTTGCAACCTGATCTGATTTAAAATCTCCGTACCTTTAATATCCGGCAGCATCACATCCAGAATAACAATTTCATAGGCAGCCGATAAAGCCATCTGCAAGCCGGGTTTACCTAAATGGCAAACCCCGACTTCAAAGCCATCCTTCTCCAAATAATCTTTAAACAGCCCAACCAATTCCACGTCATCGTCAATAATCAAAACTTTTGCCACAGCCATCACCTTTCGCTTGGAGTTTTTTGTTCTGCGCCGGTCACAAAATCAGACGCGGTAAACATTCCCTCAGGTTGAGCATAATAATGCCGACGGCGGTAGTTCTCCAGCTTTGCTATTAAGTTTTACCAAAATTTACACTTGAATAACAGCGATTTACATAAGCAGTCTGCATAATCTCTCCGACGGAATAAAACTGTTCCGCCAACCTTTCTTTATCACAAAAGGAGTCTTTATGCGAAAACTTTATTTCTTGATCATGCTGTTTCCAACGATATTATCAGCCCAACCGCTATTTGGCTTTGACCACCCGGACTCGCCGCCGCATCATCACCGGCCGCCATTGGACCCGGAAAATCATTTGCCTGAATTTCTTTTCGGCATTGATTTAACTGCGCAACAACAAAACGAAATCAAATCCTTATTAAAAGCCAATCGCTGCGAATTTGAAACCAAACTGGATGAAGCCCGTAAAATAGAAACGGAAATCAAACAAATCAGCCGCTCAAGTGATTACCGCACCGATAAAATTCAGGAGCTGAGCAATAAAACGGCGGCTCTCCATAAAGATCTGCTGATCATGAAAACTACGATGGATAACAAGATATACAAACTGTTAAACGATGACCAAAAGCAGAAATTAGCCAGTAACGCAGCCGACAAGAACTTTGATTTCAAAGCCGAATGTACGACTAAAGGTCTGTTATAAGGCTGTATTCCATTCCGGACTGCCATTCTTTATACAGTCCGGAATCATTTAATTCATCAAAAAAGCCTGGCAGGGCGGGCATAATAACACCCGCGTTTTAGCTCGAAGCCATTACCTCGATTCCTCGCCTCTGCAAAGAGGCTATGCCGCCTTAAAATATAAATCGATTATGATTGTGCGCAGGCCATTGTGCCGCTTAAAATGTCAGCATCTCAACCAATCACTAAAACGAAATGAGCTCGACTGAAGAAGAAAAACAATGGCGTGAAAAACTAAGCCAGGAGCAATACCAAGTTTGCTGGGAAAAAGGCACTGAGCCGCCATTTACCGGTAAATATACAGATTGCACTCTTGATGGCGTTTACCACTGCGTATGCTGCGGACATCCCTTATTTTCCTCCGAAACCAAATTTCATTCAGGTTGCGGCTGGCCTAGCTTTTGGAGTCCGCTAAGCGGCGAAAGTGTCGATGAGCATGAAGACCGCAGTCACGGCATGCTCCGCACGGAAGTGACCTGTCATAACTGCGGCGCCCATCTTGGTCACGTTTTTCCGGATGGCCCTAAGCCTACCGGTCTGCGCTATTGTATTAATTCCATTTCTCTGAAGTTTGAAGAGCAAGCATGACCGCTCATCAATACGCCAAGGATTTGCTGGACTTTATCGACGCCAGCCCCAGCCCTTGGCATGCCGTGGCAAACCTGGAAAAAAACTTACAGGCTTTTGATTTTATCCGGGTCCATGAAAACGATGCCTGGCAATTGCAAACATCCGGCCGTTACTATGTGATACGGGATGACTCTTCCATTATTGGGTTTGTGGTGGGTGAAAAGCCGCTGGTGGAAACCGGCTTTAAAATTGTGGGCGCTCATACCGATTCCCCCGGCTTTAGAGTCAAACCCAATCCGCTGTTGCCCGGCGATAAATTATTGCGTTTGGGTCTGGAAATTTACGGCGGACCGATTTTGGCCAGTTTTACCGATAGAGACCTGAGCTTAGCTGGCCGAATTGCCTTTCAAAACCAAAATGGCAAGATAGAAAGCCGTCTGATCAACTTTGAACAGGCTTTACTGCGCATGCCTAATCTGGCCATTCATATGAATAGAGCGGTTAATGAAGAAGGCTTAAAGCTGAATAAGCAGACCGAACTGGCGGCAATTTTCTCAAGCGTAACTGAAAGCCAATTAGCGGACGCCAATTTTCTTGACTTGCTGCAACGCACGGCCGGTATCGACAGCCAAAGCATACTGGCTTGGGAATTAGCGGTCTACGACACTCAAAAAGGCGCATTCTGGGGAGTAGATCAAGCATTTTTCAGCAATAGTCAGCTGGATAATTTAGCCTCCTGTCATGCCGGCATCAGCGCCTTACTCAGCGAAGCCACGTTGAATGCCGACGCCACATTGGTCTGCGCCTTTTTTGATCACGAAGAAATTGGCAGCGAAAGCCATAAAGGCGCAGCTAGCAGCTTTCTGGCGGACATATTGGAACGCATCGCCTGCGGAGCCGCTCTGGACAAAACCGCTTACCAACGCGCCTTGGCGCAAAGTTTTATGATTAGCGCCGATATGGCGCATGCCTATCAGCCCAATTACCCGGCGGCTTACGAACCCAACCATAAGATTTACGTCAATCACGGACCGGTAGTCAAAATCAACAGTAATCACCGCTACGCCTCTCAGTGCATGTCTGAAGCCAAATTTGTCAGTTACTGCCAACAAGCCGGGGTGACCTGTCAAAAGTATGCACACCGCGGCGATTTGCCCTGCGGCAGCACCATCGGCCCCATTACTGCCGCCAAATTAGGCATAGCCACAGTGGATGCCGGCAACCCGATGTGGGCCATGCATAGCGTCAGAGAAAGCGCCGGCGCCTACGACCATTACGACATGATTAAAGTATTGGGCTGTTTTTTTAACAGTGATTAGTAGGCTGAATGATAATGAAACCCAGTATTAAGGGCAAAAACTTAGTTAATCAAGAACAAATTTGAATACAAAGAGGCTCAAGGCTTCAACTTATGAGGTGACCGTCCTCTGCAGGAGAACCAACTTTGATTAGCATTATTGCTGAAACCTTGCTGGTTGCCGAGCAGAACTTTTCGGAATTTAGGGATCGGCTAAAGCTAGTTGGCCATTGCTTGATGAAGAGGTTCAACGGCTATCGGATCGCCGTCAATGTCTTGTGGCAAAACTGACAATTGAACAAGTAAAGACAGGTTTCCTACTGATTATAAAGGATATTTTATTGGCACAATGCTTGCTTTTGGATTTATAACGTCTGCCGGTCACACTTAGGTTTCTCTCCTGTAGAACTTTTCATGTAGTTTGTGAGGAATCAGGAGGCTGAAATTTGATTGGCGATAAACCTAATCCAACCGATAACTTCCGGAACAGAACATGCCAGCAACTTTTGAACTTAAAACCAACGACGAAAAGCAGTATTTTTTTCATTTCCTCAACAGTAAGGGCGAACTTATTCTGATGAGCAGCGATTACGGCAACAAGGAAGAAGCCATGCAGGCCATTAAAGAAGTGAGAACCGGCTCCTTAATGAGCAACCAAATTGCCGCCAGCAAGGTCCCTGAGGGCGACAGTTTTTTTGTCATCAAAGATTCGGCCGGTTCCATCATTGTAAAAAGCGTTTTATATAACTCGGCAATGGTGTTCGACAATGCGCTGCATATTGTTAAAGACAATGCCTGCGTTGCCGAAATCGTCGATCTGACTGAGTGAACTAAGGTGTGGGGCGATTCATGAATTTTTTCTCCGGATAGCGGAAATAGGTATCGGTGATATGGGAGTCGAACTCAATATTGTTCGGGAATTGGCCAC
>Ga0181528_10002124_pt1 | contig 12170 bp, 13 predicted proteins | sample PEATcosm2014_Bin_47_FD_119742 | JGI IMG/M metagenome (GOLD analysis project Ga0181528, IMG submission 119742) | Peatland microbial communities from MTU Mesocosm Facility, Houghton, MI, USA - PEATcosm2014_Bin10_10_metaG | ecosystem: Environmental > Terrestrial > Soil > Wetlands > Peat | place... | reverse complement strand
CCTAATTTTTACTTGAACTCCGTGCTTATGAAAGCCATAGAAATGCTTATGACAAATAGGGCAATCTGCCACAAACGTAAAACTAAAAAAAGCTACAATTCTTCTAAACAATCGTATAATTGCATCTATCATATTAATCTCCAGGAGGCATAGAGTTTATGACATTATAAACTTGATCAACCGGCGTTAAATAAGGAAACTCAACTATAATTCTAGTTCCATTATCGTCAGCTACAGTGTAGGTATCTATAATTCCATCAGTTGAATGTAGTACATTTCTTCCATAATTATCACTTGGTAATATAAAGCTAACGGTCATTATAAACTCACTTGAGACGTATTCTGGACAGCCCCAGCTCCACCGGTTGTTCCAGAAGCAGCACTTCCCGCAGTTCCTACTACTGGAGATGTATAACTAGACGTTCCTAAAGCTAAATTCATTATATTAACCCTCCCTGTATATCCTGATGATCCTCCATTACCGCCAAATCCACCTGTTCCAGAACTTCCACCTGTTCCTCCAGCTCCACCTGATACATCTATACAGTTAGTAGCTGTAGATCCTGATAGAGTATTATAAAGAATGTACACCCATCCGCCGCCAGCTCCCCCGCCAGCGCCCCCACCTCCACAGTTTGTAGAGCCTGCACCTCCAGCACCTCCTGCGCCGCCAATAGCTGATATAGAACTTGTAGCAGTTCCGCTTCCTCTATTAATAATGTTGGCAGATAAGAATATGATACCCCCGCCAGCGCCCCCACCGCCGCCGCCGGCTCCATATTCATTAGAGTTATTACCACCAGCGCCGCCGCCTCCTGCTCCTCCTACGCCTGCTGATAAAAGAGTTGCACCTATAAGTAGTTGAGTTTCTGGTCTATTTATCAATAACGGTACTATGTTAGAGGGTCCACCGCCTCCACCACCGGTTCCTACTGATCCCGCTCCTCCAGTTCCTCCTGAGTTACCATTACCGCCATTTGAGTTACCATTCCCCGCTGTGCCATTACCGGCTCCACCATTAGATAAATTACCGGTGCCTCCGGAGCCACCTCCAGTAGCTGCCCCTAGTGATCCAGTAGTAGTATATGACCTAGTACCTGTTTGTCCGCCATTAACAGGGCCGGCTGTTCCTCCGCCGCCTCCAATGCTTCCTACCCCCCCTGTAACAGTTATAGCCCCAGCTGCCGCTGCAGTTATATCTAAAGTTCCTGATACAAAGATTCTAAATCCAGATGATTTTATACTTCCAGTTCCGTTAAGTGTTAAGTTATTATAGAACATATCTCTAGTTAGAGTTGTTGTTCCTGAAGAAATCGTTACATTACCGTCACTTCCATCACCAAAGAATTGCAAACTGAAACCTGGAGAACTTACGGCAGCCCATGCGGGGGCACCGCTTACGACTGTTAAAACTTGGCCATTTGTACCTATGGCTAGTCTTCCAGCTGTTCCTGAAGAAACTTCATATTCCAAATCCCCTGCTGTTGTCATTGGGCTTAGAGCATTAAATGCCGCTGAAGCTGTCGATTGACCTGTTCCGCCATCTGCTATTGCGACTATTCCTGTTAAATCAGATGCTTGTAGGGCTGATAAACTGGAAGAGGTGCCATTTGATCTAAGATAATATCCAGAATGTTGGGTACCAGTAAGTGCTGTAATTGCATTAGCTTGAGTAGATTGCCCAGTACCTCCATTTGCTATTGGTAGTATACCTGATACCTGTGTCGTAAGTGATATAGTTCCGGATAAATTTGATGTAGGAACTGTCGTGGAGGCTGTTATAGCTCCAGAGCCATTGGCATATAAATAACCTGTTAATGCAGGCATTATTATGTTTCCGGAAGAATTTATTGTAATCGAGTCTGTAGAGTTTGAATTTACAACTAAATGAATAGCATTAGAAACAGCTGTTCCTAAAGTTAAATCCCCATTTTGAGAATATAAATATGTTGCATTAGGTAAATCTAATGAACCAACTCCTACCTGAGTACTGGAGTTTATTCCAAAATCTCCATAGTAGGTAGTATCAGTACTGATATTGTTATTAACTACAAAGTCCGAACTAGCTCCCGTTCCAGCGTTAGTGTTTTGAACAGCGTACTGGAAATACCCAGTATTATCTCCTGTTATTTGAGAAGCAATACCTAATAATGAAATTACGGGGGTTCCTAATATTAGGTATTGGGTATCAGTAGGATTTGCAGCTGATGATGTAGGATTTGATTTCACTGTATATGCTGGCATTAATGCCATTTTTGTGTTGGTTACTGCGTCTGGTTGAATTGTAGCGACAGCACTCCCTGGTCCAATAGCTACTACATCTCCTGTTAATGCAGTTATGGAGGACCCTGTAGTTACCAGGGTTTCTACTCCTAAAGGATTTTTGGCGTAGAGGTTATTATCAGTTTTTGCATATAACGCCATTTGTCCAGCTGATGGCGTTGCAGGAGCAGTAGCATTTTCATTAAAAAGTAATTGTGCCATATTATATCCTATAAAATTAAAAAATCACCAAATAAAGTTAATGTACCACCTAAGGTAAAAGTACCAACAGCTAACATTTGTTGATTAGCTACTAAAGTTAATACCCCTCCCGGAACTAAGGCATTAGTTCCTAGAATGAAAACCGGTATATAGGTTGCATCTAGGTTACCAGTAAAAGGATTAAAAGTATAAGACATTTTAACTCCTTACCACACTGCTAATAAATTGAAGAGTTACGTCTGTATACACAATAGTTATAGTTTGTAATAAGGTTCCAGATAGTCCCCCTTTAAAAAATTGATATACTTGGGTAGTGGGATTTGGATATGTAGCTAATATAGAATCTGATAAGAAAGGTGGGCTAAGGGCACCTTCAAAAACATTAATTGGAGATTGGTCAGAAGCTATTACAACTGGTAATGAGTTTGCTGATACTGTCTGTCCTAATGTAATCGCAGCACCGCTAACTTCTGTTAAATTAGAGCTTATAGTTCCACCGCTACCTCCACCGGTTACTTTCAAAGCTCCTGTACTATCTACATAAGCTTGATTATCACTACCACCGTTAAATCCATCCTTTATAGTTGTAGTTGCCATTTATAACCCCTGACCCAAAAGGTTTAAAATAATCTGGCCATTCGTTATAGCTGTATTAGTCATGGATCTTAATGAGACTCTACTACCAGCTGCTATAACAACAGGAGCGGCTGAAGTTGTTCCTCCGCCTATTATAACTCTTAAAACTTCATTCCCAGAGCCCCCAGTGTATAATCCAATATAATCTCCTGTAGTATCTATCCATGATACTCCATATGCAACTTTAGTACCCGAGTTAGCTATAACCTGTAAAGGTAAAGAGCTAGACGCCGGAATTGGAGTTACGTTGGCGTAGAGTATCTCTGGAGGATCAATAAAGCATATTGGAAAGAGTACACCGTGGATCATATTTTATATCTCATACCATACTAATTCTGCTGCTGCAGGGATTGGAGAAGATTCGCCAGCTTGAGATGTAATTAGCAAACTTTGACCTGGATCTAAAATTATTAACGTTTGTGACACATCAGGACTAAAGTTAGAAGATGCCAGGGTAGAATGGTACATACCATTTGAAGACACAGTGAAGTTTCCAGGAGTAAAAACACTTGAAATACTTGTATTTGCACTTCCAGGTCTCAAGTTTAAAACAGTGGAAGTTGTCCCCATGGAAGTAATAGTAGGGTTAAAATATTGCCTAAATATTACATATATACTGTTCAAACAAGTAAGTCTTCGTAGATCACAATATATTGCTTTCTTATTAGAAGAATTATTCACAATTAGAAAGGATGGCTCTTCAGTAGTATTTCCAAATGTAGTTGTAGTAGTAAAAGAGAATGTGTTACCTAAATATGTTTGTCTTCCGTTTATATCTAAGATACTGTTATCAGGTGCATTAGTGTTAGGCTGGGTTGACATATAATCTCCTATGAGACGAATCTCTGACCTACGGATACAATCCCTGTGGCTGTACTATCTGTATTTACAGAGGAACTTAGCGTAAGGGTCAATATATCGCCTGCCGTACAATCTATTAAAGTATCAATTTCCATATGACTTTGAGCAGTTAATGGAGCTGGAAGTGTCAATATAGTAGATGAATTTTGCATTAGAGTGACAACCATCCCAGAAGGAGGAAGTATAAATAATGATAATTTAAAGGAATAAATAGCTGTACTTCCACAGGTATGTGTCCAGGTCCCTAAACCTGCTATTCCATTTGATTCAAAATCTTTTAAAGTTAAAGACATATTTTCTCTTTTCTATTTAGCTAGAAGGTGGTTGTGCAATTTGTACTTGCACTAAGTTAGAAACTGTTCCAGGAATCCATCCTGGCTCTTTTTGAGCGTTAGCAATCCAAGCGTTGGCAGCATCTGATGTAGCAAATCCACCTACTATAAAAATTGATCCGTCTGGATGGGTTAAAGATAATGTAAACATATTTTATCTCCTTATAATTTTAATAATGCAGTTACAACTTCAACTGCTAATTTAATTGGCCCTCTAAGTATATAACCAATTGAAATTCCTATAATTAAAGAACCTGGGTCTATTAATGATTTTAATTTATCAAACATAAATGCCTCTATTGGTAATATTCAGTCACTTCAATGTAACCAGCTGCACCTGCACCACCTGCTGCACCGTTAGGGCCTGCGCCTGCTGCAGTTCCGCCTGAACCTACAGCGTAACTATATGTAGATGAAGGAGAAGTAATTATAGCGTCAACGAAACCACCTGATCCACCGCCTGAACCTATATAAGAGTTAGCAATTATATTGGAAGCACCACCGCCGCCTCCGCCCCCCGTATTGGCTGATCCTGCATTGCCTGCCCCTGTACCTGCACCTCCGCTACCTCCACCGCCAAACGCTGAATTACCGCCTAACGCGCCTCCTAAATATAGAGTTCCCTCCTGATCTTTTGTGGTAGGACCACCAGCTGCCCCTGTAAGAGCTATACCTATTGGACCACTTCCTAATGAAGAAGTACCCCCGGCGCCGCCTCCAGCATTCGTTCCACCAGATGAGCCTCCACCTGCTGATAATAATGTTGTACCAAATGTTGAAGCACCTCCGCTTGTTGCCGATGTACCTGCCGCTGTTCCTGAGCCTCCACCGCCGCCACCGCCCCCTACCATTCTAACTCTAATATATAAAGGAGCTCTTGGGCTGCTAGGTAGAGTGTAAGTACCTGATCCACTTGTGAATTTTTGAACTGTTGGAGCTATAAAGTCATTTGTTGCTAAAGATCTAAATGTTGGATTTGCATTACTTCCACTTGAAGGACCAGCTAAGAAAGTGTTAGCAGCGACTGAAGTTGTCGTTCCAACTTGATAATTCGTATAGAATTCAGTAACTTCAATGTAACCAGATCCACCTGTACCGCCTGATCCACCACTAGTTCCATTTCCAGCGCCGTTTGTTCCACCTGAACCTACAGCGTAACTATATGTAGATGAAGGAGAAGTAATTATAGCGTCAACGAAACCACCTGCACCGCCGGCAGATCCACTTGAGTTGCCTGCCCCGGACCCATTATCTCCACCTCCACCCCCTCCAGAACCTGAATTTGCGCTTGCACTCTGGCCAGTTATAGTGGCAGCACTACCGCCGCCGCCTGATCCGCCAAATGGTGAAGAACCGCCATTCCCACCTGCGCTACCGTAAAAGGACCCCCCAACAATACCCGGCATTCCTGGTCCGCCAGTTCCCCCTGTAATAGCTGTACCTATCGGGCCACTTCCTAATGAAGCAGTACCTCCAGAGCCTCCGCTGGTTCCAGCCCCACCATATTGCGCGGAGTTCCCTGGTCCACCACCGTTAGCTACGAGTAGAGAACTTCCGAAAGTTGTATTTCCGCCAAATCCACCTGCACCCCCTGTAGTGGACGCTGCACCGCCGCCGCCACCGCCCCCTACCATTCTAACTCGAATGTATTGAACACCAGACGGAGTTGTATAAGTGCCTGAACCAGTTGTAAATTTTTGAACTGTTGGATTGATAACTGCTGCAATTCCAGATACATAAACAGCATTCCAAGCAGCGGCTGTAGTTAAAGATGTAGAAACTACAGTTAAAGTTAACTGTGTATTGGCTGCCATTACCTGGATAACGTTACTACCACTTGATTCTACAGTAACAGCTCCTGTACTGTTATTAAATATTTGAAATTGTTGACCTAATACTAATGTTGATGTAACTGGCAGAACAACTGTTTGAGTTGTAGTTCCAGTAAAATATTGTTGATAAGCACTTGAAACTGTTAAGGTTGTAGTGCTGGCAGCTGTTGTGGTCGTTGCATAACCTTCAATATGATTATTTGCACTTAAGTTTTTGTTAGCATCCCAAGCAGGAATAGTTGAAGCTGTAGGAGTAGTTATTAATGAACTTTGGTTAGTACCGCCATTTGCTATTGGAAGTATACCTGATACCTGTGATGTCAAAGAAAGCTGTCCACTTAATCTTGAAGCTACAGGAGTATCTCCATACCAAACATCTGTTTCACCGTCTGTTGTAACATATATAGGAGTGCTATTGTTAGTTCCTTGAGGAATAACAACTCCAGTTCCAATAGCTGTGTCAGAACCATTACTCATTTTAACTGTAACAGTGTAGGCTCCAGTTGTATTATTCATGAAAATCCATTGATTTCCTTGAGTTAAATAAGTACCTGGGGTCATTAACAATGTAACAGGACCTGTTAATGTTCCTGTTAAGGAGAAAGTAAAGGGAGCTGTTGTTGCAGATGATATAGATCCACCTGTTCCACTTACATATCCTGTTCCTCCGTACAATACTGAGGCTGTAGCAGCAGCTGTTCCACTTACTGATGTTATCACTATAAAAGAGTCATGATTTCCACTATTGCTAGTGCAGGTTATTATGTCTCCAACTGCAAAGCCAGATCCGCCGTTTACAAATGAAACTGCGGTTATTACTCCACCACTCGCTGTTACGTTAACAACTGCTGCTGAACCATTAGAGGCAAAGCTGTAAGTTCCACTAGTAATACCGGATAGTGGGACATAAGCCATGAATAGTGAGGATACGTTCCAAACATAAGCATCCGTAGCAGCTTTAGTTGATTGGTCATATGAAGGTTGAGTTGTAAACGTAGGTGCCAGTGTCCAACTTGGTGCACCTGCTGATTCTTGAAGTACTCCAGAGCCTTGAGCTAAAAAACTAGTTGCTCCTGATGCTGTTTGATATGGTATTGCATTAGTAGATCCACCGGCTAAAGCTGTTGCTAATCCAGCAGTTAAGCTAGATGCTGTACCTGTAGCATTAGTTAATACTACAGATGAAGGAGTTCCTAAAGCAGGGGTAACCAGTGTTGGGCTGGTTGCTAACACTACACTGCCTGATCCTGTAGTGCTAGCAGCGCTTATAGCTGTACCATTACCTGATAAAATACCTGTTACTGTTGTTGAAAGGGTTAGGGCTGGGGTGGTACCTCCTGAAGAAGTACCGGCTAATCCATTGGCAGTATTTACTGACACAGTGGTAACTGCACCTGAACCTAGATTAGACCATACCCCATTTGTATATTGTCGAAACACCTGTGAAGTAGTGTTGTAGTATAAATCTCCATTTTGAGGATCGCTGGGATCAGCAGCTAACCCTGGGTAACTAGTACCGTTTCTTATCTTCATGAATTGTATCGACATAAAGTTCCCTATCCCTTTATTTCATTAATTAAGCAGCAAACTGAGTTATTTCAGCTCTCATTGTGCATGCATTAGAATCTGTCCCTGCAAATTGAATAATAATGTTAGATCCACTAATTGCAGCTGAAAGAACTAATCCAGTTCCAATAACAGCAGATTCAGCATATTCATCACTGAAGCCAACATTAGTTCCATCAGTTGCCACTCTAAATGATCCCATACGTCTTGAACTTGTAGAGGCTTCAATTATTACATAATCCATTTTCATAGATCCAAAAGATGCAAAAGCAAAAGTCAAAGCTGGAATTGTTGTTGCAGTACTCGTACTTGCAGCTAAAGCAATTGAACCTTGATATGAACGAGAAGCAAAATTGCTTACTAATTCATAAGTTGCGCTTAAGCTTGGGATGTCGGCAGCAACTAAAGATCTGAATGATGGCTGTGCAGCACTACCAGTACTTGGGCCTGCAAACACGAAGTTAGCAGCTTCAGTTTGAAGTGTTAAAGTTAATGTTCCAGAACTTGTTACAGGGCTTCCACTAATTGTGAAAATCGGTGTTGTAGAAGCATCTGCTAAAGCTACTGAAGTAACTGTTCCAACAGAAGCAGCAGCCCATGCTGGAGCACCACTTACAACTGTTAAAACTTGTCCTGAAGATCCGATTGGCAACCGAGCAGCAACTCCTGCTGATTGTTCAATAATGATATCACCTGTAGTTGTCAAAGGAGCTAAAGCATTAAATGACGCAGCTGATGTAGTTTGTCCAGTACCACCACTTGAAATTGGAAGTGCAGAACCACTTAAAGTTATTGCTAAAGTTCCAGAACTTGTAATTGGAGATCCTGAAACTGACAAAAATGCAGGAACTGACGCAGCAACGCTTGTTACTGTTCCTGATCCTTGCGATACCCATGCAGTACCATTAAATAATCTAATGACATCACTTGTACTGTTAAAGTACATGTCACCTGCGACAGCACTTCCTGGATCGGAAGCCGCTACAGGCAATGTCATAGGTATTCCATTTAGGAGTACCAGTTTACTACCAATGTTAAAAACGCTACTTGAACTCATTTACCACCTCTCAAACGAGTATTTGTATACTCCACCTATCCCAGTAGAGGTGGTTGTATAATTAATATCTATATTTCCACCGCTTAAAGTCACACTGAAGGTCATCCCAGTAGGACTAGACTCGGTAAAATATTCATCACTGCTGATGTTTATAGATCCATCGGTAGCGATCTGGAGTTCTCCACTTCTGACATTAGTTCCCCTAATGGCAGTATATCTTATAAAAACTGAATTAAATGTTGCAGGCATGCTAAACATAAGTGCTGGAGATGATTGATTATCTAGAAAAGTTGTTACATTTAGAGTGCTAATCTGTTTACCACCCATAAGTAACAAGTCATTAGTCATATCATAGCTGAAGTTACTACTTGCACCCAAAGTTCCTGCATTATTGATTTGAATATTTTCATTAGCGCCAGCTGCAGCAATCAATGAAGATCCGCCTGAGTAACTGGGGGGGCCTCCTGGACCTCCTGCAGTGTCAGACCAACGCTTCAGGCTGTACATCATCGTACCGGAGGACCCAGTACTTGTTGTTGTATATTGTAGAATTAGATTACTGCCTGATATTATTGAACTAAATGTAACTCCTGTAGGAGCTGTCGAACTGTATTCTGAAGATATACCAACGACAGATCCGTTGGTAGTTAAAAATATTGAACCTGTTTCTTTAGCTCCTGCTCTAATAACTGAATAATCTACGATTATATTTTGTGATCCTGCATAAGCTAATGAAAATACTGTTCCAGCCGTTGTATTATCTGCTAAAGTTGATACTGCTAAACCATCTTGTTCAAAGTAATTTGTTCCAATAAAGTATCTAACAGCGTTATTAAATACCCAGGTTGTTCCATTAAACAACCCTACTTGATTAGCAAATGAGTTACCTTCTGTAATTACAACTAAAGTACCGGAAGTAGGAGATGCTGAATTGTTAAATATTGATTGAACCGTCCATGTAATTGTCGAACCTGACACAGTTGCTTGATAAACTTCATTATTGCCAGTTGCTAGGTTAGAAAATAAAACTGTTGTGCCTGTAACTAGAGTTACACCGTCGATTATATAAGGAGCTGTTGTTGGTAATGTTGTATCTATTGGATCATATAAATCGACTGTAACTACACCGCTGGGAGAACTGCCTCCTCCCCCTCCGCCACCTAATCCGCCTCTTGAGGTTGCATACAGGGCCATATACTATATCTCTTTCGCTGTGACATATGCATTTAATGAGCCACTTCCTGAAGATGCTATATAAACTACTCGGATATAAGGCGCAGACGTCTGATTAAGATCAACATAAATAGGACTTCCAACCGATGTCGGAATAGAGGTTGCTGTTGTTAATGACCCACTTGGTGGTATATAAGTAAGGATAATGGGAGACCAACTACCTGCATTTAATACGTTTCCCATAATATCTTGACTATAATCTGCTGAAACTTGAACTTGAAAGGATCCGATAGGAGAGCCAGTCCAGTCTAATTGTAGACCTAAGTTATCTAGGAATTGAATAGTTGTTACCTGGGAGGTAATACTGGCGGACATGTTACCAGCTGTAACTGTCTGAAATGGCTTTAATATATTCTTCGTAGTCGACATCGGCTCTCCTCGTGGGTTAAGAGTTGTAGCTCTTAGGCCTCTAATATAGAATATTGTGACTGATTACTCAGTCCTTTCAGCACGTGCCTGTGAAGTTTGGGCAGGAGTCCTGTAATTATTAGAGAATTTAGTTAATGGAGCCGTTCCCCTTGACTTTTTTTGTGGGGGACCTTGCGGTGGAAGATTTGTATTTGGTACTTTGGGTTGTGCTGCTATAATTGACATAGGTGACATTGTACTGTCTAATGGTTGTGACATGAACTTGGAGATACCAATCCTGGTTTGATAAGGTACCAGTTTCTCTTTGTCTATGTGATCTGCCATTTGTTCATTAATATTATCTGATATATTCTTGTACAAATCAGGATATAAAGCTTTTAAGTGTGTGAGATCTCTAGAATTTATTGATCCATTTGCAATCTTATCTACAATTGATAATGGCTTCTGTGCTATAATTAATGCTCTATTGAACTCTGCTTGCTTAGTTGGGTCTATTGTCGGTTTACTATCTAATGGTGCTTTTCTATCTTGATTTGGTCTTAAACTGTTAAGATAGTTAACTGCATTCATTGTAGTTGCTGCTGCTGATGTACTGTGGTCGGGCATGTAATGACTTAAGTTTTTATTTAAATCTTGTAATTGTTCAGGTTTAGATTGTAACTCCTTGAGTTTCTCATCTAATTTATCTAATGACGCTTGTGATGGGGATGACGCTGCTGATATATCTTGTATCCCCTTTGTAAAGATGTTCCTTGCCGCTTTTTTTACTAGGTCTTGTCCTTTAGATACCTGGTTAACATATTCAGATGCAGATTGGAATCCTGCAGAGTTAACTTCCTTCTGTAACACTGATTTACCCATACTAGGGATAACTGTATTAAGCATGCCTTCCATTGAATGGCTGCCTATCATTGCTCCTACAGCTCCTCCTCCAGGGATACCAGATAAATGACCTAGGGTTCCACCTAATGCCCCCCCTGCCATCCTGTCTAACCCGCTCTTAACAAATAACCTTGCTAATCTAGTAGGTCCATCTGGACCTTTCAAAGCTTCTGTCGTTGCGCTTAGGGAGGTTGGTATAACTGCTGGTTCAATACCTAAGTTTGCATGTGTCTTATTGATTTGATTCATATAATCTTGAGATCTATCAATAAACTTAGACAATGCATCTTCTCTCAATGTACCTCTAGCCTTACCAACTTGATTTAAAAAGGTTTGTACCTTCCCTTTATCAACTACATACTCTAAAGGATTACCAGGGTCTTTTGCCATAAACTTAGATCTGAAATCCTTCTGTATATCAAACCATGGTTTCGCTGCTGCGTTAATTTGTTGTTGTCTAGTGGCTGCGTCACCCCAGACACTTTTATCTTCTAAATTAGTTCGTAAATCGAAAGCTAAATCTTTCGCTGCATTTCTAAATGGTCTCTCTGCCAATGGCACCATGTCCTTGTTGTATTTTCCCCACTCCTGTAATTGTTGCTTTAACTCCTGTGTCGCATTAAACATATCTTCAGGTTTGGCAGACTGAATCTGTTTATTAAACTTCTCTAATTCGTTTGTTAACAATTTAGCATGTGGATCATCACCGAGTTTATCTATTGTATTTGCAATTTTCCTACTGGTATCTGTTACTTGATCTATGATTTTATCATTTAAATCAGGCATTAACTTAGCAATGTCCTGTGATTTTAATCCCTTAGCACCATAAACATCGCTCGCTGCATCGCTAATTGAATCGTGGAGGGCTTGTAATTCACTAGATACTGCATCTACATTAGATGGGTCAGCTATCTCTCT
>Ga0181528_10002122_pt1 | contig 12182 bp, 9 predicted proteins | sample PEATcosm2014_Bin_47_FD_119742 | JGI IMG/M metagenome (GOLD analysis project Ga0181528, IMG submission 119742) | Peatland microbial communities from MTU Mesocosm Facility, Houghton, MI, USA - PEATcosm2014_Bin10_10_metaG | ecosystem: Environmental > Terrestrial > Soil > Wetlands > Peat | place... | reverse complement strand
TAACCCCAATAATCTGGCTTATGTTACCCAGACCACTTTGTCGATGACAGACACCAAAGTGATGGTGGATGCCCTGAAAGAACATTTTCCATCTATTAAGGAACAGAAAAAAGACGATATTTGTTATGCCACCCAAAACCGTCAGGATGCAGTATTTGATCTGGCCGGCATAGCCGACTTGATTCTGGTGGTGGGCTCCCCAAACAGCTCCAACTCCAATCGCTTGCGGGAAATTGCCGAACAGCTGGGCAAAGCGGCTTATCTGATCGACACCTATCAGGATTTGCATCAGGAATGGTTTAGCAATGTGGATGTGGTTGGCGTTACCGCCGGCGCCTCGGCGCCTGAAGTGCTGGTGCAGGAAGTGATAGACCGCCTGAAACAATGGGGAGGCGAAACCACTTCGGTCAGAGAAAACAACGGTATAGAAGAAAAAGTGGTGTTCTCTATTCCCAAGGAATTGAAAAAGCATATTGAGGCTTGATAGCCTAGTCTGGTATGGTATGGTGGACACATAAAGCGTGTCCACCCATGCTAGCAATAGCTAGAACATATTGACTATGCACAAAAATCTATTCAGACCAACAAGTATACCGCTAATAAGTCAAACAAGCCGCACTTAATATCCCGGCTGCCAGAGACAAACCCGCCAGCACTATGGCCGGGCCTAGCTCGTCGGCGGCTATGCGCTGGCATAAATCGCCAAAAACCACGCGTAAGCCTAAAAACACCAGAATTTGTATGAACAAGGCCACTCCGGCCCAGATCAGCATGTCGATAAAGGAGACGCTATTGGCAATAGCGCTGGCCAGCGCTACGACAAAACCCAGCACTGCAGCGCTAAAAGCAATGGCGGGGGCGGTTTTACCGGCTTTGATCAGAGTGAATTCGGCGTAAGGGGTAATCCATAGATAACAGCAGGCACATAAGCCGGTTAGCGCTACTGCGGCGGCGAAGTGTAGAAAAAAATCGTTGGCGCTGGCGGTCAGTTCGCCCAGGTTTATCAATTCCATGCTTAGTCCTCTACAAAATAATGCGGTATGAAGCGGCTGTTATTGCCGGTAATTTCAGTTTTATCCTCGCGGATGCCAATACCGGCAGCTTGATCGGCGATTATCCACGAGCCGATGACCGGATAGTTGCCGGCGAAATCGGCTAAAGGGCAATGGCGTTGAAACACAAAGCCTTCGCCGCCATAACTGCCGCTGGTTTCCACCACGCCGGCATGACGGCGAATTTCGATATTCGCGCCTTCTCTGGAATAGAGCGGCTTGCGGACATAATTACCCAGCAAGGGTTTGTCCTCAAAGCTAGCGGCCAACAGATTAGGGTGATCCGGAAATAACTCCCACAATATTGGCAAAATACCTTTATTGCTGAGTAATTGCTTCCAGGGTGGTTCCAGAATATTCAAATTTGCTTTGGGGAGATATTGGCCGAACTCGTCCTGCAACATCCATTCCCAGGGATAGAGTTTAAACAAGGTTTGCATGGGATGATCTTCTGTATCGACAAAGCAATGTTTTACGGTATCCCAGCCTATCTGCTCTATTGGCAAGCGATGCGTTTGTATGCCCGCCTGAATAGCGGTGTCGCGCAAGTATTCCAGATTCCCAAAGTCCTCTGCGCTTTCCTCCTGACAGGCAAAATGCAGGATAGGATGGCTTTGCCGGTAGTGTTGCCAGAAATCAATGAGTTTTTCGTGGATGGAATTAAACTGGTCGGCATCCGGAAAACATTCCTGCAGCCAAAACCATTGGATGACGCTGGCTTCCAGCAAGGCGGTGGGGGTATCGGCGTTGTATTCCAATAATTTGGGTGGGCCATCGCCATTCCAGGCCAGATCAAAGCGGCCATACATGCCGGGACAACCGGCTTCCCAGGATTTGACGATATAAGGCACGGCATATTCGGGAATCCGCAATCTGGCAAACCAGTCGTGCTTGATAATGGCTTCTACTGCAGATAAACACAGCCTATGCAGTTCTGTGCTGACATCATCCAGCAGGTCGATTTGACTGCGGCTAAAGCGGTAGCAAGCCGATTCGTCCCAATAGACTTGGCCTTCCTGGGTATGATAATGCATGCCCTGACTTTCCACCCGCCATTGCCAGTCTCTACGCGGGCTTAACGCAATGCGCTGCATGGCTTAACCTCCAAATGAACCGAGGAAGCGGCCAAATGATCCAAAACCCCCGCGGTTGACCGTACTTCGGATAGCCGGTTTGTCAGCGTCATAACCACCATAACCGGCGCCGGAACCGTTTCCCCCGAAGTAACTGTGTATCGCGCCACTGCCGGAATTGCAGGCAGTGCCGTTGCTGTCTCGGCAATCCGGGTGGCCAACCCGAAAATTTGTTGAATTGTTAGCGAAACCCAGCACTGACAAACCGCCGGCTAAAGCCAGTGACACATGCAAGGAGCGGCGTTGTGGCGGATTAAGGCTTTTGGGGATAGTGGTTTGCACGATGAGTTCCCAGTCGGACAACCTGGGGAAAAAGCCATAAAAATAGCAAATGCCCAGCAGCAGGAAAACATAAAAATCCAGCTTGTCGCCAAACAATAAAAATAGCGGGAAACCCAGCCAGGCTACAGCGCTGGCAGTCAAAACGGAATATAATGCCCGCTGTTGGGCGTTACGTACTTTAGTGCTGTAATCTCCTGGTTCCGGTGGGTGCGCCAGCCAAACCAACAGCCCGTATGCCGCTAAAGCTACGCCCCAAAACAGCAAACGCAGCGGCCAATGCGGCAAATCGCCGGCATAACCGTTAAATTCCTGGTATTCCCAAGCTAAATAACTGGCATAGATCACATAGCAAACCAGATAAATGACTGTTAATACCGTCATAAGTTGAAATGTGGACGCGGCTTCCTCAAATTGCACACAAGCTATGGTTTTGTTATTGGCTGCCTGATGCTGCGAAAAGCTGCCGATTTTATAGTGATTGCGCAGATATGATTGCAGAAACAGCTTGAACTCCACCGGCAGACACCAATACTTGATTTTGACTGATTCACGGATATTCATTTTTGAACCGTGAAAAAATTGGCTAATCCACTCCCGTGGGTGATCCTTGACTATTAAGGTATTGGTGGGAATAGATATTTGCGAAAAATACCGGGTTTTGACAATCTGATCCGGAAAACAAGTGATAGACCGGGTGTTTAAGGTATCAAACATATCCCAAAACAGATAAGCCCCAAGCAATACCAATACGACTTCTGCGATGAAAAAATGACAAATCAAGCCCAGCCGGATTAAAGATACGGCCAGAGCTAAACCCAGCAGGCACCATAGTTTTGCCCATGGATTGTAGATAAGCGTGAGTTTATTTGCGGTCATGGTTGATCCGATTCCGGCTATAAATGCCGGAGTGCTGGTTAATTTGCATTAAGCCTAGCAGTTAACCATCAAGTTTGCCGGAAATCCGGATGTTTCAAAGCAGACTGGATAACCATGACCTAGGAGGCTGTCCGAGAATAGGAACCGTAGGGCATAGGGCGCAATAGGCGTTAGCCGTATTGCGCCGCATGTTGGCCTTCGACCATCCGGCGTATTACGCTTCGCTAATACGCCCTATGGCTCAGTATACGTTCTCGGACAGCCTCCTAGGCATGCGCCCAAATCTGCGCATCATTTCTGTTCATTGCTGTTGATCATGTTGTTTTGCCTATCCAGAGTTTCCTTTATTTCAAGTATCCTTGATAAATTATCCTTTAAAAGCTCAACCATTTTTGGCTCAAAGTGTCGGCCAGCGCCCTCTTCAAGCGTGGTCATAATTCTGTCCAAAGTCCAAGGTTCTTTATAGGGACGTTTCATGGCTAGCGCATCGAACACGTCGGCTGCGGCGACAATGCGCGCCGATTCAGGAATCCGCGTACCTGCCAGTCCATTCGGATAACCGCTACCGTCCCATTTTTCATGATGATTGAGGGCAATTTCCGCGGCTAGATTAAACACCGGCGTGTCACCTTTACTCAGTATGTCATAACCGATTTGGCTATGAGTTTTCATGATTTCCCACTCGGCAGCGTCCAGGCTGCCAGGTTTTTTTAATACCGCATCCGGTATGCCGATTTTTCCGGTATCATGCAGCGGCGCCGCCAACTCCATCAGGTTTTGCCGTTCAATCGGCCATCCGGCCGCACTCGCCAGCACTTTGCTGTAAGCAGCCATGCGCCAAATATGCACGCCGGTGTCAGTATCGTTATAGTGTCCCGCGTCTCCCAACATATAGACCGCAGCCCGGCAGCTCCTCTCCAGTTCGGAAGCTTGAATCAAGGACAAATGCGTGCTGACTCTTGCCTGGACGATCATCGGATAAAGCGGTTTAACGATGTAATCGACGCCTCCGGCGTCAAATCCGGCCTTCTCGTCGAAAATTTCAGACTTATTGGTCACAAAAATTACCGGAATATGCTCGGTTTCCGGATTTTGTTTAAGTTGGCGGCATACCTCGTATCCATTCATATCGGGCATCTGCACATCCAGCAGAATTAATGACGGATTGTGTTTTTTGACTGCCTGAAGCGCTTCAGCGCCATTACGCGCAAAAACCAGCGAGTATAAATCCTTGAGAATATGCCGCAGTATCCCCAGGTTGTTAGGATCATCGTCTACACAAAGAATGGGTCCATGATTCATGTCAAGGCTCCCTTGAGTCTTTAAATGGAAGGCCTAGCTTATCAGCAAGGTTATGGGTCTCAATTTTAGCAGCGCTGAAATCAAACTGCTCCAGCTGTTTCCAAATGGGTTGCAATTTCGACCTAGGCAACAGTTCGCCTAACGCCTGCAGATAGGGTTCCGCTGCATCGGGGTTATCCTGATCCAGGGCCAGGAACAAATCCTGGAGTAACGAGGCCGTTTTTGCGGGATCACTTGAGTAGGCAGCTTTGTCCGCCTCAATTTGGGGGGAGGAATTGAATTCTGTATTGCAAAAAGCATTGATAGAGGTTAGTCCGGTATCCAGGGCATTTTGTAATTGCAGAGCCATTTCAATCAGCTCAGCATCTTGGGCATCAGAATTTTCGATCAGTCCGGCTATATGGCTAATATTGTTTAGCGCCAGATTTGCCGCTACGCCGCCGAGCTTGTGGGCGAGAGCAATCGCCTCGTCCCGTTTCCATTCAACCAGCAGGTTAGCGATTTGCTGTCCGCCCAGGGAAAAAGATTCGCTGAATTTATGCAGGAAATCGCAATAGGTCGGCTTTTCCTCAAACATTGACAAACCAAGAGTGACATCCAAACCTGGCAAGGACGTATGATTCTCAGAAACAAATGTGGTTTGCATTGCTTTCGCTGCTTCCATAAAATCGCCGCGTTCCGGCCTGGCCGCATGCAGGCTAAGGAGCTCCTGAATTGTCGCCACCAGACGATCCACATTAAATGGCTTTGCCACATAGGCATTCATACCTGCCGCCAATGCCGCATCCTGTTGCTCTTTGAAAGCCCCGGCGCTCAGCGCGATGATCGGAATGTTCTTGCCTTGCGGTAACTGGCGGATACGGTGGCAAGCCTCGTGACCATCCATCAAAGGCATTTGCACATCCATGATGACGATGTCGATTTCTTTGGCGTTTTGCTCTACCTGTTGCACTGCCGATTGCCCATCGTTGGCGGCCATAACCATTGCGCCTTCTCTGATCAGTATACGCTGCGCCACCTCTCGGTTGATTTCACTGTCATCCACCACCAGAACGCGTACTCCGGGAATTCGCCGCGAGATCACTTTTCCCGTGGAAGTTTCCGATGTCAGGCCAAGTTCAGGATGACGCCTATTCTGAGCAAGTATTACCGCATCATAGAGCACGGAAGGCGTTACCGGCTTGGTGATCAATCCATCGAAAAGCTTTGCCTTGGGGTTTTGTAAAAGGCTTTCGCGGGCATAAGCCGTTACCATGATGATGATCGGAGGCTGGACTTCAGGCGGAAAGTCTTGGCGTATGGTTTCTATGGTTTGCAAACCGTCAAGCCCACCCGGCATGTGCCAGTCGATCAACATCAAATCATAGTTAACGCCGTTTTCCTGTTGAGAATTAATCTTTGCTAAAGCGGCTTCACCGGATTCTACAATGTCGGATTCCCAGCGTAGCCCCTGGATGGTTAATTGGAGCGCCTCGCGAGCAATCGGATTGTCGTCGGCGATCAAAACTTGCAGGCCAATCAGGGATGGAATAGGCTGATTTGAACTTTCAGTCCGCTCGAATTGAATCGTGAAATAAAACTCACTGCCTTTTCCGGGCTCGCTAAGCACATTAAGTTCGCCTCCCATCAAATTAACTAATTGACGGCTAATGGTGAGACCCAGCCCCGATCCGCCGTATCGCCGGGTAATCGAGGTGTCGGCCTGGGAGAAGGCAGAAAAGATTCTGGCCAGGGTTTCCTCGTTAATGCCTATGCCGGTGTCTCTGACCGAAAATCGTAAGCTGGCAGTTTCATCTGTGCATGAGACGCACTGCACTCCGACCACTACTTCACCGGATTCTGTGAATTTGAAGGCGTTACCGATCAGATTGATCAGCACCTGTTCGAGACGCAACGGATCGCCAAGCAGTGAATGCACGCCGAAAGGCGGCGGCAATACCACAAACTCGATATTCTTGTCTCCCAGATTCGCCGACATCACTGCGGCAAGGTTCTCCAAAACCTCGTCGAGCACAAACGGCACACTTTCCAGCTCCAGCCTACCTGCCTCGATTTTGGAGAAGTCGAGAATATCGTTAATCAATGCCAACAAAGATCGTCCGGCAATCCGGATTTTTTTGACAAGGTCCAGCGCTTCCCCTCTAACCATACCGTTTTCCAGCAAATAAGCCAGTCCGATAATGGCGTTCATCGGCGTGCGTATCTCGTGGCTCATATTGGCGAGGAAAGCACTCTTCGCCTGAGCCATATGCTCAGCCTGGGCGCGGGCCAATTCAAGTTCGGCATTGCTGCGCTCAAGATTGGAAGCAAATTCCCTAAGTTTGGTCTGCGCAGTGATCAGTTCGGTAATATCTTCGTTAGTGCCTATCATTCTGATCGCCGAGCCGTTTGGATCGCAATGAACCTTGGCCTTGGCGTGAATAAAACGTTCGGCGCCGTCGCCCCTGCGGATGCGGAAAGTAATGTCGACGGGGCAATTGCGATCTATGGCGGCCTGCAAGGCTTCTTCAACGGCGTCTATGTTTTCAGGCCGCACATAAGCTCGCCAGCTGTCGTAAACAGGGATGAAAGCGGCTCTGTTCAGGCCGTATATCGCAAACATTGAATCGTCCCAGTTTAAACTGAGGTCTTGTAAATCGTACTCCCAGACTCCAACGCCGGCGGTCTCGGTGGCTAACTCGAAACGTTCCGCAATTTTCCGTTGCAATAAGGCTTGTTCGGCGATGATCGCTTCGCTTCGCTTTCTTTCGGTTAAATCGGCCGCGATCCCGAGAAAACCGAAGATTTGGCCTTCATCGTCGCGTAATGCGCTCATATTCAATAGCACCGGCAAACGCGCGCCATCCTTGCGGACATAAGTCCATTCATTCAGGTCCGGCTTACCTTGGCGGCATTTGACCACAAAGGTTTCGAAACCGGATTCGATGGCCATTCCCTGCTCGTCCGACAAAACTGCGGCGCGGGACTGTACTTCATCTTGATCATGGAATATGCCTAGGTTTTTTTTGCCTATCACTTCCTCGGCAGAATATGCCAGCATGTTTTCAGCGGCAGGATTGAACAGGGTAATGACGCCACTAGTGTCGGTAGCGATGATGGCGTAACCGGCGTTATTCAGAATAGCCCGTTGCAGGGCGGAATAAACACGTAATTGGGCGGTCCGTTCCACCACTTGCTGCTCTAGCGTGGTGTTTAATTCCATAATGCGCTGTTCTGCGCGTTTCCGCTCGGTGATGTCGATAATCGAAGCCAAAACTGCAAGACCTTCGCCGGTTTGAATCGGGGTGAGTCCAATTTCTATGGGAATTTCAACGCCTGTTTTGCTAAGGCCGTACAAATCGCGCCCAGCCCCCATGGCGCGTATGGTGGGCGTATTGATATATTGTTTGACTAAACCGGGATGCTTGTCTCGAAAACGTTCCGGCATCAGAAATTCGATTTTTTTGCCCAACATCTCTACTCGCCGATAACCGAACATTTCTTCCGCCTTGCGATTCACAAGGGATAATTTTTGCTCTTGGTCGGCAACAATGATGGCGTTCGGCATGGCTTCCACTACTATTCTAAAGCGGTCTTCGGCATGCTTTTGTTGTGAGATATCCCTGATGGTTGTTGATGCGCCTATAATCCGGCCTTCGGCAGTCTTGACAGGCGATACGGTCACCGAAACGTCGATCCGGCCGCCATCCCGGTGCAGGCGTTCGGTGACGTAATTTGAGACCAGTTCGCCTCGTCCGACACGGGCAAGTATATCGGTCTCTTCCACTTGAAGCTCGGTAGGTATGATCAGCTTGCTGATAGTCTGCCCTATGGCCTGATCTGCGGTATAGCCGAACAAACGCTCGGCTGTACTGTTCCAATCGGTTACCACGCCTTCAAGCGTTTTTGCAATGATAGCATCGTTCGAGCTTTCGATGATGGCGGCAAGTCTGGCTTGTTCGGTAATATCCTGTTTCAGATAGAATTTGTCCAGTATCACAAGCCGGCAGCCTGCAGCATCCGCCGTAGCCTCCAGATGCGCGAAATGCAATGAGCCGCTACCGGTGCTTAGCGATAATTCGCATGCCTGTCTGGAAGGACTTTCAAAAACCTGCTGCAAAAAAACCGTGAAGATAGGCTGATCTTTAGATTCAACGACAGAAAGGAATTGCATTCCACGTAGCTGATTCTTTTTAATTCCGAGTAACTGCGCCGCAGCTCGATTGGCTTGAAATATCAACCCGGAGCGATCCAGGCAGAGGTAAGCGATTGGAAAGAAATCATAAAACCCGGCGTAACCGATCAACGCCAATTTGCGGCGGTTTACGGCCTCAAGCATCTTCAGGAATTGCGCTTCAAGCCGGGCTTGTAATTTATCCTGCGGATTTTTGGTTCGCATAGGCTTGACTTAGTCTAAAGTAATGATGAGTCGCTAAGGGTTGACGTTGGCATAAGCGGCTACCGCGGCGGAATCCTGCAAAAAGGTATCTCAAAAATGGAATCCAGGATAAAGCTATTTCAAATAGCAGCAGGCAGTGGTTTTCAGCTACCGGCAATGTTCCGGCTATATCCAAGCTTATCGGTAGCATAATGAATGAGATGGTGAACTTTTCATAATAGTTTGCCTGGTATTGTCCGTTAGAATTAAATTCTACACCTTTCGAAAGTTTCGATACAAGCTTTACGACATTCTGTCAGTATGTCATCAAGCACGTCCATGTGCTCCGAATTGAAATTTGCTACATCACACTCCGCAATACTTGTTAGTATTAATAGTTGCATAAGTTTTCGCATTAAGCGAATAACAAGAAATCGTCATGCTTACTAGGTTATTGGTATCCCCCGGTCTTGGAAACCGGGGGTATTTGTCAAAGGACGCCGCAAGTACATCCATGTAGGCTTTGCGCCAGCATCCATGCTGGCGAAACCTTTGCCAAATACCCCCGATTCCCAAGACCTCTGCCATGGCGCATCCTAAAGGCGAAAACTTTTAAAACAATTAATACCGAATTCGTAAAGCTGGTATAAAATTAAACCTAGTTAAACTTTACCGTACTTTGTTGCTCTATGGAAAAACAAAATAGACGTAATCGTTTTATCTCTAATTTTCTTGAAGGCATGGCGAGCGTTCTGGTTCTAAGCCCAGGAAGTGACTACCGGAAACCATATAGAACCGGTTTTTATAGAGATGCTAAAAACCTTCAGGAAGATGCCCAACAAGTGGCGCGTGATTTAAACAAAAAAATATCACATTATGGGCAGATCGACTACCGCTAAGTTACGCAATAAGCAGAACGAAATATACCTCGTCATATACTGCCTGTGGAACTTTGATTTCACTAAATAATATATCGAGCAACTCCAAAAAATCGCATAAAGACAGAGCTATCGGCTATAACCAGCATCAATTTCGCCGTTTCTGAAAATGCAACACATCCCTTCTATGGTTTCCTCAGGTAGATTAATAACGCTAATTTGATGTTTTTTACAGGCCGAAAAAAATTCATAACTATCAACACCGGCAAATTCGCAAGCGGCGCCTCGGGACAATTGGCCGGATTGAAACATCAGCAAAGCCGCATATAGTTTGATCTGTTGGGCCGTTTGGGTTTGATTCTGCCCTAGGATATATTGATCAGGTATTTCTAATATTAGCTGCATAGCCTTAAGCCATTACGGTAAAATTAATCACATAATAACAACAAGAGCCCATTTAAAATATCGCGTCCCCTGAGTTAATCTGCAGATCAACTTAATCAAGTTTTATTGTGATTGAAACGGCTCCGATCATTTTAACACCGGTTTAGTGGAAAATCCGCTATTCAGCAAAACCCTAAATCACCACATTGGCAAATAGAGCTTAAGCTGGTAATCCGCTTCTTTTCGGTTACCGTTAATGTGAGGCATCGATACCTTTTTAAGCGCCTTTTGGGTTACATTTAATTTGAGTCAATCCGCGGCTCCTGGAACTACTTACCGACCAACCTGCGTTCGGCGTATCGCAACAGGGGCACCGCGAGCCTCCGCACCAACTACATGGGTTTCCGTCTCGCCCAGGACTAGCCCTAAGCCCTTTGTACTTTTACCCTTTTTCGCTTTTGGTTTTTTCACTTTGAGCGGCCGTCAGGCCGCTCACGATTTTTGCAGGCAGTGTCTCATCGGCAAGCAGGTCAGTCATGGAGCGTTGTGGTGAAATTCACGCCAGCCACCAGGAGTTTAATGGCCTTTTGCTAAGTGTTTGCGGCGTTAACAGCCCATATTTGCCGATTAGGTTTATTCAAATGCCAAGGCCGTTAGGTCTTCTACTTCGGCGATCTTGGCAAGGGTTTTGGTGTATTCCCGTAGAGCGGCCTGCAGTTCTGTCAGTTCCTGCCGAAACGCCCTGCATTGTTCCGGTTGTTCAAATGCGCCGGCCAAAGCCAAATTATGCCATTTGCCGGTAAACGGCCTGACGATCTGGTTGAGCACGATGATGGCAATTTTACTGAACTGTATGCAGTCTCTACCCCGTCGGCGCAGGATTTCGCGGGTGATGCCGAACAGAGCATGCACGCTGTCCAGCGCGGTTTGCTCGTCGCCCTCCGTTTCAGCTAATGGCTGAGTGACAATCCGAGTCAGCATTTCTACATACAGTTCCCAGGCTGCGTCGCGGTCGTCGGTTTGGGGTTTCCATTCCGTCTCCAGGAAACCGGCGCTGATTTTTAACTTGCTCATATCCCAGTTTTCAAACAACTTCCTAAATTTCATTAATTTCGCTCGTTATGAAGTGGGTGTTTGTAAAATTTTTTTGCTCTAAATGGCCGCAGCAATAGTGTAGGGTAAAACAGGGACATAGTTCTAACATTCTTACATCAGCTTGACGGATTGAGACTGCCTTAACCTACTTTGGCTTTTACACATTAAGCCACCTTTGAATTCAGCGATGGCTTCCGGGCAGGAAAGGACACCCGGCTCCCTCGTATTTTGCTCTTGACGTTCACGGATATTTTCGAAAATAGCGTCAGGATCGTGATTGAATTTATTCGCATATTCTTCTCTTAGTTCACGCGTTTCTTTTACTATCGGATCGTCCCACATTCGCTTATCCCTCCATCAATTCTTGAGGTGTACAGATTATTGGCGGCTCATAGCCATATTTTCGACATACGGATTCAACTTTTGGCCGCATCACCACATTGGCTATCTGTGTACAGTTCCATGTTAGAAGATACTCCATTCCATGGACAGCAGCAACAGCGATATGATAAGCGTCAATTTCGGCTTTCGGTGGAATTGGCCCTTCCGTGATCAGAGCTTTGGCCAAAGGTCCGACTTCTTCATTTACATCAAGTTCCGGAATACCTTCGATAGCCGCTATGAGCCGTTTTGCAGCATCAACGTGTCCGAGCGATGCTTAGGCAACAACAAATTCCGAAACGAAAATATCAAAGCATGCGCTTCGTGTTTCCCACCATTCGATAGTTGTATTTTGATTTGCTGCGGCACGGATGTCGTTGCTCGGCCTTGCTGTAAGGTAGCTTGCGATTGAAGTTTCCAGGTAAACTGGTGATTTCAAACC
>Ga0181528_10002121_pt1 | contig 12183 bp, 11 predicted proteins | sample PEATcosm2014_Bin_47_FD_119742 | JGI IMG/M metagenome (GOLD analysis project Ga0181528, IMG submission 119742) | Peatland microbial communities from MTU Mesocosm Facility, Houghton, MI, USA - PEATcosm2014_Bin10_10_metaG | ecosystem: Environmental > Terrestrial > Soil > Wetlands > Peat | place... | reverse complement strand
TGCAAGGTCTCCGCCTCCATGCCCGACTCGCCCAGCTTTTTCGCCGCGCCGGACGTGGGCGCAAGCCCCTTGACCTCATAGCCCGCGCTGACTGCGGCCTCCCGGATCGCGGCTAAAGAAGTAGTCTTCCCGCCTCCGGCCACGCCCTCAAGCGCCATCATCCGGTCGCGGTTTTCGAGCACGTCTTCGACCGCCCGCCGCTGGCTCACGCTCAGATGCGCATGGTTCGCCTCGACCTGCTGCCGGACCTGTCCATCGGCCAACACTTCGCGATTGCCCTGGCCCATGCGCATCCGCTCGACGATCTCCCGCTCGTAACCCTGCATCTCGCCCGTAGTGAACGCGCGGCCAGCAAGCCCCGGCCTGCGCTCTACCTCGATCAGTTCATGCGCGGCGACGCGCCGCTCGAACTCGGCCTTGATCTCCGGCAACCGCGCCGCGCCCATGCTGTGTTTGAGTGCATCGCGCATCAGCGTCCGTTCATCGACCACGGCCTCGCGCTCCGTGCCACGCTCCCGCGCATAACTCACGGAAGCCTGCGCCACACGCTGCGACTCCTCCGGCTGAAGCTCAACGCCTGGTCGCCGTTGCGCCTCCTCGATCACCCGCTGCGGCTGATGGCCGTATTCAGCGGCCATTGCCCGATGCTGTGCCTGGACCTGCTGTGGCGTTAAATCGAGTTTCGCCTCGCGCGTCTTGTGCGCCGCGATCTGCGCCGCCTCTGGCCCCGTGCGGCCCTGTTCTGCCAAGTTTTCGGTGATTTGCTGACGCCGCGGACTCGACGCCTCCAAGTATTCCCGCGTGTAACCCTTGATCTCCGGTTGGCCGTGCTCGCCGCGCTCGATCTCGTAACCCAACTGCTGCAACCGCGCCGACAACTCCGAACGGTAAACCGCCGTCGCGTACTGCTGCGTCTTGTAAATCTCCTGCGGCTGCAACGCCCGCGTGACACCGTCGGCGGTCTCGGCGATATTGAAGATCACCGTATGCGTGTGCAACTGCGGCGCGGCGTAGCCGTCCACCGGACGGCTGCTGTCGTGCTCGAACTTGGCTACGACCCATGCGCCCGTTGTCTCTGCCGGATGGTTGCCGCCGATGCGCGCCTGCGCGTACTTCTCCATCTCATTGAGCGCAACGCGAACGCTCTCCCGATGGGCTTCTTTCACCCGGTCGTCGCCGCCAACCAACGCGGTCAACGATACCGACTTCGGCGCACTGAACGTCGCATCCCATCCGGCCCAGTGCTCCATCGTGCGCACCGTCGCGCCCTGCTCGTTCACATACTCCCGCGCCGTTTGATGCCGCACCAACTGCTCGCCCGTCGCCGGATGCTGGCCCTCGCTCAACCGCGCGAACTGCTCTTCGCCCACTTCACCCTGCAACCCGTAACGCTGGGCAAGCTGGCCCTGCCACTCGCCGCGCACACGCTCGCCCTCGGTGTAGTAGTTGTCGCGCGCGTTGGCGAACTCTTCCTTGTGGTACGCCCGCGCCTGGCTGGCGGAGATCGGTTTGGACATCGAGATCATAGTCGTTTACTCGAATCGGGGACGCGGTTTCTTCGCCGCAGCCGGACGCGCCTCCGGCGGTTTTGCCGCTACTACCGGCGGCGGATTCGGAGACGATTGCGACTGCGCAACCGGCGGTTTTACAGCGGGCACTACGGCCTTTGCCTGAGCCGCCGCACGCCTCCTGCGCTCGATAAAATCCATCAGCTTTTGCCACTGCTTTTCGTAGGAGAACTTCGGCCAGCGATCCTTCGGAACGGCCACCGGCAACAGCAACGCCAGTAGCGCCAACGCACAGTAAAACGGCCTCCGGGCCGACTCGTAAAGATCGTCGTGGAAGACCCACTGGCGCAAAAAATCATGCAGCTTGCGGTCGTTGTATTCATGCCTCTGCCACTCCAGACGCACATACCCCGCGCGGATGCCTTCCGCCGTCAGACGGTACTCCGGTTCGCCATTCTCCCCCGCCGCTGCCTCCATCTCGTCGCCCGTAACCAGCAGCGCCCGCTTCTTCGCCGTCACCCCTTCGAGCAGCCGATAACTCGTAGAAGACTCCTCCGAGAGACTGCCCCACACTCCGCTCTCCAGATAAACCCACACGTCAAGATGCTCCGCCGCGTTCCAGTCGTTCCGGTAGCTCTGAACATACAACGCACAGAAGAGAACGCCCGCCGCGATCAGCGTCAGGCGCGTCCACTTCCAGTACCGGCGCGGCGCATACCAGTCCCTCATCGCGCCGCCTCGCGCGCCTTTTTCTGCGCCGCCAACCGCTCCCGCGCGCGTTGCATCTTCACCCCATCCACCCGCGCAATCTCCGCCCGTACCTCCGCCTCGCCCGGAAGATCGTGACCGGGAAGCGGACGAAGATTCAAGAACAGCGCCCGCAACGCGAGAACCTCCGACAACAACACTTCACCCAAAAGATCGTCCGCTGTCTCGGCCTTCTCTGCGCGGCTGCTCCCAAGCACAGCCGCCCGAACCCACTCCGAAAGCGTCAGATTCTCCGCCCGAGCACGGCCCTCCAGCGCCGCATACTCGGCGTCCGTGACCTTCGTGCCTACCGATTTTGTCCGCAGTGATGCCTTCACCATGCCGTCACTTCTCCGCCTTGAAGTTGTTCAACCCCGCAACCATCCGCGCGATGTACTCCCGCACCGAGGCCGATTGTCGAAGGCTCGACGGGCGCGCGTTGGTCGATGGCGGCGGCGCTTCGGTTGGCTCCGGCTTGCTGGCCGGGAGCGGCTTCGATTGATCCATGGATTCCTCCAGATGAGTGACTGCGCGCGGCGGCTTTCAGCTAAGGGATGGAAAATCATCAAGTTCCCCGGCAGCAACCCGCGCTCAACTCTAGCTTAACGCCGACATAGTCATTTTTGTCTATTAGACGCTTGTTTTTATTATGGTTACCGCTCAGTAACCTGTAAACACCTTGTTTTTAGAGATATTTTCTTTTAGCTGCCTGATTCCATGATGGTTCTCGGCACGGTAGCCGAAGGTTACCGCGCAGCTCCCAAGCTGGGGTAGTGTGTCCGCCTACTGCCGATGCCGTAGGCAGCGCGGGTTTACGCCCGTGTCCAGCAAGACGCCGGACCGAGGCCAGAGACGCAAGCAAGCCACCACGCAGGACAGCTTGCGGCTACTCTGGCCTCTCGTTTGTCTTCGCTTCCTTGTTCCGCAAAGACCGATTCATCCAGAAATTTACTCCAGTGAAAAGAACAAACGAACCACCCCACACAACAAAAGCACCTCTGACATCATGCCGATAGAGATACCGAATGAACAGTGCCCCAGTCATCGCGATTATGAAAATCTCCTGCCCAATAAACTTCGAGATGTGAATTGGACGTTTCGTCATCTTCATGCTGGATCATGCCCTCTCTCATATTGCCAAGTCCTTGTTCCCCTTACAGGTGTCAATCTAGTGGCAAACCCAAGCTCCGTAGAGACCACCAAGAAGGCCCGCTCCATAAATCAACGGAAGCTCTGCGACCATAGTCATTAATCCTCCTGTGACCATTGCTTCAAGTAATGAAGTGTACGCGGCAAGGATAATAATTTCTGATGTAATGAACCCAAACATCAACAATCCACCTGCGAGGGCTCCAAATATTAGCGCGGCCATCAAACCGATCATGAAAGCTTCGACTGCGTGTTCTAGGGCGGCTTGGAGGCACGGATTAGCCTTGGCAGCAGCCGCACATGTACCAAAAGGATCATTGAATCTCAACGGATTCTCGTTTGCATACGCATAGAGATTGAACCCGCCCTGGAACCCTATCGGGTCCTCGGATAGGAACCGTCCGGTAGTTGGGTTATAGTATCTGGCCCTGTAAGTTTTTCTGACGCCGTTCTCAACCACCGTTGCGCGCAACCCTAGTGTCACTGTGAAGTTGCAGACGCTCGATCCTGGTTTACCTGTTGTTTTCTTGCTCTCGAACCCCAGACGCGGTTTTTCGCTTAGCTGCGGCGTCGCAGCTAGTAGCGATTCAGAGAGCGCCTGGACTTCTGCCGATTGCATTGCATCCGATTGTACGGCTTGAGGGGCTGCGTTGTGCAGCAGTTTGTGCGCAGCATTGCGCACAGATTGCACAACGGAAGAGCAGCAAGTTGTGCGCGGCACTGCACACAGATTGCGCGACGGAAGAGTTGCAGGCCATGCGCGTCATTGCACACAGATTGCGCAACGGAAGTGCTGCGCATTGCGCGCGTCATTGCACACGCGCTCGACGGCGGGAGTGCGCGGATTGTGCGCGACATTGCGAACAGGTTGCACAACGGAAGTGCTGCGCATCGTGCGCAGCAGTGCGCACAGTTTGTGCACAACATTGTGCGCGTTTGCGGATTTCCTTGCGGCGCGGATTCTGCACGGGATTGCGAACGGATTTGCACGACAGAGATCGACGGCTAAACGAGGGCGATTGCGCGGCTTAAAGCTGGACGATCTGGAGGCCTGGGATCATCTGGAAGTGACGGAGATTGACGGTCGCCACGGCGTAGCCATGCTCCAGCGCAGTGACTCCGATCAGCAGGTCGGCGAAGGGGATGGTCACGCCCTGGGCGCGCTGCTCGCCGTCGATCTTTCCGGCCAGCAACGCCGTTGCTTTGGCGTAAGGAACCACTTCCATATCGGCCAGAAGATCGGCGATAAAACGCTCGTGATTCTGGCGCTGAACTGGATTTGGCGCGCGATAAATAGCGTGTACAAGCTCGGTGAGTCCCACGGCGGAGAGCGCGACCCTCTGGTCGCCCGCCGTCGAGACGATGCGCCGCAGCAGTTGCGGCACGGTTTCGCGTTGGCGCTCGGCGGCGATTACTACGCTGGAGTCCAGTATCAGGCCCATTCGATCAGCCATGCCTCGTTAGTCCCATGCCGGAGGATTCAACGGCTCTGGATGGCTGTTGACGACCGCTTCAAGGTCACGGGCGAAGCCGCCGTCGAGCAGAGCCGAGGAACCGCGCGTTTCGGCGGCTGCGATGACTTCGGAGAGCAGACGACCGGGGCCAGCGGGAACGGCGGGCCGTACGACGGCCACGGCGCGCGTTTCGGATTCGATGACGATCTCCGCGCCCAGGCGGACGTGCGCCATCAGACCGGCGAAGTCGCGGACGGCTTCAGCTTCCGAGATGTGGATCGTTGCCATACTCATGATGATACCTCGATTCTTCACCCCACGGACGAAGACCTGTCCGTGGGGACCCCGATCCTGTTTTTTCACTTAGCTGCTGCTTCTAAAAAACAGCAGCTACTAAAAGAAGAAGGTCAGTCTTGATCTTCTTCTGCGGATTCCTCGTCCAGAGCGGCGAACAGTTCCTCGGCAGCGGAGGCCGGAACTCCGGGCCACATCCGGCCTGGAACGGCCTGGGCAAGCACGGCGCTTTCGACGGCTTCTTCCGGCTCTTCCGAGTTGCGTTTGAGCAGCGCTGCCGGATGGGTTGCCGAGTGGATTTGCTTGAGCATCCGTATCGAGACGTGCGTGTAAATCTGCGTCGTGTCGAGCCGGGCATGGCCGAGCATCTGCTGGATGAAGCGGATGTCCGCGCCGCCTTCGAGCATCAGCGTGGCCATCGTGTGGCGGAAAAGATGGCAGGCTCCATGCTTGCCGATTCCGGCCGCTTCGACGTAATCGCGGACCAGGCCGCTGAGACGGTTGGGACCGAACGGCTCGCCCTGCGCGGTAAGGAAGAGTGTGCCGTCGTCCGGCTCGGCCACAAGCCGGGGCCGCGCCTGGTCAAGATACTTGTCCAGCCATGCGATGGCACGCTCGCCGACAGGGATTACACGGTCCTTCTTGCCCTTGCCTTCGCGGATGGTCACGATGCCCGCTTCGCGGTCCACATCGTAGAGCCGCAACCGAAGCAGTTCGGTGCGCCGCATTCCGGTCGAGTAGAACATCTCCAGCATGGCCCGGTCGCGGATGCCGAGCGGGTCGGCGACGTTGGGCTGATGCAGGATCAGTTCAGCTTCGGATGCGGTCAGCACACGCGGCAAGGGCTTGGGTAGCCTGGGCAACTCGATCTCCGAAGCCGGGTTGTGCAAGAGATAGTTTTGCCGCGTCATCCAACGGAACCACATGCGCAGGGGCGACAGTCGCGAGTGCTGGCTGGCGAAGCTCAACGGGCAACCGTCCTTCTTGCGGTAGTGGAACAGGTAACGCTGATAGCGTTCCAGCACGGGCCGCGTGACCTCGACCGGCTCGCTCAGCCCGCGCTCCATCGCCCAACGCTCGAACAGCGATAGATGCTCGCGGCGCACATGGCGCGTGTCGTCGCTGAAGCCCTTCACGGCAAGGGACTCGATGTACTCTTCGAGCATCGCCTGTAACGGCGTGCTCGGCGGTGTGCGCTGCTTGCGCGATTTGACTACGCGGGCCATCTCTCTACCTCCTTATTACGGTTACGACGAAGCGCACTTTTCGTTGCGCCCCGTATATGCGTTTTCTCGTGTTATTGCGCGGTTTCCTCTGTAACCCGCATGGACATTGGCGGGAAGTGGGTTTTAGGCACCCCGACACCCCGCCGACCTGGGGCCGACTTGGCCCCGACTTGACCCCGACAACTGGCCTTCCCGCCCCGACTTCTTTCCGTCGTACTCACTCCTTCAGCTTGTCGATCCCCAGCTTTCCTATCTCGATCAGGCCGGGCAGCGTGGGCTTGCCGCTGTCGGCCTGACGCGCGAAGACAAGCTCGTAAACGAAGCTCTGGCCGCGCCCGCCGCGATGCGCCAACAGGTACTCCATCTCTTCCAACCGATGCAGATGGATTTTCAACTGCGTATCGCCCCAGCCGGTCGCCTCGCGCACATCGCGGCGCGAGAAGCGATAATCGGATCGCGCCATTTTCTGCCGCTCACACTCGGCTGTAACCATCGTGTCGATGGCCAAGAGCAACCGCCGCGTCTGCGGCGGCAACTCGTCGAGCGAACGGCCCAGAACTTCATGTGCGAGCCGGTTGGCAACTGCGATGTCGGACAGAGCAACCTCGATATACTCGACCATGCGGCCCCGGTGCTGGACCGTCTTTCGTGGCCGCTGATGCTGATGCAACAGCGCCACGCTGCGGATGAGTGTCAGATACTTCATGTGGTCGCGCCGGGTGCGCGTCTGCGAGTCGTGGAAGGTCAACTCCCGCGCGTAGGGATTCGCTACGAAAACAGGCTTGAGAAGCCGTTGCGCGTTGCGATGCACGGCAAGGATGGTGCTGCGGTCCCGCCGCTGGAGCAGCCCTTCAAGCGTCTGCGCCTCGCGCTGCACTCGATGGATGGCTTGCGTCTGCGCCCGGTCTTCATTGACGGAGAGGACAAGACAGCGGTTCAGCATCTCCTCGTCGAGATCGATGGCCGTAGTCGTTAAAAAGATCATCACCGGGCCTTCGACGCGATACTGATGCGTGAGCAAGCGCCCCGTCGCCGGGTCTTTGCCCGTCGAGGCTATAGTCAACACGCCTTCGGACTGCAACAGCTTCAACGCATAGGCCGCAGAGTGCGCGCCCTCCTCCTCCACGATGGCAAGCACCTTGTGCTTCAAGTCCTGCTCGCCCATGTAGAAGAGTGACTGGCCCGTCATGGCGGAGTATTGAACGCGCTGCTCGTCGGGCAGGAACGCGAGTACGGCTTCCATCAGCGAACTCTTTCCCGCCGCCGAACTCGACTGCACGATGATCGCAAGCGGCGATTCGAGATGCCGCGACACAACGCCCAGATAGCCGACTAACTTGTTGGTCTCCTCGCCCACCACGCCGCACAGTGCGAAGTCCTCGATGATGCGCTCCAACAGGCGCGGATCGCGCAGCAACTCCATCGCCAGGGCGCGCTCCTCCGGGCCGATCTCGATCTCTTTCTTCTCTGGCTCCAGAGCCTTCTTGATCTGCTCGTCCTGTAGCTCCTCCAGCTTCATCAGCACCCGGCCCAGGTCGCGCCGGATCACTTCTTCCTTGAGGCCGATTTCCTGGGCGGCTTGCCTGGTAAAGACGCTGCGCTGCCGCGCTACATATAAGTCGAGCGTGTCCACATGGAAGGCGGATTCGCCGTGCGGCGTTTGGCCTGAGACGAGCACATTGACCTTCAACAGTTCGTAACTCAGATTCTTGTGAAGGCCACGGATGCGGTAACGCCGCTCGCCCTGCTGGATGAAGATGTCTTCGCCGCGTATCTCAACCGCAACGTCTAGGACTGGCCGTCCAGGCATTTGCTCGCTGTTCGCTCGCTCTGGCTCTATTGGCGCAACCGGCTCCGGTTCGGCGGCTAAGGAAAAAACCTCTTCTGTCGGCATTGACTCCGCGATTGGCTCCGGCACGTCATCCTCGATCTTTTTTTCTTTAGCTGCTGCTTTTGCTTCCGCTGGCAGTGGCTCGATCTCCGGCTCCGGCGCTGCTGCACGTTGCCCCTTGCCCAGCCACGCCGCGCGGTTTATTAACACGCCCAGACTCTTCGCCGCTGGCGCTACTTTCAGCGCGTAGGCGTTCGCGTCCATTCCCTTCGGGAACTCCACGCGGAAACACTCTAGCCCCAACTCGATCAGTTCCTCGGCCAGCTTCGCGGCGGCTTTGTTGCCCGCTTCATCGTTGTCATAGGCGATGTAAACCCGCTCGGTGCCGTGCTTCTCGAACGCGGCCCGATGGTCCGCTGTGAAGCCGTTCACCCCGTAACTCGCCGTCACGTTGCGGTGTCCCGCAACCCAGAACGTAAGCGCGTCGATCAGAGCCTCGCACAGGATGATTTCCTTCGATGCGATCAGCGCCTCTTCATTCCATACGCCCCGATGCTCGCCGGGAAGATACAGGTGCAACGGCGTTCCCTCGCGCAGCTTCGCCGTGATCTTCCGCCCGTACATCTCGACCACCTCGCCGGAAGCATTGAAGACCGGCACGACTACCGAGCCGTTGAAGTGCTCGTGGCCGCTCTCGCGCAGGATGCCGAGCCGCTGCAAGCGTCCGCGCATCTTCGCGCCGGCGACGCGGTTCTTTCCTTCAAGGCCATAACCCAGCGTCCGGTTGGCGAAGCCCAGCTTGAAGCGGTCGATGATCTCCGAAGACTGGAGACCGCGCGAGGCGAGATACTTCAACGCCTCCGGCGACTGCTTCAACGTCCGGCTGTAGTAGTCCACAACCTGCAATAACAGCGCCCGGTCGTCCGCCTCCCGCGCAACCGGCGGCGGCAACTTCGGCACTGTGCTTTGTTTCACCGGATGCACTGGAGCGGCGGCTAAGGGAAGATAGTCTGCTCTGAGCAGTTCGACCGCATGGCGGAAGCTGATGCCTTGCGCCTTCATTACCCAGTCGATGGCCGTCCCGCCCATGTTGCAAGCGCCCAGACAGTGCCAGAGATTCTTTGCCGGAGTGATAACCAGCGACGGGCTGCGGTCGTCGTGGAACGGGCAGAGGCCCAACAGGTCGGCTCCGTGCCGGTGCAACTTGATGCCCCGCGCCTCGGCTAACCGCTGCACCGATACCTCCCGTTTCAGCCGCTCGACCTCGTGCTCCGGGATTCTTGCCATCTTTCCGCCCTCCGCCAAAAAACCTGTCAAGTGTTTTCTTGAGTTTCTATACACTTTGTAAAATACTTGTCTTGTTAGTATAAAGTCAACAAGTATTCGGGATACGCATCGATCCCCCCGTACACTGCACCTATGCCGAAGAAAGCAGCCATCTCGAAACCGCCCCTGGACTACGACGGAGAGACCATCGGCCAGCGCCTCGCCCGCTTGCGCAAGGAGCGCGGCTATACCCAGGTCGGACTCGCGGAAAAAACAGGAACAAGTCAGGTCTTGATCTCGGCCTATGAGACAGACCGTGCAGCCCTGTCGGCGGAGATGGCTGTGCGCTTCGCCCTGGCTCTGGAAGTGAGCACGGATGAGCTACTGCATCCGAACGTCAAGAAGAAGAGCACCGCAAAGCCCAGCCTCAAGGTCATGCGCCGCCTGGAGCAGATCGAGAAGCTGCCGGAGAACAAGCAGTCCTTCATTTTGAGTGCGCTCGATTCCATGCTGAGAGGAGCAACCACCCGATGAACACGCTGCAACTTCCATCGCAACCGAACGTACTGCATTTTGACCTGCACGATGGGCCGCTCACCGAAGATGAGCTGACGCGACTGGCATGGCTCGATCTGTTTGGCCACATGAAGGACATCTGCGACACGCTGAACGGCGGCGGTTGTCTCGGCTGGTTCTATCTTCCGCAAGATGCCAAGCTGTCCTATGAAAGGCCGTCTCGAACGGAGCACAGGATCGTTTACCACGTGGGCGCAAGCGAGTATGTATTGCTGCTCTGCATCGACTTCGATTTGCGCTATCTGCGATACAGCTTCGATCCCTGCTCAGTCACTTTTCAGCGCATGATCGCCATACGCGGCGAACAAGCCTACTTTTCTAATCGAGACTGCGCGCCCGATGGAGACAAGACGATGGAAGACGCGGCGGCGTCTTTGATGCTTGAGTTTCTTCTTCTGGACGGCGGCGCTGGCTCTGCTGGGGCCGCGTAGTTAGCTTTCTCATGTTTGGAACATGAGAAAAATACATTTTTCTCATTGCTGAAAAACATCCGCAGCGGAGGCATCAGTCAAGGCCGCGCGTTCTTTGCGCGCCGCGTAAGCGGGCGGAGCGAAGCGGAGAGCCTTTACGGATGCCGGAGCGGAGGATATAGCCGCGTGAGCGGCTAAAGACCGTATCCCATATCGAACTCATGCGCGTGAGCTGGCACCGGCTCGATCTGCCGCACCGTGTCCGGCTGGATAGGCGTCTGCTGCTGCATCCCCTCTGGCTGGATGGCCGACGTATGCGATATGTCCTGGCTCAGCGCATGGCCCAGCGTCCCGGCGTCGTTGGTGTACATCTGCACATCGAACTGCGCCCGCGACACCGACACATACGCCATGCGGCTGTTGAGCAACTGGCTGTGCGCCTGCTCCGAGTCCACATGGACGAGCACTCGGTCGGCGGTCTGGCCCTGGCTGCTGTGACTCGTCACCGCATAGCCGTAATCGAGATGCGGATGCTGCTTGACGTTGAACTCGACCTCGCGGCCTGAGTCCATGCGCAACTTGAGATTGCCGTCGCCGTCGATCTTTTCGACCGTCGCCAGCTCGCGGCTGGCGAGTTTCTGCGCATGATAAGGGGCCGTCAGTTGTATGCGGTCGCCTTCCGAGAAGCGATGCTCCGCCTCCCGGTAGACCGTCACGCCCTGCTGCCGCCGTGGATCGTAGCTCACTTGCTCGCCGCTCTTCCGCTCCACCGTGACCGTATTCTCCGCCTGGTCCACGCGCGCAACGCGCGCGTACTCTCCGGCCTCGAAGCCGTACACCTTGCTGCTCTTCGCATAGCGCACGATGTCGCCCTGCTCATAGTGGAACGCCTGTTGCCTATCTGCGCCGGTCAACTCCTGCCGCGCATTCAACACCCGCACCGGATGCTCAACGCCCGCGACCTGGCCAGCGTCCTGCATCGCACGATGGATCTGCTGGTTGATCTCGCGGCGGCTTTCATTGTCGGGCGAGACGACAAGCGTATTTTCAGGCCTCCGCACATACTCGCGGGCTATCTCGCGGATGCGCTCGCTGCGGTTCACGATCTCATGCACCCGGCCCTGGCTGTCGAGATTGGCGATTGCTTCTTTGACCTCGCCCCGCGCTAACTGCTCAACCGCCGTTTTCAACGCCGGGTCTTTCTGCCGGATGATTTCGTCAAGCCGCGCCGTCTGCATTCCGGCCTCTTGCAACTGCGCATAAGGTCGGCCAGCTTCGACCGCCTCATGCTGCCGCACGTCGCCAACGAAGAGCACACGATCATTTTCTTTTAGCCGCTCTACGAACGTGTGCATCTGCTCGGTGCTGGCCATGCTCGATTCATCGACCACATAGAGCCGCTTCTGCCCATCGTCCGCACGGTCGCCGCGCGCAAGATGCCGCTGCAAGGTTTGTGTCTCGATGCCAGCTTCGGCGAGCTTCTGCGCGGCCCTCGATGTCGGCGCGAGTCCTTCCACCTGATAGCCCGCACGCTCGGCCCCTTCACGGACAGCTGCCAAGGAAGTTGTTTTTCCAGCCCCAGCCATGCCCTCTAACGCCGTCATCTGGTCGCGGCTCGTCAGCACGGTATCGACCGCCTGCCGCTGGCTCGCGCTCAGATGCGCGTGCTGCTCCATCGTCTGCTGCCGCACGTTGCCGTCGGCCAACACATCACGCGTGCCC
>Ga0181528_10002120_pt1 | contig 12185 bp, 10 predicted proteins | sample PEATcosm2014_Bin_47_FD_119742 | JGI IMG/M metagenome (GOLD analysis project Ga0181528, IMG submission 119742) | Peatland microbial communities from MTU Mesocosm Facility, Houghton, MI, USA - PEATcosm2014_Bin10_10_metaG | ecosystem: Environmental > Terrestrial > Soil > Wetlands > Peat | place... | reverse complement strand
GTTCGATGAGAATGAGTCGATGGTTATGGGCACGCCGTAGCCGTAGATGTCGCAACACTCTACGACGTTAAAATTGGTGGACTTGTGATAGTAGCCACCCCCGCCGGTCACGTAGACGCTGTTGGTCGATTTGGGAAACAGATCGATGACGGGATCGGCGGTAATCGAGACAATATGCGTATTCCCGGTTTGAGCCCCCGCCTCATAAATCAACGCGCCGGGGAGTTTGTTGTCGATGAACTGGAACTCACCCAGCAGGGAGACGCGTGGGGAAAAGCGCAGCCCCGCGCCTGCGGTGAGGTTTCCGCCCCAGGTGATGAAGGGACCGCCCCCGCCAGTCGAGGTGTCGTTACCAATGGGAGCGTTGAAGCCCGCGCCAAGATCGAGAGCGAGGCCTTTGAATAGCTTGTGCCTTCCGCCAGTGGGCTCCTGAGCCGCGCCGCCCGCGCCCATGCCAGAGCCGGAGGCCGCAGGCTCTGCCGGCAGCGCAGAAGACGAATAGGTCGCTGCGCCGCTGCCGGAGCCGCCCCCGAAGTCAAGATGAAACTCGTTGGAACTTGATTTGCCAGCCATGAAAAGGCTGGAGCTGGATGAATTGGGGGAAGCTGAGGACTGGGCATTTGCGAAGCCAACCGCAAAGCCCGCCAAGCCACAAAGGATCAGAAAACGCCGGATCGGCAACATTGAATGAGGGGAATTCATGCCGGAACCTCCATGATCGAATTGTCTTTTCTCGTGTCTGGGATGCGCGCAGTGCTCCCTGGCGATGAGTTAGACACGGATTTGCGCCAGAGGTTGCGGATCTACAAACGATCATGGTGGAAAACTGCATATTCTTCCCACTTGTGAATTATGTGTCACTATCGTATACTTGTGCCACTACTGAAGAGGGGTGGCGTTTATGGGAGTTTTGGAACTTAAAGAGCCAGAGGTCGTTTGGGAGCGCCCCAAGTTTGTAGAGGATCATCGGGTCCGGACGCGGATTGGGGCGAAAGGGCGTCTGGTGATACCGGTGGCGATGCGCGAAGCGTTGGGGATCGCGGACGGCGATGTGCTCATCTTGCGCGTGGTGGACGGAGAACTACGCATCGCAACGAGGGAAAGCCGTCTTCGTCGTGCCCGGGAATGGATTCGGCTACATGTCCCGCCGGGAGTCTCGCTTGCCGATGAGTTGAACGCGGAACGGCGCGAGGCTGCCAAGTATGAATGAGGTCGTTTTTGATGCCTCCGCCATTCTCGCTTATCTTCAAGGGGAAGGTGGCGCAGAGAAACTGACGAAAGAAATCCTCGATCATGCCGTTGTCAGCACGGTGAATCTCGCCGAGGTGCAGTCCAAGCTCGTCAAGAAGGGGCACGATCCCGAGGAAGCCTGGGATGAAATTCTATCGCTCGTCCAAGCGGAAGAGCCATTTACCAGCGATCAAGCGAAGGTCACCGGCGATTTGATTACAGCAACGGAGAAATACGGACTGTCACTCGGAGATCGATCCTGTCTGGCGCTGGCGATTGCGCTCAAGGCCCCGGTCTATACCACCGAACAGCTTTGGAAAAACCTCAAGGTGGGTGTACCGATTCATGTGATCCGATGAGGTGAGTTCGACGATGGGGACTGATGTCCAGTAGTCGCTACGCCATTGAGGAAGAGTCGGCAGAGACCCGTTTGATGCCATATTCTCTCTCAAGCAAGGCTACAATTTCGCCTGAAGAATAATCCGGTCCCTCTGCTTGTTTGTGCGAAAGAAAGGCATGCAAATGTTCTCGTGGCGTCACCAGGGACCGCAGCTTTTTCTCGGATGCTCCTACCTTGGAATGAAACAGGATCTCTGCCCCGTCCTCGATCTCTTCATAGACTTCATCTAATTGGGAAAGGCCTCGAAACTTTATCTTTACCGTTTTGCCAGAGGGATTAGCATAGGAAGTCTCTCCATCCCCGCCCAGTTTATTGGCTTTCTCATAAGCCTGATCTGGAGTGCATGCACGGATAAGAACGAGATACCGATGGACCACATTCCGAGAGTCGTCTTCGACAGTTATCTCTTCGACAAGTTCAGCCAATTACCATCCGGCGCTCACAATGCCTCCATGCTCCACGAGGTGGCAATCCTCTCCGCTTCGTAGACACGCCGGTTCTGGTTGTGGTATCCCACCCTAGCCGCAAAAACAAAGACGCGGCGAGGGTGGGGCACCCATACCCTCAGGCAATCCGCGCAATTCGCTATCCCTGAATATCGAACTGCTCGGGATGCAGCGTGGCGTCACTCTTGACGAGTATGTTTTTGCCGACCAACTCCTCAAACTCGACGAGCCAGCTTCCGTTGTTGGCCTTGAGCACCTTGACGGTCTCGGGGTTGACGCGCAGCAGCACGTCGGCGCCCTCGAAGTGTTTCTTCATCTTGCGCAACTCGGTGTAGATCTCGTTGCAGACCGTCGTCGGGCTCTTGACCATGCCGGTAGCCTGGCAGGTGGGGCAAGGAACCGAGAGCGTCCGTTCCAGAGATTGTTTGACACGCTTGCGGGTGATTGCGACCAGGCCGAAATCATTGAACTGCAAAACCTTGGTTGGGGCACGGTCTGATTTGAGAGCTTCTTCAAGGGCGGCCATGACCTTGTAACGGTTCTTGCGGTCGTCCATGTCGATGAAGTCGATGACGATAATTCCGCCAAGATCGCGCAGCCGGATCTGGCGAACGATCTCCGGCACCGCGTCGAGGTTGGTCTTGACGATGGTGTCTTCAAGGCGCGCCGACTTGCCGACATATTTTCCGGTATTGATGTCGATAGCCACCAGGGCTTCTGTCTGGTTGATGACAATCGAGCCGCCCGACTTGAGCCACACCTTGGATCGCAGCGCCTTGGCGATTTCATCCTGAATGCCGAAGTGCTCGAAGAGCGGCGTCTCTTTGGTATAGAGCTTGACGCGTCGAACCAGAGAGGGCGAGAAGCGGTTGAGGAGGCGAACGATGCGTTCGTAGTCGGCCTCCGTATCGACCCAGATACTGGAAAAGTTGCTGCTCACCTGGTCGCGCAGGATGCGGTCGATCAGCCCGACGTCGTGATGGATGAGGGCTGGGGAACTGGATTCGTCGGAGCGCTTTTTGATGTCGGCCCAGTGATTGAGCAGGAAGCGCAGATCGTTGCGAAGTTCCTCCTCTGATGCGCCCTCGGCGGCGGTGCGCACGATGATTCCGCCGGAGGCCTCGCCGCGTTCGTGCACCAGTATCCGCTTCAGGCGCTGGCGCTCTTCGTCGGAGGCAATCTTGCGGCTGACGCCGATATGGTTCACCGTCGGCATGAAGACCAAAAAGCGGCCCGGCAGTGCTATGTGCGACGTGATGCGCGCGCCCTTTTTGGCGATGGGCTCTTTGGCGATCTGGACCAGGATCTCCTGGCCCGGCTTCAACAAATCACTGATGATCGGCAGGTCGGACATCTGCATCGACCGCCGCGAGGGACCGCGTCCTCGGTTGCCTTGCGTGGGCGGCGCGGCCGGGGCGCCACGTCCGCGGCGTCCGCGGGCTGTGCGATCGCGGCGCTGCTGACCGGCTGTTCCGGCAGAGGGCTGGCCATCGGCTGAGGGTTCCTCTTCTTCGTCGAGATCATCCTCATCGCCGTTCTTGTCGTCGAAGTTCAACTGGATTTTGTGGTCGAGGTGGGCCTCCTGGAACATCTCACCCAGGTCGCCGGAGCGAATCTGCGTGGGCAGCGTCTCCTCTTCAAAATCGTCCAGGTCATGATCTCCACCCTTGGCGACGTGAGAGTGACGGGGAGCGTCGAACTCTTCCTCCTCGATGGTCTCTTCCACAATAAGGCCGCTGCCGGGCGCATAAGACGAAGCCGTGGCGGCTGCGGCGGGCTTGGCTTCCGGCTTCGCGGCCTCTTCGACTTTCTTCTTGCCCAGGCCAAAGAGCCTGAAACCGGCTGGAGGCTTGGGGTCCACGTTGTGCGAAGCGGCTGCATCAGCTTCAGGCTCGGCGGCTTCGGCTGGTAATGGCTCTGGATGGGACGGCTCGTCGTGCGCGCCCTCGGGAAGCACTTCGTCCTGCCGTGTCATCGGGGATGCAACCGGATCCTCGGCCGAGGGCTGGTCGATCACCGGCTCGACGGCGTAGTCGTCTGTGCTGGCAGCAGCGGCAATCTGCGGGGCGGGTTCAACTGGGGTTGGCTCCGGTGCAGCCTCGGCTGTCTCTGGGGTCAGCTCTTCCTCGACCATCTCCTCGTCAAACAGGTCACCCTCCGAGGGTTCGGGAAGAAGTTCTTCCTCAATGGTCTCGTAGCCAGATTCATTGGACTCGCCGGCTGCAAGCTCTTCCGGCTCGGCCACCGTCGTCTCCTCGAAGAATTCCTGCTCCTCAACTGCGTCCGGGGCGGAACTGCCGGCCACCGGCGCATCGTCGGAGGCGCTCTGCGGGTCGACAACTGCCTCCGATAAAGGCTTCGCCTGTTCTTCGGCCTCGGGTTCGCTCGGGCGGCTGCGGTGCTTTGAGAGCGATTCGCCAGGTAACAGGCCGCTGCCATCCCACTCGATGGGCGACTGAATCATGGTCGCGGGCTTGAAGGTGCTGGCCGGCCGGGCAGGAACAGCAGCCTGAGCCACATCCTCTTCTGTTGCACCCTCTACCGGTGCGCCGCCGTACTTTGAAAGCGACTCGCCGGGCATGACAAACGGGGTCGATGAAGCTGCTGGTGCGCGCTCAAGGCGAGGCGCGGGCTCGGCGGATTCGCTCCTCTGCGACGAAGACCTGTCCGCAGGGATCCCGGCGGCTTGAATTTCGATTGCAAACTGCGGTTCCGCTTCGGTGCTCTCTTCCACAAATGACTCGTCGGGAGCTGAACTGCCTTGCGGCTGACCCCCATCGGGTGAGCCTTGCCCGCCACGGCCACCCCGGCGGCGGCGGCGTCCGCGCCAGCGCTTGGCGCCAGGCGCGCCAGAGTCCTCTTGCCCGTCCCCCGCAGCCTCTGAAGCGAAGGCGGGTTCGGGAACGACGGCCTCGCCTGGCTCGGGATCGGACTCAATCAGGATTCGGCCTTTCACAGGCTTCTCAGGGAAGGGCTTGCCGGGGGCTGCTGGGCGCTCCTGTGCCGGCCGCGCCTCTTGCGGTCGCTGATCTGATCTCTGGGCTGGGCGTCCGCCGCCGCGACTCTCAGCGGCATCGCCATGCCTGACCTCACGCGGAGGCAGGTTGCTGCCGCTGGCCGCGGCTTTTTCCAGCTCGTCCGTCTCTTCCGGGTCTTCGAGTTCAAGGAAGTCAGTTACATAGAGGAAGGCGTCGCGCTCCAGGCCAACGTCTACAAAGGCCGACTGCATGCCGGGCAGAACGCGAGTGACGCGTCCGTTGTAGATCGACCCTGCCAGTGTGTACTCGTTTTCGCGTTCGTAATAGATTTCCGCGAGTTGATCGTCTTCCAGGATTGCCAGCCGCGTCTCATGCGGCGTGCTGGAGATGCATATTTCCTTTGCCATCGTACCTTTCCGCCCAGCGGCGTCTGCCTGCCGGGACCTGAGGCAAGGTTCGATGAAGACGGGCATGACCGGAAGGATAGGGTATGTGCGGAAGGGATGATCCGTGGTTCGCTGGTGTGCCCGTTTCCTCGCCGAGGCCGGCCCAGAGAGGCGGTGAGCCATGGCGAAGTTCTGGCAAAACTAGCTGTACGATACGGAAACCCGATTGCAGAGAGATTGTGGCCAACCTTGCCGGGGAACCCGGCGATCGATCTCGATCGCTGGGATTGCAAATCAGAACTCCCGGCGGGGCCGTTCCAACCGTGGCATCTGCACGGTCGTGCCGCGCGATCGGGCATGCGCAAGGCATCCCCAAAACTCCTGCGCGTCCCGTGCAACTTATACGCTGCCAACTACTCCGAGGTCCTCGGCGACAGGTCTTCGTCGCTGGGGTGGAGCGGTTTTCCCGTCTCTGCGTGCTCATGAACCCTTGTCCTGCCGGGCGTGCGGTCCATCGGGACCTGCCGGCGAAATACTTCAAAAAATCTTGGCTCTTGCGGACCGGAATCTTCCGGAGAAACGCAAGAGGTGTAACTTGCGAGTCCGTTCAGTTGACGAACCGGCGCATACGGACATTCATCGCCGCACCCAGCGCCAAGAACGTAAACAGTACCGAAGATCCTCCGTAACTCATTAACGGTAAAGGGATTCCGGTGACGGGCATCAACCCGATGACCATACCGACGTTGACCGCAATCTGAAAGGTCAACACAGCCACTACCCCCATAATAATCAAGGAGCCGGACAGGTCTGCGGCTGTTTGAGCGTTTTGAATCAAACGCATCAATATGAAAAAGTATAGCAGCAGGACAAAAATCGCGCCCACGAATCCGTGTTCCTCGCCGAATGCGGCAAAGATGAAGTCCGCATGGGGAATGGGAAGGAAATCGCCCTGGGTCTGAGTTCCCTTGGTGGCGCCCTTGCCCCACACGCCCCCGGAACCGACAGCGATCTTCGATTGCAGAAGCTGGTAGCCGGTGCCCTTCGGGTCGTTGTCAGGGTTGATGAAGCTGGTCAGCCGCGCCTTCTGGTAGGGCTTGAGCACCTTGCCGCTGCTCCAGGCGCCGACGATAAATACACTCCCGCAGGTCAATAGAATCAAAGCCTGACGGATATTAATGCCTCCCAGAAAAAGGCCGGCGACCAGGATCGGCGTGTAGGTGAGCGCGGTCCCCAGGTCGGGCTGGATCAAAACCAGCATCATGGGAACTCCGACCAGCACAAAAGCCTTGAAAATGTCCTTCCAAGTGAGGCTGCGCCCGCCCAGATTGGCAAAGTAGCGGGCCACGGCCAGAATCAAAATCAACTTGACCCACTCTGAGGGCTGAAAGTGAATGGGGCCAAGCTTGATCCAGCGCCTTGCTCCGAGGACTTTGGTACCGACCAGCTTCACGGCTACCAGCGCCAGCAGGCTGACCCCATAGGCCCAGGGAGCCCAGTCCAGCAGCCGGTGGTAGTCGATCTTTGAGAAGAGGAAGATGGCCACCAATCCGCCGGCGATATAAAAAAGCTGCTTGGTGTGAAAGCCCGCGTACTTGGTATGCAGCGTTGCCGAGTAGATCTCAAGCACCGAGATGGTGCAGAGAATAAGCACCATTCCCAGCAGCGTCCAGTCAAATTCCCGAAAGCTCATGAAGCGCCGCATCAGGGCCGGCCTTCCTTGAAGCGAAGGGGTGAGGCGAAGAGCCAGGCCGGCAGAGCAGGCTGGCTGCTGGCCAGAGACCTGGCTGCCTCAAACGGACCAGGATCGACCATGAAGTGTCCGGCGTGGAGGACGGATTGCTTCTCTGGCACATTGGAACGATTGGGTCCAGCCGGCGCTGGATCGGACCAGACCGCTCCCATTTCAACTGGTCTTCCGAGGCTGGCCTGTTCGACGACGTTCTTGTCCGCCCTGCGCTTCTTGTTCACATAGGTGACAACCATCTGCGCGGCGATATGGGCTGAGAGCGATCCCCAGTCGCCATGCTCCTGCAGCACGGCAATCACAATCTCTGGGTTGCGCCGCGGAACCATGCCTACAAACCAGGAATTGGGCGTCTTGGCTCCGCCCTTGGTATGGGTGTCGCCGCCGCCCACCACCTGGGCAGTGCCGGTTTTGCCTGCGAAGTCGACGCCCTCGATATGCGAGGCCGCTGCGGTGCCGGTCGTAGTTGCGGCAGCCATGCCGTCGGTGATGATGGTCCAAGTGTCGGGATTGAGAGGAAATTCCTTGTCCCCTGAGCCAGGGAAGCTGTCCTCGATGGCCTGGCGGAAGTCGGCTGGAATATTCTGGTCCGGCATCACCACATGCGGACGTACAAAATGTCCACCCGATGCTATGCCGCCCAGGGCGCGCGCCAATTGAATGGGCGTCACCTGCGTCTCGCCCTGCCCGATGCCCACTGAGATCGTGTTGCCGGGGTAATACCTCTGATGGAAGTTCTTCATCTCCCACTGCGTCGAAGGCATGACGCCGGCCATCTCGTTGGGCAGGTCGATACCGGTCTTCTGTCCGAGACCGAAGTTGGTCGCATATTTCGCAATCGTATCGATACCAAGCTTTTGGGCCAGCGTGTAAAAGAAAGTGTCGCAGGAGAGCGGAATGGCCTGGCTGATATTCAGCACACCGTGGTGCTTGTCGCAGTGGAAGAAGCGCCCGTAAAATGTTCCTCCCCCCACGCAGTTCACGTGCATATCCTGAGCCACGCCCTCTTGCAGGCCCGCCGCGGACATGATGATCTTGAAGGTCGATCCGGGAGCGAGCTGGTCCTGGATGGCCTTGTTCATCAGCGGATGGTTGGGGTTGGTAATGAGCTCATTCCAGTCCTTGCGGTTGATGCGGACAGCGAAGGCGTTGGGATCGTAACTGGGGTGCGAGACCAGGGCCAGAATCTCGCCGTTGCGGGGGTCCATCGCAATCACCGCGCCGTTGGCGTCACCCAGCGCCAGCTCCGCCGTACGCTGCAAGTCGATGTCGATCGTCAGCTTCAAATCCTGACCTGGGATGGCGTGCTGAAGTCCCAGGTAGCCGACCTCGCGGCCATGGCTGTCTACGATCACGTCGCGAGACCCGTCCTGGCCGCGCAGCAACTGATCGTAGGTCTCTTCGACTCCCGCTTTGCCCACCACGTCCCCTGGCGCGTAGGCCGCATAGCGCGGATTGTTCAGATCGTCCTCGCTGACCTCGCCGACATAGCCAATCAAGTGAGCCGCAAAGCCATCGCGCGGATACAGCCTGCGCTCTTCGTCAATGGTCTCCAACTCGGGCAGCTCGTTGCGGTGCGCCTCGATAAATGCAGTTTCGTCGGCGGTCACGTCGAGCTTGATGGGGATGGGCTGGTAACCGGGCGCGGCTCGGTAGTGGCGCAGGGTGGCGCGCAACTGCTCAAGATCCAGGTTGAGGCCGCGCGCGATTAGCGGCAGGTCGGCGTCCACGTTGCGGTTCTGCTCGCGAACCAGAAAGCAGGAGACGGATGGGTAGTTGTCCACGATCAGCCGGTTTTCGCGGTCAAAGAGCTTGCCGCGTCCCGCCATCACCGGTTCCTTGCGAATGCGGTTCTGCTCGGCGAGCAGGCGGAAGTTCTCAGCGCCCAGCACCTGCAGCCGCCACAGTCCGGCCGCCAGGGCAAGCATCATCAGCAGAATGCCGTACTGCACCACCGTCAGCTTGAGGGTGGGGATTTTTTCACCGCGCGTGGCATTGCTCGAATACATACTGTCTAAGACCTAATCTACCGCTATTCCAGCGGTATTGCCGAAATTCATCGCACCTTCACCGGATGACGCAGCCCGATCCCCGAGCCCTATTCCCTCAGTCCCTAAGTTGTAGACGGTCGAGCAGGTGGAAGAGCACCAGAGCGATCACGGTGTTGCCCACTGCCTTCATCAGCTCAGCCAGCCAGCTCCACTCCAGATCGAGGCCCAGCAGAATGCGGTAGATGAAGAGGTAAATCGCGCTCGACAGGAGCGAAAGAGCAAAGGTGAGCATCAGGCGTATGGTGATGTTCTCCACATCGATGCGCACTCCCACAGACCCCGAGAGAAATCCAACCACCGTCTTGGCCACGCCGTTTACGCCAATCGCGTGATGCGTCAGGGCATCCTCAAAAAGGCCCAGCCCGCAGCCCATCAGCGTTCCCTGGATCGGGTCGCGGCGCACCAGCGCAAAGTAGACCGTGACCACCAGCGGCAGGTCAAACCATGCATAGCCTCCCAGCAGGCGCGGCAGCCATGCCTGCAGCACCAGCGCCACAAGCGGCGTCAGAACATACACCAGCATCGGATAGCTGCGAGTCCCCAGATCGCGGCGGAAGTCGGAACCCAGAATGGCCATGTCTATCGGTCCCTCCCTAAATGGGGTGGGACGGAATCTGGCGTCTGCACTGGCTTTGATTCAGGCTTGGATTGCGGCTTGGCTGGCGGCTTCGACGCTGGTTTGGCTGGCGGTTTCGATTCTGGCGCGGCGGCAGGCTGGCTTTCATGGCCGTCAGGCGCGGCGTCGTCGGGCTCTGGCAACGGGGTTGTTGCCGGCCCTTGCGTATAGCGGTCAGGATGCTTGGCGGGCAGCAGTTTGGGCACCGGCGGCGTGGCGGGTGTTGCCGGATTCTGTCCGGGTGCGGCCGCTGTTCCCGGCGCCGGAGTGCCTGCCTGATTCGCCTGCGGCGCATTGGGATCGGTCAATCCAGGCAGTCTTTCCGCCATAATCTGCGATGCCTTCTGCTGCTCTTTGATGGCAGCCGCCTCCGCGCCCTTCAGGGCTTCGCTGGTGGCCAGGTCCTGTTGCTGGTCGGGAGAAAAACGCGGCTCGGTGGAGGTGATGACCAGTACCTCATCCAGCCGGTCAAGATGGGCCGCCGGCTTCACGATCACGTCGATGAAGGAGTCGCGCTCGGGGTCCGGAATCACCTTCTCAACCACACCCACCGGCAGGCCGCGGGGAAAGATCTGATCGCCGCCGGCGGTGAGAACCTTTTCTCCGGGCAGAATGCGCTGGTCGGCCAGGATGCCCACGATCTGCGGCTTGCCTGTGGCGCTGCCGCGCAGAATCCCGCGCGTCCGCGTCGTCTCAAGAATCACGCCCGCGCCGCTGCTCTGGTCGTTGATGGCCAGCACCTGCGCGGTGCGCGGAAAGACCTCGCGCACCTTGCCCACGATGCCGTCGGCGGTAATCACCGCCATGTCGCGCTCAAGCTTGTAGTTGGCGCCCTTGTCGATCGTGAAGAGGCGCGATTGATCGCTGCCGCTGGAGCCGATCGCCTGCGCGGCCAGCGTCTTGTAGATGTACTTCTGCTGGAAGTCCTCCAGCGCTTGCAGCCGCTGGCCCTGCTTGGCATCTTCGAGCAGAGCGGCCTGCTCCAGGCGAAGCCGGTCGACAGTCTTCTGCAACTCCTGATTCTGCTCGCGGGTGTGGCGCAGGGCAATGTAGTTGTCCCACAGGCTCAACATACCCAGCTTCGAGCCGTGGAAGAGCCGCTCCGGCGGAGTGACCACGGAGTCGGCCCACAGCCGAAGCAGTCTCACACCCGCTCCATCCTTGGTGTCGATCAGGTTGCGGCCGCTGTCGGTGTGGCGCACCTGCATGGCCAACCCTATGATCTGCGCCAGCAGAACAGCCAGCAGCACCACGAGATTCCGATAACGAACGAAGAACGATTCCATGGCCAATACTCATGCGGCGGAGAAGGGCTATGCGGAACGCAAGAGTAGTTCCAGTATACTGACGGTCGCCTGCTTAGCCCCGGAACGAATCTGCTATGCTTCCAGATCAATAGCCCTCCACGAGGAAAGCGCTTGATCTCTCGTAAAGCAAGTCTATGGCTACTCGTCCTTCTTACGCTGGTCGTCGCCGCGATCTGTTGCTTTCTGCCACGAATTCCGCAGCCGCTGTCGTATCACCAATTCGCGGACCGGCGCAGCCTTCTTGGCATTCCTAACTTTGGCGATGTCGCCTCCAACTTTCCCTTCGCCGTGATCGGCATTTGGGGCCTGGCGTTCCTGCGCCGGTCAAAGTCCAATCTGGCGGTCGAGCGTTTCGTTGACCCGCGCGAACAATGGCCCTATTTATTCGTCTTCATCGGATTGCTGCTGACCGCCTTCGGCTCCTCCTGGTACCACCTCAATCCCAACAACGCAACGCTCGTGTGGGATCGTCTGCCCATGACCATCACATTCATGTCGATGGTTGCGGCAGTTATCATGGAGCGCATCAATCTCAGGCTCGGCCTTTCGCTGCTGCCGATTCTCTTGATAGTTGGATTGGGAAGCGTCTTGCAATGGAATTGGAGCGAGGTGCACGGCGCGGGAGATTTGCGCTTCTACGCAGCCGTGCAGGCTTATTCGGCGATGGTCATCCTGCTGGCGCTGCTCTTCCCGCCACGCTACACACGCACCAGCGATCTTGGTTTTGTCGTGGTTTTCTATGCTCTGGCCAAGGCACTGGAATATTTCGACAAGCCGATCTTCGCGGCGTTGCACGTGGTCAGCGGCCACACGCTCAAGCATCTCGCCGCAGCCGTTGCAGGCTACTGCATCCTGCGCATGGTGCAGAAGAGGCAGCCCATACCCGAGCCGTCTCCAGTTTCCCATCGGGGATGAGAATTCGCAGTGTTCTAGAGATCGCAGTAGTTTCCCAGGAATTACCAACCTGAGAAACCACGAATCTACTGCGAGCGAATAGCGAGCGTCTGGCCGCACCGCAGGTGCT
>Ga0181528_10002119_pt1 | contig 12187 bp, 9 predicted proteins | sample PEATcosm2014_Bin_47_FD_119742 | JGI IMG/M metagenome (GOLD analysis project Ga0181528, IMG submission 119742) | Peatland microbial communities from MTU Mesocosm Facility, Houghton, MI, USA - PEATcosm2014_Bin10_10_metaG | ecosystem: Environmental > Terrestrial > Soil > Wetlands > Peat | place... | reverse complement strand
TTGCTGCCGCCCAATCACGACCTCTGCGCGGCCATCTTCTACCTGTTTCAAAACCGGCCAAGATGGTCCCAATCGGCGGCGATTGGAAAAACCATCGTCAGCAGCGAGATGATTGACCGGATCACGGCCAACCTTGGTCGAAAACTCTTTGAGGTGCCGGTGGGTTTCAAATGGTTTGTCGCCGGCCTGCTCGACGGTTCGCTGGGATTTGCCGGCGAGGAAAGCGCGGGTTCGGTTTTCCTGCGCCTAGATGGCACCGTCTGGACCACGGACAAAGATGGCATTGTCCCGTGTTTATTGGCCGCCGAAATGACCGCGCGGACGGGTTGCGATCCCTCCAACGTTTATCGCACATTCAAAGGTGAGTTTGGCGAGTCGTTCTATGAACGCGTGGATTCCCCAGCCATGCCTGAACAAAAAATATGTTTGGCAAATCTCTTGCCCGGCCAAGTCAAGCAGACCGAGTTGGCGGGTGAAAAAATCCTGACCATGCTCACGCAGGCCCAGGGCAACGATGCGCCCATCGGTGGATTGAAAGTCATTGCCAAAAGCGGCTGGTTCGCGGCACGTCCGTCCGGCACCGAAAACATTTACAAGATTTATGCCGAGAGTTTTCAAGGCGCGGACCATCTGTGCCGCATCTTGGACGAAGCCCAGACAATTGTCAGTGATGCCTTGGGGACAGAACCCATGATGGAAGGATATTGCGCGCCAATGCCACCGCATCAGATGACAGTTCAGGAAGCCGTGGCGGTATGGCGCAACGAGGGCGATCCGAACTGAAGCCCGCGAAAAACACCCCTGCATTTAATGGAAAAATTTATGAACGCACAATCTTCCGTCAGCAAACCGAAATATAATTCTCCACCTGAAGACATCGAAGGCTACGATTCCCTTGCGGAACTCGCCCTGGATTTGCACTGGTCGTGGAATCATGCCACGGACGAGGTGTGGCGGCAGCTTGATTCCGCCCTGTGGGACTTCACACAAAATCCCTGGGTGGTTCTGCAAACAGTCTCCAAGGACAAACTCAAAAACGTGCTGGCCAATCCGGCTTTCCGCAAAAATATTGACGATCTGCTGCAAACCAATCGGCAGGCGGCAAAAGCACCCGCGTGGTTTCAGAAAAATCATCCGCAATCGCCCTTGAAGTGCGTCGCGTATTTCAGCATGGAATATATGTTGAGCGAAGCGCTTCCCATCTACTCTGGCGGGTTGGGCAACGTCGCCGGCGACCAACTCAAAGCGGCGAGCGATCTGGGCGTGCCGGTCGTGGGCGTGGGCTTGCTCTACCAACAAGGTTATTTTCGACAGGTGATTGACAAGGATGGAATGCAACAAGCTCTTTACCCGTATAATGACCCCGGCCAGTTGCCCATCACGCCCTTGCGCCAGCCGAATGGTGAGTGGTTGCGACTAGAAATAGTCTTGCCCGGCTATTCAGTCTGGCTACGCGCGTGGCAGGTGCAAGTCGGCCGAGTGAAACTTTATCTGTTGGACAGTAATGACGCGGCGAACTTTCCCGCGCATCGCGGAATCACCAGCGAGTTGTATGGTGGCGGTCCGGAATTGCGCCTCAAACAGGAAATGCTGCTGGGCATCGGCGGCTGGCGATTGCTCACCACACTTGGGATTCAGCCGGATGTCTGTCATTTGAATGAAGGTCATGCGGCTTTTGCCGTGTTGGAACGCGCCCGTAGTTTTATGGAAGCCAACGCGCTGCCGTTTGAAGTGGCGTTGGCCGCCACGCGCGCGGGAAATCTTTTCACCACGCACACGGCCGTGGCGGCTGGCTTTGACCGCTTTACTCCGGCGCTCATCGAACAATACCTTGGACATTACGCCACGGATAAACTCGGCATCTCGCTTCACGATTTACTGGCTTTGGGCCGCCAGAATCCGAACGACCCGTCGGAGAGTTTCAACATGGCGTATCTGGCCATTCGCGGCAGCGGTTCGGTGAATGGCGTCAGTCGCTTGCACGGACAGGTTAGCCGGCAATTATTCTCGCCACTCTTTCCGCACTGGCCGGTGGACGAAGTCCCCGTTGGCCACGTCACCAACGGCGTTCATCACCCGACTTGGGATTCCGCCGCTGCCGACGAACTTTGGACAAGGGCCTGTGGCAAAGACCGCTGGCTGGGGATGAAGGAAAATCTGGAGCAGCAAGGGATTCGCAGCGTCCCCGACGAAAATCTCTGGCAGTTACGCACCGCTTCCACCGAGTGCCTCGTTGATTATGCGCGTGAACGGCTGGCCCGGCACTATGCCGCCGCCGGGGCTTCGGCCGAGACCATCGAGGAGGCGAAGCATCTCTTTGATCCACAAATTTTGATCATCGGTTTTGCTCGTCGTTTCGCCACTTACAAAAGACCGAACCTGCTGCTGCATGATCCGGAGCGCCTGCTGCGCCTGCTTTCCAATCCACAGCGGCCCGTGCAACTCATGATTGCGGGCAAGGCACATCCGGCGGACTTGGACGGACAAGCCTTGATCCAGAAGTGGATTCAGTTCATTCGCAGGCCCGAGGTTCGCCCGCATGCGATTTTTCTCAGCGACTATGACATGCAATTGACCGAGCGTCTGGTGCAAGGCGTGGACGTCTGGCTCAATACGCCACGGCGGCCGTGGGAAGCTTGCGGCACGAGCGGTATGAAGGTGCTGGTGAATGGCGGCTTGAATCTTTCGGAACTGGATGGCTGGTGGGCCGAGGCTTATGTTTCTGATTTAGGCTGGGCAATCGGCGACGGTCAGGAACATGGCAATGATCCTTCTTGGGACGCGGCCGAAGCCGAGGCGCTCTACGAACGGCTCGAACGCGAAGTGATTCCTGAATTTTACGCCCGCAATGAGAAAGGCATTCCCACGGCCTGGGTCAACCGGATGCGCGAAAGCATGGCGCGTTTGACCCCGCACTTCGCCGCTGACCGCACCGTGCGCGAATATACCGAACAACATTATCTCCCGGCGGCGATCGCCTGCCAGTCACGCGTGGCGAACAAAGGTGCCACCGGCAAGCAAGTGGTTGATTGGCGACACGGCCTAAATCAGAAATGGGCCACGCTGCACTTCGGTCAAGTGAAGGTGGAGACCAAAGGCGACCAACACATATTTGAGGTTCAGGTCTGTCTCCACGGCCTTGATCCGAAAACCGTGCGAGTGGAACTCTATGCCGATGGAATCAATGGTGCCGCTCCCGTGCGCCAGGAAATGACGCTGCTTCACCCGCTGGCGGACGAAGCCGGCAGCTATATTTACAGCGCAACGGTGCCGGCCACCCGATCCCCTGCGGACTATACGGCAAGAGTGCTGCCACACTACGAAGGCGTCGCCGTCCCGCTGGAAGATTCGAGAATAGTGTGGCAGCGTTAAATCATTGCAGCATGAAAAAGACTATTCCCATCACCTGCCTGTTTGTGGACATCGGCGGCGTCCTGCTCACCAACGGCTGGGATCATCAGGCTCGCCGGCGGGCGGCGCACCATTTCAAACTGGACTGGGCCGAGATGCGGGCGCGGCATGAGCTGAATTTTGAAATCCAAGAGGTGGATAAAATATCGTTCCGGGAATATCTGGACCGCGTGATCTTCTGGAAAAAACGCCCGTTCACACGGGCTGAATTTCGTCAGTTCATGTTCGCGCAATCGAAACCTTTCACCGAGATGATTGAACTGGTTCGCAACCTGAAAGCCAAATACCGGCTCAAAATTGTTGTAGTCAGTAACGAATCCCGCGAATTGAATGCACATCGGATTCGCCAGTTCAAGCTGGCCGGATTTGTGGATGCGTTCATTTCCTCGTGCTTTGTCCATCTTCGCAAACCCGACGCGGAAATGTTTCGGCTGGCGCTCGACGTTGCGCAAGTGCCAGCCCGCCAAATTGTTTATATCGAAAACACGCCGCTGTTCGTTCAAATCGCAGAAGGTTTGGGGATACAAGCCATTCTTCACACAGATTACAAATCCTCACACGCGAAACTGGCTTCGTTCGGATTGGAGGTCGCAGGATGAACGAAAAACCATCCATCCTGACGATCAACGGCGGCTCGTCGAGTATCAAGTTTGCGCTGTATGCGGCGGTCAAACCTTTGCAGCGCGGGTTGGGTGGAACGGTTGACCGCATCGGTTTGAGCGGGACGAATCTGACGTTTCACGATGCGGATGGCAAACTAGAGGCCAGTCGCAAACTCATTGCCGCCGATCACAAAGCAGCGGCGAATTCCCTGATAGACTGGCTCGAAAAGCAAATTGATTTCAAATCGGTCAAAGGCGTGGGGCATCGCGTGGTTCATGGGATGAAACATACCGAGCCGGAAGTTGTCACAAAAAAACTATTGGCCGAACTGCATCGCATCAGTCCAAACGACCCGGATCACCTGCCGCGCGAGATTGAACTGATTGAGACGTTCCGCGAGCGTCATCCGAAAATTCCGCAAGTGGCGTGCTTTGACACGGCGTTTCACCAGACCATGCCGCGCGTGGCCAAGCTGCTGCCAATTCCGCGCCGGTTCGATGCCAAGGGAATTCAGCGCTATGGATTTCACGGCTTGTCCTACGCCTATCTCATGGAAGAACTCGCGCGCCTTGGCGACCCGGCGGCAAAAAAAGGTCGCGTCATCCTCGCCCATCTCGGCAACGGCGCAAGCATGGCCGCCGTGCGCGATGGCAAAAGCATTGATACGAGCATGTGCTTCACGCCGACGGCGGGTTTGGTGATGAGCGCACGCTCGGGTGATTTGGACCCCGGCCTCGCGCCATATCTGGCGCGCACCGAGCAAATGACCACCAGCCAGTTTTACAAAATGGTCAACCACGAATCGGGCCTGCTCGGCGTCTCGGAGACCAGTTCTGACATGCGCGATTTGCTTGACCACGAAAAGCAGGACGTGCGCGCGGCGGAAGCCGTGGCGCTGTTTTGTTATCAGGCGAAGAAGTGGATCGGCGCTTACGCTGCCGCGCTCGGCGGCTTGGACACGCTCGTCTTCGCCGGCGGCATCGGCGAAAACTCGCCCGTCGTCCGCGCCCGCATCTGTGAAGGGTTGAACTTTCTCGGTATTAAATTGGACAAGACGCGCAACGCGAAGACTGCGGCGGTGATTTCCAAGAATTCCAGCCGCGTCATGGTTCGCGTCATTCGCACGGACGAAGAACTGATGATCGCCCGCTCGGTCCTGTGGAAAATTCCGTGACGCCCGCCGACAATTGAGCAAACCGACACCGCCGCCCTCGTGCAATTGGCGACCGACACGGACGACCTCGCCTTGCATTTCGACGGCACGGACGCCGGCAAACGCTTCATTGAAGCCTGGAAACGCGCCCGCATCATCGTGGACACCGGCGGCGGCCACAGCGGCGCGCCACCCGCGCTGCCGACTCCGCCCGCGACACCGGGCAAATAAAGCCTTCTCCGCTTTGGGGAGACTTGAGCCGTTTGGGAAACGGTGAAAGGAATTTGCTGCCAGCAAAGGCCGCAGGCCGAAAGAGCGGGAGCGAGTGAGTCAACGTGGCAAACCCACGTCAAGCTACCCGTGACGGACAGAAGACACACAGCGAATTCGCGTCCAGCTCCGGGTTGACTCCGGCGATATTGCTGGCGGGTGTGCGCAAACTCGCGAAGGATTGGAAGTATGATGCGGCGTCCTTCGGCTACCCCGGACCGGTCTGTCATAACCAGCCCCTCGCCGAGCCGTTTAATTTGGGCAAGGGCTGGGTCGGATTTGATTTTCGGGCGGCTTTCAAGCGACCGGTGAAAATCATCAACGACGCCGCCATGCAAGCCTTGGGAAGTTACCGGCGCGGCCGGATGTTGTTCCTCGGACTGGGCACCGGTCTCGGCTCGGCCATGGTTGTGGACGGCGTTCTCGAACCGATGGAACTGGGCCATCTGCCTTACAAAATGGCGACGTTCGAGGATTATATCGGGATTCGCGGCTTGGAAAAGTATGGGAAGGCGAAATGGCGCAAGTTCGTCGCGGATGTCGTGAAACGATTGGTTGCCGCCCTTGAACCCGACGACGTGGTGCTGGGCGGTGGCAACATCCACAAACTAAAAGTTCTGCCGCCCGGCTGCCGGGCGGGCGACAACGACAATGCCTTTCTCGGCGGGTTTCGTTTGTGGCAGGAAACCAATGCCCGGCAAGACTCCACTCGCAGAACGTCTCGACTTGATAAGCACAAAAGATTACAAATTGTTGCCACAAAGAAAACCGAAGAATTACCAGCATGAAGTCAACGATCAAACCACTCACCCAACGTCCGGCTTGGAAAGCCCTCGCTGCGCATCACAAACAAATCCAAAAACTGCCGCTGCGAAAACTGTTCGCTGACGACGCCAAACGCGGCCAGAGATTCACCGCCGAAGCCGACGGACTGTTTCTGGACTTCTCCAAAAATTGTATCACCGATAAAACCTTGAAGTTGCTGCTGCAATTGGCGGACGAATCCGGCCTGCGCGGGAACATGGACGCGATGTTCGGCGGCGAAAAAATAAACGTCACGGAAAACCGCGCCGTGCTGCACGTCGCTTTGCGCGCGCCGAAAGGTAAAACCATTCTCGTGGACGGAAAAGATGTGGTGCCGGAAGTCCACGCCGTGCTCGACAAGATGGCGGAGTTTTCCAATCGCGTCCGCGGCGGCGAATGGAAAGGCCATACCGGCAAACGCATCAAGAACGTCATCAACATCGGCATTGGTGGTTCTGATCTCGGTCCGGTAATGGCTTACGAAGCGCTCAAACATTACAGCGAGCGCAGCCTGACCTTCCGCTTCATCTCGAATGTGGACGGGATTGATTTTGTTGAAGCCGTCCGCGATCTCGAACCGGCGGAAACACTCTTCATCATTTCCTCCAAAACCTTCACGACGCTGGAAACCATGACCAACGCGCAAAGCGCGCGCGACTGGCTGCTTGCGGGACTCGGCGGCGAGGTCAAAGCCGTGGCCAAACATTTTGTGGCGGTCTCGACCAATGCCGAGAAAGTTTCCGCGTTCGGCATTGATACGGCGAACATGTTCGGCTTCTGGGACTGGGTCGGCGGACGCTACTCGATGGATTCCGCCATCGGTCTTTCGACGATGCTGGCGATTGGTCCCGAAAACTTTTTGGCGATGCTCGCCGGCTTTCACGCGATGGATGAACATTTCCGCACCGCGCCATTTGAAAAAAACCTGCCGGTGCTGATGGGACTTCTGTCGGTTTGGAACAACGATTTTCTCGGCGCGCAAACCGTGGCGGTGCTGCCCTACGAACAATATCTGAAACGCTTTCCCGCGTATCTTCAGCAGTTGACGATGGAGAGCAACGGCAAACACATCACGCTGGACGGCAAAAAAGTGAATTACCAGACCGGCCCAATTTATTGGGGCGAGCCCGGCACCAACGGCCAGCACTCATTCTATCAATTGATTCATCAAGGCACGCGGCTGATTCCATGCGACTTCATTGCGTTTGGCCACGCGCTCACGCCGTTGGGCCGGCACCACGATATTCTATTGGCGAATGTTTTTGCGCAGGCCGAGGCGTTGGCTTTTGGCAAAACCGCCGAAGAGGTCAAAACCGAAGGCACGGCGGATGCGCTCGTGCCGCATCGTGTATTCGAAGGCAACCGTCCGTCCAATGTCATTCTCGCCGACCGGCTAACGCCGGAAATTCTCGGCCAGCTCGTCGCGCTTTACGAACACAGCGTCTTCACACAGGGCGCGATTTGGAACATTGATTCATTTGATCAATGGGGCGTCGAGCTGGGCAAGGTGCTCGCCCAGCGGATCGTTCCCGAATTGGAAAGCGAAACCGCGCCCAGATTCAAACACGACAGTTCGACGAACAACTTGATCCGCCGCTATCGCGAATTTAAAAAGGTGAAATAAGACTCGCTGCCGGATCTGTTTTCGACAGGCGCTCATTATCGCAGGTAGGGTTAAACCCCATAGGCATGACCGGGTTAACCTTCCAATATCATTAATGCCGGCCCCGGCTCAATTCGGTGCCGGCTATTTGATGCGTTTGCAAAATAAATTGTTATGAATGTCGCCGCTATATCACCGCCTCCCTCCACCGTCAATTTATGAATAATCCAAAAAAATCCGCAAAAGCCAAAGTTTCAGTGAGTGCGATGGATGCCATCTATCATCGGCGCTCCGTGCGCGATTATGCGCCGGGGAAAATTGACCCAACCATCATCCGTTCGCTGCTCGATGCCGCAGTCCACGCCCCCACCGCCATGCACGAGGAACCATGGTCATTTGCCGTCATTCAAGACAAGAAACTTTTGGACCGCTTGTCGGAAAGCGCCAAGAAGAAAGTGTATGGCGAAGCCCAAGGTTCCACATCCGATCAGGCCAAGCACACCCTGCATGTGGTGGAAAAGCCGGATTTCCATGTTTTCTATAATGCAGGCACGCTGATTGTTATTTACAGCAACCTACAAGGGTCGTTCGTCGTGGCGGATTGCTGGCTGGCGGCGGAAAACCTGCTGCTGGCTGCTTTTGCGCAAGGACTTGGCACCTGTGTCATTGGCTTTGCAGTCTCAACGCTCAACACGCCGGAATGGAAGGCGGAACTGAAAATCCCGGCTGGGATGACAGCAATCGCGCCGATGATCGTGGGTGTGCCGGCTTGTGAAACACCGACCGCGCCGCGCAAGCCGCCGGAAATTCTTGCGTGGATATGACGAAAATATAGATAACCCAGATGAATCACCTACGACAATGCAAGCATCTCAAACTACCCCGACCGCCTCCCAAGAGCAAAACTTGAGCTTGGCTGATATCAAAGCCCTGTCCAAAGCTGAAGTCGCAGACGACATTATCATTAACCAAATCAACAATACCCGCTCGAAATTTAGTCTGACCGCCCAGGCCATCATTGATCTAAAATATGCCGGTGTCAGTGAAAAGGTCATTGCCTACGTGATGAATCCTTAACCGCCGGCAGCGGCCTGCTAAATCTATCGGCCATTTTATCAATTTATATTCCCTCTTGCGCCACTCGCTTTCCGGCGCACAATGGCCGCGTCAAAGACAACTGGGTTTCACCATGAGCCACCTCGAAGGTGCTATTGCCGATGGCCACGACAAACTTTCCGGCGATGGGGAGCACGCCCACCCTGGGCGTCGCTGGCTGCGCCTCGCAACCGGCAGATTGCGCGATGCGGGAAACCGGATTTGAACGTTTCCGTGCGTTCGAGGTTTCCCGCGAGGGCGCGAAAAACTGCGCCTGTGGCGGGGCGCTCCCGTTTCTACAAGGGCGACCCGAACAACGACTCCAGCCCGTCCGCGAGGACGTTAATCCGCCTTGGCCGATGGTGGCGACCAAAGACGGCGCGCACGGAGTGACGAGCCCTGCCCGAAAATATATCGCCAACCTTCCAACGGGCTGGTTGTCCGACTGCAAATCTGCCATGATGAAACAGTTTAACACGTCAAACATGGCTGAATCCAATTCCACCCTTAACTGGCTTTGCACGGGCGACGAGGTTTTTCCCGAAATGCTCGCGGCGATTGATGCGGCGAAAAAATCGGCCTGCCTTGAGATTTATGTTTTTCAGGACAGCCCGCTGGGAATCCGTTTTCGCGAGGCGCTGGTTCGCGCGTGCAAACGCGGCGCGAAAGTCCGGGTGCTCGTGGACGCGGTCGGCTCGTATTTTTTGCCCGCTAAATTTTGGGATTCGCTGCGGAGCGCGGGTGGTGAAGTCCGGCAGTTCAATCCGGTGACGTTGAAACGCCTGATCATCCGCAACCACCGCAAGTTGCTCGTGTGCGACGGGCGTGTGGCGTTCGTCGGCGGCTTCAACATCGCGACGGAATATGAGGGCGATGGAGTGAAATCCGGCTGGTGCGACGTGGGCTTGAAAATCGAGGGATTGCTGGTGGCGCAACTGGAGTTGTCATTCGAGGAAATGTTCGCGCGCGCGGAATTCCGGCATAAACGATTTACGCTGCTGCGAAAATCCGATGCGAAAAAAACCGTCGCGCTGCCGAAGGAACAATTGTTGTTCAGCGGGCCGGGACGCGGACGAAATCCGTTCAAGCGCGCGTTGCACCAGGATTTGAAGCGCGCAAAAAACGTGCAGATGATCATTGCGTATTTTCTGCCGACGTGGCGGCTGCGGCGCGAGCTGAAGCGCGTGGCGCGGCACGGCGGAAAAGTGCAGTTGATCCTGGCCGGCAAATCCGACGTGCTGCTTTCGATGCTGGCCGCGCAAGGTTTGTATCGCCGTTTTTTGAACGGGAACATCGAGATTTACGAATATCAGCCGCAGATTTTGCACGCGAAACTCATCATCGTGGACGACATCGTGTATCTCGGCTCTGCGAATCTCGACACGCGCAGCCTGCACATCAATTACGAACTGATGATCCGCTTTGAAAACAGAAAGATCGCGGACGAGGCCCGCGCAATCTTTTCAAAAAATCTCAAGCATTGCCATCGCGTCACGGCGGAGGAATGGCGCCGGTCGCGCACGTTCTGGCGGAAACTGAAACAGCGCTGGGCGTATTTTCTGCTGAACCATCTCGACCCCTATCTGGCGCGCCGTCAATGGCGTGATCTGCCGGATTGATTTCAGGGCATGATTCCGGTTTGCGATGGCCCAGTTCGCGCAGCAAGGCCGCCGCCCCTTCATATAAGTGGTCACCGTCAGCGTGAACGCCAGAGGTGGTTCCCAGGCCCGGACTCATACGCTGGCGGGCGGCTCCGGCAGGGCCGGCAGGGCCACGGTGAAGCGATCCAGCCTGCCGTTTGCCAGACTTCAGGCGGCGCTCAGGTTGCGTCCCCGCAGAGCCCTAGCCTCCGCTGAAGCAATCGATGAGTTTATAGAGCAAATTCCCGATGACAATCCACCCAAAGCATTATTCCGCTTTTGCTCGCACCACGACACAAGAATCCAAATGCCCACCACGGTCAGGAACTTGGTAAAGATCAGGTCTAGCAGCTTATCCTGCGCGCCAGCCCACTCACTGCCCGATGACTATGAGATCAAGAAGCCCGGGGCCACCACCACGTCCGCCGCCGCCGCCGCGCCGGCCGGCCGGTTGATTGGTGACTGCTGCCGCCGGAGGCGCCGCCTCGGCAGTTGCCGGCGCGGGAACCGCCTCGATGGCAGACACAAGGATATGACCGGTCTTGGTGTCGAGTGTGCTGCACTTGCCGCCCGATTTGGTTTGCACCGTCTGCTCCACTTCAAAGGTGGTCGGACTGGTTTCCTTGATGATTGATAACGTGCCGTTGCCGTGCGAGCTGAAGGCTTCCATCGTGTCCGGGTTGAATCCGCCGCTGTCGCTGCCGCCAGCCAGGGGAAGCGTGGTGATGATTTTCCCGTCGTCGGCGCTCATGATGACACACATTGCCGGGTTACGGCACATGGCAAACAGGATGTGGTTCTTCACATCAATCGCCAGTCCCGCCGGGGTGGTGGCTTTGCCTTGCAGCGGATAAGTCCCCGTCAACTTGAGCGTCTTGGTGTCCACGACGCCGATGCCGGCCTTGTCTTCGAGGCAGACATAAACGTGGCCGTTCAAATCGCTGACGGCCTGCTCCGCCGCGCCGCCGATGTCAATGGATCCCACCACCACGCCGTCCTTGGGGTCAATCACCGAAATTTGCGGAGTCTGATGACCGAGGATATAAACCTTCTCGGTGGCCGGTTCAAACAGGATGCCGTCCGGGCCGGTGGGCACGTCAATTTTCTTGATGGGTTGCATGGTCTGCGCATCAAACATTGAGATGGGCCGGCTGCTGCTGAATCCGTGTTGCGTCTTGGGATCCACCACCGCGCCGTGGCCGCCCGTGCCGGGGATCGCGCCGAGGCATTCGTAGGTGTCGAGATTGAAAACCATGATCTGATTGCCGCGCGGAATATAAACCCGGCGGTCGGCGCTGTCCGCAATCACATAATCAATCCCACCCGTCCCGTTGGTCTGGGTGATGTGGAGTATTTTATACGGCTCCGCCGCCGAAACGGTTTGGGTTGAAATGCAGGTTGTGAGCAACGCGACTCCAACCGCGACAAGGCTGCACGCGAAACAATTGTGAAGTTTCATAAACGCATTTTCCGGCCATCCCTTGGAAGAAGCAAGACCAAACAGATGACAGTTTTGTAATCCTGCCGTGGCAGCAGCCAAGGTGACGAGTCTAAAATTAGACGAGATTAGCAAAACCGCAGTTAATTTGCTGCAAAAACGCGCAAAAG
>Ga0181528_10002118_pt1 | contig 12187 bp, 8 predicted proteins | sample PEATcosm2014_Bin_47_FD_119742 | JGI IMG/M metagenome (GOLD analysis project Ga0181528, IMG submission 119742) | Peatland microbial communities from MTU Mesocosm Facility, Houghton, MI, USA - PEATcosm2014_Bin10_10_metaG | ecosystem: Environmental > Terrestrial > Soil > Wetlands > Peat | place... | reverse complement strand
TTTGGCCTAACTATGTAGTCGGTCGAATTTTTGCGACCTATCACATTTCATGGATTCGACTCTGAACCGATGGAAATGCTTTGTCCACCTGTTTTTGCATCTAGGCAGTCAGTCTAACACCGAACGCTTCAACGCGTCCGGCGACTGCCTTCTCATCTAATCTGGTTAGGTGTCAACGTCTGCATATCACTAATCCGAATCACGAATGTCTGGGCGATACGGCTTGGCGCAAATCAGCAGGACGCCAAGCACAGCAACAACCGCTGTCACCACCATCGTCAAAACATCGCCTTTAGAGAAAGCGTAGTAAAAACCAATCCCGCCAACAATGGTGAAGCACGCGCCGACAAAACGACCAGCAACATTAAAACCTCGCCAGTAGTATGATCGCCAGTCTGACATTTTCTAAAAGCGCTGCTTGGTGCCTAACTATGTAGTGGGTCGAATTTTTGCGACCTATCACTTTTCACAGATTCGACTCTGAACCGCTGGAAATGCTTTGTCCACCTGTTTTTGCATCTGCAAGCGGCCCGCAGCCATTCCCCCGGCAAAAGTCGCCGTGCCGGGACAGGCAAAACACCCAAAAAACATGTTTTTTGAGGTTTTTGGGCCAAACGGCTCGTTTCCAGCCTGTTCCGCAGGTTTATCGGTCTTGAATTCTTAAAATTCAATGTTGTAAAATCAAAATTCAACATTGTTTTTCAAAAAAACAACATTGAAACAGCATAATTCAAGGTCGAATCAGAGCAGCTCAACCTTGATCCGCCGCATTAAGAGGTTGAACCGCAGCAGTTCAATACCGGATCTTTCCCGTTCAATCCCGTATTTTGGGGTTCAATGTTGAATGGTCAAACTTCAGGGTTGAAGCGCCGTGGTTCAAGGCTGGAAACCGGCCGCGCCCACTTCTCGCTCTATGTTCTCCACTCACTTGGGACAGCCTTCATCTGGCAGAAAATTCTCCATCGGTATGGACGATTCAAGCTTGATGTATTCTTCAGCCAATCGCCTGAGCCAGTCTTGCCGTTGTTTCACTGGGGCAATGGTTGTTTGTTCACCGCTCATTTTGGATTAAATCTTGGATCACCCAGGCCGTTTAGTTAAATGGCACACGTCGCGCCATCGCCACAGAATGTTGATCTCGCAAATGGCCGTAAACTCGCATCGCCAGCGCCCCGCCGTCTTTATGCCCAAGCCACCGGCTCACCGTCGGAATATCAACACCGGACTCGGTGCAAAGCGTCGCAAATAAATGTCGCAAATCGTGATGCGTGAAACGGGTGACTTTGAGTTTCTTGCAGGCTGAATCAATCGCAATCTGACATTCACGCACCTCCATCACCCGCTGAGTGGCAGGTTCATCTGGCCGGTCTGCCCGCAACCGATCAAGTAAATCAATCATGTCAGGAATCATCGGCACGCGGCGTATCGTCCAATTTTTCGTGCCGGTTTCAGGGTCGCCACGCACAACAATTTCTCTTTTCGAAAAATCACAATCTGCCCAAGTTATGGTCGCCGCCTCACTCTTGCGAAATCCGCCGTAAGCCAGAAATCGAACCAAATCAGCGCAATTTTTGCTAAACCTTCTGTTGACCTTTTCGATGGATTCAACCAATTGTAAAAATTGATCGCGGTTTGGCAAATGAAGTTCTTTTTGACGGACACACAGCTTTTTAATCAATTTTGCTGGATTGTCATAACGCGAACCGGCCTCAATCGCCACGTCAATGACCATCCGCAAAGTTGCGACACAGGTTTTAACGCAGGGCGGGCTGGCTTCGGTCGAATACTGGGATGCCCAGGTTAAACAATCCTGCTTGCTGATTTTGCGAACTTCAATTTGCTCCAACCCCGGCCACGACTTTAGCAGCGCAGAAATTTGCTCCTCCCGAAATTCTTTGGTTCGCGGCTTTAATGCGGCGTCTTTTTGCAATCGTCCTCGAAAAATTGTCAGCGCATCACGGAAACGCATATTTCCACTTTGAACCGCCCCTTGAACTTCGACCCGCTGCCGTTCGACTTTTTCCAAATCTCCCAGCCGAAGCTTGGCAACGGTCAGGCTGTTTGTCTTGAGCGAACGCCGAATCAGCTTGCCCCGAACCTTTATTCGTGAGAAATAGATGCCCGATGGCACATAACGAATCAAATTTGCATACGGCGTCTTTAGCCAAAGGTCTTTTGGTGCTGCAATACTGTGTTTCACATGCTCAGTATCATATTGCAGTATCAAAAAGTTAAATTGCAAATTGCAAATCATCGTTAAATGCTTGTAAAATAAACGGCTGGAGAGATGGCTGAGTGGTTTAAGGCACACGCCTGGAAAGCGTGCGTAGGTAACACTACCGTGGGTTCAAATCCCACTCTCTCCGCCAGCTCGATCTTGACCAGCTTCAAACCGTGAAAATCAGGAAAGGTGGTCCGCCCAAACTTATTTGTTCAAGCAGTCCACCGGCCCGCGGAAATCAAAATGAAATTTCAAGTGTTCGCCGATGCCGATATGGTCGCCCGCGAAGCGGCGAAAGTCATCGCTGCGGAAGCGCGGGCGGCAGTGGCGGCGCGCGGACAGTTCACCGTGGCTGTCAGCGGCGGGCGCACACCGTGGCAAATGCTCCGCGATCTGGTTGACGAAGAGGTTCCCTGGGCAAACGTCCATGTGTTTCAAGTGGACGAACGTATCGCGCCGGCGGGCGACCCGGATCGCAACCTCACGCATCTGCGTGAAAGCCTGTTATCTCACGCGCCGTTGCGGCCGGAACAAATCCACGCCATGCCGGTGGAAGAACAAAATCTTGTGGCCGCCGCCAGAAATTATTCGGACACGCTGCAAAAAGTTGCCGGCTCGCCGCCGGTGCTGGATCTCGTGCATCTTGGACTCGGCCCGGATGGCCACACGGCTTCGTTGATTCCGGGCGATCCGGTTTTGGATATTTCGGATGCCGACGTGGCGCTGACCGGTGTTTACCAAAAGCGGCGGCGCATGACGTTGACCTATCCGTTGCTGAATCGGGCACGCGTCATCTTGTGGGTGGCGACCGGCGCGGAAAAAGTTGAAATGCTCGCGCGCCTGCGCGGCGGCGATGTTTCCATTCCTGCCGGACGAATCCGCCGCGACAATGCGCTGGTGCTGGCCGACCGTGCGGCGATGCCGCAATTTCAATCCAAACCGCGCGGATAAAAGGCTCGGTTTTCCAGCCTGAAAGTATTAAGCTGAAAGCGTGTTGACCGACATCAAATCTCTAACGCGCGAAGAGCTGGAAGCCCAATTCAAATTATGGGAGCAGCCGACTTACCGCGTCACACAACTGCTCGAATGGCTTTACATCCGCCGTGCCACGACATGGGAAGGGATGACCAACCTTCCAAAAAAACTGCGCGCGGAGTTGTCGAAAAATTATTCACTGCATTCGCTCGAACTCGTCCGCAAGCAGGGAGCGCGCGACATCACGCAGAAATTTCTCTGGAAGCTGTCCGACGGCGCGTTCATCGAAAGTGTTTTGATTCCGGCCAATCCCGCGCTTTACGGCGAGGCGAGCGACCGGCACACGCTCTGCGTCTCCACGCAGGTCGGCTGCGCTTACGGCTGCAAGTTTTGCGCGAGCGGCCTTGATGGCTGGAAACGCAACCTGGCGCCGAATGAAATCGTCGAACAGGTTCTGGCCATCGAGCGATGGAACGAGGCGGAAAATTCCAAGTTGCAGGTTGAAGGTTCCAAGCCGGACGTCATCGAACCAGCAACCGATTCCCGGCTCATCAATAATCTTGTCATCATGGGCATGGGCGAGCCGCTGGCAAATTACGAAAATTTGCTCAAGGCGCTGCGCATTTTGAACGCGCCGTGGGGCGGCGGCATTGGCGCGCGGAAGATCACCATTTCCACCAGCGGACTTGTTCCGCAAATCCGCCGGCTTGCGGACGAACCGGAACAATTTCGCCTCGCCATTTCGCTGCACGGCGCGACCGACGAAGTCCGCCAGCGGATTATGCCGGTGAACAGAAAATATCCGCTGAAGGAACTCACCGCCGCGCTGGAATATTATCAGGCTGAGAAAGACCGGATGCTCACATTTGAATACATTTTGATCGCGGGCGTGAATGATGCACTGGAACAAACCCAACCGCTCGGAGCGCTCGCCCGGCATTTGCGCGCCAAGGTGAATTTGATTCCCTACAACCAGGTCGAAGGCCTGCCGTGGGAACGGCCCAGCGAAAAAGTTCAGGAAGATTTTCTGGCGGCGCTGGAGAAACAACGGGTTCCCGCGACGCTGCGCCGCGAAAAGGGCCACGACATTGACGCGGCGTGCGGCCAGTTGCGCTTGAAGACGGAAAGGGAAATGAACGCAACGATTTCCTAACTGGCGTCCGGCTTGCGCTGGTAAATTTCCAGACATTGTTCCGGCTTGCCGGAATAATTTTTAGCCGCGACGCCCAAAAGCCGGATTTCCGGCTTGCCCAAACTGTAGTCCACAATGCCGACACGGTCGTAATTGGTGGCCGCATATTTTTCCGCCCATCCAAAAATTTCCAGGGCGGATGACGCTTTCGGCAGCCAGGAATAGCGGTTCACCACGATGACGAGGTATTGTGGTTTTGCCGTTTCAATTTCGTTGATCATTTGATGCTGCATGGTCACGGCATAGGGCTGGTTTTCCATCAATGGATAGGTGTAAATGTAACCGGTGGCGGAATGGCGCTGCGCATAGAAATAGATTTGCGGCTCCGAACCGATGACGGCCACGCGCGCATTTTTGGCCGAGTGATCCCGGATGTATCTCGCGACGGTAACGGATTCAATGAACGGGTTGGGGCGGTAAAGAAGGCCGCTAAAAACCAACGGCGGTGCGGCAAAAAACGCCCAGCGCTGCAGCCAGGCACCCCACGTCAACACGCCGGCCAGCAGGATGACCGGAACATATTTCATCCAGCGCGCCGGCATAGACTGCAAAACCGCCACCGCCATGCCAACCGTCACCGCCAGCGCCGGGAGGAGCAGCACAAAATAATGTTCCCGGAAATAAAGTCCGGGTGTCACGGCCAAAAATGAGAACAACAAAAATCCAGCGACGAACTTCAACTGCGTCCTTCCGGCGGTGCTCCGCGCAGCAACCACCAGACCCGCCACGGCCAAAATCCAAAAGCCGGCGAAGAAATCAGACTCGTTGCGGAGATAGGCCGTCAAATAATCCAGCCCGTCGCCTGGTGAAACTCTGGACGCATAAGCCCGCGCGTAGGAAATGGTCCAAAACCAGAATTGGGAGAAGACTCCCGCGCCGGCGAGATACAGGCAAATTATGACAAACGGCAAGGCGGCCCCAAAAACATACAGGCCAATCCGCTTGCCAGATTCCGCACCGGATGAAGCCGCATGTCGTTCGCGCCATAGCAAAACCAGGAAACCAAATACTCCGAAATAGATTCCCGGCTGTTTCATCACGAACGCCAGCCCGAAAAACAGGCCACTGGAAAAAATCGCGCGGCGGCGGCCGGATTCAAACGCCCGCCAGAGCAGCAGCGTTCCCGGCACCGCGAACAAAACGACAAATTGCGTTGCGTGCGCGGCCATTCCAAAAACCGGTATGCTGGTGGCCATCAACCCGTAACTTGCGCAGGCCGCCAAACCGGCGGTCACGCCAAACAGTTTCCGCCCCAGCAAAAAAACAAAAACGATTGTCAGCGCATTCACCACCAACAGGGTCAGGTGGATTCCTGCGGCCGTCTGCCCGAACAACGCCATGCCGGCGGCACAGGCGTAATACGTCCCCGGCAGCTTCATGTTGTAAGCCAGTTCGTAGGGCGGAATGCCCTGAAGTATCAACTGTCCGGCGTAGGCATATTCGCCCTCATCGCGCTCCAGCGGCATATCGAGCAGGCGCACCCGGATAAATCCGACGAACAGCAGAACAACCAAAACCACCAGCCAGGGCCAGAAACGAACCAGCGAAATTCGGGAAAGGTTTATCGCCGGTTGATTGTCCATCGCGTGTTGAGGTTACACGGAATGATTTTCAGCAAAAGTCTATTTGCCGGAAAATCTGTGTTTCATCCGCGTCCATCTGAGGCTAAATTATCCCGGTGATCGCCCTACTCGACTACGGCTCCGGCAACCTGCGCAGCGTCCACAAATCGCTGCTCAAGGTCGGTGCCAACGTGCGCATCGCGCAGACGCCGCGCGAGATTGGCGATGCGGCGGCGATGGTGCTGCCCGGCGTCGGCGCGTTCGACGATTGCATCAACGCGCTGCGCAAACAGGAACTGCTCCAGGCCGCGCGCGATTTCATACAGACCGGCAAGCCGTTTCTCGGCATCTGCGTCGGCTATCAGGCGCTGTTTGAACGGAGCGAGGAATTCAATTCCTGCGCCGCCGGCCTCGGCGTGTTTCAGGGCAGCGTCGTCCGCTTCACGGAAAGGCCCGGACTGAAAATCCCGCAGATCGGCTGGAACCAGATTGAGATTGCGAAAACCGACTGTCCGCTCTATCGCGGCATTGCCAGCGGCAGCTACGTTTATTTCGTCCACAGCTTTTATCCGCAGCCGGCGGACCCGTCCATCGTCGCCACGCGCACGGATTACGGCGATACCTTTGCGTCGTCCGTCTGGCGCGACAATGTTTACGCCACGCAATTTCACCCGGAGAAAAGCCAGAAGGTCGGCCTGCAACTGCTGAAAAATTTTGTCGAGCTGGCGATGGGTTGAAAATTTCTTGCCCTGCCTGATTGTCGGCAATTTTTAATGCGCTGAAGGCGCTACGGAAATCAGCCCGATGTTGGCCGATGCAATCGGACTACGCCGGGTAATCGTCCCACAAAATAAATTCCTTCTCCGCATCCGATGGGGCCAGCCGTCGCCTTTGCCGGCGGCGTGCACAGGGCAATTCCGCCCGCATAAACCGCTGGACAAACCTTTTCCACGGGTTCAGAGTCGAATCCATGAAAAATAATAGGCCGAAAAAATTCGACCCATTTACTAGTTAGGTAACTAAAACGCTATGCACAAAATTCACACACTGATTTTCGCACTGTCCATGATGATTTGTGCGAGTTTCGCTCAAGAGCAGCAGATTTCCACGAGGCGTATCCTTCCAGAGGATATCGTGCAGTCGAGTATTCAGTTGATTCGATTCACCACGAACGAATTTGCCGTCAGATGGACCTATACCGAGGCCGGTGCCACAAATATGCTGGCGTTTAATGAGGCACATTCGGGCGAGACGGTGCGCACCGTCGTAGGCGATTATCAGTTTACTGCACAGATTGCCCCTTCTTCAGCTTTGCCACCGGGCGTGGCCAGTTATTCTGAATGGAGAGCGGGCTGGCTAAAGCATCGGACAGACAAGATTTTTTGCGTGAGTGAAGAAGACACCAAAAAGATTATAGCTGGTTTGAAGAAGTGAAGACGTTGCCTAACCAGATTAGATGCGAAGGCAGTCGCCGGACGTGTTGAAGCGTTCGGTTTTAAACTGACTGCCTATGAAAAACAACACTACTCCGTCCCTCTTTTCCACCTTCACGCCTGCTTTCGTCAGCGGGTTCACCCTCGCTTGGATCTTGGCGACCGGGCCACATCATGTCCGCTCTCCGTATATCACCTGATTGCCGTCTGCTGTCCGCACTTGCATTTTATTCGCGGCTGGCGCAATTTGCACCCAGCAGTTTAGCTACAAACCAAAACCAAACAAAATTATGGCACACGAACTCCCGCCCCTGCCCTATGACAAGGCAGCCCTCGAACCCCACTTTGACGCGTTGACGATGGAGATCCATCACGACCGCCATCACAAGGCGTATGTGGACAACCTCAACAAGGCCATCGCCGGCAACGCCGCGCTGGAAGCCAAATCCATCTGCGACCTGGTCAAGGATCTCGCCTCGGTGCCGGACGCCATCCGCGGTCCCGTCCGCAACAACGGCGGCGGCCACTGGAACCATTCGTTCTTCTGGAAAATTCTCGGCCCGAACGCCGGCGGCGCGCCCACCGGCAAGCTCGCGGACGACATCAAGGCCGCGTTCGGCAGCTTCGACGAGTTCAAGGCCAAGTTCGAGGCGGGCGGCATCGGCCGGTTCGGCAGCGGCTGGGTCTGGCTGGTGTCCAACAACGGCAAGCTGGAGATCGTTTCCACGGCCAACCAGGACAATCCGTGCATGGGCAAGGCCATCGCCGGTTGTGAAGGCAAGCCGGTGCTCGGCTGCGACGTGTGGGAACACGCCTATTACCTGAAATACCAGAACAAGCGCGCGGATTATCTCAAGGCGTTCTGGAACGTGGTGAACTGGGCGGAAGTGGCCAAGAATTGTTAAGCTGCATTTGCAAAGCAAAACGCGCCGTTGGTCGAAGTTCGACACCGGCGCGTTTTTGGTTTCAGTCGCATGGGACGGCGAAGGGAGCCTGAAGTTGTCGCTCCAAACGTTTTTATCTGGCGGCCGTTATCTCCGTTTGCCAGCCGCCGCCGAGGGCGCGGTAGAGCTGCACGATGGCCAGTAGCTGGTTGAGCTGAAATTGCACGAGCGTATTTTCCGCCGGGAAAAGCAACTGCTGCTCCTGCAAAACCTCGTAGTAATCCGCGCTGCCCATGCGGTAGCGTTCCATCGAGATTTTCACGGCAATTTTGTAGGCTTCAACGGCCCGGCTTTGCTCCGTCCGTGCGCTTGCGGATTTTTCACGCGAAATCAAGGCGTCGGAAATTTCCTGAAACGCATTCAGCACGGTTTGTTGATACTGCAACGCATATTGGTCGCGCACGGCGCGGGCCTGCACGTATTGGGCGCGAAGCTGGCCGCCGTGAAACAGCGGCCCGGTCAGACCGGCGGCGATGCCCCAGGCCACACCGCCGCCGGAGGTGAACGCGGAAAGTTCCGGGCTGACGGCGCCAAACAAACCCGTGAGATCCAGTTGCGGAAAGAAATCGGCTTTCGCGACGCCGACCTCGGCGTTGGCCGAACGCAATTGCTGTTCGGCTTCACGGATATCCGGGCGTCTTTCCAGCAAGGCGGACGGCAAACCGGCCGGCACCTCCGGCGATATTTGATTATCGAGCGAAACATTATCGCGCAAAATGGCGCCCGGATTTTGCCCAAGCAGGACGCTCAGTTGATTTTCCTGCAAGGCAATCTGTTGTTCGAGTTCGGGGATGGTTGCGGCGGAGGCGTCCATCAGCGCCTCGGCGGACGAAGTCTCCAAGATTGACGCCACGCCACCGCGCAACCGCTGGTTGAATATTCTCAGGCTTTCACCGAATGAATTGGTGCTTTGTTGTGCGATGGCAAGCTCGTTGTCCAACGCGAGCAGTTGAAAATAATCCTGGGCGACCTGGGCGATGAGCGAAATGGTCACGTCGCGCCGGGCATCTTCGCTCGCCAGAAACTGCGCGCGGGCGGATTCGTTCAGCCGGCGGATGCGCCCCCACAAATCAATTTCCCACGAGGCGTTCACGTCGGCGGCAAAAACATTTCCGATGGTGCCGGTCGGTGCCGGGGTGTTTCCGCCTGCGATATTTTGCCCGCGAGCGGCAGTCGCTGCGTAATTTACCTGTGGAAAAAAACCGGCCCGCGCCTGCGCGGCGAGGGCCCGCGCCTGCTCGACGCGTGTGACAGCAATGCGCAAATCGTAATTATTGGTAAGCGCGGTGCGAATCAGGCTTTGCAGCGTGTCGTCATGAAAAACCTGCCACCACGGAAGATTGGCAAACGAATTGGTGGAGATGTCGGAGTCGCCGCGAAACGCCGCCGGCGCATTGATGGGCGGACTTTGGTAACCGGGTCCAACCGCGCAACCGCCAACCAAAATCCAAAGCTCAAGGCCCAAAGCCCAAAAAAGTCCACAAGCGCGCGCGCCGGGCGGATTTTGAACTTTGAAAACAAGGCTTTGGATTAGCTTTTTCATCCGTTCGGCTCCGGCGGTTGCGGCGCGTGTTCTTCACGGGTTTTTTTGCTGAAACGCGCCGCGACTTTTTCAACAACGGAAAACGTGACCGGCACAATGAAAACATCCACGAACGTCGCGCCCAACATGCCACCGATCACGACGGTGCCAAGCGTCTGGCGCGACATGCCGCCGGAACCGGATGCGAGCCAGAGCGGCAGGCAGCCGAGAATGAACGCAAACGACGTCATCAAAATCGGACGCAGCCGGATGCGCGCACCGGTCATTGCGGCCTCGGCGATCGGTTTGCCTTTTTCATATTCTATTTTGGCAAAGGAAATGATGAGGATGGCGTTTTTCGCGGCGAGGCCGATGAGCATGATCAAACCGATCTGCACATAAACATTGTTTTGAAATCCGCGCAAGGTCAGCGCGAGAAACGCGCCCAAAATGGCCGTGGGCGTGCCGAGCAGCACGCTCATCGGCAGCGACCAGCTTTCAAATTGCGCGGCGAGGATCAGAAAAACGCACAGGACCGAAAGGCTGAAAATGAGCACGGGCGAAACACCTTCCGCCGCCTTCTGTTCCTGGAATGACATGCCGAAATAATCGTGGCCGATGCCCGGCGGCATGGTTTGCGCAAAAACTTCTTCGAGCGCTTTCGTGGCCTGGCCGTCGCTGTAACCGGGCGCGGCCGAGCCGTTGATCTGCGCGGAGGTATATTCGTTGTAGTGCATGACGAATTCGGGTCCGGTGCGGTGCTGGATTTCCGTGAATGCCGAGAGCGGAACGGCTTGCCCCCGGTTATTGCGCACATAAAACTGCAGGAGATTTTCGGCGCGGGTGCGATACTGATCCTCGGCCTCAACATAGACCTGCCAGACCCGCCCGAAACGATTGAAATAATTCACGAAATTTCCACCCATGAAGGTTTGGAGCGTGCTGTAAACATCATTAAGCGAAATGCCCAGCTTCAAAACCTTGTCGCGATCCACTTTGACGAACACCTGGGGCACGTTCGGCAGATACGTTGTGAGGATGCTGCCCAGTTCGGGGCGTTTCCGCGCGGCGGCCATGAACTTGTCCAGATTTTGCGAAAGAAATGACGGGTCCTGGCTGCCGGAGCGGTCTTCCAGCATCAAGGTGAAACCGCCCGACGTGCCGACGCCGGGAATGGACGGCGGCGAAAAAGCGGACGCCGTCGCCTCGGGCAGCTTGGCCAGTTCGCTGTTGAGGTGCTTGTTGATCGCCGTGATCTGTTCCTCGGATTTTCTCCGCTCACTCCACGGTTTGAGCGTCACGAAAAAAAAGGCGTTGTAAGTGGCCTGCACCTGGCTCAACAGGCTGAAACCTTCGACGGTTGTGCAATATTTAACGCCCGGTGTATTTTGGATGATGGCCTCGATCTTTTTGCAGACGGCGTCGGTGCGTTCGAGCGACGCGGCGTAGGGCAGTTGCGCGACGGCAAAAATGTAGCCCTGGTCTTCCACCGGCAGAAATGCGGTCGGCAACCGTGCGCCGAGCAAAAGCGCGACGGTGAGAATGACCGCGAGCATGATGATGGTGAAAAGGCTTTTGCGGATCAGCGTGCCGGCGACTCTGATGTAACCATCGCGCGTCCGGTCAAACATACGATTGAACCAGTCATAAAATCTGCCGAGCGGCCCGCGCGATTGGTTCTTTTCTTTTGGCTTCAACAACATGGCCGCAAGCGCCGGGCTCAGTGACAGCGCGTTGAACGCGGACAGCATGACGGAAATGACAATCGTCAGCGCGAATTGCTGGTAAAGCCGTCCGGTGATGCCTGCGATAAAAATGGTCGGAACAAAAACCGCCGCCAGAATGAGCGCGAGTGAAACAACCGGGCCGGCGACTTCTTCCATCGCCTTGAGCGCGGCATCCTTGGGCTTCATGCCGTCCTCGATATGCCGTTCGGTGGCTTCGACCACGACAATGGCATCGTCCACCACCAGCCCAATCGCCAGAACCAGGCCCAAAAGCGAAAGGGTGTTCAGCGTGAAACCGAAGACCGGAAAAAACGCAAAAGTCCCGATCAGCGCCACCGGCACCGCGCACAGCGGAATGAGCGAGGCGCGCCATCCCTGTAGAAAAACAAAAACGACGATGATGACGAGAACCAGCGCGATGACCAAAGTGCGCATGATGTCGTGCATGCCTTCGGAAACGGCGAGCGTGGTGTCGAGCGAAACAACATAGTCAAGGTCGGCGGGAAAACTCTGCTTGAGTTTCGCCATCAGCTTGAGCACCGCTTTTTGGTCATCGAGTGCGTTGGAATCGGGAAGCTGATAAATCGCCAGAATCGCCGACGGTTTGCCGT
>Ga0181528_10002117_pt1 | contig 12191 bp, 8 predicted proteins | sample PEATcosm2014_Bin_47_FD_119742 | JGI IMG/M metagenome (GOLD analysis project Ga0181528, IMG submission 119742) | Peatland microbial communities from MTU Mesocosm Facility, Houghton, MI, USA - PEATcosm2014_Bin10_10_metaG | ecosystem: Environmental > Terrestrial > Soil > Wetlands > Peat | place... | reverse complement strand
TCACCGTGGACGCTCTGCAGACGATCGGTCATGCACCTGATCCTACCGGGCACGTTCCCGCCGCCGTGGACGCTGGCGCCCGATTCCGTCTAGACCCCCTCGCACGGGCGTCCGCCACCGTCACGGACGGGGGCCGGGCGACGCCGTTGCGTAGCGCGGCCCCGACGCGGTGATAAATCCCCATTGTGCGGCGGACCGTCCTGGGAGATAATCAGTCTCCATCCCCGGCGCCACGGACGCCCCGAACCCCTGCCCGAAGAGTTGCTACGCCGAGTCGGTCGACGCAGCCAGGTCCACGAACGGACCTCCTGTCGATCGGCCCGGCACCGAGGAGTACCGCATGACCAACGCAGCGGAGTCGACCGGCGAAGGATCCAGGGCCCGGTGGAGCGGGCACAGCGTCCGCCCCGCCGACATCGTGGGCATCGGTGCCGTCACCGGGTACGGATGGGGGACCAAGCACCTCTGGGACGGCTTCCTCCTCGGGGAGAGTGCCGTCCGGCCGGTGACGGGCCTCGACGGGTTCGTCCCCGGAGGCGTCGCCTATCTGTCGATGATCAGCGACGACGGGGACCGGGCCGACGGCCCGAGTCGCTTCATGCGGTCGATCCGGTTCGCGGCGCGCGAGGCGATCGCCGACGCCCGCGAGCGGGGGTGGGAGCCCGGACCCGTGGTGGGTCTCGTGCACGCCCTCGAGATGGGCGACGTCGAGATGTGGAGTGCGTTCTACAAGTCGGGACAGACGCGGGTGCGACCCAAGACGTGGATGAACATGATGTCCTCCACCGTCCTCACCCAGTTCATGAAGGAGAACGACTTCCACGGGCCCACCATGTCCGTGTCCGCCATGTGCGCCGGTGGGAACACGGCGCTCATCACGGCGAAGACGTGGCTCGACGCCGGCATCGCGTCCGACGTGATCGTGCTGGCCACCGACCTCTCGTGCATACCGCAGAACCTCCGGGCCTTCTCCGACCTGGGGACCGCCGTGCTCGACCTCCCCGCCCTCGACGGCTGCCGTCCGTTCCAGGAGGGCAGCCGGGGATTCGTCGGGGGCGAGGCGGCGGTGGCCACGGTGCTCTCCTCGCGGGACACCGGCTCCTACGCCTCGGTGCTGGGTGGCGCCATGACCCACGACGGCTACCACTCCGTCAGCATCGCCCCGGACCTGCGGGAGATGATCCGCTGCTTCGAGCTGGCCCTGCACAACGCCGACGTCGACGCCGCCGATGTCGCGTACCTGAACGCCCACGGCCCGGGGACGGCGCTGTGCGACGCGTCCGAGGCCCGCGTGCTCGACGAGCTCTTCCCGTCGGCCCACGGCATCTTCTCGGTCAAGCCCCTGGTGGGCCACTGTCAGGCCGCGGCGGCATCGGTCGAGATGCTGGCCACGATCTACGCGTTCCAGACCGGATTCATCCCCGCCCCACCGCAGGTCGCGCCCGGTCACCCGAGGCTGGTGAACGGTCTGACGGCCCGCGTCCCGGGCCTGATGGTCAAGTCGTCGGTGGGCATGGGCGGGTACAACACCGTCGTCGTGGTGGCTGAGCCCGACCTCTGAGGACGGGTAGCGGTACCGGGCACCCGCCGCCGGCCGGTGCCGACGGGGGACGCGACCCCGGCACCGGGCGTCCGGGTGTGCTAAAGGTCTTGCACCGGGTGGCCGATGGACTGAACCTATGGTCACGAAGAGCGACTTCGGTGAGCGCCGCTCGAAGGTCCTGTTCGACAGGGTCGAGTTCGACCAGCTCAGCCTCGGTGACCGCGCCTTCGAGCTCTCTCGGGGCGTGGACCTCGCCGACAAGGAGCTGCGGTCGGTCACGTGGGTCTACGACCCCACGACGGACACGGTGGTGTGGTCCGACTCGCTCGAGGAGTTCTTCGGGTTCGAGAACGGCACCCTGGGCTTCTCCGTCAGTGGCCCCACCTCCGACGGCTCCGACGACCGGACGGGGGATCGCGAGTCGGAGACCTTCGGCCCCAACATCCGCTACCCGAGCGTGGACCAGGCCGGTGTCGCCCTGCTCGCGCCGATCCTCACCCCGCTCCGCCACGGCCACCCCCCGGCCGCGTTCGACCTGAACCTGGTCGTCAACTGCCCGGACCGTTCCGACCACCAGGTGGTGGTGCGGGCCGCGCCCATCGAGGAGCCGGGGGCCGTCGACCCCGAGGGACGGGGCACGCCGTCGAGGACGCTGTACATCGGGGTCGTCATCGACGTCACGGCCAAGGAGACCTACGAGCGGGAGCTCGGCGAGATGGTCGACCGCTACCGGTTGCTGACCGAGGTCTCCCCCGACGCCGTCTTCGTCCACCAGGAGGGTCGCCTGGTCTACTGGAACCGCGCCGGCACCCGGCTCACGGGTCTCGGGTCGTCGGACGAGGCCCAGGCGGAGGCGTTCGCCAAGTACTACGGCCACCCCATCACGACCTTCCTCCACCCGGCCGACGTCAACCAGGTGGCGGAGCGACTCGCCCAGCTGACCGAGCCGGGTCAGTTCTTCGAGCACGGCGAGGTCCGGATCGTCTCCCCCGACGGCACCGTCAACACCATGGAGGTCACGAGCGTCCGCACCACGTGGGCCGGTGAGCCCGCCTACCAGGTCATCGCCCGCGACATCTCGGAGCGCAAGGCGGCCGAGGCCGCCGACCGCTACCGGGCCAGCCTGGTCGCCCACGTGTCCGACGCCATCATCGGCATCGACGCCGAGGGGCGGATCGAGTCGTGGAACGAGGCGGCCCAGAACACCTACGGCTGGTCCGAGGAGGAGGTGTCCGGGCACTCCATCGGCTCGGTGGTGTCGGCCAACCGGACCGACAGCGCGGCCATCCTCGAGCGCGGCCAGCACGTCCACCGCCGCAAGGACGGTTCGTCGGTCGACGTGCTCGTCTCCATCGACCCGCTGGTCGACGACGACACGCTGCCGTCGGGATGGGTCGTGGTGTGCACCGAGCTCACCGACGCCCGCCAGGCCGAGGCCGGACGACGCGCCGCCGAGGAGCGGTACGAGGCGGTCGTCGCCGCCCTGAGCGAGGGCATCATCCTCTTCGACGAAGCCGGACACATGAGCGCGCACAACCAGGCGGCCGAGTCGATCCTCGGCTCCCGCCTGACCGAGGGTGACGGACACCGTCTCTTCACCGGGGCCTCGTTCGCCACCTCGGCCGAGGGCCTCCCGCTCACGCCCACCATGTTCCCCCACGTCAAGACCCTCTCGACGGGACAGTCCGAGGACGGCGTGGTGATCGGAGTCACCGACGAGAGCGGACGCCGACAGTGGCTGTCGATGAGCTCCCGCCTGCTGTCCGGCGCCAGCCAGTCCGACTCCCCGATGGTGGTCTGCTCGTTCACCGACGTCACGGACCGCCGGGCCGCCGAGGCCCAGCTCCACTGGCTCGCCTACCACGACTCGCTCACGGGCCTGGGCAACCGCTCGTTCTTCAACGACGAGCTCGAGCGCGAGCTGCTGCTGTCGATGCAGAGCGACACCAACCTCGCGGTGCTCTTCGTGGACCTCGACCGCTTCAAGCTGGTCAACGACTCGTTCGGGCACTCGAGCGGCGACGAGCTCCTCCTCGAACTGGCCCGACGGTTCAAGACGGCGGCCCGCAAGGGGGACGTGGTCAGCCGGTTCAGCGGTGACGAGTTCGTGGTGCTGTGCCCCGACGTTCGCGACGAGGCCCACGCCGTCGAACTGGCGAAGGAGTACTCGACGGTCATCGACGCTCCCTTCAAGCTCTCGACCGGGCGCTCCGTCGTCGTCACCTGCAGCGTGGGTGTGGCCTTCGTCGAGCGGGGCCGCCAGAGCGCGCAGGACATCCTCCAGCAGGCCGACACCGCCATGTTCAAGGCGAAGAACCGGGGCCGGTCGCGGATCGAGGTCTTCGACGAGTCCCTGCGGGTCAACTCGGTGGCCAAGCTCGAGATCATCGACGACCTGCGACACTCAATCGAGCACGACGAGCTCGTCGTGCACTACCAGCCCATCGCCTCGGTGGCCGACGGCAAGATCGTGGCCCTCGAGGCCCTGGTCCGGTGGAACCACCCGACCCGCGGCCTGCTCGGCCCCATGGAGTTCATCCCGGTGGCCGAGGAGACCGACCTCATCTACTCCCTCGGCCGGTGGGTGCTCCGCGAGGCGTGCCACGCCATGGCCCGGTGGCGCCGCGACCTCCCGGGGGCCGAGGACGCCTACGTCACCGTCAACCTGTCCGTGCACCAGCTGAGCGACGCCATGCTGCTCGAGTCGATCGCCGAGGCGCTCGCCGACTCGGGACTCCCACCCGAGGCCCTCGTGCTCGAGGTGACCGAGACCCTCCTCATGAGCGACACCGCCGAGACGGTCGATGCCCTCAACGGGATCCACGCCATGGGCGTCGGCCTCGCCATCGACGACTTCGGCACCGGCGAGTCGTCGCTGACCCGTCTCAAGAACTTCCAGGTGAAGGTGCTCAAGATCGACAAGTCGTTCGTCGACGGCCTCGGGATCCTCGAGACCGACGAGGCCATCGTGGCCGCCATCATCCAGCTGTCCAAGGCGCTGGGGATCGTGGTCCTGGCCGAGGGGGTCGAGACCCCCGCACAGCTCGAGCGGGTGGCCGCACTCGGCTGCGACCTCTACCAGGGCTACCTGATGTCCCGGCCGATCATCGCCGAGAAGGTCGACTTCTCCAAGACGGCGGAGACCACCCCGCAGACAGACCTCCCCGCGTAGCGGCGTGCTGCGGCACCCGCTATGCGGGGCGGGCCCGCACCGCCCCCGGCGGCCGGCGCGTGGCCGCGTGGGCAGGGGGCGCGAGGTCCGGCGTCAGCCCAGTCGTTCGATGATGGTGGCGTTGGCCTGACCGCCGCCCTCGCACATGGTCTGGAGGCCGTACCGGGCGCCGGTGCGCTCCATCTCGTTGAGCAGGGTGGCGAGCAGGCGTGCCCCGGACCCGCCGGTCGGGTGGCCGATGGCGATGGCCCCACCGTTCACGTTCACCCGGTCCATGTCGGGGTGGTGCTCCTTCTCCCACGCCAGCACCACCGAGGCGAACGCCTCGTTGATCTCGATGAGGTCGATGTCGTCGAGGGAGAGCTTCGACTTCTCGAGCACCAGCGTCGTGGCCGGAATGGGGGCGGTCAGCATGATGACGGGATCGTTGGCCGCCACCGCGAAGGTGTGGAACCGGGCGCGGGGCGTGAGGCCGAGCTGGGCGGCCCGCTCCTCCGACATGATCAGGACGGCCGCCGCCCCGTCGGAGATCTGCGACGACGACGCCGCCGTCACCAGGCCGTCGGCGACGAAGCACGGCGGCAGCGACGCCAGCTTCTCGTAGGACGAGCCGGCCCGGACCCCTTCGTCGAAGGTCAGCGGCCCCTCGTCGGCGGGATCACCCTCGTCGGTGCCGGCCACCGCCACCTTGTCCTCCACCGTGGCCCGGCGGGTGGCCAGCGGCACGATCTCGTTCTCGAAGCGTCCCTCCGCGATGGCGGCGGCGGCCCGGTCGTGGGAGCGCAGCGCGAAGCGGTCCATCTCCTCCCGGGTGATCCCCCACCGGCGGGCGATCTCCTCGGCGCACAGGCCCTGGTGGATGAAGTCGAACCGCCCGTGGACCGTGGGGCCGTAGGCGTCACCGGGACCGTGCTCGGTCGTCGAGCCGATGGGCACCCGGCTCATGGCCTCGACCCCGCCGCCGATCACGATGTCCATGGCCCCCGAGGCCACGGCCTGGGCGGCGAAGTGCACGGCCTGCTGCGCCGACCCGCACTGCCGGTCGACGGTGGTACCGGGCACCGTGTCGGGAAACCCCGCGGCCAGGGCGGCGTTGCGACCGATGTTCATGGCCTGCTCGCCCACCGTCATGGTGCATCCGTAGATCACGTCCTCGACCAGAGCCGGGTCCAGGTCGTTGCGGGCGACGAGGGCCTCGAGGGGCTGGGCCGCCAGGTCGACGGCGTGCCAGCCGGAGAGCCGGCCGTTCTTCCTCCCGACCGGGGTGCGGACGACGTCGACGATCACTGCGCTGGCCATACCGCCATTGTGGCCGATGGGCCCCGGTTGCCGGAAATCTGGCGGTGTGTCAGATTTCCCCCGACCCCGCCGGGCGCCCGACCGGCCCGGCCGAGCGAGGGACGCACCCGATGGACCAGCCGACGGACCAGCCGATGGACCTGCACTACACCGACGCCCAGGAGGCGTTCCGCGCCGAGGCCCGCGCCTGGCTGGACGGGCACGCCCCCCCGCCCGGCACGCTGCCGTCCCTCGACACCGCGGAGGGCTTCGAGGCGCACCGGGCGTGGGAGGCCGAGCTGGCGGCCGACCGGTGGTCGGTCGTGTCGTGGCCCGAGGAGTTCGGCGGACGGGGCGTCGGGATCCTCGAGTGGCTGGTCTTCGAGGAGGAGTACTGGCGGGCCCAGGCCCCGCTGCGCGTCAGCCAGAACGGCATCTTCCTGCTGGCCCCCACGATGTTCGAGTTCGGGTCCGACGGGCAGAAGGCGCGCTTCCTGCCACCGATGGCGTCGGCCGCCGAGATCTGGTGCCAGGGCTGGTCCGAGCCCGACGCCGGATCGGACCTCGCCGGCATCCGCAGCCGTGCCCGTCGGTCCGACGCCGAGGGCGGATGGGTGCTGTCGGGACAGAAGACGTGGGCCTCCCGGGGCGCCTTCGCCGACTGGTGTTTCGGCCTGTTCCGCACGGATCCCGACGCCGAGCGCCACCGGGGGCTCACCTACTTCCTGATCGACATGGCGACACCGGGGGTGACGGTGCGGCCGATCCCCCAGATCGACGGCGAGACCGGCTTCGCCGAGCTGTTCTTCGAGGACGTCCTCGTGCCCGACGACCGCGTGCTGGGCGACGTGGGCAGGGGATGGAACGTGGCCATGGCCACCGCCGGCTCGGAACGGGGTCTGAGCCTGCGCAGCCCGGCCCGCTACAGCCGGGCCGCCGAGCGCCTCGTCGACCTCTACGCGGCCGTACTCGAACGCGACCCGGACCGGGCGCGCCGCAGCGCCGACGCCGTGGCCCGGGCCTGGACGGACGCCGAGGCCTACCGGCTCAACACGTTGTGGACCGCCACCCGGGTGCTCGACGGCGGGTCGGTCGGACCCGAGGCCAGCGCCAACAAGATCCACTGGTCCCAGACCGACCTGGCCATCCACCGGACCGCCCTCGACCTGCTCGGTCCGACGGCCGAGCTCCACGGCGACGGGACCGACGCCCCGTGGCTCGACGGGTACCTGTTCGCCCTGGCCGGCCCGATCTACGCCGGCACCAACGAGATCCAGCGGAACGTGGTGGCCGAGCGCATGCTCGGGCTGCCGCGCGGCTGAGGGGACCCACCATGCACTTCGCCTTCACCGCCCAGCAGCTCGAGTTCCGCGACGCGGTGCGCCAGGTCCTGGCCAAGGAGTGCACCACCGCCGACGTGCGCCGGGCCTACGACACCGCGCCGGACCGTCCGGCGGACTCGCCCCGGTGGGCGACCCTCGCCGAGCTCGGGGTGACCGGCCTGACCGTTCCGGAACCCCAGGGGGGCCTCGGGCTGGGCCTGGTCGACCTCGTCGGGCTGGTGGAGGAGGCCGGCCGCGTGGCGCTGCCCGAGCCGCTCGGCACCACCACGGGGATCGCCGTCCCCCTGTTGGCCGACCCCTCCGTCGGGGGGACCCCTCCCACCCCGACCGCGCTCCTGGGCGACATCGCCGCCGGTGCCCGGACGGCCGCGGTGGCCGATCCCCGGTGGCCGGACGCCCCGGTGCCCGGCGCCGACGGGGCGGACATCCTGTTGGTGACGTGCGTGGGGGCCGACGGCCCCGAGCTCCACGTCCTCGACGGGGCGCAGACCGCGGTCACGCCGGTCGCGTCCCTCGACCCGACCCGTCGGCTCGGCCTCCCGGTGTGGGAGCCGTCGGCCGCCACCGCGCTGGCGACCGGTGATGCGGCCCGCACCGCCCTCGCCACCTCGGCCGACCGCGCCGCCGTGGTGTCCGGGGCCGAGCTCCTCGGCCTGGCCGACGCCATGATCGAGCTGACCGCCGCCTACGCCAAGGACCGCCACCAGTTCGGCAGGCCCATCGGCAGCTTCCAGGCCGTCAAGCACCTGCTGGCCGACGCCCGGGTGCTGCTCGAGTTCGCCCGGCCCGTCGTCTACGGCGCCGCCTGGGCGCTCGACGTCGGCGTGCCCGACGCCTCCCGGTCGGCGTCGGCGGCCAAGGCCTACGCATCGGACGCCGCCACGGAGGCGGCCCGGGTGTCGCTCCAGGTCCACGGGGCCATCGGGTACACGTGGGAGTCCGACCTGCACCTCTTCCTCAAGCGGGCCTGGGCGCTGGGCGAGGCGTGGGGGTCGGCCGCCGACCACCGGGCCCGACTCCTCCAGTCCCTGCTCGACGGCCGCTGAGGTCCGCGGCCGGGCGGGCGCCCTTCAGCCCTCTGACGGATCCAGCGCCCGCTTGAAGCCCACGTGACTCGCCGCGAAGCCGTGGCGCGCGTAGAAGCGGTGGGCGTCGGCCCGGGCCGCGTTGGAGGTGAGCTGGACCCGGTAGCAGCCGGCGACCCGGGCGGCCTCCACCGCGGCCTCGAGCAGCACCCCGCCCACGCCCTGGCCCCGCAGCTCCGGGGCCACGTGCATCGACTCGACCTCGGCGCAACGACCGCCGCGGTGCTGGAGGTGGCGGAAGGTCACGAGCTGGCACATCCCCACCACCCGTCCGTCGAGCTCCGCCACCAGGACCTCGGTTCCGGGGGTGGCGGCGATGTCGGCCAGGGCCGCCCGGTGGGGGCCGAGGTCGTGCCCGTCGTCGTCGGTCGGCCCGAGGGCGCCGGCCGCCAGCAGTCCGACGAGCACGGCGGCGTCGTCCGGGGTGGCCGACCGGACGGTGACCGGCCGGGCGACCGGGTCAGAACCGGGCAAAGGCGTAGATCGGGAACCCGTTGACGGTGGCGGACTGCGACGGCAGGTACGGGCCGTTGACGACCACGGCGAGGTGGCCGACGGCACCGGGGCCGGCGTCGCCCTCCACGGTGACGATGGCGCCGTCCGGCCACACCTGCATCACCAGACCGACGTGGACCGACGAGGACGTCGACCACGGGCCCGTGCCGTACAGCACGGCGTCCCCCGGTAGGGGCGACAGGTCCGGGGACAGCAGCCCGGTGTGGGCGGCGGCCCAGTAGTAGATGTCGCCGGTGAAGGCGTAGGACGGGATGGGCACCCCCGCCCGCTGCCACACCCAGGTGGCGAACAGGGCGCACCACGCCTCGCACGGGCCGTACGGGTTGCAGAAGTACCCGGTGTCGGGATCGGCGTTCACCTGGCTGGCGGCCGTCACCACGATGGCCGACGCCGTTGGCGACGGGGCCGGGTCCGGAGGATTGGTGAAGGCGTAGTTGAAGCCGTCCGGATCGAGGAGCCAGTACCCCACGCCCCCCTGGTCGAGGGTGATGGCGGCCACCGGCATGATGTCCTGGGGGTTCCCGTCGAGACCGCCGCCGAGATCCCCCAGCCATACGGCGTCACCGAACACGTAGACGGCCCCGTCGGTGGACACCAGGTAGTAGCCGCCCCCGTCGGGCATGGCGGCCATGCTGCCGATCGGGTCGACCAGCGACCGGCCGCCGAGCGAGCCGAGGAAGGCGGCGTCGCCGAAGGTGAAGATGCCGCCGTCGGCGGCCACCATCCAGTAGCCGGCGCCGTGGTGGGTGGCGGCCAGGCCGACCACCGGGGCCACCAGCGGCGTGCCGCCCATCGAGCCCAGGAAGGGGGCGTCGCCGAAGGCGAAGACACCGCCGTCCGAGGCGACGAGCCAGTAGCCCCGACCGTCGGCCGTCGGGGCGATGCCGACGATGGGTTTGTTGAGGGGGTGCCCGCCCATCGAGCCGTAGTACCCGGCGTCGCCGAAGGCGAAGACACCGCCGTCGAGCGCCGCCAGCCAGTAGCCGCGCCCGTCGGGCGTGGCGGCCATGGCGACGACCGGCCCGGCCAGGCGCAGGTTGCCGAGCGAGCCGTAGTACCCGGCGTCGCCCTCGGCGTAGACACCGCCGTCGGCCGAGGCGAGCCAGTAGCCCTCGTTCGCCTTCGGGGCCACGGGATTGGCCGCCTGGGCCACCATGACCGAGTTCAGGGGCGCCGTGAGGATGGTCCCGGTGGGTGGGGCGCCGAAGCCCAGGACCCCGCCCCCGGCGAAGATGTGCGGTTCGGCCAGGGCCTGGCCCACCGTCTCGGCACCGGCCGGGGCGGGCGCCACCCCGAGCAGCAGGGTGGCCACCAGTGAGACCGCCGCGGCGCACAGGATCACGGCCGGTCGCGTTCCTCGCATGGCTGCCCATCGTAGGCAGCCGGCCGGTGGGGCGAAAGGGTCAGATCGACGCAGGTGCGACCCTCCACGGCGGGGCGGCGCCTGGCCTACTGTTCCGGGACGCCGACCGGACGCCGTCGGCCCACGACACGAGGAGCGACACCACCATGGATGCCACCACACTGATCGACGCCTTCCGCGTGGACGGCAAGGTCGCCGTCGTCACCGGCGCCGGCAGCGGAATCGGCAAGGCGTCGGCCCTGGCGCTCGCGGGGGCCGGGGCCGAGGTGGTCTGCGCCGACATCTTCGAGGACACCGCCCGGGACACGGCGGCCGAGATCACGGGCGCCGGGGGCGCCGCCGAGGGGGTGGGCCTCGACGTCTCCCGGCGACTCGACGTGGACGCCCTCGCCGAGCGGGTCGCCGCCGAGCGGGGCGGCATCCACGTCTGGTGCAACATCGCCGGGATCATGGTCGAGGGGCCCTTCCTCGACGCCCCCGAGGAGGATCTCGACCGCATCCTGTCGGTCAACCTGAAGGGCGTCTTCTTCGGCTGCCAGGCCGCCGGCCGCGTGATGGTCACCCAGCCCGGGGGCGGCAGCATCATCAACGCGTCGTCGGCGGCGGCCGACGCCCCGAGCCCCAACGTCGTGAGCTACGCCATCTGCAAGGCCGGCGTCGTCCAGATGACCAAGTCGCTGGCCTACGAAGTGGGACGCAAGCACGTCCGGGTCAACGCCGTCGCCCCCGGCTTCGTGCTCACGGGCATGACCGGCCGGTACTTCGTCCGGCCCGACGGCACGGTCGACGAGGCGATGCAGGAGGCGGTCATCGGGCCGATGAAGAAGTACACCCCGCTGCGCGAGATCGGTGAGCCCGAGGACATCGCCGCCGCCGTGCTGTACCTGGCGTCCGACGCCTCGAAGTTCATGACCGGCCAGGTCCTGCGGCCCAACGGCGGCGTGGCCATGGTGTGACCGGCCGGGACCGCTCCGCACCGCCGGCCGGCAGCTGACACACCGTCAGAACCGGGGATACACTCGCCCCATGGCCGAACTGCCGATGATCATCTCCGTCGACGACCACATCGTCGAGCCCGCCGACACCTGGACGAGCCGCATGCCGGCCAAGTTCAAGGACGCCGCACCGCACATCGTCCGCAAGGACATGCCCGACGTGACCTTCGTCGGCGGCAAGCTGACCGTCAACGAGGGGGGCGGGGGCGCCCCGGCCGACTGGTGGATCTACGAGAAGCTCCAGCGGCCCCTGCTGCGCGTCGACTCGGCGGTGGGTGTGCCGCGCGACGAGGTCACCATGAAGGGCGTCACCTACGAGGACATGCGCCCCGGCTCCTACCTCCAAAAGGAGCGGCTCGAGGACATGGACGTCAACCACATCGAGGCATCGCTCTGCTTCCCGACGTTCCCCCGGTTCTGCGGCCAGACGTTCTCCGAGGCCGAGGACAAGGAGCTCGCCCTGCTCTGCGTCAAGGCGTACAACGACTACCAGGTGGAGGAGTGGTGCGCGGGCACCGGCGGACGTCTCGTGCCCCTCATCATCGTCCCGCTCTGGGACGCCCACCTCGCCGCCGAGGAGGTCAGGCGCAATGCCGCCCGCGGCGTGCGCGCCGTGTGCTTCAGCGAGATCCCGGCCTACCTCGGACTGCCGTCGATCCACGATCCGGACAACTACTGGGACCCGTTCTTTGCCGCCTGCGACGAGACGTCGATGATCGTCAACATGCACATCGGGTCGAGCTCGAAGATGCCGTCGACGTCGCCGGACGCCCCCGCCGCGGTCGGTTCCTCGCTCACCCACATCAACGCCGAGCTGTCGATGACCGACTTCCTGATGTCCGGCCTGTTCGAACGGTTCGCCAACCTCAAGGTCGCCTACTCGGAGGGCCAGATCG
>Ga0181528_10002116_pt1 | contig 12192 bp, 17 predicted proteins | sample PEATcosm2014_Bin_47_FD_119742 | JGI IMG/M metagenome (GOLD analysis project Ga0181528, IMG submission 119742) | Peatland microbial communities from MTU Mesocosm Facility, Houghton, MI, USA - PEATcosm2014_Bin10_10_metaG | ecosystem: Environmental > Terrestrial > Soil > Wetlands > Peat | place... | reverse complement strand
CGGCGGCGATCTCGGCCAGCAACTGTTCGCCCAACCCCGCATGCTCTGGATCGCCGGAGGAGCCATGTTCGCCATCGGCATGATTCCAGGGATGCCCAAGTTTGCCTTCCTGCTCATGGTCAGCGTGCTGTGGATCATGGCCTGGAGGCTGCAAAAAATGCCGGCCGCCGCCGAGAACAAAGCGGCCGCTAAGCCCGGAGCCGGCGGCGCCAACAAGCCCGGGACCATTCAATCCGATTCGCTCGACGCTCTGCTGGCGCTCGATGATCTCTCGCTGGAAGTGGGCTATGCCCTGGTCGCCCTGGTCGATGCCAATCAGGGCGGAAAGCTGCTGCCCCGCGTCCGCGCCCTGCGCAAGCATCTGGCCGGCCAGCTTGGCTTCATCATTCCCAGCGTTCATATCACGGACAACCTGCGCCTCAAACCGCGCGAGTATGTCATCTCATTGCGCGGGGTTGAGATCGCGCGCTGGGACATGCCGGAAAACCGCCTCCTTGCCATCAGCTCCGACCCCGAGCCACCGCGCCTTCCCGGCACGGCGACCAAAGAACCGGCCTTCGGCGTTCCGGCGCGCTGGATCGCCACCGAACTGCGCGAGCAGGCCATCGCCGCCGGGTATTCGGTGGTCGATCAGACCTCGGTGCTCGCCACCCACATCTCGGAGCTCATCCGCCAGTACGCGCACGAGTTGCTCACCCGCTCGGAAACCAAACGACTGCTCGAGCGTCTCAACGACTCGCACCCCAAACTGCTTGACGAACTGGTGCCCAAACTGATGACCCTCGGCGAAGTGCAAAGAGTGCTGCAGCAACTTTTACGGGAACAGGTCTCGATTCGCGATCTAGGCACGATCCTGGAGACGCTGGTCGAGTCGGCGGCCATCAGCAAGAACCTGGTCTCGCTGGTCGAGGCCTGCCGCCAGGCGCTGGGACGCTCCCTGATCAAGCCTCTGCTCGATGAGCAGGGCGCGCTCAAGGTAGTCACTCTGGATCCGCGCATCGAGGAAGAGCTCAACCAGGCGTTCACGCCGCAGATGCCGGCCTCGGGATCGCTCGCTCTGCAACCCACCTTCATCCGGCGCCTGCTGGAAGCCTTGCGCAAGCTGGTCGGCGAAAACGTTGACGTGGCCACCCCTGTGATTCTCTGCTCGGTCAATACGCGCTTCCATCTGCGCCGATTGCTGGAGCCATTTCTTCCCAAAATCGTCGTCATCTCGCACGGCGAAATTCCCGCGCTCACCCCGGTGCATTCCATCGGAAGCCTGAACGCATGACCATAAAGAAGGTTCGACCGAGGTCCGCCATGAAGAATTCGCAACCCTGCTACGCGCCTCCCACGCTCGACGAGGAAGTACGGAACCGCATCCTCATGGAACAGATGCCGCAGGTGCGCTACATTGCGCGCCACATCCATGACCGTCTGCCCCAGCACGTTCCCATGGAAGACCTGGTCCACGCCGGTGTCCTCGGCCTCATGGACGCTCTCACCAAGTACGACGATGCGCGCCAGGTCCAGTTCAAGACCTATGCCAAGTTCCGCATCCGCGGCGCCATTCTCGACAGTCTGCGCGAACTCGACTGGAGCCCGCGCGATCTGCGCCGCAAAGCCCGGCTGGTCGAGACGACCTCGGCCCGCCTTGGCCAGGAACTGGGACGGTCGGCCACCGAGCAGGAGATTGCCTCCGAGCTCGACCTGACCCTGGATTCCTTCCAGCGCCTGCTCGGAGAACTGGAAGGCCTTGATCTGGGCAGCTTCCACATCGAGAACAATGATAAAGATCACGACGACGATCTCTGCGAGTATCTGCCCGGCAACCCGGAGGAGAGTCCTTATTTCCTTACCATGAAGTCCGAACTCCACGCCTTTCTCGTCCGCGCCATCGAGGAGTTAAGCGAAAAGGAGCAGCAGGTGCTTTCGCTCTACTACTACGAGGAACTCACCATGAAGGAGGCAGGCGCCGTGCTCGGCGTCGGGGAATCGCGCGTCTCACAAATTCACTCACTCGCCCTGCTCCGCCTCAGGGCCCGCCTGCAATCGCTGCTCGCCGGGAAACAGATGCCGCCGCACCTCGCCGAGCAAGCCGTCCGAGGCGCATTGGAGAACGCATGGAAAAAGTACTGAACCAGGATGAAATCGACGCCATGTTTCGTGCCGCCCTCGGGCGCAGCCAGGGCCCGGCATCAGCGGTTCCCAGCTATCAAGTCTGCGACTTCAAGCAGGCCGGACAAATTAAGAAGGACCAGGTCCGCGCCATCAGCAATCTCCACGAGGGTTTCGCGCGCAACCTCACCAATGCGCTGGGCGCGTACTTGCGCGTGATTTTCGAGGTCAACCTGGTCTCGGTCGAGCAGCTCACCTTCCGCGAGTTTTTGCAGCGCATTCCCGATCTCGCCTACCTGGCAACCTTTCAAGTCAAGCCGATGGGAGCAATTGCGGCTCTGGACCTGGAGCCGTCGCTGGTCTTCCCGATCATCGATCTGCTGCTGGGCGGGATCGGCCGCATGAACGAACAGGAGCGCGAGATTACCGAGATCGAAGAGGGCATATTGAGGGCGTTGTCCGCATTCTCTGTGGCGAGTTGCAGGCTGCCTGGTCTTCACTCAGTTCCACGTTCGAGTTCGATGAACGTTTGCAGCCCACTCAACTGCAACGTCTCATGCCGCCCGGCGATAAAACTCTCTGCCTCAGCTTTGAAATTCACATGCCTGAGTCGCAGGGCGTCATGAACGTGGCCTTCCCCGCGGTTGCCTCCAATGCGCTGTTGCGCAAGCTCGGCCAGGATGGCGGATACAGCCGCCATCGCGGCCCCAGCGTCACCCGGGAGCGCATGACGGAGCACTCGCTATCTTTTCCTTTTGAGTTTGCCCTTGGCATGCCCTGTACCAAGCTTGCGATTCGCACCCTGCTCGATCTCAAGCCAGGAGACGTTGTTTCGTTCCCGCATCGGGCCGAATCCCCAATCGAAGGAATCGTCGCAGGCCGCGCGCTCTATGAGGCATTTCCAATGCGCGCCGGAAGCCAGCGTGCATCCAGAATCTCCCGGATGCTTCCATACCTGTCCGAGAATGAGGAAGAGCTTGCATGAGTGACATCGTCCAGGACCCAGCTTCCAGCCTCGTTCAGCAACTCGCCGAAGCCGCCTCCAGCGTGCTCTCCCAGGTCGCCGGCGCCACGCTCCAGGCGCAGCCGGTTCCGCTGGGTACCCCCATTCAGGCCGCAACCCTGATCCGTATCGATATCAGCGGAGCGTTGGAGGGCGCTTGCGAAATCGCTCTCTCGGCGCCCATGACCGCGCAATTCGCCGCCCTGCTCACGGGCGAGCCCCCGGAGCCAGAAGGCGAGATCAGCAGCGACACGAGCGAAGCCGCAGTCGAACTCATTCAGCAAATCTGCGGCAATGCCGCCGACCGCCTGCGCGGTGTCTTTGGGCCGCTGGAACTCAAGCCTCGTCTCGCCGAGCGCGATCCGGCGAGCGGCGAGCGCCAGTGCCTTTTAATTCCTCGCGACGGCGGCGCGCTTGATTTCGAACTGCATATTCTGCGCCTCACCTCCCCGGCCAAGCCCGCAGCTGCCGCGCAGCCCACGCCGCAACCTGCTGTGCAACCGGCCGCAAAACCCGCAAACGCGGCCGCAGCCCAGTCCAGTAATCGCAATCTCGATCTTCTCCTGGACATCGAACTCGGCGTCACCTTGCGCTTTGGAACCCGGCACATGCCGCTCAAAGACATTCTTGAACTTTGTTCCGGCTCCGTCGTCGAACTGGACCGTCGTGTCGAGGAGCCGGTTGATCTTCTCATCGATGGCCGCCTCATTGCCCAAGGCGAGGTCGTCATCGTCGAAGGCAACTATGGTCTTCGCATCCTGCAGGTCGCAGCTCAAGGCGAAAAAATCGCCTGTCTGCCGTAGCCACAAGAGAGAGTCATGTATAGGCTTCCCGAAAAAAAATGGAAACGTCCGCTCGCATGGAAACAACTCTTCCTTCCCTGCGCTCACCCGGAATGCCGCACTGGTTCCAGCTGGACTGGCATGCTTCACCGCACTGCCGGGTTCTGGTTCAACGAACAGGAGTGGTTCTGCAGTCCACGCTGTCTGGAGGAAGCACTCGAAGATCATTTGCTCGGGTATTTCTTTAAAGATCACCACCCCGCTCCCATTCGCACCACCATGCCGCTGGGCCTGATGATGCTGGCCCGCGGCGTGATCTCCGATTTGCAATTGCGCGAAGCCATCCAACTGCAGCACAGCTCGGGAGAAAGGATCGGCGTCTGCCTGCGGCGGTTGAGCTGCATCACCGACGAAGACATCGCCTCGGTCGTCGCCACGCAGTGGGGATGCCCGGTTTTCCCCGCTGAAAGCGTGCAGCCTGCCTGCTCCATGCTGATTCCCTTCAGCCTCATCGAACGTTACCGCATGTTGCCCGTACACCTGGTGAGCCAGGGCCGCCGCCTCTTCGTCGGTTTCTGCGAAAGAGTCAACCACACCGCGCTCATTGCCATCGAACATATGCTCGGCTGTGACACCGAGGCCTGCATCATCTCCGAGGCCAAACTTCTCCAGGCATTCGACTACCGCAAATGCGACACCACGGGCGAGGCTGCCGTCAGGCGGCCCGAGACCGCCGCTGAAACCGCCCGCATGATTCTCAGCTACGCGCAGCAGACTGCTGCCGGAGCCATCCGGCTGCGCGCGGTGGAAGGAAACATCTGGGTACGCTTCCTTTCCCAACGCTCGCATCTTGATCTGGTTTTCGAAGTCGCAGCCGTCTGAAGATGTTTTCCCTAAAGTGCGCCGCAACCTCAGCCGATACATGCATTGAGCGGCACCTATGAATACTCCACAGCGAAATTCGAGTTGCAGGGTCATTTCCATCGCATCGGCACGCCCAGCCATGGCATCGCATGCGCTTAGCATGCTCGCCCTCATTCGCGGTCAGCGCGCCATGGATCTGGCCCAGTTGGCAGAATCCATCCGTCGCAATCGCGATCTCTGTTCCATGGTGACTGAAACCGCCAGCGCAGAGTTCGGATGGCCCCGCCTCAGCGTCGAGGAGGCCGTCGTACTGCTGGGCGGAAAACGTCTCTACGCGCTTCTGTCACATCCGGACCAGCGTGGCCGCAGTGTCTCCGAGGCCCGCCGCACGATTCACGGCAACAGCATCTCTCCCGCGGCGAATCCCGGCCAGTTGGAGATGTTTCAAGGAGAACCGAAATGAGCCAAATCAGAGCCCTCATCGTGGACGATTCTTCGGTCATGCGCAAGATCGTCGAACGCTCTTTGCGCCAGGCCGGACTCGACCTATCCTCCGTCATGGAAGCCGGCAATGGCGCCGAAGCTCTCGGCATCCTCGACGCCAATCCAGTCGATCTCATCCTCAGCGACATCAATATGCCGGTCATGGACGGCCTGGAATTCGTACGTCAGCTCCAGACCGTGGAAAAACTCCGCGGCGTCCCGGTCGTCATGATCACGACCGAGGGCAGCGAGTCCAACGTAGTCCAGGCGCTCTCGCTTGGAGCCAAGGGATACATCCGTAAACCATTCACTCCGGATCAAGTCAAAGAGCACGTGCTACCGGTGCTGGGACTCTGAAAATGACACCATTCTCCGAAAGTTCGATCCCCATCGCTGTCTTCGATCGCACCGCCTGGACGCCGCTCCTCGAGCTCTCCGCCCGCGAGGTGTTCGACATCATGTTGTCCACCAGGCTGCGCGCCTTTGACAAATCCGCCGACCTGAACGACGGAGAATTCACCGCCCTGGTCGGCCTTGCCGGCAGTCTCTGCGGCGTCCTAAGCATCCGCTGCAACGACCAGGCCGCGCGCATTATGGCCAGCAAGATGCTCGGCATGCCCGAGGAAGAGGTCGATAACGACAGTTGGGATGCACTGGGCGAGATCGCCAACATGATCGCCGGCAACTTCAAAGGCAAGCTCAGCGGAATCGGCAATCACTGTATGTTGTCAGTCCCCACCATTATCGTCGGCACTGACTACGAGACTCGTTCGGTGCGCGGCGGCAATATGATTGAGGTCGTCTTCGAATTCGAGGGTAAACCCCTGTGGGTCAGCCTGGAACTGCACGAATAAGGCAACCCCCGTACCTGTTTTTTGTGTCCTCACGGTTGCTGCAGCAGCCTGGATTGGACCGCGGGGACGTTCCCTGGGGGAGCACAAGTCTTCCGAGAACTGCGCCGGCCCTTGAGTCAGGCTTGGCCAGGTGATTGCTCCTCTCGCACATCCACCCGCCCCTTTTCTTAAGAATCTTCCAATTGCCATGGCACTCCGCTTGCTCTCTCATGCAGCGGAGCCTGAAATGAACAACGGCATCTACGCGGCCAGCACTGGTCTTCTCGCAAGAACCCAGGAACTCGATCTGGCAGCCAACAACCTCGCCAACGCCAACACCACCGGGTTTCGCGGCGGGCACGTAAGCTTCAAAACCCAGATGATGACCGCATCGGCGAACGCATCCACCCGGGCCGTAAGTTCGTTCGGAGTTCTGGGCTCGCCGCGCACCGATTTTTCGCAAGGCTCGCTGCAGCAGACGGGCAATTCGCTGGACCTCGCACTGGAAGGCTCTGGCTTTTTTGCCGTTCAGGCTCCCACCGGCGTCCAATACACCCGCAACGGCAACTTCCATCTCACCCGGGATGGCTCCCTTGTCACCGCGCAGGGTTTTCCGGTGCTCGGGGACAAAGGTCCCATCACCCTTCCGGGGGGCAACGTCGAATTCAGCTCCAACGGAGTGATCTCGGTCAACGGCGACGTTGCCGGACAACTGCAACTCAGTGAATTTGATTCCAGTGTTCCTCTCACTTCCCTCGGCGACGCCTATTACTCGGCGCCCGCGGCCGCCGCAACCTCCGCCAGCAATCTCACCGTACGCCAGGGATCGCTGGAGAGTTCCAACATAAATCCCGTCGAGAGCGCCGTCGGTTTGATTGAAATTCAGCGCAACGCGGAAATGATGCAGCGCGCGCTCAATACGTTTCACAATGAGTTCGACAAGACGGCAGCCGAAGATCTGCCCAGGGTTTAGGAGTCGCCATGTTTCGTTCGCTCTACACCGCCGCTAGCGGCATGAACGCGCAACAGACCAATCTGGACAATATTGCGAATAATTTGTCCAACGCCAACACCGCTGGATTCCGCAAACGCCGGGTCCAGTTCCAGGATCTCATCTATCAGAATATGGTCACTCCGGGCGCGGCCGCCACCCAGCAAACCGTTTCCGCCGGCCTCCAGATCGGACTCGGCACCCGCGCCGCCGCCACTGAAATCCTGCAGTCGCAGGGCGACTTTCAGCAGACCGGAAATCCGCTCGACATCGGCATTCAAGGTCTCGGGTACTTCCAGGTTCTCACTCCATCCGGCCAGATCGGCTACACCCGCAGCGGCAGCTTCCATCTCGATTCGTCGGGGAATGTCGTCACCTCCGACGGCGATGCGCTGCAGCCCGCCATCACGATTCCCGCCGATGCCACGGCCATCACCATAGGCTCGGACGGGACCGTCTCCGTCGCGCAGCCCAATCAGACCCAGTCGCAGCAGATTGGTCAGATTCAGCTTGCCACCTTCCCCAATCCCGGAGGCCTGAACAGCATCGGAGCCAATCTCCTGCTGCCGACCAGTTCCTCGGGCGACCCGATCGTCGGCAATCCTGGCGGCCCGGAGGGCGTCGGCACCCTGCTGCAAGGCTCGCTGGAACAGTCGAACGTCAACACGGTCGAAGAGTTCATCCAGATGATCCTTGCCCAGCGCTCCTACGAGGCCAACTCGCAGGTGGCGAAAGCCGCCGATCAGATGTTCCAGGAAGTGAATCAGCTCGGGAAATAGCCATGCGGACCCGTTTCCTATCTTCGACGCTTCTCTTTACTCTCGCCGTGCTGAGCTCGGCCGCCGCTGCTCCGGCGGCTGCGACCGAGCCGCGCCAAGTGGTGGCGCTGTGGATCTCCCGCCAGCTCCACCGCCAGGTCGAAGCATCGCAGATTCTGCTCTCCCCCGAGGTCGCCACGCTGGAAGGTTGCACCATTACCCGGTCCCGGCCCGTGCCCATCGGCGCGACCGCGCTTTCTCTGCGTTGTCCCGCTCATGTTTTGCCACAACTTCTGTTGCTCAACATTTCCGTCCATGACGCGTCCGCCGATCACACGGTTTCCCGCGTCCGTACGCTGTCGCCCAAAGCGCCGCCCAAAGATCCCCCCATCGTGCGTACCGGGGCCACTCTGCAAGCCGACTGGCGCACCGATTTCCTGCACGCCGAGCTTCCCGTCGTCGCTCTCGACTCCGGCGCGGCCGGTGCCGAGATCCGCGTCCGCATCACCAGCACCAACCGGATCATGCGCGCCCGCATTCTCAGCGCCCACACCGTCACCATCGTCGTCGCTGGAGCCTGACCGGGAGCCCCTTATGAAGCGAAGTCCATCCCATATCGCCGTCCTTGTTTGCACTCTCCTTCTGCTCTCCGCCGCCACGGTGGCCGGGAAAAAATTGAAGGTGGACAAGCAACTGGATCCACTCGACCAGTACGTGAAGCAGGTCGCCGCCGCTCCCCAGGTACCGCTCAACATCAGCAGTGGCAGCCTTTTCACCAGCGGTGGTCTGCTCGCCGATCCCTGTTCGGATGTCAAGGCTCATGCCGTGGGCGATTCCATCGCCATCCAAATCATGGAGTCAACCACCATCTCGCAAAGCGGCAGCGTTGCCAGTGAACGCGACTTCGCGCACTCCAGCGGAATCTCCGCCGTGGGAGGCCAGTCACCCGGATTTCTCAATCCGCTGCTGAGCGCAAATTCCAGCACCAAACTCGGCGGAACCGGCGCCACCAACTCCCAGAGTTCACTCAACACGGTGATCACCGCTCTGGTCGTCGCCGTTTTGTCCAACGGTTCGCTGGTGGTCGAGGCTCGCCGCCAGGTTATGGCCAACCAGCAGCATGAAAACGTAACGTTGCGCGGCGTCGTGCGTCCGGCCGACATTGCCTCCAACAATTCCATCTACTCGTATCAGCTCTCCGACCTCCAACTTGAGGTGAAAGGCAAAGGTGTCATCAGCGATTCGGTGCGCCAGCCCAACATCGTCATGCGCACCCTGTTGAAGTTGATTGGATTCTAGACATGCTTTCCGGACAATGAGTTCGGAACCATGGAATCGAAGTGATGGGTTCAGTGAAATTATTATGAAGATATTCTGCACAGTTCTGTTGCTCGCCGCCTCAACCCTGGCCAGTGCCGCCGCCGACTCCCCGCCCTCCTCGCGGCTGGTGCGGATTCGCGAGGTCACGGCCGTCGAGGGGGTGCGTGAAAATTCCCTGCTGGGCTTTGGTCTCGTCGTCGGCCTGCGCGGCACTGGGGATCAAACCAAGCAAACCATTTTCACCACCCAGATGCTCGCCAATGTGCTGCTCCGCATGGGGCTGCAGATTGCCCCCACAACCATGACCGTTAAGAATGTCGCGGCCGTCCTGGTCACCTCGTCCCTTCCCGCCTTCACCCGCGCCGGAACGCAGATGGACGTGCTGGTCTCATCCATCGGAGACGCAAAATCGCTCGAAGGAGGAACTCTCCTGCTCACTCCCATGCGTGGCGAAGACGGGCAGATCTATGCCACCGCGCAGGGTCCGCTTTCGATCGGCGGCTATAGCGCCGGAGGCGGCGGAGTTACCAAGCAACTCAATCACCCCACCGTTGGGCGAATCGCAAACGGCGCTGTCGCCGAGCGCGACCTCGCCCCCGATCTGCGCAACCTTGCCTCGCTCTCCTTGTTCCTGCGCGAGGCCGATTTCGCCAACGCACAACGCATCGCGCAGCGCATCAATGTCGAATTCGGACGTCCCGTCGCCGCCGCCACCGATAGCCGGCGGATTGAGATTTCCAGCGCCGGACAGGACATTCCCGCCATGCTTGCCCGCATTCAATCATTGCCAGTGGAGGTCATTTCAGCCACCCGCGTCGTGATCAACGAAAAGACCGGGACCATCGTCATGGGGCGCGATGTCCGTCTCAGCGCAGCCTCCATTCTGCAGGGTTCTCTGTCGATCGAAATCGCCACCACCTTCGCGGTCTCCCAGCCCAACCCGCTCAGTAAGAATGGCGAAACCGTCGTCGTGCCACAAACCACGGTGAACACCCGGGACGGCCCAACCAAGCGCATCGAACTCAACGAAGGAGCTACCGTGGAACAGTTGGTCAACGGACTGCAGACCATCGGTGCCAGCGCCCGCGACGTTATTTCCATCTTGCAGGCGCTCAAGGCCGCCGGCGCCCTGCAAGCTGAGCTGGTGGTATTGTGAGCAGCCACGCCAGCGGCCGCCAGCGAAGCGTTCCCCGCACTGCATTGCAAGCTGATTTGGAGGACCTGTGAGCACACCGCTAATCACCCCCGGCGCCAGCGATATCCTGCGCGACCCGAAACAGATCCAAGCGCAATTGCTCGACCAGAAAGCCAGCAGCGGCGCACAGGAATTCGAGGCATCGCTGTTTGCCTCCGTGCTGTCAAAAATGGAGAATAATCTCTCCATCGAGGACGAACAGAACGACGACGCCGGACATGACACCTGGGGTGCGATCGGCGTCCGTGCCGTCTCCCAGGCCCTGGCTCAGCGTCACGTCCTTGGAATCGCCGGCATGATCGAACACTCTCTCGGACTGAAATCTGCAGGCAGCTCTCCCACTATGGGAAGTCCTCCAGCAGTGGATCCGAAAACAAATAAATAAAGTTTTTCGCTAATGCCACTGAAGCCAACCAGCAATCTGCCGATGAAAACTGTTAGGAAGAGATCAAGGAGCTTTATGAACCTTCGAATTCAAAACTCGGTCCAGCCTGAAACCGACCCTCCGGCCAATGCAAAGAGCAGCAGTACGCAATCCGCTGCCGGTCCCGGCTCGTCGCAATCCACCAGTTCCTACATCGGAGCGCTGGATGACGCCCAGGATACTGCATCCATCAGCTCCGCCACCAGCCAACTCTCCGGTGATGTTCCCATCCGTCAGGATCGCGTCGACGCCCTGCGTTCCCAGCTGGAGACCGGCACTTACACGGTCAACGCCCATGCCGTCGCCACTGCTATGTTCCAAAACCTGTTCCGGAGCTGAACATGAACGCGCCTGCTGGCCCGCTGCACGATTCTCCCGCCGGCGTCGCCGAACTCGACGGCTTGTTGGCTGCAATCTCGGAGGCCATCGAGGCTCTGGTGGCCTGGAACCTCACGGCCTTTGAGGCGGCCGTCGAGCGCCAGCGCGCCATTTGCGACGGCCTTGCTCTGCAATCCGAATGGCGCCGACTTCCGAAGACAGAGGCAACCGCGCGCAAGATTCAGGATCTCAATCGCGTCTATGATCGCCTGCTGCGGCATTCCATTCGCTGGACACATACCATCCAATCCATCCATCAGGCCGACGGCGATGCATTTCCTCGCCGCGTTGCCCTGCATTTCAGGGGCTGACCATGGGACTTACCGCTGACCTCAACGTCTCTGTTCAATCCCTGTTGGCGGCCACTGAGTCCATGGACGTGACGACCACCAACATTGCCAACCAAAACACTCCGGGCTATGCCCGCCGCACCGTTGTGCTCGAGGAGTCCGCTCCGAGCGGCGGCGACGGAAGCACCACTGGCGTGGATGTCAAAGCCATTCAGAGCATGCGCGACACTGTCCTGGATCTCAGCATCAATGCCGCCACCTCGCAGCAGAACCTGAGCGATACCGTCTCCAGTTCCCTTTCGCCCGTCCAGACCGCCTTCTCGGACACGGATACCGGCTCCATCGGCGCCACCCTCGATTCCTTTTTCAGCGCTCTGCAGGAGCTTTCCACCTCGCCGGCAGACGGCTCGCTGCGCTCCGACGTGCTCACCGCGGCCGATAATGTGGCGTCCTCATTTCAGAGCACCGCCTCCGTGATCACGCAGGCGCAGCAACAGGCCGACCAGGCCGTCGTTCAGGAGACCAGTGACGCCAATTCCCTGCTGCAGCAGATTGCCCGCACCAACGGCGAGATCACGACCGCCCAGAACCTTGGCCAGAGTACCAACTCCGATCAGGACCAGCTCTCCAATCTGCTCACCCAGCTTTCCGCCATCATGGATTACCAGACCGTCAAAAGCTCGGACGGTCTCACCCTCACCACTTCCAACGGAACCCCGTTGGTCGTCGGCAGCACAGCCTATGCGCTCACCAATGCTGTGAACACCAGTG
>Ga0181528_10002115_pt1 | contig 12195 bp, 16 predicted proteins | sample PEATcosm2014_Bin_47_FD_119742 | JGI IMG/M metagenome (GOLD analysis project Ga0181528, IMG submission 119742) | Peatland microbial communities from MTU Mesocosm Facility, Houghton, MI, USA - PEATcosm2014_Bin10_10_metaG | ecosystem: Environmental > Terrestrial > Soil > Wetlands > Peat | place... | reverse complement strand
GCAGCCGCTTGCGCATCGCCGCGATGTCGGTGCCGGCAAAGGCGATATGGTCGAGCCGGCCGGTGTCCTCGTACTTCTTCTCGGTGCCGCGCACCACGATGCCCTCGCGCGGCTGACGGGTGCCCATCAGGTGCACGGTGGCCTGGCCGCCGGAATAGAGCCAGTAGCCGGGGAAATTGAGCGGCGGCCGGTCGCCGTTCTCCAATCCCAATACGTCGCAATAGAACTCCCTGGTCTTTTCCAGATCCGAGGGCTCGATGGTGTAGTGCTGCAGTCCGCCAAGGGGCATGGTTGTTCTCCTTTTATTTACACGAAGGCGAGGTCGGCATCGACGCCCAGCATCCAGGCGCCGACGGTTTCAAAATGGCTGAGCCGGCCCTGCAATTGCTGGGTCACGGTGTGGATGTCGCGAAAGCGGCGCTCGAGCGGATGGTTGTCGAAAATCGCGGTGGCACCCGCGGCATTATAGGCGAAATCGACCGCCTCACGCGCCTTGTGGATGGCGTTGGTGGCTGCCATGCGAATGGTGATGCGCTGTTCCACCGTAATCATGGCGCCGGCTTCCAGCGTTTTCCAGACTTCCGCCATTGATTGCAGCACGAAGCCGCGCGCGGCGCGCAGATTGACTTCGGCTTGCGCCAGGTTGGACTGCACCACCGCGTTGTCGCGCAGCGGGCTTACCTTGCCGCGCGGCACCTTGTTGCGTGCGATGTCGACAAAATTGTCGAGCGCGCCACGGGCGATGCCGCAGGCGACGCCGGCGAACCCGACCTGATAGCAGGTGCCGTTGCTCATGCGGTAGAGCGGGCCGCTCTCGCGGCATTCCCGGTCGAATTCGCGGGTGATCGAATGGTCGGAGCGGACGAAGAAATCATTCAGCGCGAACTGGTCGCTGGCGGTGCCGCGCAGGCCGACCGTGTTCCAGATGTCGGTCCATTCGACGTCTTCGCTGCGCACCAGCATGGTGCGCTCCTGCTGCACGCCATCGGCATCCAGCCGCGGCGAGCCGTCGGCCTGGCTGATCGGGCAATGGGCGCCGAGCCAGGTCGCATGCCGGCCGCCCGAGGCGAACGCCCAGACGCCGGTGACCCGGTAGCCGCCGTCGCATTCGACCGCGGAGACCCTGGGGCCGGGGCCCCAGGCCAGCACCGCGCGCGGATCGTTGCCGAAGATCGCATGCGCGACCGGCAGATCGAGATAGGCCGCCGACATCGCACAGCCGCCGGCCTGGCTCAGGCACCACGCGGTCGATGCATCGGCTTTCGCAATGGTCTCGATCACATGGAAGAAGGTGACGGGATCGGTCTCGATCCCGTTCGACGTGCGCGGCAGCAGCAGGCGGAACAGCCCGGCTTCATGCAGTCGGTCGAGCAGCGCCGGCGGTAGCCGGCGCGTGCTCTCGATTTCGTCGGACGCCGCGCTGACGGCGCCTTGGACGGCCTCGGCGCGGGCAATCACGGCCGGATCGCCCGCGAGATCGGCGGAATTTGCCAACGGCGTAGCCAAGGTCAGGCCTGCCCAACCGCTGTGGTCGCCGCGGGCATGCCCGCGGTGACGGCCAACTCGCGGTCGATCTGTTCAATCGACTTGCCCTTGGTTTCGATGCCGAAGAAGTAATACACCGCCCCCGCCATCAGGAACCAGCAGCCGAGATACACGAAGGCGAGCGGGACTTCCGGCAACGGCACGTCGGGCTTGACGTAATTGCCCGAGCCCACGATCAGGGCAAGCCCGACCGGTCCGAGAATCTTTCCGATGCCGCCAAAACCGTAGGCCGAGCCCATGCCCGAGGTCCGCAAGTGCGACGGCCAGACCTCGGCCGCATAGGGACCGACGATGGCAAAGCCGCCATCGGCGAAGAAGTAGCCGACGGCCAGGATCAGCCAGAAGGCCGACACGCCCATGATCGTACTGTCGTAGTTGTAACCCGCCACGATGGTCAGGATGCCGGCGCCGAAGCCGAGCAAGCCGCCCGCCTTGCGCCGTCCCATCCATTCGCCCAGGAAGGAGAATGAGACGCGCCCGATGAAGCCGCAGACGGTCAAGAGGATCATCATGCGGGAGGCTTGCTGCGGCGTGACCTTGAGCAGCAGCACAAACAGCGACGGCACCCAGAGCGTGATGCCATACACGCCGGTCTGCGCGCCGGCATTGCCGAGCCAGGAAACGATCAGGCTGCGCGGATACTTGAACAGATCGAGCCAGCCGCCCTTGACGATCGGGCCGGCATCGGCCGCGGTCGGCATCGGCAGCGCGGATGGATCCAACTGCAGCGCCCACGCCAGCGACTTGCGCGCTTCGTCGTAACGGCCCTGCCGGCACAGCCAACGCGGCGATTCCGGAACCCACACGCGGACCAAAAGCACCAGCAGCGCCGGCAATACGCCGAGCGCGAACAGCAGCCGCCATTCGCCGGCGCCAATATTGGCACCCAGCACCGCGCCAACGCCGACGCCGAGCGGAATGACGCAGGTCACGACGCCACCGACCCAGCCGCGCTTGGAGGAGGGCATGAACTCCTGCACCAGCGGCAGGTCGACGCAATAAAGTCCGCCGACGCCGACGCCGACAAAGAAGCGCATTACCGTGAGATAGATCCAGCCATTGTCCGGCGTGAAGTAGAGCAGGCCGGTCGCGATCGAGAAATTCAACACGGTGCCGATGAACACCTTGCGGCGGCCGATCTGGTCGGCCAGCCAGCCCCAGACATACGCGCCGATGATGGCGCCGATGCCGGAACTCATCAGCACGATGGCGGATTGGCCGAAGGTCAGTTTCCACGGTCCGATCAGAAACGCGAGCACAAAGCCGATCAGGAAGTAGTCGAAGAATTCCAGCGCATCGCCGATAATGGCGGCGGCGAGGATCTTGATCTGGTTGCCGGTCAGACTCGTCTGTCGATCGAGAATCTCGAACATGGCGTTTTCCCTTTGGCGCTTTGTTCGTTTTTTTTGGCGGGCGTCGCGCCTGCGCACCGGCAGTGCTTCAAGGCTATCCCGTGAATGCCGGGAACGGAAGGGAGAGGGCGCGCGAAACACGGGAATATTATCGACCGATAAATAAGCCGGTGGCCAGGCTTCGCGCCGGCGCGGCCCGGAGCCGGCGGGGCGTCGGAAGAGTATTTCCGGACGGTTCCGGGCCGCGACACGGCCGGATCGGCGCCGACGGGCAATGGCCAGCAAGTTATTTCGTTAAGGTTCCGAGCTATACTGGCCGGCGAGCATCCGGACCGAGTCCATGGAAGAGAAGCGAAAGCACGCGCGGACCGATATCGATGAGCCGGCCTATGTGTCGTCGGGCGGCTCGGTGATGAGTTGCGTGGTGCGGAATATCTCGCCCGAGGGCGCCGCGATCGATATCGAGAACCCCGAGTTTGTGCCGCAACACTTCCGCTTGGTGATGGCGAAGGGCGCTTCGGTCCGGGAGTGCGAAGTGGCCTGGATCCGGCAAAAACGCATCGGCGTCGCCTTTGTTGCAACGCCGCAAGAATCGTCAGACCCGGGCGAGGGCGGCTGACCCCGATCGCCGCCGCTATTTTTTCAACAGCGGCTTGAGCTTGGCCTCGAATTCCTCGAACGAGATCGCGCCCTTGACCATCTTGCCGTTGATGAAAAAGGTCGGCGTCGCATCGACCTTGAGCTGCTTGGCGGCAAAGGTCTCGTCGGCGGAAAGCCTGTCCATCGCCGACTGATCGCCGACGCAGCTTTCGACGCCCTCGTCGTCGAGCCCGGCTTCCTTGCCGATCGCCAGCATGGTTTCCTTGGTCTGTTCCATCAAGGCGTCCTGCTGCTTGAACATCGTGTCGATGGCGCCGAAGAATTTTTCGGCGTCGCCATTGGCGATGCAGCGCGCCAGCACCGAGGCCGACGCCGCCTTGATGTCGAGCGGGAATTCGCGAAACACGTACCGCACCTTGCCGGTGTCGATGTATTTCGACCGCAGCATCGGAAACACGTTCTGCTCGAAGGCTGCGCAATGCGGACAGCTCATCGAGGCAAATTCAAAGATCGTGACCGGCGCCTTGGCCTCGCCGAGCGCCATGTCGGGCAGCGACATCGGCTGGGCAAGCAGGGCCGCGGTAGCGCTTTGCGCCATCGCAGCGCCGGTCAGTTGCAGAGCAAATATCGCGGCGAGGGCGGCGAGCCCGGCAAGGCTGAGGGCTGTGGTGATGCGATAGCGAATGCGGGTCACCGGCTTGCTCCGAAATCGACGTTGCGGCGCGTTCGAACGTAAGGCCGTTGGCTAGCTTGAAATGAAAACGCTGGCAATGCCGCGCGGGCGGGGGCGCGGTTCGAACTGCCATCGTGGCGTGAGCCAAAATGTTTGAGGCAGAGAAAGCCGCCGAAGTCCTTTGGCCGTCATTTCGGCTTGTTTGGATGTTCCCTGCCGCTGAGGGTTCGGGAGGCATCACGGCTATGACCCGGCTAGGCATCACCGGATTGACCGCGGCGCTTCTGACGGCGTCCCCCGCATGGCCCGCCGCGCTCGACCATGGGATCGCGGATTCCGAACCGACCGGGAAGGGGACCGCGACCCAACTTGCGTTTGACGGGCCGGCGCGCCTTCCCGCAGGCTTGCTGCCCGACCAGGGCAGATCATGCGTCGTCGGCGAGCGGGTGACGATCAGCGGGACAATCGAGGACGTTGAGCGTAAAGCAGGTGGCTGGTCCGCGGGCGCCACCGCACGGGCCGAGGGTTGCAAGGGATTGACCGATTTTTCGACCGGATTTGCCGCGCTGTTCGGGGATGGAAGGCCGCCGCCGAACTGCGAACGGGGAAGTCGCTTTTGGGCTTCAGGTACGGCAAGTTACGGCTTCGAGCCGGAGTTTTTTCTCAAGGTGCAATCGATCAGGTGCGAATGATTTCGAGGAAAGCCAGAGATGACGACTAACCGCTGGCGGCGATCGAGCTGGATTGGCGGGCTTGCCGCCCTACTGGTGCTGCCGGCAAATGGCGTCGTCTCCGGTGAGGCCGCGAGCGCCGAGTTGCCGGTCCCGCCCCGACAAGCGGCACAACCGGCCCGCCCCATGAGCCGAACCTGCATCGGCACCGACGGCAAGGCGTTTCGCTGGGACCAGCCGAATGTACCGTTCGCCGCGGTCTGCAGTTTCGACAAGGACGGCCCCGCGCCGCCATCGGCCCAGCCCGGCCAGGCTCCAAAATAAAGCTTCATGACGATACCCGGAGAAATGATCGAGCGCTTGCGTCTCGCGACGCCGTTACGAACCGTGGTGGCTCTTGCTGCCGCGATTGGCAGCGGCGCGGCAGCCCGCGCAGCCGAGGTCCCCGCGCAACTGGTGCCGGTTCACGCGGCCACGCTGTCGAGCGAGATCGCGGCGCGGATCGATGGCATCGCCACGCGAATAGGCGATCGCTTTCGCAAGGGCGACGTCCTGGTCAGCTTCGATTGCGCGCTGCCGAATGCGCAGCTGACCCATGCCCAGGCCGCGCTCACCGAGGCGTCGCGAAACTACGAGATCAACCGCCGCGCCGTCGCGCAGAAAACCACGGCGCAGCTCGAACTCGATATTCCGGCCGCGGAAGTGTTGAAGGCCAAGGCCGATCTCACCGCCGCGGAAACACTGGTCTCGAAATGTTCGATTGCCGCGCCCTTCGCCGGCGTCACCGTCGACCAGAAAATGCACGCCTTCGAATATGCCACGCCCGGCCAGCCGATCGTCGCGGTGGTCGATGACCGGGCGCTGGAGGTCGAGTTGACCGTGCCGGCGCGCTGGCTCGGATGGCTCAAGCCCGGCACGCCGTTCCAGTTCAGGGTCGAGGAGTCCGGCAAGACCTATCCGGCCAAGTTGGTCAGGCTCGGCGGCCGGGTCGATCCGGCCAGCCAGTCGGTGAGAGCGATCGGGGAAGTCACCGGCGAGGCGCCCGAGTTGTTGCCCGGAATCAGCGGCCACGCCATCCTGACACCGCCGTGATTGCCGAATTTGTCAGATTATGAAGCAACTACAGTTAGTTATCCGATGGTTGCGAACAGCAGGCTGCCGCACAACAGCGCGACCCCGGCAAACAGGATCACCAGAAAGCCGCCAGAAATCCGATCGATCGAACGCATCACGCCACCTGCTTGAGGTTGGCCTCGATGCTAGGGACCAATTGATTAAAGATTTCGGAATCCGCGGAAAACCAGCCCGATTGGGCCGCCGGGATCGCACAAGGATTGATCGAAGATTGCCGGAATATCCGTTGGGGCTCGCTTACCCGCTTCCCTTTTGTCTCGAATATGCCAAAGTTGCGGTCCCATGATAGGGTCAGTATTCGGCGAGTCCTCGCTGCAGGGCGCCGAACGCGGGGGACGGATGGTTTACGTGGCGACCGATGGGGATCGGCCAGGGGGCTTTGGCGCTTCACGACGCCTTGCCGCTTCACGACGCCTTGGCACTCCTAGACATCCCGGCGCTCCAAGACATCCTGGCGTTCCAAGACATACTGGAACTCCGACACATCCTGGCACTCCGAAGCGTCATGGCACTTCGGGGGCGGGCGGCTTGTCGTTTCGCAGGATCGGCTCGTTTGTCGTTGCGTTCGCCGTGGCCTCCGGTGCGGCGGCCTGGATCGCCGGATTCAACCCGTCCACCATGGTGGTGGCTTCGGTTCCGCCGGCCGGCAATTCCCTGAATTTCGACGACCGCTTCCAGCCGATTCCGACGCGCGCGCCGGTGGACTTGTCGTCGCGGAGCCTGGTTCAATCCTGGACTGCGGAGCTCGAGCTGAAGCTGCAGCATGCCAAAACCGAGCTGGCGCAAAAGCTGCAATCTCCTGATATGCAGACCGCCGCCGTCGAGGACGCCAAGCCGGCGACCGCCACCAACATTCCACTGCCGCGATCGCGGCCGCCCGAACTCAGGGTGGAGGCGCAGAACGAAGCGGTGGCTGTCACCGCTTCCACCGCGCCGCCCGAGCGCACGGTGCTGCAAAAACTGTCCGACCTGATACCCACGCCGAAATTCTCGCTGGCCTCGTTGGGGCCGGATACCGGGATGTATCATGACGGTCCGGACCTCGCGGCGCTCGGCTATGACAAGCAGACCGCCGTCTATGACATCTCCGCGCATGCGGTTTATTTGCCCAGCGGCATCCGGCTCGAGGCTCATTCCGGAATGGGCAGCCTGATGGACGATCCGGAACATGTCAGCGAACGCATGGTCGGCGCGACGCCGCCGGCGGTTTATGATTTGAAGCCGCGCGAACGGTTGTTCCACGGCGTCTACGCGCTGCGCATGATTCCGCAGGACGCCAACGCCACGCTCGGCCGCGCCGGATTGCTGACGCACAGCTTCATGCTGGGCCCGACCGGCCAATCCAACGGCTGCGTCTCCATCCGGAACTACGATGGCTTCCTCAAGGCGTACAAGGACGGCGAATTCACTCGCCTCGTGGTGGTGCCAAGCCTGAATGATGCCGGATCGGCGTCGCGGGTTGCAGCCTCGCAACCTTCCTGAGGCACAGCGAGCGGAACAGCGTTTTCAAGCGAAGTGGATGCCGCGAAACCTGGTATGAGCAGCGCATCGGATTCCCGAACGCCCTTGACCGCGACCTTCAAGGTCAGGCTGAACGGCGAGACGGTCGCGATCGACACCGTGGGCAAGGCCTACCGCTTCATCACCAATCTCAGCGCGGCGGAATGGATGGAGTTTCGTTCGCTGCACCGCGACGCCGTCAGCGCGCTGGGTAGCGCCGCAGAAAACGCGATGCTGCGGGTGCAGGCCACCGCCGCGTTGCGGGCGCTGTTCGTCCGCGCCAAGCTGTTGTGAACGGCGCGATCCGGCAAAGCGCGGCCGGCCACGTTGGCCGTCAATGCCGCATCAGTGACAACCATGGCTGCGGTAGCAGCCGTGCGGCCCGGCGTGGCCGGCGGATAGGCCGGCGCTCAACACGGACATCGCCACGGCGAGAACGGCAACAAAAAGCACAAGGGATCGTCGCATCGCAATCGTCCTCCGATCGGGCCCTCCCAAGCAACGAACCATGTTGCAGCGCGGTTTCGCGGCTGGGGTCCGATCGAGCTAATTCTTTTCCGGCCCGCCCGAGGGGCGCCGCGCCGGCCGGACCTCGTGCCCGCCGGTCAGGCTGCCCGCCGCCGTTAACCGGAATGGCTTTTTTAGCCGGCACAGCTTTCTTTTGGGCTTTTCCTCCGCTAGCTTCCGGCTTTCAGCGTTGGGGTTTTCGCGAGCGGCCGATGCGTAACAAACCGGATTATCTTTTCAGGGTAAAACCGTGGTCGCTGTCCGCCTTCGCACTGGCGTTGCTCGCCTTGCTGATCGCGACCACCACCCAGGCCATCCTGGCATCGTTCGGGACCACGCTGTACTTCGCGACCTTCTTTCCCGCCATCCTGGCAGCCAGCCTGTTGGCGGGCGCGCCGGCCGGGATCTTTGCCGCGGCGCTCGCCATTCCAATCGTGTGGTGGGCATTCATGCCGCCATGCTTCGAATTCAACCCGCTGACCCCTGACGACGGCAACAGTTTTGTCCTGTTCCTGCTGTCCAGTTCGCTGATGATCTGGATCTCGCACCTCTATCGCGAAGCCCTCGTCATCTTGCGGGACTGAGCCGCCGACGGCTCTCGTTCACGTCGCCCATCCCCGACATTTTCGGTTGCATGACGGCGATACCTGAACGCACATGCTTCATGCGGCGGAGAAGTGCGGTTCGCCGGGACGACTTAGTGAGCCAAACATCGTCAAATCGCGGACTGCGCATCCGGCGCAGTCGTGAGGCTCAACCGCGGGGTCCAGGATATCACGACCCGCGCGGGTCGGTGTAGTCCGGCCTGGGTGAGGCCATGGCAAGCGGTAGGCCGCTAAGAACTGACAAGAACTGGGCTTTAAAGACCGATGAAGATGAGCACTATGCCCAAACTACAGCCCTGCAAGGTGCGTCCGCGTTGACATGTGCATCACATGTTTCTATGTTCTGCACATGGGAACGATGATCCAAATCCGCAACGTGCCGGATGCGTTGCATCGCCGGCTCAAGTCGCGCGCAGCATTGGCAGGCATGTCGCTGTCCGACTATCTGCTCGGCGAGATTCGCCAGGTGGCGGAACGGCCGACGCTTGACGAGTTGCGGACGCGTTTGCACAGCCGCACCGAAACGGCTCCTTCCATCGCGCCGGCTGACGCGGTCCGCGCCGGGCGCGATCGCGCGTGATCGTCGTCGATGCCTCGGCTTTGCTTGAAGTTCTTTTGCGCACGCCAGCAGCCAAAGCCGTGGAGGACAGGCTGTTCGCGCCGCGTCAAACACTCCACGCACCGCATTTGCTCGATGTCGAAGTCGCCCAGGTGATCCGGCGTTATGCAGCGAATGGGGAAATCGATAGCGAGCGCGGGCGTATGGCGCTGACCGATCTGGCGGACCTGTCCCTGCGACGCTATCCGCACGATTTCCTTCTGCCGCGCATATGGGAGTTACGAAACAATCTGACGGCCTATGATGCCGCCTATGTCGCGCTGGCCGAGGCGCTCGACACACCATTGCTGACGCGCGACAGACGTCTGGCCGCAGCCGCGGGCCATCACGCACAGATCGAGCTGGTATAACTGCATCGGGTGCGGCTGCTACGCGGCGAACACGTCATACCGCCGGATAGCCCAGCGTATCGGAGACGTGAGAAATGGCGGAAGGGGTGGGATTCGAACCCACGGTACCCTTGCAGGCACGCCGGTTTTCAAGACCGGTGCCTTAAACCACTCGGCCACCCTTCCGTCGCTGGAACGCGCGGCTTAGCAAAGCCGCTGGCGCAGGGAAAGGGGCGATGACCGCGGCTTAAGCTTACCGTGCGAACCGCGGGGTTTTGCCGGCTTCTGCCCGGGGTTTTGCTTGCGTGACGGCGCCATGACGATCTAGTCTGGCGGCAACAAAGCCGTCGATCAAGAACGGCGCACCGCTTAGGGTGGTATCGTCTGAGGTGGTTGCGTGGAGTGGTTCAAACTATCGAAGCAGCGCGCTGCCGTGCGGCCACAGGTCCCGGCTGAAGCGGTGGTGCCGGCACCGGCGCCGCCGATGAAGGTGGACGGCATTCCGGACGCCATCATTCCAGCGGCCAAAGCATCGATCGCCAAAATCCCGAGCCCGAAAACCGTCTTCGACCATCCCGCCAGCGAAAAGCCCGTCGCCAGGCCCGCGGCCAAAGTCGGCTTCACGATCTCCTCCTCCAGGGATGGCGAGAGCAGTGAAATGCAATTGACCAGCCCGACGCTCACGGTGGCCAAGGCGCGGATGCTGTTCAAGTCGGGATGGCGGGTGCACATCACCAATGCGGCCGGCCGCAAATTTGCGCCGTCGGAGTTCGACGACGTCCTGAAATTCGATTGAGCCCGACAGGGTGCTTTTCAACCCTGCGGCCGCTTCGGCAAACCGTCCCATTTTGTGACGTAAGCCATTGGCCGTGTGTGGTTTTCATGCCACATGGCGGCGGGAATCCGGCTCCCCGAAGGGCTGCTCGATTGACAGCGCGGTCGGCCTCAATTTGGATTGGTCCGGACAGGTCAAGCCAATGTTTGAGTTAGTGATTTTAAGCGTGATTTGCTTTGCCGGCGCCTATGCCGCTTTCCTGTGGAGGGAAGGGCGGCGGGATGACGTGTTGTTCGGCGCGTTTGTCGAAAAGCCCTCGGCCGACCGGATCAAGAAAGTCCGCTGATTTCAGCCGGAGCGATGCGGTCGCGTGCTGACCGCGCGTCAATTCAGCTTTGCCGAGAATGATTAGGCGAGAATGATTGGGGAAGGCTCTCACGCTTGCCTGTACGGGTTCGCGCGAGGCGGATGCCACCTCGCGCGAAAGCGTAATGACTAAAACCGCGAACGGTAACCGTCGACGGCGTGGGCGATGAAAATACCGGCGCTCATGACGCCGAAGAATGCAGTAACAGCTTCCAACATGGTGGCGATCCCTGACCCAGCGATCCAACCAAACGCCCTGCGAGCCCGCACAGTCAAAAGGATTCCGTGCGAGCCCAAAATTTCAAAACTTAATGATGATTTTGAGCAACAGGCATCACGGCTTGCTTCGGCTTGGCTCCGTAAATCGACGGGCGCGCGATCGCAACGATTGAGTAACCACCATGACGCTCTCCCCATTTCCGCCGTGTTCCGCCTGCGATATGTTCATCACTTGATGCGGAAGTGGGCTGCAGGGGGACGTGCAACCGCCGGACGCTTTGAACGAGCGCGGCGAGTAGGCGTGCGGTCCACGGAATGGTAATTGGGGCGATGGGGATTCGGCGGTCAGATCCGATCATTCGGGCAGCCAGGGGCGTTGCGGCCGTAGCGATGTGTCTCGCGCTCGCCAACTGCGCCTCGTCAGGCAAATTCGCTGGCCGGGTCGATCCCAAATACGGTGTGTCTTCCAGCCCCCGGGTGGTCGAACTGGGCGATCCCGTGCCCAAGGGCGGCGGCACCTACCGCGTCGGCAAGCCCTATACCGTGGCGGGGCGGATGTACGTGCCCGAGGAAGACGTCAACTATCGCGAGGAGGGCCTGGCGTCCTGGTATGGCGATGATTTCCACGGCCGGCTGACCGCCAATGGCGAAGTGTTCGACATGGGCTCTTTGACCGCGGCGCATCCGACCCTGCCGATGCCGTGCTACGCCCGGGTGACCAATCTGAGCAACGGCAAGTCGCTGATCGTGCGCGTCAATGACCGCGGCCCCTATCACGGCAACCGGCTCATCGACGTCTCCAACAAGGCCGCCGAACTGCTTGATTTCAAAGGCAACGGCGTCGCCCACGTCCGGGTCGAATATGTCGGCCGGGCGCCGCTGGAGGGTTCCGACGACCGCCAGCTGATGGCGACCCTGCGCACCGGCGCGCCGGCGCCGGCCCCGTCGCTGGTCCGGGTGGCCTCCGCCCGTCCGTTCATTCCCGAGGCCTCGTACGGCCGCCCGATCCGCGGCGAGGTGCCGATGCCGGAAGGCCGGCCCTACAGCCTCGGCAATACCCAAGCCGATCAGGTTTCGATGAACGCGACCTCGGAAATGTCGGCCTCCGCCCGCTCGCGCAGCGCCGGCCGCAGGATCGATAATCCGCGCGCCGTCTCCTATGAGGACGATCCCCGCTACGCGCCCGACACGCGCGCGGTATCGGCCTATGCTCCGGTCGATCCACGCGGCCCCAGCGAAATCCTGGCCGGCCGCGGGCTCTACTGAGCATCGCTTTTCCGCCTTGTTTGCCGGATTTGGT
>Ga0181528_10002114_pt1 | contig 12197 bp, 8 predicted proteins | sample PEATcosm2014_Bin_47_FD_119742 | JGI IMG/M metagenome (GOLD analysis project Ga0181528, IMG submission 119742) | Peatland microbial communities from MTU Mesocosm Facility, Houghton, MI, USA - PEATcosm2014_Bin10_10_metaG | ecosystem: Environmental > Terrestrial > Soil > Wetlands > Peat | place... | reverse complement strand
CCGTGGCAGGGATGCCGCGTAACAAAACATCTGCCCCGCAAGGGGTGACTCATGGAAGGAGTCAGTTATGGTAATTAGCACAAACACATCCGCACAAAACGCTGCAAGTCTGCTGATGCAGTCCAGCAATAACTTGAGCCAGTCGCTCGCGCGTCTGTCATCGGGATCGAAGATCACTTCGCCCGCCGACGACAGCGCCGGTCTTGCTGTCTCGATGAAGTTGACCGCACAAATCGCCCGCACCGGGGCGGCAACGGACAACGTCAACAACGCCATCTCATTCAACCAGACGCAGGACGGTTATCTGCAACAGGTGAACACGGCGTTGTCACGCATGAGTGAACTGGCCGTCTCGGCCCAGGACGTCACTAAAACCACCGCCGACCGCGCCCTGTATCAACAGGAGTTCTCGACCCTGGGTGCCTACGTGAACAACGTGGCGACCCAGTCGTTCAACGGGGTGAGCCTGTTCGACGGCAGCACCCTCAATGTCACTGTTGACGGACAGGGTGGCACGTTCGGCAACCTGGGAGTCAACCTCGCCGCCGCCAGCTACTCGACGGCGACCGCCGACGACATCACGTCTGTCAGTGGTGCGAAGCAGGCGGTGACGGATACCATGGCGGCCATCAGCAAGCTCGCATCCGACCGGGCGAACATTGGTTCCAACGAGGAGACGCTGGGGTATTACAACAACCAGCTCAGCTCGTTGAGCAACAACCTCTCGGCCGCCAACAGTCAGATCACTGACGTGGATGTCGCGACGGAAAGCACCAACTACGCCAAGCAAAACATCCTCGTCCAGTCCGGCACGGCGATGTTGGCGCAGGCGAATGCGGTGCCGCAAGACATGCTCAAGCTCCTGCAATAAGCGGGCTGACAGCTAGGGCAGTTAAACCACTCGGACGGCGCCACGCGCCGTCCGAGTTTGGTGTTAGTCAGCCGGCACCGGCCGAAACAAGTCCGGCGAAGCGTAAAACAACCGATATATATTTATGGCGACCAACTCAATAACCAGCGTCGGCAGTTCCCTCAGCAACAGCAATCCGTTTGCGACTCAAAGCACAGTAACCAGCATCGGCAGTGCCAGCAGCAATGTCAGCAGCACGGCCTCCAGCCTTGCCATCTCCGGGCTGGCCTCCGGCATGAACTGGACCAGCGTTGTGCAGGAGCTGGGCAATGCGGAACGCGCGCCGGAAACCCAGTGGCAAAATCAGCAGACCACCATCGCCGCGCAAAATGCCGCCTATACCACCATCCAGACCGATTTGCAGGGCCTCCAGACCGACGCGCAGACCTTGTTGGATCCCTCTTTTTTTAGCAGCGTCGTTGGTTCCAGCTCAAGTCCTTCCGTCGCCTCAGCCAGCGCCGCTTCCGGCACGCCGATCGGCAATTTCTCCTTCAACATCTCGCAACTGGCCACGGCGGCGCAGGTCAACGGTGCGGCGGGCGTGAGCCAGAAGCTTGTTCCCGACGGGATTCCCGCCGATGTCACCATTGGCATCGCCGGATTTTCCGCGGCCGTAACCGACGGCACATTCACCGTCAACGGCGCGCAAGTGCCCATTTCCTCCAGCGACTCGCTCCAGCAGGTGTTTAATAACATCGCCTCGGCCACGAACAACGCGGTCACGGCCAGTTATGATTCCACCACGGACACCATCAAGCTGACGGGTTCCAGCACCATCACGCTCGGCAGCGCGACGGATACGAGCAATTTTCTCCAGGTCGCCCAGCTTTACAATAATAACGGCGGCACCAGCAACAACACCGGCATCATCACCAGCACCTCGGCGCTCGGTCACGCCAAACTTTCCGCGACGCTCGCCAACGCCGGGCTCAACACAACAATTTCCGATGGTGGCGGCGGCAATGGCGCGTTCAAGATCAACGGCGTCACCATTAATTACAATGCCACCACCGACAGCCTGCAGGACGTGCTGAACAACATCAACGAATCCGGCGCCGGGGTGAGCGCCTCGTATGACCCAGTCAACAACCGGTTTGTGCTGGCGAACAGCACCACCGGCGACATGGGCATTGCCATGCAAGATCTCCCGGGCCAGGGAAATTTTCTGGCCGCCACCGGGCTGTCCAGCGGGACGCTGGCCAATGGCAAGAATCTCCTTTATACGCTGAATGGCGGGAGCCAGCAGCTCATCAGCCAGTCCAACACGATTGCCAGTTCGAGTTCCGGTGTCCAAGGCTTGACGGTTTCGGCGCTGACCACCGGCACCACCACGGTGAATGTCGCCGCCGACACCGGCACGATGAGCACCGCCATCCAGAAATTTGTCACGGACTACAATTCAATCCAGTCGTTCATCACCAGCCAGCAGGCTGTGACCACGGCGGCGGACGGCACGGTGACGCCGGGCACGCTCACCGGCGACACGAACACCAACAGTATTTCCACCAGCCTGCGCTCCATGATGTCGTCGGTTGAGAACATTGCCGGAACCTCCGGTGCCGTGCAGGGGTTGTCCGACCTCGGTTTTCAAAGCAACGGCAACAACAACACCATCGCGTTGAGCAACTCCAACACGTTGACCTCCGCTTTGACCAGCAACCTCAGTGACGTGAAGGCGCTGTTTTCCAACGCCACCAGCGGGCTGGGCGTGCAAATAAACACGTTCGTCAATGCCACCATTGGCACCGGCGGCACGCTGACCACCCGGGAGGCGGATTTGACGCAGCAGAACACCGACATCAGCACGCAGATCTCCAACCTGGAAACCAAAATCTCCAACGACACCAACCAGTGGAACGCGGAGTTTCAGGCAATGGAAACGGCCGAGTCGCAGACCAATCAGGAACTGACTTACCTCAGCCAGGCCGTGACCAACGGGTCGCTCTAAAACATGAACCGCACCGCCGCCAAAAAAATCCGCCCCGGAAACCGGCGACGCCGATTGGTGCGCGTGTGCGGCTGGCTGGCGGCTGGCGTGTTGTTTGGCAGCGTCATCCAGGCGGCGGATTTGCCACTGGTAAACATCTTCGCGCGGCCGCCGGTTTTGCCGGCGGAATTGCGGCGCGTCGCGATTCTGCCGCTGGCGGCGGAAGGGCGGGACGCTGACCTTTCGGATGGTTGTGAGGCGCTCCAGCCTGTGTTGTTTGATGAACTCGTGCGGACGGAAAAATTCGAGGTGGTTTCCGTCCGGCCCGAAAATTTGCGCGCCAGTTCCGGGCGGTCGGCGTGGACGGGGGCGGAGCAGCTACCCGAGGGTTTTTTTGATTCGCTCCGGCGCGAATACGGCTGCGACGCCGTGTTGTTCTGCGAGCTGACGGTGTATCACGCTTATGCGCCGCTGGCGATCGGCTGGCGGCTGAAACTGGCGGATGTGCGCACCCGCAAAATCATCTGGGCGGCGGACGAGGTGTTCGACGCGGGCCGGCCGGCCATTTCGCGGAAGGCCCGGCTATTCATGGCAAATCGCGACAAGGCGGCGGCACAGGACGAAATCCGGTGGCGGCTGGCCAGTTCGCCCCGGCAGTTCGGCAGCTACACGGCGGCGGAGCTTTTGAGCCATCTGCCGGCCCGTTAAAACAAATATCTAAAGTTTATCCGGCTCAAGCCGATAAGGTATTGAAGAACGTGAAAACCAGTTCACTGGCCCGACCAAAACAAATTTATGGAAGTTGATTTTAATCCCGGCCGCAGCCCGATCACCGGTGGTAATCAGCCGGTGGTCCGCCGGGAACCATCCGCCACTGCGACGGATAACACCATGTCGTTCGATAAAACCACCGCCTTGCAGCAAACGCTCAAGGATTCATCCCAAGTCCGGCCCGAAAAAGTCGCGCAGGCCAGCGCCCTGGTCGCCGATCCCAGCTATCCGTCCGACGACGTTCTTGATCGTCTGGCCGGGCTGCTGGCCCAGCACATCAACGATTGACGAACATGATTGCCACCACCGCCCGCAATCCCTGGAACTCCTACCGTCAGATTGCCACGCAGACCGCGCCGCCCGGCCAGCTGGTGCTGATGCTTTATGACGGTGCCATCCGTTTTTCGGAACGCGCCCTCACGGGTTTTGCCTTCACCGATCCCGGCGAACGGAATGCGACGATCAACAACAATCTTAAGCGCGCGGTGGACATCGTGCGCGAATTGAATTTTTGCCTGAACACCGACGCCGGCGGCCAGCTTGCCCAGACGCTGCGCGACCTTTACGACTACATGGAGCGCCGCCTGCTGGAGAGCAATTTCAAAAAAAACCGCGCCGGCGTGGACGAGGTGATCGTCCATCTCAAGGAACTGCGCAATGCGTGGGCCACGATGCTGGCCAACCAGGGCCGGCCCCCGTTGGAAACCAGCGACCGTTCCGAATGGCAAACTGCGTGAACACCGAGCGCGATCTGTTTGAAGCCTGCCGCGAATGGCGGCGGCTGGCGGAAGCGGAGGGTGAAGCCATCCGCACGGGCAATTGGGGGCTTTGCGCCGCCTGTCAAAAATCGCTCCAGCACCTGCGCGAACGCATGTCCGCGCTCCTGCCCGCCGTGCGCGCCGAGTGGCGGCAGGCTCGCGACCGCGCCGCCCGGATGCAGGCCTTCGATGACACCGTTTACCAATTGCTCAAGCTTGAGCGCCGCAACCACACTTTGGTCCAAGCCGTCCGCGCGGCGACGCACAACAAACTCCAGCAGATCAACCAGACCAAGATAAAATTAAGGCGGCTCCGGCAGGCGTATGGTTTTGCCCATGGGCCGGCGGAGCATTCATTTTCCTGAACGCCGCCCGGATTCCGCACCGCAAATTTTGCTAAACTCAGGCCGGATTCAGCCGATAAACTGGCTGTTGGCGTGCGCCGTTGAAGACGCGGCCCGAAACACATGAACGACTTACTGGTGGAAAATACTTTGATGGAAACGAAGCCAGCCAGCGATTGGTGGTTGAATTGTTTCAATGCCTCCGAAGATGCGCAAATGGTCTGCCGCCCGAACGGCATCGCGCAGCACATCAATCCCAAAGCCGCCCGCCGCTTCAAGCTCAATCCGCCGACGGATGAGGGCGAATTTTCCATTTTCGACCTGCTCGCCGCGCCGGCGGATCGCAAGCTCGGCCGGCTCCTGAAAAACGAAAACGCCGCTCCCGACCGGCTGCATTCCGTCATCACCCGCGGGAGCGACATCCCTTTTGCGCTGATGGATCTGGAGTTCATTCCGCTGGGCGGCGGTCACAGCCTGATCATCTTCAAGGATTCCGGCCGCCGGCTGCGGCTCGAAGCCCACGTGCAACGACTGGTCACGGCCGTGGACGCCACCCCGGATCATTTTCTCGTCACCGACGCCGAGCTGCGCGTAACCTACGTCAATCCCGCTTTTCAATCCGCCACCGGCTATTGTCTCGAGGAGGTGCTCGGCCGCTCCGACGAATTTTTGCGCGCGCCGTCCGAACGGGAAAAAGTCCTCACCTATCGCGACCTTGTCAGCCAGGGCCGCGAATGGACCGGCGAACTGGTCAACCAGCGCCGCAACGGGGAAATTTACCACGTCGAATGCACCATCTCCCCCATCGCCGACATCGCCGACCGCTTCATGGGCTACGTGGTCTGCGAACGCGACATCACCATCCGCCGGCAGCTGCAGGGCGAGCTGCGCGCCGAGCGCGATTTCGTCCAGAGCATTTTGCACTCGCTCGATGGCGCGATTTACAGCCTCGACTGCGAGTTCCGCCTCACGCACACCAACGCTGGCTGGCGGCAGCTGCCCGCGTTGCACGCCGGCATCGAGTTCGGCGGGCCGCCGCCCATTGGCCGGCCGCTGCTCGACCATGTGCCGGAGGCCACCCGGCGTGGCGAGCTGCGCCTCGCCTTCGAGGAGGTCGTCGCCACCGGCAAGCCGCAGGAAAACCTGTTTCACTCGCCGGATGGGCGCCACTGGTTGATGCGAATTTCGCCGTGGATTGACGGCCCGAACATTCGCGGGCTCATCTGCAACATCGCCGACCAGACCCGTTATCACGAACTACAGAACCAGCTTTTCCAGTCGCAGAAAATGGAGATCATCGGCACGCTCGCCGCCGGCGTCGCGCATGATTTCAATAATCTGCTGCAGGCCATCCGCGGCAACGCCGGTTTGATCCTGCTGGACACCGAGGCCGGTTCGCCGCTCCACCTCGGTTTGGAAAAAATTGACCTCGCCGCCGCGCGCGCTTCCGACATCACCCGCCAGTTGCTCACCTTCAGCCGCATGTCGGACGAGAAATCCATGGTGTTCGACCTCAACGAGGTCATCAAGGAAACCACGCAGCTCGCCCGCCGCAACCTGCGCAGCAACGTGACGGTGGAACTGCATCCCGCGCCGCTGCCCGTCAATGTGAAGATGGATTCCACCCGCGCCAGCCAGGCGCTGCTCAACCTGTGCGTCAACGCTCAGGACGCCATGCCCGAGGGCGGCAAGCTGACCTTGACGAACACGGTTTTGGAACCGTCCGCCGAACTCGTCACGCGACACAGCCTCGTGCCCGGCACGTTCTATGCGCGGTGCAGCGTGACGGACACCGGCTGCGGCATCGCGCCGGAGATGCTGCCGAAAATTTTCCAGCCGTTTTTCACGACCAAAGTCAACGGCAAGGGCACCGGCCTCGGCCTGCCCATCGTCCAGCGCGTCGCCCATGAAGCCGGCGGTTTCATCGAGGTCGAAAGCGTCCTCGGCCAGGGCACGACGTTTCATCTTTACCTGCCGCTCGTGCAGGAAAAAAGCACGCCGGTCGCCGGACCCAATCACGCGCCGCTCCGGCAGGGTTCCGGCCGCGTGCTGGTCGTGGACGACGTGGATTTGCTGCGGGATCTCGCGCGGACTTTTCTGGAGCTGACCGGCCTGACCGTGCTGGTCGCCAGCAGCGGCGAGCAGGCGCTCAAAGTCCTGGAGGAATCCAGCGTGCCGGTGGACCTGCTCTTCACCGATTACAACATGCCCGGCATGAACGGCGTCGAGCTGATGGAACAAGTCGCCGTGCGCTGGCCCGCAACCAGGTTCATTCTGGCCTCCGGATATCTGGACGAGACGACCTGCGCCCGGGTGGAATCCTGCCACGGCACCATGCTCGCCAAGCCCTATGACATTCACGAGGCGGCGGAGGTGGTCATGAAAACCATCGCCGTCAAATGAGCGGAAACCTGCCGCTGCCCAAATTGTCTTTGGCGATGATCGTCAAAAATGAGGCGCGCTGCCTCGCGCGCTGCCTCGGCAGCATAAAAAAAATCGCGGACGAAATCATCATCGTGGACACCGGCTCGACCGACCGCACTGTGGCAATTGCCGGTGGATTCAACGCGAAGATTTTTCACTTTGACTGGTGCGACGATTTTTCGGCGGCCCGGAATTTTGCCCTCGAACAAACCACGGGTGACTGGATTTTGGTTTTGGATGGGGACGAAACCGTCAGCGAACCGCTTGCGGCGGCGATCAAACAATTTGTTTCCGGGGCGCCGCAGATCGGCCGGCTGAAGATTGTCAGCGATTTCCGGCGTCACGGCCAGACGCTGCGCTCGCAAACTTTCGTCTCAAGGCTGTTCCCGCGCGGCGCGCACTTCGAGGGGAAAATTCACGAGCAAATCGTTTCGCCGCTGCCGCGTGTCAACCTGGCCGGCGAGCTGGCGCATGACGGTTATCTCGAAACCCAGAAGTCCGACCGCAACGTGAAGCTCCTACTCGCGGCGCTGGAACGCGAACCGGCTAACGCCTACCTGCTTCACCAACTCGCCCTCGAATACACCTCGCTCGACCAGCCGGAAAAGGCGTTTCCCTGCCTGCAACAGGCGTTCGCGCGGATGCAGCCCGCCGACCCGTTTGCGCCGAACGTCGTGGTGGATCTGCTTTACGCGGCGATGGCGGTGAAGCGCTTCGACGCCGGCCTGGAAGCCGTGGCTCGGTCGGAAAAAGAGCTGGCCGATTTTCCCGATTTCCACCTTGTGCGCGGCCTGTTTTACATGAACCTCATCCGTCACGACACGGTGAAGCACCTCGCCGAAGTGCCGAAGGTGGAACAAAGTTTCCAGCGCTGCCTCGCGCTGGGCGAAACCGACCGCTATAAAAGCGTCCACGGCACCGGCACGTTTCTGGCGAACTACAATCTCGGCCTGTTTTACCATGTGTTCGGCAACGCCGCCGGCGCGAAGACATGCTTGCAATCCGCCGCCAAGGCTGGCTACGAGCCGGCCACAGCGCTGCTGGCAAAACTGAATTAGAAACAACGGTCGTTTTAAGACGCAGCCGGCAAGCGAAAGCGTTGCCGAAAACTTCCAGCAACTCTTAACCAAGAGGTTTTACTTTTGTGTGGTTGGCATTTTTCGCGGTTGAAATTCCAGATCCATTTCAGGCTTCCGCCGGCGTTTCCGCTTCCGTCAATGCCGACTCCAGCATCCGTGCCGCCGTGGGCAGCGCGCGCGATAACTTGTCCAACTGCTCGTTGATCCGCATCGTCAGCGCCGGTGCCCGCACCGCGATCAATTTCTGATACCACTCGATGAACGCGCGGCTGGCGGCCAGTTCGTCCGCGCCATCGTCCGGCGCGTGGGTCGTCGGCGATTCCACCGCCTCGCACAAAATCAACGCGGCCAGCGTCCGGGCGGAACGGGCGCGATCCCAGATTTTTTCCCAAAGTTCCAGCGCCGTCGCAGTGTCGCCGTTCAGCAGCAAGGCCTCGGCGTGTTGTCCGGCCAGGACGAAATCCTCCGGCAACGCGCGGGCCGCTTCGCCTGTCCATTCGCGGGCAAACTCCAGAAGTTCCGCCCGGCCCAGAGTGATTTCACCACCCAGCCGCCACGCGGCGGCATGAAGCGGATTGTGCGCGACGATCTCATGCAACTGCTGCAGCGCATCCACAAAACGATTTTGTGCCGCCAGAAATTTGGCGAAGTCCAGCCGGAGGTTTTCCCCGCCGCCCGGTTCGGCGAGCGCCAATAGAAAAGTTTTTTCCGCGCCGGCCAGATCTCCCAGCTTCGCCAGGCTCAGGGCCAGGCAATGCTGCGGCGCGGCAGTGTGGATGTCCGTGTTGATCGGCGAGAGCGCGGGCTGCTTGCGTTTGCTCAGGCACTGGCGCATTTGATCAGCAGCCTCACTGAACTGCTTCAGTTCAAATTGCGCCAGGCCCAAAGCCAGATGCAGCGACGCCGTCAACCCACCCTGGCGGGCGAGCGGCGAATGCAGGACTTCCACCACCTCGGCGTGCGCGCGGATTTTGTAAAGCTGGCTGGTGAACTGTGTGAGCAGGACTTCGCGCAACTCCGGCACGAGCTCACCGGCCGGCTGCGCGGACATCATTTGAAACGCCTCGCGATATTTCTCCACGCCACCGGCCAAATCGTCGGAGCGGACCAGTTCCAGGCCGAGGTTCATGACGAGATTCACGTCGGCCGGATTTTCTTCCAGCGCCTGCCGGAGCAGTTTCAAATTGCGTTCGACCTTGTTCCGGTCGCGCACCATTTCCTTGGTGTAGCCGTGATGCAAAATTTCCGCCGTGCCGAGCGCGGTCTTCAGGCCCCAATTTTTGCAGTGCGGCAGCAAGCTGGGAAAAACCTGCTCGTGAATGCGGCCGGAATAATAAATGCCCGGCGCGTTGCGGAACAGCCGTGGCACAAAGCTCCGGCCATCGTTCTGGCCGGCGTTCACCAGCGGCAGACGATGCGCGAGAACGCCGGATTTTTTCAGATCAGCCAGCAGCATGGCGTGCTGCGCGAACGGCAGTTCCTCATCGGCGTCGAGCATCAGAATCCAGTCGCCCGTGGCGTGTTCGAGCGCGGCATTGCGTGCGGCGGCAAAATCATCGCACCAGGCGAAGGAATGAATCTCCGCGCCATACTCGCGTGCTATCTCCACCGTGCGGTCGGTCGAGCCGGTGTCCACGACGATGATTTGCGTTGCGAGGCCGCGCACGGATTTCAAACACTGCGCAAGAAATTTTTCCTCGTTCTTTACAATTAAACAAAGCGAAAGCCGTTGCGAGGTCTGCGGATTGAGAATGGCGTCTGGCTGGAGCCAGTCCAGTTTTGCATCGCCCTTGAGCGGTTTGCCTAAAAATTGTCTGGCCGGTTTCCAACCGGGCGCAAGGTCGCGGGCGCGTTGCGCACACAGCCTCGCGGTTTTCCCGTTGCCCGCCACCTGAGCAATTTCCGCGAGCAGCAGAAACGCCTCGGGATGAAACGGACGCCGCGCAATTGCGGTGAGTGCAACCGCCCACGCGGCGGGGAAATGTTTCTGCGCCAGCAATTCGCGGGCTTCCTCAAGCTGCCCGATGCGCGCAACGGCCGGCGGCAAAATTGTTCTTACCGGCGCGACGAAAACCTGCGGTTTTGCCAGGGACGCCGAAACCGCGACAGCATTGACCGGCGCAGAAGCGGCCAGTTCCTGCAGCCTGTGCGCCACGGTGGCGGCAATGTCGTTCCAGTCAAAACGCTTTTCCGCGTGAGCGCGGCCGTTCACGCCACGACGGCGGCCTTCTTCGGGCCGGGCGGCGGCTTGTTGGAGAATTTTTACGAGATGTCCCTTGCTGGGTTCGAGCAACCAGCCATTCTTGACGAGCGGAATGTCACCGAGGCGGTTGCCCAAGCGGATGAAACTGGCGGGAATCTGCCAGCCGGCATCCGGCGGCACAAAACTGTCGGTCGCGCCGCCGACGGTGACCATGACTGGCAGACCGCACGCCATCGCTTCGAGCACGGGCAGGCCGAAACCTTCGCCGCGATACGGCAGCACCAGGCAGTCGCAGGCCGCGTAAAGCGACGGCATCTGCTCGGAAGGCAGCTCGTCTTTGAGATAAATAATCTGCGGCGCATCCGGTTTGCTCTGCAGGGAGCGGATCGCCGCTTCGGCGGTCTGGCCCTGGTAAAAACTGTCGCCGCCAAAATCCTTTACCACCAGAGAAACGTCATCGGCGTTGGTGAACGCCTGCGAGAACGCTTCGAGCAAAATGTCCGGTCCTTTGCGAAAAATCGTGCCGCCGACGAAAAGGAATTTGAATTTCTTTTTCGTGGGCAGAGCGAGCGGCTTGACTCCGGGCCGGAATTTTTTGGTGTCCACGCCGTTGGGCACGACGCGCACTTTTTCCGGCGCGATGCCGGAATCCACATACATCGCACGGACAATCGGCGACGGCACCCAAAATTCATCCACGTTCGCCGCCGCCGCGACCCACGCCTTGGGCAGCGCGCCAAATTCCCACGGCTGGATGACGACGAGCGAGCCGCTGGCCGGGCGCGACCAATTCGGCGGCCATTGATGCCGCACAGTCACGGCGGTTCCGACGGGAGCTTTGGCCACGAGCTTTTGGGCGCAACGCTGCATGGCGGGATCGGATTTCGCGCGGCGGCTCAAGGCATTTGCGCCGACGCACGTCACATCTAGCGCGCCCGGCAGACGCGACACAATTTCGCGGTTGACGTGCGAGAGGCTGCCATAATCAAGAAACGAACCTTCCCAGACTATGACGGGCCGGAATTTAGTGTCCGCAACGACGCCGGGAACTTTCGCGATGCGCGCGTCGAAAGCGTGGCGAAATTCATCGAACGAGCGGATCATTTTGATGGCCGGCCACGGTTCGATGAACACCCAGTCCGACGGGTCTTTCCAGGCGGCAACGTCCGCGCCTTTGATCGGCTCGAAAACGAGCGTGGGAATTTCCGCGAGCGCGGAAAAAGTTTTTGCCCACGAATCCGCGCCCACAAGCCCTGCGCCCTGTCCGATGATTTTCATCTGGCCGGGAAAGCTTTCGCCGCGCGCGTCCACGCAGCCCGGCAGCGCCGGATATTCTCCGGCTTCAGAAGGAATGCCCAGAATCACCGGTTCGAAGCCGCGATCCAAAATATGTGCGACCACTGCGGGCCAGAGTTCGGGAAGAATGACGTTTCGCTTCGAGCCAACCATGCCACTCAAGCTGCCCTTGGGCGCGACGGCAATCCGGCGCACATTTTCATTGTGGCGAAAATCCGCCGCCCAGCGCGGATTTTTTTGGATGCGATATTTTTTTTCAAGGTCAAGGCCGGGCTTCCATTCCTCCTCGTAATTGTCCCGGGGCGTGGCACCGGCACCGCGACAGTTGCGCAGTTCATAAACCGCGTAGCGCAGGATGATGTGGAAAAACGGCTCCGCGTGCTGCGGCAGAAAATAAATTTTGGAGAGCTTCGGAAACGCGTCGAACAGCGCCCTTGTCGCGCCGACGCTGTTGGGATGGCTGAAAACGACCGCGTCCGGCGACT
>Ga0181528_10002112_pt1 | contig 12201 bp, 9 predicted proteins | sample PEATcosm2014_Bin_47_FD_119742 | JGI IMG/M metagenome (GOLD analysis project Ga0181528, IMG submission 119742) | Peatland microbial communities from MTU Mesocosm Facility, Houghton, MI, USA - PEATcosm2014_Bin10_10_metaG | ecosystem: Environmental > Terrestrial > Soil > Wetlands > Peat | place... | reverse complement strand
TGGGACTCTGATGCGGCGTTCTCTGTTATATCTAAATTCATGCGAGGATTTTTTCGCCGGCCCCTCATAGGCTTGATAGCGGCAATCCTGGCCGTGGCAACGCCCTCCTATGCTCAGCAGGATCCATTTCGCTGGATGGACTTCCACTCGCAAAAAGATCAGGACATTATCGTCTGGGTCACGCGCTCGCTGTCGGAACAGGATTGGACGGCGATTCGCGAGATCGGCGTCCAGTACGATGCGGCGCTGGTGGTGACCACATACAGGGCCACGCCGCAGTCGCCGGCCAACAACGACACCTTCACAGTGTGGAGCGTGTCGCTTACCAGCCATGTAGTTGCGCCCTTGCTCAAGGGAGTGAATCTGCGCTGGCTCGAAAGGATGCGTTTTGCACCGGGCGCGCTCCTGGAGCCGGCCATTCTCTACGACAATTGCCGCGACTGCGCGGCGCAAACCTATTTCACGGCTTTTTACTATGATCTTTCGCACCACGTGTGGGCGGCGCGCTGGATGCGTGGCTCCGATGCGGCGCCGGTGTGGAGCGCCAACCCGCCAACCGGCGTCAACTGGACCCAGGTTTGCACGGCGATGGCGGATCCAGACGGACGGGAACTGGTGGGCGCCTGGAACCACATTGACTACGGAAGTCAGAAGCCGCCCGAGGATTATGTTTACCGCTACGATCTGGACCCGCTGAGCGGCCAGGAGCGGACTCAACTGCTGACCGGACCGGCCGCAAACTCCTTGGAGCAACGGCTGTGTGGCTTCATGAGTGTCGTTCCGGACCTGTCGCATGGCCAGGACTCATGGCTCTGCCGGCAGACCGTGCAACCCAGCTCCACGCGCAAGCCGGTGACCACTCCACCGGCCAACAACCACGGCCAGGCCGCGCCTCCCGGAACCCGTCATTGAGCCCGATCGCGAATAGGTCAAAAGTGAACGGTTTGTCCCTTTTCGCTCCAGATAGCATCTAATCTCACTGGAGAGATTGAAATGAGCTACTTACCCAGATTTGGAAGATTGTCACTGCTTGCCCTCGCGGTTGCATTTTTGGCCGCCGGATGCCACAAGAATCAAGACCAGAGCCTTGCTTCGGACCCCGCATCGGCCAACCTGGCTCCCGTGTCGACGGATGCGAGCAGTGCGGCTCCCGCAACATACAGTAGCCAGCCAAGTGCCCCTGCGCCGGATTCCGGCGAGACCGATGACCAGGGTAACTATGATCCGGGCTACGGAGAGCAGCCGGAATACACCGCCGATCAGGCGCCTCCACCGTTACCTGACTATGATCAGCCGCCAGATCCTGGCGATGACTATCTATGGACGCCCGGCTACTGGGCTTGGGCTCCAGAGGGCTATTACTGGGTTCCAGGCGTGTGGACGGAGGCTCCCTATGTAGGCGCTCTTTGGACGCCCGGCTATTGGGGCTACTGGAATCACCACTTTCGCTTCTACCACGGCTACTGGGGCCAGTACATCGGCTTCTACGGCGGCATTAACTACGGCTATGGCTACACCGGCGCCGGTTACCAGGGCGGCTACTGGAACGGCGGCCACTTCAACTACAACACGACGGTCAACAACATAAACACCAGCGTCGTGCATAACGTCTACAGCCACTCGGTCACCACCATTACGAACAACAACCATGTGAGTTTCAATGGCGGTTCGGGTGGAGTCCAGGTGCGAGCGAGACCGGCCGAATTGGTTGCGTTGCGTGCGCCTCATGTTGCGCCCATGACGGCGCAGATCCAGAACCAGCACGCTGCAAGCACAAACAAGGCACAGTTTGCAGCCGTCAATAATGGCCACCCAGCCAGCGTGGCCGTCAGGCAGCCTCTGGCGGCTGATCGCAATGTGAAGCCCCCGCCGCCGCTGCAGATTCACAACCAGGTTGCCCCGCAGGAGCAACAGCGCCAGGCGACGCCGCAAGTGCAGCAACATGAGACCGCACCGCAACAGCAAATGCATCCAGTCACGCCGCAACAACGTCAGGTAGCGCCGCAACCGCAAATGCGTCCAATCACGCCACAACAACGCCAAACGGCTCCGCAGCCACAAGCGCATCAGTTGGCACCGCAGCAACACGCGGTAGCACCCGAACCCCATCCGGCCGCTCCGCCGCCGCAACGCCAAAGGGCACTGCAACCGCATCCGGCCGCGCCGCCACACCCTGCGCCACCACCGCAACCGCATCCGGTGGCGCCGCAACGGCCAGCGCCTCCGCAGCGCCCAGTCGCGCCACAACGTCCGGAGGAGCAACGCCCCAAGTAAGCGCTTGCAGCATATGGGCTTGACCCTGCCGGAGTCAGAGCAAAGGATGCGCAACCAAGGCGCCACCTCCTGACGGTCACCAGGTTGCGCATCGAGTGGGATATGTCCTGACCGCGGCCCATCGTATACTTGCTTTATGTCGATAGTGGGGAACATCGCCGCCATTGCCAAGGGCATGAGCATCACCTTCGGGGAGATACTGGAGCCCACGCAGGTGGAAAACTACCCCGACGGCCCCGGCCCACTGCGCGGAGCGGTCCTTGAGCAGCGCTACCGCGGCGCTCACGTTCTGCAGCGTGACGAGAACGGCCTGGAGAAGTGCGTAGCCTGTTTCCTCTGTGCCGCCGCCTGCCCGGCGAACTGCATCTTCATTGAGGCCGCCGACAACACTAAAGAGCAGCGCATCTCCTCCTCTGAGCGTTATGCCAAGGTCTACAACATCGATTACAACCGCTGCATCTTCTGCGGCTACTGCGTCGAAGCCTGCCCGACGGACGCCATCACCCACGGCCACGGCTTCGAACTGGCCACGCTGAACGCCACCAATCTGGTGATGCGCAAGGAAGATATGCTGGTGCCGATCGAGGCATTTACGGCGGCGAAATAAGGGCCTAAATGTTTTTGCGGCCTATCTTTCGGGCATTCCGTACGTCTTATGATTGTGATTCATCGCACAGACCGGGTATTCGGCCGGGTATAATCTTGCTTAAGCTGATGAAGAGGTTTCTCCAAATCGTCGCTCTCGCCGTAGTGGCGTCGCTCGCGGCTCAACCGGCCCTTGCCGGAGTAACGTGCGCCATGGGTGCTCCCGCAATGGCGCCCTGCGCACCCGACTGCGGCATGTCGATGAGCCAGATGGGCATGGACTGCCAGATGCCCATCCAGATTGCCGGTACCGGCTGCGAGATGAATTGCTGCCACAACGCTTTCCTGCAGGGGATTGTTCCCTCAGCATCTGGGCTAAGGCAAAAGATTCTCAGAACCGCGCACTTTGAATTGGTGCCCTTGACAGTCACTGACCCGGTAACAGTCATTGTTGCCGCGCCGCCAGGTGGCATTACTGCATCCGCGTCGGCCAGGTACATCCTCTTCCAGGTCTTTCGGATTTAAACCGCTCCTTGCGTTCAAGCAAATGAAGCAGCCACAGGTTCCTCGAGAATCCTGGCGGCTCGATATTTTTGCATTTTCAACGTAAAGGAGATTTCAATGAAACGCACCATAGCTTTTCTATCGTTCATGCTCGTTTTCGCGGTGGTCGCATTTGCCCAGACATTGCAGACGCAGACGGGCGCGAAATGCCCGATCACCAACCAAGCTGCAGGAAGCTCGAACTGCGCAGCCTGCTGCCACGGCAGTTGCGAGAAGGACTGCTGCAAAAACGGCTGCGACATGAAATGCTGCAACGGCGACAGCGCAAAAATGTGCAGCAAAGGCAAGAACTGCGGTAAGAAGTGTGCCCACATCGCCGGCAAGAAATGCTGCGACGGCGGATCGTCGCAGGGTGCTGCCCAACCTAATGCGGGAGCCTGAGGCGAAGGACTAGAAGCAGTAGTTGAGTCCGAGGTTCGTCCTCAATGGAGAGATCCGGATCGCATGGCGATCCGGATCTCTGTCTACTACCGGAATCAAAAGGAAAAATGCTGGCCGAAAAACCAAACAAAAACAAAATCCGGGACCGTATATGCTAGAAGGTAGGCAGCTTTCCCTATTTTCCCCGGCGGCCATCGGGTTCAATAGCGACATAAGCTGAGTTTTTAAGTGCTGAAGCGATGCGCGCCGGGAGCTGACGGTGCCATGGGAGTGAAATGAAGACCGCAAACCAACATCCCCTCCAGAAGATCCTCGAAAACCGTATCGCCATTATTGATGGAGCGATGGGCACGACGATTCGCACCTACGGGATGAAGGAAGCGGATATTCGCGCAGAGCGCTTCAGGAATTCGAAAAAGGACCTGCTGAATAACGGCGACCTGTTTTCGCTGACGCAGCCGGAGATGATCTGCGATATTCATCGCCGGTTTCTGGAGGCTGGGGCGGACATCATCGAGACCAACACCTTCGGCGCCACCAGCATCACGCAGAGCGAATTTTTTGTCGACGATCCACGCGAGCGCGGCGGACGCAAGGATCCTGCGTTCTATCAAAAAGTCATCGACGACGAGTTCCTCAACAAGCTGGCCTGGGAAATCAATGAGACCTCGGCTCGGCAGTGCAGGGAACTAGCCGACCGCGTCGGCAAGGAGACGGGGCGTCAGCGGTTTGTTGCCGGGGCCGTCGGTCCCATGACCGTCTCGTTGTCAAACTCGCCCGATGCCGATGATGCGGGATTCCGCGTCGTCACCTTCGACCAGGTGAAGACCGCCTACAAACAGCAGGTGCGGGCACTCATCGCCGGCGGTGTAGACCTGCTGATGGTGGAGACGATCTTCGATTCACTTAACGCCAAAGCGGCGCTTGTCGCCATCCGCGAGGTCTTCGACGAAGATGGCAAGGAGTTGCCGGTGATGATCTCGGCGGCTGTGGGACGCGGCGGTGAAACGGTGATCTCCGCGCAGACGACTGAGGCGTTCTGGAACGCGGTGAAGCACGTGAAGCCGCTGTCAGTGGGGCTCAACTGCTCACTCGGGCCGGATCTTATGTATCCGTTCCTGAGCGAGCTGTCTGAAAAGGCGGATGTGGCCATCTCCTGCTATCCGAATGCCGGCTTGCCCAATCCGCTTTCAGAAACCGGTTTCGATCTTGGGCCGGATGATATGGCGCGTTATCTGGGCGAGTTTGCACGGGCGGGGCTGATCAATATTGCCGGAGGCTGTTGCGGCAATCGGCCTGAGCATATCGCTGCAATTGCCAGGGCTCTGGAGGGCTTGCCTCCGCGCAAGTACGCTGCACGGATCGAGGTCGCGGCATGAGCGAGACCGAGCCGCTCCGGTTATCCGGGTCGCAGCCATTCACCCAGCAACCGGGAGTCTACATCATGATCGGCGAGCGGACCAATGTGGCCGGATCGCCGAAGTTTGCCCGGCTGGTGAAGGAAGGCAAATTCGAAGAAGCGGTGAGCGTTGCCCGGCAGCAAGTGGAAAATGGCGCCAACATTCTCGACATCTGCATGGACGAGGGAATGATCGACGGCGTGGCGGCCATGACGCGCTTCCTGCAGTTGCTGGCCAGCGAGCCCGAGGTCGCTAAAGTTCCGTTCATGGTGGACTCGTCGAAGTGGGAAGTGATTGAGGCGGGGCTTAAGTGCCTGCAAGGCAAGGGCGTCGTGAACTCGATCTCGCTGAAGGAGGGCGAGGACAAATTTCGCAGGAACGCCGCGACGGTCCTCAAGTATGGCGCGGCGGCCGTGGTGATGGCCTTTGACGAACAAGGCCAGGCCGCGACTTACGAGGAGAAGATCCGCATCTGCGAGAGGGCCTATAAGATCCTCGTGAACGAGGTTGGATTTCCGCCCGAGGACATCATCTTCGATCCGAATATCCTCACCGTTGCCACCGGCATGGAGGAGCACAACAACTACGCCGTCGATTATCTGCGAGCCACACGCTGGATCAAGGCCAACCTGCCGCACGCGAAAGTCTCAGGCGGCGTCTCGAATATATCGTTCAGCTTCCGCGGCAACAATAAAGTGCGCGAAGCCATGCACTCTGCGTTTCTTTATCACGCCATAGCGGCGGGCATGGATATGGGCATCGTCAACGCCGGGATGCTCGAAGTCTACGAGGAGATTGACCCGGAGTTGAAGGTGCTGGTCGAGGATGTGCTGCTCAACCGCCGGCCCGATGCGAGCGAACGACTGGTCGATTTCGGCGAAACGCTGAAGGGCGCCGGTGCGGCGGTGAGCGAGAAGAAGACTGAGGAGTGGCGCAACGGATCGGTGGAGGAACGTCTTACACACGCGCTGGTGAAAGGGATTGATACATTCATCGAGATCGATGCAGAAGAAGCGCGAGTCAAGCTGGGGCGACCACTACTGGTGATCGAAGGCCCGCTGATGGACGGCATGAGCGTGGTGGGCGATTTGTTCGGAGCCGGAAAGATGTTTCTGCCGCAAGTGGTCAAGTCTGCCCGGGTGATGAAGAAAGCCGTGGCGCACTTGACTCCGTTCATGGAGGCCGAGAAGGCGGCGATGGTTGCGGCCGGCGAAGTGGTCAAGGCGCAAGGGAAAATCCTGCTGGCAACGGTCAAGGGCGACGTTCACGATATTGGCAAAAACATTGTGGGCGTAGTGCTGGCCTGCAATAACTACGACGTCATCGACCTGGGAGTGATGGTCCCGTGCGAAAGAATCCTGGAACGCGCGAAGGAAGAGAAGGCGGACATGATCGGCCTGAGCGGCTTGATTACGCCGTCTCTTGACGAGATGGTGCATGTCGCCAAAGAGATGGAGCGCCAGGGATTCAAGCTGCCTCTGCTCATTGGCGGAGCGACCACGAGCCGCGCGCACACGGCGGTGAAGATTGCGCCCCACTACAGTGAGCCGGTGGTGCATGTGCTCGATGCCAGCCGTGCGGTGCCAGTGACTACCAGCCTGTTGAGCGACGATGGCAGGGAAGCGTTCGTCGCCGAACATCGCGCCGCATACGAGGCACTTCGCAAGGCTCACTCCGCGTCGCGCCAGCAGGTTGTTTCGCTTGAGACCGCTCGCAGCAGGCGGACGCCGATCGAATGGCGTACCGAAGACCTGCCCGTTCCGGAGTTTACCGGCATGCGTGTGCTAAATGATTTTCCACTCGCAACGCTGCGTGAATTCATTGACTGGACGCCGTTCTTTCACACCTGGGAGTTGAAGGGCGTTTACCCCCGCATTCTCGATCATCCAGAGCAAGGCGCACAGGCGCGGCAGATCTTTGCCGAAGCCAACGCTCTGCTCGATCAAATCGTCGAGAAGAAGCTGATCACGGCGCGAGGTGTTTACGGCTTCTTTGCTGCGAGCGCAGTGGGCGACGACGTGGAACTGTATTCCGATGGCAAACGCAACGAGCCTCTAGCGCGATTCCATTTCCTCCGCCAGCAATCGTCCACTGAGAGCAGCCAGCCGTGCCGGTCGCTCTCAGACTTCATTGCTCCGAAAGAGACCTGGCTGCACGACAACATTGGCGCTTTCGCGGTGACGAGCGGAATCGGGCTCAAGGAACTATGCGACCGTTTCCGAGCCGAGCAGGACGACTATAACGCCATCATGGCCGAAGCCATTGCCGATAGACTTGCGGAGGCTTTCGCCGAATGCCTGCACAAGCGCGTGCGCGACGAATGGGGTTACGGCCGCGAAGAAAATCTGAGCATCGACGAGCTGCTCCATGAGAAGTATCGCGGCATCCGCCCGGCAGCGGGTTACCCGGCCTGCCCCGATCACACGGAAAAAGGCACATTGTGGAGCTTGCTCAACGTGCAGGCCAACACCGGGATGCTGATCACCGAGTCGTTTGCCATGTGGCCAGGATCAAGCGTGAGCGGACTTTACTTCGCCCACCCGGAATCGCGTTACTTCTCGCTTGGCAAGATCGACCGCGACCAGGTCGCCGATTATGCGGAACGCAAGGGAATGAGCGTTCCGGAAGTCGAGCGCTGGCTCGGCCAAAACCTGAACTACGATCTTGCAGAATAGAATTTCCGGCCAAAATTGCGATCTGCCACGGCGGCCGAATATTTGTTAGTTTCTTGCTGTCTGATTTGCATATTATTTCCGTCGCTCGTGTCACATTGGGATTAGGTAATCAGAAAAGCGAACACGTATGGCCTCCTCGAACGGCCGGGGCGCAACTGCCTGGCGGCAAGCTGCGCTCCCGGCCGCTCGTTTTTTTGGCTCAAAATCTGTTTCAAAGGCCGGTTCCCGCTTCTAATTCTTTCGTTATTTGACGTTCAGGCTCCATCGTGTTTTGATGGAGGCGCCGGGGTGGGCAGTGTACTCGTCCCGCGCAATTTTGATTAGAGGCAGGCGGGCTATGAGGGCAGCGACTCTGTTGTGCGGGCTTTTGGTATTTGGGGTAGGTCAAAGCGGCAACGCTTACCCGGCACGGGCGGCCGCGCCCACCATTGCAGCCACCGCCGCTCAAAACGGAGCTGTGATCGTCAGCCTGGCCGCCACCACTCCCGGGTCAACCATCTATTACACCGTAAACGGGACTACGCCCGGCGCTTCTTCGCAGATCTACCATACGCCATTTCTCGTCGCCTCAAAGCTTACCGTCAAGGCCATCGCCACAGCTGATGATTACGTGACCAGCACCATCACCAGCAGGAAGTTCGATCTCAGAATTCCCCCGGGAACGCTGGTGTGGTCCGACGAGTTTGCCAATTCCACGGGCGCCATAGCGCGGCCCGACCCGAAGATCTGGACTTACGACACAAGAACCAACGGCAATAAGGAACTGGAGAGCAACTGCGCCTGGGGCACGAATACGCCGCCGTGCAGTACCGCACGTCCGAGTTCGTATGTGGGCACCGACGGCTACCTTCACATCGTCGCCGAACAGCCTTCGGCGGGAGTTTATACAGCGGCGCAACTCAAGACCCAGGGCCTGTTCAGTTTCCAGTACGGCCGTTTTGAGGCGCGAGCCCTGGTGCCGGAGTCACAGGGAATGTGGCCTGCCGTCTGGCTGATGGGCAACAATATCGCCACCGTCAACTGGCCGGCCTGCGGCGAGATGGATGTGCTGGAGCGGACCAATGCGCCCAAATCTCCTGACTGGAACCAGGGCTCGATTCACGGTCCCGGCTTCATCGGCCCCGCGTTGGGCGAAGTCTACGACTTTCCCTCTGGACAGACTGCAGCAAGCTGGCACACCTACGGGATGATCTGGTCCCCGGGCAACATTTCGTATTACGTCGACGATCCCGCGCATCCCTATGTCACCTACAGCCCCGAGAACATCAAGGGCCGCAGCGGCGCAGCGTGGCCATTCGATGACGGCCAGGCCAACTTCATCCTTCTCGATCTGGCCATCGGTGGAGACTGGCCCGGAAATCCCGACTCGAGCACCAAATTTCGAGCCGAGATGCTGGTGGATTACGTGCGGGTCTACACCAACTGAGATTGTTACTGTCTGGTTACGGTTTGAACAAGATATTTGCACAGCATTTGCATCCTATTCACTTTCCTCTTACAATTTCTGGCGGATACTACTCCCGTGACTCCATACACAGGGCAGAAGGTTCCGCTGAAGCTCGCTTCCAGTTCCACCTCTCTGGTGGAGATCTCTCTACCGACGATTGATCCGTCCCTGTCTTCGGTTCTGGTCAGGCCGCAGATTCATGCCGAAGTTGGACGGTACCGGGTCCGGCTTGCCGAGACTGCGGAAGATCGCCTGGCCGCCTGCCGTTTGCGCTTCAAGGTCTTCAATATCGAACTGGGCGAGGGGCTTGAAAGCTCCTATCAAACGGGGCTCGATACCGACCGTTTTGATCACGTCTGCGAGCATCTTCTAGTGGAGGACAAGCAGGAAGACAGTCCTGCGCGCCGCATTGTGGGCACCTACCGGATGCAATCTGGAACCACTGCCGAGCGCAACCTGGGCTACTACTCCGAGCAGGAGTTCAGCTTTGCACCCTATGAGCCACTGCGGGCCGGCATTCTGGAACTGGGCCGGGCCTCCATCGACCGCGAGCACCGCACTCCGGAAGTGCTGATGTTGTTGTGGAGGGGCATCGCACAGTATGCTACCGACATGGGGCTGCGTTACCTGATCGGCTGCTCTTCGTTGAACTCCAAAGACCCGGCAGAGGGTTGGCAGATGTATCGCCAGCTTGAGCAATATCGGGTTTCACCGGAGTTTCGAACCGAGCCGACCGCCGCGTACGCCTGCCCCATCGAGCACGAAGCCCGGTATGCGCAGCCGCCGGACCTGCAAGAAGATCAGACCCCACAAACTCCAGTCAAGGTCCCCAAGCTCTTGAAGACCTACCTGGCTATTGGCGCCCGTATTGGCGGTCCGCCGGCCTGGGACCGGGAGTTTGGCTCCATCGATTTCTTGACTCTGCTCGATCTCCAGTCGATATCGCCTTCGGCGCGGCATCGCTTTCTCGCTCCGCTCATACAATGAGCCTGCGCCGAATCCGGCGCGCTGTGGCGCTGGTCTTCACTCTACTTCTGGTCATTCTTCGCTATTGGCTGCTCCGCCTGCGTGGGCCGCTCACTTTGGAGCGGCGTGCCGTCTGGGTGCAGCAATCGGCCCGCATGGTGCTGGTTTCGCTCGGTGTTCAATACAGGATTGAAGGCCGGCCGCCCGCGCACGGCCTGGTGGTTTCAAACCACCTCAGCTACATTGACATTCTTGTTCTTTCGGCGGCCATGCCTTGCTTCTTTGTTGCCAAGGTCGAAGTTGGTGGCTGGCCTTTCTTCGGCAAAGCGTCGCGCAGCGGTGGAACCATCTTTGTCGACCGTTCCAGTCTGGCCAGCGCCATGTCGGTGGCCGATCAGATGACCGAGCGGCTCAAGCTCTCCATTCCGATTCCGGTGCTGCTCTTTCCTGAGGGCACCAGCACCGACGGCAGTTCGGTTCTCCGCTTCCACTCCCGGCTCATTGACCCCGCCACGTCACTCGGAGCGCCCATCACCACAGCCTGTGTCCGCTATATCTTCGAGGACGGCACCCCGGAGATCGAGCTCTGCTGGTACGGCGACGAGACGTTCACGAACCACCTTTGGAAGGTGCTGGGCGTGGCCGGCTTCCACGCCGTTGTGCAGTTTGGTGAGCCGCGCGTCTATCCCGATCGCCGCACCGCCGCCGATCAGACGCACGATGAAATTGAGGCCATGCGCAGCAGTAGCGTTCTCGCTCTTCAATAAATCGTAACGGCTGCAGCAGAGAGCCGGCCTCCTTAGTTTTGTCAGCAAGCGCGCAGCTCCCGCACCTCGTGCTAATCTTCCTGTGCAACAATTTCTATCGATTTCATGGCTTGAGTTCGGCATCTGTGTGTGCCGGGCCTAGCGCATGTATAAGAACCTCGGAGACGACGATGAAAAAACTGCAATCGGGTTCCAGTCCGCTTTCGCATTTGAACCGGCGCGATTTTATCAAGGTAGCTGGAGCCGCGGCGATGCTGCCCTCCAGCGCATGGGGCACGGATCGCCCTTCCGCTTCCAATCGCATCACCCTGGGCGTTATCGGCTGGGGCATGATGGGTCCGGGCAACACCAAGGCATTTCTGGCCGAGAATGATTGCCAGGTGGTCGCGGCCTGCGATCTACACAAAGATCATCTGCAGGCTGCGGTGGACACCGTCAACGCCAAATATGGAAACAAAGATTGCAAAGCCTATCACGATTATCGCGAAATGCTGGCGCGCGACGATATTGACGCCATCATGATCGCGGTGCCCGATCACTGGCACGCGCTCATAGCCACTGCGGCGGCAAACCGAAAGAAGGATATTTACGGCGAAAAGCCGCTGGCCCGTACCGTCGCGGAGCAACAGGCCATTGTCAGAGCGGTTCAGAAGAACAACATCATCTGGCAAACCGGCTCATGGCAGCGTTCGCTTCCCAAATTTCACAAGGCGGCGGAGATTGTCCGCAATGGCCTGATCGGGAATGTGGTGCGCGTTGAGGTCGGCCTGCCCGGCGGCCATCACGATTTTCCCGGAACAGTTCCAGCGCTCATGCAGAGGCTCGCATCGTTGCCCAACAAAATTACCAGTCCGGCTCAGATTGTGCCCGGAACTCCCGCCTGGGACCTGGCCGTTACGGATCCTCCGCCGGAGCTCGATTACGATATGTGGCTCGGCCCGTCCAGGGCTGAACCCTATATCGATGCCCGCGTTTACCAGAATTGGCGATGGAATTACAACACCGGCGGCGGCCAGTTGCTGGACTGGATCGGCCACCATTGCGACATCGCGCACTGGGGGCTGGACTTCGACCGCTCGGGGCCGTCGGAAATCGAGGGCCACGGGGAATTTCCCGCGCCCGACGCGCTGTGGAACACCTGC
>Ga0181528_10002109_pt1 | contig 12204 bp, 8 predicted proteins | sample PEATcosm2014_Bin_47_FD_119742 | JGI IMG/M metagenome (GOLD analysis project Ga0181528, IMG submission 119742) | Peatland microbial communities from MTU Mesocosm Facility, Houghton, MI, USA - PEATcosm2014_Bin10_10_metaG | ecosystem: Environmental > Terrestrial > Soil > Wetlands > Peat | place... | reverse complement strand
TTATCCGGTGGGCTTGGCCTCTTATGCGGGGCCGTCGCCAACGGGTGTTCCTGCCGAATTGGCAGCCGTCGATGCACGCACGCGCGGCGAATACATCACGCGCATGGCGGATTGTGAGGCTTGTCATACCGAAAAAGGCGGGGAGCCCTTTGCGGGCGGGCGCGCCTTCAAATTGCCCTTTGGGACCATCTATACCCCGAACATCACGCCGGATGCGGAAACCGGAATTGGTAAGTGGACCGATGCGCAGTTTCTGAAGGCGGTGCACCAAGGCGTGTCGGCCGACGGCAAGCGCCTCTACCCCGCTTTTCCCTTCGCCTCGTACACCATGTTGACCGACGCGGACGTCATCGCCATCAAGGCGTACTTGTTCTCACGCGTCCCCATAAGACGGCTCAACCACCCAAACAGCTTCATTTTTCCCTTCAATCAACGTTGGCTCATGGGCTTCTGGTCCGCCTTTTTCAATCGAGACGAACGCTTTCGCCCCATCCCAGAGCAAAGCCCCGAATGGAATCGCGGTGCCTATCTGGCGGAGGCCGCGGGCCACTGCGGCGAATGTCATACGCCGCGCAACCTCCTTCAAGCGATGAATCAACGAGAGAAATTCGCCGGTGGAACAGCAGAGGGTTGGAGCGCCTACAACATCACGCGCGATCCCATCAGTGGCGTCGGCAGTTGGTCCGCGGAGGAACTCGCCGCGTATCTCGCGCGCGGGCACGCGCACGGACGTGGCACGGCCTCGGGACCCATGAGGGAAGCGGTCGATCTGAGTCTGTCGACTTTGTCGCCCTCGGACCTTGGGGCGATCGTCACCTATCTGCGGTCCGTCAAACCCATTCGCAGCGCCGCCCTGCCAGCGCCTGCCGGTGCCGCCGCAGATTCGCCGAAAGTCGCTTCGGTACAGAACGCCGAAGGAAAGCGGATCTTTGAAGGAAACTGCGCGAGCTGTCACACCTGGAGCGGGGCGGGCGCCATCGTCGAGGAAGCACAGCTCACTGGCATTCGGGCCATCAACGACGTTTCGGGGGCCAACGTGGTGCAAATGATCTTGACTGGCACCGAGAGCATCAAAACGGGCCGTCCGTATATGCCAGGGTTTGCCGAGATTTACTCCGATGCCGATATCGCAGCGGTTGCAAACTACGTTACGGGTCGCTTTGGATCGGTTGCATCGAGCGCCACACCCCAGCAGGTCGCGATGCTGCGATTGCAACACTAACCATTGGACCCAATTCCGTGACTGACTCGTGACCGACGCCGCTTGCGATCGCCACTTGGACGGCTCGACGACGATTTGTGCACTCCCCTCTACGCCGCGTTCATCAGTGAACCATGAGGGACTCCTTCTCGCCCTGGCACTCGGGACTTTTGCGGTCGGCACCGAGAGTTTCATGATTGCGGCGATTCTGCCCGAGATCGCAAGTTCATTCCGGGTTGGAGTGCCTGCCGCGGGCCAACTGGTCACGGCGTTCACGCTCGTTTACGCGCTGAGTTCACCGATTCTGACGGCGCTCACCGCCTCCCACAGCCGCAGAACTCTACTTCTCGGGTCACTGGGTGCTTTCCTAACGGCCAATCTATTCGCCGCTGCAGCCCCTTCTTATTGGGCTCTGATGGGCGCTCGCGTGTTGCTCGCCGTCGCCGCCGGCCTCTACGTGCCGAGCGCAAGTGCATTGGCTGGCACGATCGTGCATCCGTCGCGGCGGGGGCGGGCGCTCGCGATCGTCAACGGAGGGGTGACCGTTGCGGTAGCGCTCGGTGTCCCGGCGGGTGCTTATCTTGGGGCGCACTTCGGCTGGCGATCGACGTTTCTGGGCGTTGCTGTGCTCTCCCTCATCGCTTGGTTGGTACTTGCAATCCGTTTGCCGCGAAGCGAGGGAGTAAGTCACGTGGCGAGTCTCCTGGAGCGCCTCGCCATAGTCCGACTACCGGGCGCCTTGCCGGTCTTAGTGACGACTGCCATCTGGGCGACTGGCGCCTACACGGTCTATACGTATGTGGCCCTGTTTTTGAGTGTAAGCGTCGGCTTGTCTGCCGAGCATGCGGGCATGATGGTAACTGTCGTCGGTGTGGCCGCTGCGATGGGTGTTGCCCTCGGCGGCCTTGCTAACGACCGGTACGGAACCCGCACGGTCCAGGCGGTCACGCTGCCCCTGATGGCGTGCGCTTTCGGGGGCTTGACGATTTTGTCGGTAACGTTCGTGCCCACACCGCTGTTCGCCTTAGCGCCCTTGCTGATTCTTTGGGGCTTCAGCGCATGGGGCTTCTTTCCCGCACAACAACACCGCGTCATCGCTGTGGTCGGCGACGGCCATGCGTCCGTCGGCATGTCGCTGAATGCCTCTTTCATGTACGCCGGGTTTGCCTTGGGAGCGGCGTTGGGGTCCATTGTGATAGCCGCCTTTTCGGTGCATTGGATCGGCGCGGCCGGTTCGATCTGCGTAATGGCTGCCGCGGTGTTGTCTCACCGTACCTGGTTGCGCCATCCGAGCGACGCTCAAACGCCAACGATCCTCTCATGAACCTTTGTTGTATCGATTGATGGAGAGAGCCACGACCATGGATACCCACACTTGCGCCGAATCACTACGTAGAGGCATCCACGGCCTCAGCAAATGCTGAAAAGTCGGCAATTGCTGAGGCCTTCAGCATTCGACAGCTGAGGTTCGGGCTATAAATTCAATGGGTTGCCAATTGGCCCAAATCTTGCTGTTTTGGAGTCAAAGAATATCGGAGAAGGGCCATGATGACTGACTCTCACCGTGAACCGGCTTACGGCGCGCAAATGGCAACCTACTTTCGGCTTCCGAAAGCCTTGACCTTGGTCATCCAACCGGTCGCAAAGCCTCCGATCGCAATCACCCGATTGGTTTCCGAGATGGGTCTGCCGGAGCGTTCGGAGAGCATTCCCGCGGAAAGAGCGTTCGTCGTGTCAATGCACCTCACCCCGGCAAGTTCGGAGGGATGTGAGATCTGGGTCGATGATCACCACTCCCGGATCACGAGTTGGCCTGCGGGTGGTGTCGGCATTTACGATCTCGAAGCGAACCCTCGCGTGCGCAATCGGGGTCCGGTGGATTGGGTGCACTACCATATCCCGCGCGGGACATTCGATGCGTTCACCGATGACAAGGAGGTTCCTCGGATCGAATCGTTGAACGTCTTACATGGCACGGTCGATCCTGTTCTGCACCAACTAACACAGTTGATCCTGCCTTCCCTGACGCAACCCCAGGCATTCTCGACCCTGTTTCTCGATTACTTTCGACTACTATTCTGCGCTCATGTAGCCCAAAAGTACTCGGCCTCGATGGGCGGAATCACGCGTCCGCGTGGAGGCTTGGCGCCCTGGCAAAAGAGGCGAGTGATCGATTTGTTCAAGGAACATCTGGATGGCTCGATCAGATTGCCTACGCTGGCCCGCCAGTGCGGCCTGTCGGTGAGCCATTTCGCACGAGCGTTCAGGCAGTCGTTCGGTACACCGCCGCACCACTACCTGGTCCGGCAACGAGTCGATCACGCGAAGCTGCTGCTCTCGGGGACAAACCGGTCGCTCTGTGAAGTCGCCCAACAGGCGGGATTCTCCGATCAGCCCTCCTTCAGCCGCACCTTCAAAGCCGTGGCTGGCATCACCCCGGGCCAATGGCGAAGGCAAATGAGGACCACGAATCGGGATTCCTCGTCATAGACATGGCTTCTCTCCCTTTTGCGGGAACTTGCGTTCGAGCGCCATCCACTTGGAAATGTACGGAGACGCATTGGCGATGGAAACGCCGGATGCCGCACAGGAGTTGAGGAATCGGATCCCTTCGACGCTGATCAGGGAGATACCACCGACGTCGAGCGCGCTCCCGCGACCCGCGGCGCTGATTTGTGCCTTCAATTCGTCGAGATGCTCGAGGCGCAGGTTACCCACCAGCTGAAGAATCACGCGCTCGCCCTCTACGTGGCGCTCGATCTTGAGCGTCATCGGCCCGAATTGGCGCCAAGTGGCAACGGTGAGCGCACAGATGCGCCGAGGCTGCTGGCGAGACAGAAGCTTGCGTTGCAAGAGCGATCGAAACGGCTGCCGAAGGATGTCTTGGGCAATTGTGGTGCCTCTATCACTTTCCGCGACTCGGATGCGCAATTGAGTGCACCGCAACGTAGCGGCTGCACCAGAAATGATCTTGCCGGAAACGGTCACTTTGTTTTAAAAAAACCAATCATTGCGCCTTTCCTTCGAGCAACTTTGGTTGTTACGCGTCGGCGGGGTGAAGCGAAACGGCTGCCTGTTACTTCTATTTGCTGGAGCAAGCCGCGAATCAACAGTGACTACCGCATGCTCAGTCGCGTGCTCTTGTTGCCCGCACGCGTGTGGGTTCCGACCCTTTGATCATTGATGAGAGCAATTCAATGAACACCTGAACCCTAGGTGCCCGAAAGCGTGCGGAGGGGAATACGGCGTTGATGCCGCCGTCTGGCAGAAGCCATTGCGGCAGCGCATGAATCAGACGCCCGGCCGCGAGATCTTGTTTGACCATGAAGTCCGGCAGGATCGCAAATCCAGCACCTGCCAGAAGTGCCGCAACGACGGCGCCGGTGCTGTCGACCGCGAGCGTCGCTGTCCTGTTGAATGCCATTCGAGTCCCGGCATGATTCGTGAAGGACCACCCTCTGTGTTCGGGCAACGCCGTATTTCCCACAAACGGAATCATCGCCAAGTCTTGTGGAGACTTCATTCCTTCGAGGGCGCCGGCGAATCGTCGCGACGCCACCAACAGCTGCCGAAAACCCCCTAGCCGGCGAGCGCGAAGGCTGCTATCGAGAAGCCAGCCAACTCGGATCGCGACATCGATCTCGCCGGCAAGAATGTCGACGATTCGGTCGTTGAACCTTAGGTCAGCACGACAGTCCGGAAAGTCGCTTAAAAACTTGGTGACAGCGGGCACGATCATGATCGTACCGTACGCATTCGGGGCGGCGATTCGCAGAGTTCCCTGAGGTCGGCTGTTGGCTTGGGCGGTCTCTGCGATGGCATCCTGTGCATCCTGCAACACGCCAACGGCGCGCTCGTATAACACGCGACCGGTATCGGTCAGTTCGACTCGCCGAGTTGTCCTCACAAAAAGACTGGTGCCGAGATCCGCTTCTAGGCGCGCAATCTGCTGACTGACGACCGCCTTGGTGATGCCGAGCTGTTTGGCCGCGCCTGTAAAGGCCCGCGTCTCCGCGACCGCGGCGAAGTAGACCAATCGGCTCAAGATCCTCGGCTCGATCATGCTCTATTGTTCACGAACAGCATACAGTCAGTCAATATTGATGGTCTTCTGCATTCAATAGACCAGTGTCATTGTGTACACCAGTTGGCGGGTATTGCCCGCTGAAACGTACATAGAGATGGACCGCCATGAATGACCAAGCCATGAAGCTGGATTATTTCTTCGATCCTTTCTGCGGCTGGTGCTATGCCAGTGCGCCGGCGCTCAAGGCGGTCGCAGAACGATTTCCAGCCGCCCTGACCATGCGCCCGTCGGGGCTCTTTGCCGGCGCACGCCCGACCGCTTCCATCGCCGATCATTCGTGGCGGAACGCCAAGCGGATCACCGAACTCACAGGTCAGCCCTACACCATCCAATATCACGACAACATTCTCCGCAGACCGCAAGGGATCTTCGATTCGATTTTCGCGACGCGGGCGATCGTGGCGATGGGTGAGATCGACCCGGCGCTCGGGCCCGAGCTCTTGGATTCCTTGCAGACGGCGCGCTACGTCGATGCCATGGAAACCTCCGATGCAGCTGTGGTCGCATCGGTTGCAGCGAAGGTGGGCAGAGAGCATGGCCATTCCATTGACGAGGCGGTCTTCGCGCTCAAGCTCATCAACGACGAGGGTCTCTCGAGGCGTACTGAGGAGCGAATCCGAAAGACGCGGGCGAGAATGATCGAGCTCTCAGAGTCGGGCGTACCTTTCCTACTCGCGACCTTCGGCAAGCATCGCGAAGTTATTCAAAACAGCGACCTCTACAGCGGCCCTGATGTAGTCCTGAAGGCGCTTGAGTCGGTTAGAGGGAGAGCAACCGCCGCCGTCAATTGATTTCCCTTTTTCTTTCTAAGAACTCACAGAGGAGTAACCCAATGAAAATCGCACTTATCGGCGCATCCGGTAATGTTGGATCACGTATTGCTGCCGAACTCTCCCGCCGCGGCCACGAGATCACGGCGATTGCGCGAAACGCCGCCAAGATTTCCGCATTGCCCGGCGTCAAGCCGACCGCGGTCGATATTGCCAATACCCAAGCGCTAGTGCACGTCCTCGAGGGGCACGCAGCGGTGATCAGCTCCGTCCATTTCGTCGATAGCGACCCGGATCAACTGATCCGAGCCGTCAAAGCTGCCGGCGTGCCGCGCTACTTGGTCGTTGGGGGCGCTGGGAGCCTTGAAGTGGCGCCCGGCAAACTTCTCGTCGACTCGCCAGACTTCCCGAAGGAGTATGAGGCGGAAGCGCGAGCCGGCGGCGTCTTCCTCGATCGCCTGCGCGCGGAGAAGAATCTGAATTGGACCTTCCTGTCCCCATCCGCCCTCTTCACGGCAGGCGAGCGCACTGGCAGTTTTCGTCTTGGCAAGGACACGCTTCTAATTAACGGCAAAGGCAGCTCCATCTCGTTTGAGGACTTTGCGATCGCCCTTGCCGACGAAGTGGAGAAGCCGAAGCATCCGCGCCAGCGCTTCACCGTCGGCTACTGATTCGATTAGTCCACAATATCAGGTCAACATTTATGAACATCACATCTAATGGTATTCACCTGCACGTAAGTGATAACGGCCACGGAAACCTGGCTGTGGTTTTCTTGCACTGCTGGGGTGGCTCCTCCGGTACTTGGGACCGGGTTCTCGCCGCCCTCCCGCCCGGGTACCGAACGGTGGCAATCGACCAACGCGGATGGGGCTCATCCGAGCATCCCAGTAGTGGTTTTAGCGTTGCGGATCTCGCGAACGATACCGCTGGCGTCATTGAGGCTCTCGGCTTGGAGCGCTATATTCTCGTCGGCCACTCCATGGGTGGCAAAACAGCGCAGTTCCTCGCGTCACGCCGCCCAAAGGGTTTGGTCGGCCTGGTCCTGGTGGCGCCCGCTCCGCCTTCGCCGTTGAACCTGCCCGAGGAGACGCGCGTCAATTTGAGCGGGCCCAATGTTAGCGAGGTTGTGACCGCGGCCCTCAAGCAGATCCTGACCTTCAAACAAATTTGTCGCGAGGATGCTGAACTGCTCGTTTCCGACGCCGTCCGGGCTTCGCAGGCCGCCAGAACCGCGTGGCCTCGCCAGACCAGTCTCGAAGACATCACCAGCGCAGTTGGGCGAATCAACGTGCCGACGCTGGTGATTTCAGGCGATAAGGACAAGGTCGACCCCGTCGAGGCCCTCCAACGGGAACTCCTGCCACGAATCTCTGGCGCCGTTCTTCAAGTGCTCCCGGACGTCGGGCATTTGTCTCCGTTGGAAGCACCCAAGGAGATCGCACACCATCTCGACAGCTTTGCCAAGGAGCTGCAGTCCAAGCACTGATCTTCTGACACCGCCCGATTTGCAACCCGACGTCGTCTTAACTACCTCAGGAGAAAACCGTGTCCCAACCAGCAGCGTCCTCCCAGCAACCCGCCCTGCCGCGTGAAATAGCCGGCGTCAGGATTCCCGATAGTGCCCTGGCGAAGAAGGCCGTCGACCTGTCGTTCCGCGTCTCGCCGCCAGTTGTTCACGCTCACGTCATGCGCACCTTTGTATTCGGCGCCCTGGTCGGCCAAGCCCAGAAACTACGCTATGACGAGGAGCTTTTCTTCCTCGCGGCGGTGCTGCATGACCTCGGACTTACCCCCCAATTCCGAGGTCTTGAGCGTTTCGAAGTGGTCGGAGCCGACGCCGCCGACGCGTTCCTCAAAGATCAAGGCGTGAACCCTGAGCGGCGCGAGATCATCTGGGACGCCATCGCGCTTCATACCTCGATCGGCATCGCGAGCCGGAAGCGTCCCGAGATTGCGATGGTCCACATCGGCGCCGGTCTCGATGTCATCGGAAGGGGACTCGACAATCTGCCGAAGAACCTCGTGGCGGAGACGATCAAGGCACTTCCACGTTACGATTTCAACAACGCGTTCTTCAAGGTGATCGTCGACACGATCGCCCATGCGCCGCAAAGCGCCCAAATGACCTGGATGGCCCAAACCGCGAACGCGCACGTGCCGGGATGCCCGTGCCCGAGCCTGGAGAGTCAATTGAAAGCCAGTCCTTTCAAGGAATGACTCGCGGCTCCGCAACAGGTCAGCTCGGCCCGTTGTTTGCTGCAACGTCAGCATTGCTCGAAACGGCGGGTAGGCAATGAGAGCGCTGTCACGGTCATCGTGCTCAGTTAAGAGCGGTTAAGGCATTTAATTCATCAAAAACAGCGGATTTGGACAATATTTCGGATGACCAAAAACGACTCACTATGCCGATTGCGTCTGTCGAGCGTTCGAGGGCCAGGAAGCGAGCGACAGGGTAGACTTGCGCCCTGTCGTCCTCCATGGCAATGGGCTATACCGTCTGGTACAGTCAAGCTCTCAAGTCTTTGCCAGAGCGACAAGGGGCCCAATTCCGCGCGCCTCGATTGATCTAAGACCGGCAGACCGGCGGCAGACCGCTAACATGGTGCAGCAAGCCAATCGCAAGGGACTGTCGATCGCAGAAGATCGAAGGCGGAGGCAATCGCTGCACGCCGCGGAGATGCGCACGCTGGAAATGATTATCAACGGCGCAAGTCTGACCGACGTCCTCAATCAGCTGTGTGTTGCCATTGATTGTCAGGTGGCTCCATCAAAAACAGTGATCCTACTGGTAGATCCGGACGGTAAAAAGCTATGGCCGAAAGCGGGTCCGGAGATTTCGCCAGACTGGATGCGGGCGATCTCGCCCTTGCCGGTTGCGCCGGAAATCGGCTTGTGCGGCACCGCCGCATCCCTGAAGACTCCTGTCATCGTCGAAGATGTCGCGACCGAGCTGCACTGGCGCTACGAAGAGCATCGAGAGTTGGCGCTTCGATGTGGCATACGCGCGGCGTGGTCTCAACCCATTCTAACCAATGACAACCGAGTTCTCGGGACGTTCGCGGTCTATTCGAGTGAGCCCGGCGCCCCCACGGAGGCAGACCTCGCGTTGACCGAGTCTGCCGGATGTATCGCACACCTCGCCATCGAATTCCAACGGTCTCATGAGGCGCTCACCCAAGCTCTCGAAAATATGCGCGATTCGGAAGAAGAACTTCGCCGCACTACCGATGCCATTGCTCAGGCGATCCTGGTGCTCGATCCCGATGGCACGGCGATGTACGCCAATCGCGTCGCTCTCGACTACGCAGGTCTCACCCTCGAGGAGGTGCGAGACGAGGGGTTTCGCGAGCGGATCATCTACCCAGAAGACCTCGAGCGACTGCGCGAATTTCGGCAAAGCGCTCTCGCCCTCACGGCCCCCTTTGAACTCGAGCAACGGGTGCGCCGCAAAGACGGCACTTACCGCTGGTTCTTGAGCCAATACAACCCATTGCTCGATGCCAACGGCCGCACCACGCGCTGGTATTCGACGGCCACTGACATCGATGATCACAAGCATTCGGAGAACAAGCTTCGGCAGGACGAGCGCGAGCTACGCCAGTTGATCGACTTTATGCCCCAATGCGTGCTGGTCCTCGATGGCGACGGCACCGTGCTCCAGGCGAATCAAACAATGCTTGACTATCGTGGCTCGACGTTGGACGAAGTCAAACAGTCGGCCCCGGGAGCGTGGTTTAGCGCCGGTCTTCATCCGGATGACTCGGAGCGCGTGCAGGCGGAGCGCAAAGCGGCGCTGTCCGCCGGCGCGCTCTTCGAACTCGAACAAAGGCTCCTTGCTAAAGACGGAAGCTATCGCTGGTTTCTCTTCCGCTATAAGCCAGTCCTTGATGAATCCGGACTCGTTGTGCGCTGGTTTGCGACGGCGACGGACGTGGAAGACCGCAAGCACGCGGAAATTCGCATGCGCAACGAAACCATTCTGTTGCGCGAGGACTTGGTCCGCTCCTCGATGTTCGAGCAGGTGGTAGGATCCGCACCCGCGCTGCGCCGTGTATTGACCCAAGTGGAAAAAGTCGCTGCAACGGATTCCACGGTTTTAATTCTAGGCGAAACTGGGACGGGCAAAGAATTGATCGCGCGCGCGATTCACAGCCGCTCGAAGCGATCGAGTCGCGCCTTCGTCACTGTAAATTGCGCGGAAATTCCACCGTCGCTCATTTCCTCGGAATTGTTCGGGCACGAGAAAGGAGCGTTTACGGGTGCCACTCAGCGCCGCGTGGGGCGCTTCGAATCCGCCGAAGGCGGAACGCTATTTCTGGACGAGATCGGAGAGTTGCCGCTTGAAACTCAGGTAGCGCTCCTTCGTGTGCTGCAGGAACGACAATTCAGTCGCGTGGGCGCGGAACGTCCGATTGCTGTCGATGTGCGCGTGCTCGCCGCGACCAATCGGGATCTGAATCGTGCAATCGATCAAGGCACCTTCCGCGCAGATCTCTTCTACCGCTTAAACGTGTTCCCCATCAAAATGCCCGCGCTTCGTGACCGGCCGGGTGATATTCCCTTGTTGGTCCAATATTTGGTCGAGCGCTTTGCTCAGAAGGCCGGAAAGCGGTTTCGTCGCGTCAGCAAAGAGACACTGGACCTCTTCGATGGCTACTCCTGGCCCGGCAATGTACGCGAGCTGCAGAACGTAATTGAACGCGCGGTCATCCTCTGTGAAGGGGACATCTTTTCCGTCGAAGCGAACTGGTTAGGAACCGAAAATCCACGAGTGACTCCACGTCGTGCGACTTTGGGTTCTGATATTGCTGGCCGAGAGAGGGCAATGATCGAGAACGCCTTGCGGGAGGCTTCGGGGAGGGTATCGGGCGCGAAGGGCGCCGCGGAAATCCTAGGGATGCCAAGGCAAACACTTGAATCGAAGATGAAACGACTCGGAATCGCGTCCTATCGATTCAAGGGATCGTGACGGAGATCTTCGGCGCAGTCCCAACGGAAGAGACCTCGTTGACGGGTCTACAGCACTGGCCCCGTCATGGCGCGACCAGTGACGCAGCGATTTTGACTCAGACAGCTTGTCTTTAAGGATCACGTAGCAAGCGCACCAACTTCTTGCGGACGTCTTCAAGAAAAAACTACAAAAGCGCCGGTTTTCCGCAAGCCTCAGGCGCGGCGCATTGATAGCGTTCCTGGGTCATCGTCGGGTCCGCATCCTCAGATCTCATTGTGATCACTTTTGGAGAGGGTCCAGCGCATCAATTTAGCGGTTGACACCGGAATTCGCGGATTTGGTTGCCATTTGTCCGAACCGCAGGTCTTCCGCTAATGAAGGCGCGCGATAGCGTCGGTCCATCGTACGGGGTGGGGTTCATTCGAGCCGGTTCTAACGGAGACTAATCATGGGTCAGCGGGCAACGACATATCGAGCCGTACAAGCGGTAGCACCGGGCAAGCTTGAACTTGTGCAGAAGCCCTTCACGGAGCCCCCGCCAGGTCATGTTCGAATACGCGTAGAGGCCTGCGGCGTGTGCCACTCAGATTCGGCGACGGTCGAGGGAATCTTGCCAATCCAGTGGCCGCGGGTACCGGGCCACGAGGCGGTGGGTCGGATCGATGCCATCGGCGAAGACGTTCAAGGTTGGGTCGTTGGGCAGCGAGTCGGTGTTGGCTTCCTCGGCGGTAGCTGTGGGTACTGTGAGTATTGCCGCGACGGCGATCTCGTCAACTGCAAGAACCAGAGTTACACCGGCGTTCAGCAGGACGGTGGCTATGCCGAGTCGATGATTGCCAAGACCAGCGGGCTGATGTCCGTGCCGGACGACCTATCCTCCGTCGATGCCGCCCCACTGTTGTGTGCAGGCCTCACGACATTCAGCGCTCTGCGAAACTCCCCCGCCCGAGCAGGCGATCTCGTCGCAATACTCGGAGTGGGAGGGCTGGGGCACCTTGGCGTTCAATACGCTCGCCGCATGGGCTTCGAGGTCGTCGGAATCGATCGGGGCGCCGGGGATCGAGCGGAGCTCGCGAAAAAATTGGGCGCGCACCACTATATCGACAGCTTAGTTTCCGACGTCGCCAAGTCACTCCAGGATCTCGGTGGCGCGACGGTCGTCTTAGCCACTGCCTCCGGTGGCAAGGCGGTG
>Ga0181528_10002107_pt1 | contig 12209 bp, 13 predicted proteins | sample PEATcosm2014_Bin_47_FD_119742 | JGI IMG/M metagenome (GOLD analysis project Ga0181528, IMG submission 119742) | Peatland microbial communities from MTU Mesocosm Facility, Houghton, MI, USA - PEATcosm2014_Bin10_10_metaG | ecosystem: Environmental > Terrestrial > Soil > Wetlands > Peat | place... | reverse complement strand
CCGAAACCAGCATGCTGATTGCCGGAAACAATGCCAGGGTGGCATAGAAGGCGCAGCCCGCTGCGGCCAGCGACATCCGGTCGGTCGTGCTGGATTGCAGCGTGGATGTGACCAGACTGCGCCAGTTCGGACGCGGCGCAGCGATCGGTCGCGGCGGGTTTGGCAATCGTCGATCCTTCCCTGTGGGCTTCGCGGCCGAGCCGGCAGGCAGCATGTAGCATCGGGCGGGACAATTTTGACCTTGCTCGCGAATTCCCTATTGCATGGGGGGGTGCAGGGTCCTATGTGCCTCCCCCACGCAGCAACGCACGTGCCTCTGGCCCTCAGTGGTTACGCAACGACGTCAAGCGTTCTGGCAATCGTTTGGTCGCTGGTTCGTTCGACCGTTTCGTCAACTCCGCCCATCGCCTTTACAGGTGGGCGCTACATAGGGGGCCCGGGTGCGATGACTCCAAAAATCGCCCGATTCCTTCGTGAGCAGCAGCCGGCGACGCCGTGTCTGATTCTCGACGTGGACCGCGTGGAAGACAATTTCCGTGCGCTGCGGCGCACTTTGCCGCTCGCGCGCATCTATTATGCTGTGAAAGCTAATCCGGCGCCCCAAATCCTGGAGCGTCTTGTTGGCCTGTCGAGCTTCTTCGACGCCGCGAGCTTCGAGGAAGTCGCGGCGTGCCTCGCGGCGGGCGCGTCACCTGACGCGATCAGTTTTGGCAATACCATAAAAAAGGTGTCGGCGATCCGTCAGGCGCATGAGCGTGGTGTGACTCTGTTCGCGTTCGACTCGATCGAGGAACTGGAAAAGCTGGCGAAGCATGCCCCGGGCGCGAGCGTCTATTGCCGCATCCTGGTGGAAAACGAAGGCGCGGACTGGCCCTTGTCGCGCAAGTTCGGCACCACGGTGGAAAACGCGAAGTCGCTGATGCTGCGGGCCGGCCAACTCGGTCTCGATCCGTACGGGCTGTCGTTTCATGTCGGCAGCCAGCAAACCACCACGCGCGCTTATGAAGTCGCGATCGCCAAAGTCGCGATGCTGTTCACGGATCTGACCAACGCCGGCGTTAATTTGCGGATGATGAACCTCGGCGGCGGTTTTCCTGTTCGTTACAGGGACGACGTGCCGGACATTGACCGGTTCGGCGATGCGATCATGACCGCGATGGTCGAGCACTTCGGTAACAATCTACCCGAGATGTTCATCGAACCCGGTCGCTTCGTCGTCGGTGACGCCGGTCTTGTGTCGGCCGAGGTCGTGCTGGTCTGCCGTCGTGAACCAAACGACCCGGTTCGCTGGGTCTACCTGGACATTGGCCGCTTCGGCGGGCTCGCGGAAACCGAAGGCGAGGCGATCAGATATCGCATCGTGACCGAGCATGATGGCGGCAAAACCGGTCCCGTCGCGATCGCCGGACCGACCTGCGACGGCGCGGATATCCTGTACGAAAAATCGAACTACCGGCTTCCGATGGCTCTGACCTGCGGCGACCGGGTGGAACTCCTGTCGACCGGAGCGTATGTCACGACTTACGCGAGCCAGCGGTTTAACGGTTTCGCGCCACTCGCGGAATATTATTTGTAACCGACCGTCCCGTGGCCCGGCCATCCACCATGTCGGTCAAGGTATGCGCCGTACAACCGGCTGCTCTCGCACGATGTGGCGCATACCCCGCCGATTTGGTGATCAAGGTATTCGCGTCCATCTGAGCGGGCCTTCCGCCGGTCCTGGATAGTTTCAACATCGACCTGTCAACCGGGCGCCCACCGCGGTTCGTTCAACGGGCGGAGCGGCGGCCACGATCGCTATAAGAGAAAAGGCGGCAACGGCAAAAGTCTCGAGTTTCGCCATCTGACCACCTCAGCCCTTGGTGCGATACCAGCCAGCGGTGATGTTGACTCTACGGCTTTCGTCTTCCTCAGGTTGACCCCCATACGCGCTAAAATACCGTCGCCGGCGGTGCAATTCCACCCACGACGGTATTGTAGCGCGTATGGGGCCCGACCCAAGGATCGGTTACCTTGGGCACGGTCATTGGTGGGCGGCACGCGATGCCTAAGTCGAGGACCGGGCGTGACCAGGATACCCATGAGTCGTTGTCTCCGCCGTTTCGCGTGACACATCGACCTCACCACCGGTCACGCTCTCGCGAGCATGGTGTCATGTCGCACCAGCGAACGATGCAACAGAAACATCGGCACCGTGAAAGCGGAGATCGCCGCCGCGGCCAGGACGCCTCCCTCCGGCAATCCCATGCGATCGGCCGTGAAGCCGCAAAGCGCCGGCCCGAAAGAGCCACCGAGATAATATAACGAATAGAACAGTCCCATCCCAACGGCACGATGCTCTGGCCGGGCGGATAGCGTCCCAACCGCCATGATCACACCCGGATGGATCGATCCGATCACCCCCACCAGGATCGCCCACCAAACCACGCCACCACTCAGCGCCGTTCCGGCCATGCCGATCACAATCGCTCCGGTGCCGATCAGGAAAATCCTCAGGCCGCCAAACCGCGCGGCCAGGTCGCCGCCCCATAACGTCGCCGGTACATTTCCCCAGGTCGCGATCACCAACACGAGCCCAATCATGGCCGGCGTCTCCCCACGCCCCGCCAACGCCGATGGCAGGTATGACGTGTAACCGGCATAACCAGAAGTATACGATGTCCAGATCAACCCCGCGATGATCAGCAACAGGCATTCCCGTCGCGACGGCAGCGCGAAGTGCCGTGGTTGCGTGGCGACTTCCGGCGGCTGACGATAGCTGAGCAGGAATACGATCAGCGCCACTCCCGGCGCCACTGCATTAGTCATCAGCGCCGCGCGCCAGCCATACAGCTCCGCCACCGATGGCAGAACAAGCTGCGCCAGCCCCACCCCTATCGGATATGAGCAGACGGAAACACTAATCCCGATCATGAAACGCCGGCCGGTAAACCAATCGGCGATCACCTTTCCCTGCAACACGGCCATGGCGACCGCGCCCACGCCCGCGACGGTCCGCCCCACGGCGATTCCTGACAGGTCGTGAGGCAACGCGCCCGCCACCGCGCCCGCCAGCATCAACGCCAAACCGGAATCCAGCACGAGACGGTCGCCAAACCGCCGGCCCAGCAACCCCAGAGGCAATGCGACGAACATTCCCGACACCATGTAAGCGCCGATCAGACTGCCCAAAGCGGTGTAGCTGAGGTGGAACATTGATACCAAATCGGGACCGAGCGTGGCGACGCTCTGGAATTGATACCCGAATCCGATCCGGGCGAGCGCCAACGCAACGAGAATTAGCCAAGGCCGCACGAGCGTCCGCTTCCTGAAATTGATCGCGGCCTGGGACCGCGTCGCCAGATTCTATGCCGCCGTGCCAATTCGCGCGAGACCTCGCCGGGATGCGCGCCGCGTGATAGCTCTCTCACAACCATCTGGCGGGAGAAAACGACGATGAGCGGCGCTACCAGCAAGACCGCTTTTGGACGGATCTTCCCATTGCGCGAAGACTGGCTCGCGAAAGCTCTGCCTGAGACTATCCTCGAGCCCGAACTTCCGATCATCGACACGCACCACCATCTCTGGCAGCGCCGCGGCGGCGGGGCGCGCGGCGAATCATGGGAAGTGCCCGAATTTCGCTATCTGCTCGACGAATTCCTGGCCGATTGCGCCACCGGTCATAACATCGTCGGCAGCGTGTTCCTGCAATGCCACTCCATGTATCGCAAGGATGGGCCGCCGCTGCTGAAACCAGTCGGCGAGACCGAGTTCGTCGCGGGAATCGCCGCGATGAGCGACTCTGGCGGCTACGGCGAAACCAAAGTGTGCGCGGGGATCGTTGGTTACGCCGACCTGACCGCGGGCGACTGGGTTACTCCGGTGCTAGAAGCGCACATCCGCGCCGGTGGGGGCCGGTTTCGCGGTGTGCGTCACTCCGCCGGGTTCGATCCTGATCCGGTCATCGGCAACAGCGCGCCCAACATCAAACCGGGCCTGTATCTGCGTGACGATTTCAGGGCCGGAATGACACGATTGAGCGATCTGGGCCTGTCGTTGGACGCATGGTGTTTTCACCCGCAAATATCCGAGGTTACAGACCTCGCGAGGTCATTTCCATATGCCAACATCATCATGGGGCATTGCGGCGGACCACTTGGTTACGGTCGTCATGCGGGGAGGCGCGACGAGGTGTTCGCCGGCTGGAAGAAATCCGTTTCCGAACTCGCCGAATGCGAAAATGTAACAATGAAACTGGGCGGTATGATGATGCGGTTGGCCGCGTTTGATTACATGGCAATGGACGCGCCACCGACATCGGAAAATCTCGCGAACGCCTGGCGTCCCTATGTCGAGACCTGCGTCGAACTGTTTGGCGCAGACCGTTGCATGGTCGAAAGCAATTTTCCGGTGGAGAAAATGGGCATCGGTTACGCGGGCCTTTTCAACGCGCTGAAACGGTTGACCGCGGCAGCCTCGCCAGATGAAAAGGCCGCCATTTTCGCCGGCACGGCGAGACGTATCTATCGACTGAGTTGTTGATACCCTGACGCCGCACCCCGGCTTCTGGAAGCCGGGGTGCGACGATCAGGTGAAAAGTCAGCCCGCGGGCCGCAGCTTGATCTCGGCGATGCCGGCCGCGACGTTCAGGCCTTTCTGACCCTCGACGCTCAGTGGTTGCAGCGAAATTTCGTGCCGCGATCCGCCAACCAACAGGTTGGCCGAACCGCCGATGCCCACGGACGCTCCCGCGGTGACACCACCGTAGTCTCCCGTCAATGCGTCCGGCGGCGGGTTATGCGTCGGCGCCAGCACCGCCCACATGATCACGCCACCACGGGTATACCCGATGTCCACACCGAACTTGGAGATCGTGCCGGTATAATGCTCGATCCGGTTGCCGTTCCCCGAATACGTGCAGCTAAGGTTACGGTCTGATCCGAAAATGAAGCCGGAGCCGCTGGCAACGTTGCACGTCAGGACGCCAGCCTGAACGCCGACCGCGGCATCGGCGGGCGTGGTCATCGGCAACGCACCGAGCGCCAGGCCGGCGGCCGCCACGGCCAAAAGGGACTTTTTGAACATGTCGCACCATTCCTTGATGGGAGGAATCTATCGGCGGGTTCGGAATGAACGCGCCGATCTTGATCCCTCGAGACAAAACCGATCGAACCGCCCGCGTTCGAAACGCGACGGTATTGGCGATGTCATATCGCACGCATCAGGAAACACATGGCGAGCGATAAGGTTCCCGCGTCATGTGGGACGTGGCGCGGTGATCTGTCCGTCAGGGCCGGTGGCGTTCTGGTGATGACTGGCGCGCCTCGTCACACGGGATCACTGCTCTTCCGTTACCAATACCGCCAGCCGCTTCGGCGCGGTCAGGCGATAACTTCGCCGGATCAATGCCTCGATTTCGTTCCAGTCCGCGCCACCATCCAGCCGAATCCCGATCCAGCCTTTGTGCCCGACATACGGCGGCACGAAAAATCGTTCCGGCGCCGCGTTGATCAATATCGCCTGCGCCCCGCGTGGGGCTTTGCACCATACTGTCACCGGATCGTGGGCCATCGCGAAGATTTTGTCGCGGATCCGGAACGTCGGAATCTCCCAGGTTTGTTTCTCCATCGCCTCCGGGAGTTTCAGGCAAATCCGCCGCAACCGAGCGACCTCTCGTGTCATTGGCGGCCCTTGGTTAGTTCGTCGTAGGCCTTCAACCGAGCTATCAATGCCGGCATCTCTCGCAATGCGATCATGTTGGGACCGTCGCTCGGCGCCCTGTCCGGATCCTCATGTGTCTCAATGAACACCGCGGCGACGCCCACCGCCAGCGCCGCCCGCGCGAGGACGGGCGCGAACTCCCGCTGGCCGCCCGAGGTCGTGCCTTGTCCACCCGGTTGCTGCACCGAATGGGTGGCGTCGAACATCACCGGGTATCCCGTCCGCGCCATGATCGGCAGCGACCGCATGTCGGACACCAGGGTGTTGTAACCGAAGCTGGCACCGCGTTCGCACAGCAGGATGTTATGATTGCCCGTGCTGGCGATCTTGGCCGCGACATGCGTCATGTCCCACGGTGCCAGGAACTGACCCTTTTTCACGTTGATCGCGCGGCCGGTCTCCCCCGCCGCCAACAACAGATCGGTTTGCCGGCACAAGAAAGCGGGAATCTGCAACACATCGACAACCTCCGCGGCCGGAGCGCACTGGTTCGCGGCGTGCACGTCCGTCAGTACCGGCAGGCCAAAGCGCTCCCGCACCTCGGCCAGGATCGCCAGACCTTGCACCATGCCAATTCCTCGGGCCGCGCTGGCGCTGGTCCGGTTCGCCTTATCGTAGCTGGATTTGTAGATCACACTCACCCGGGAGGTGTCCGAGAGTCCTCGCAGCGCGTCGGCGATCTCCATCGCGTGCGCCCGCGATTCGATCTGGCACGGCCCGGCGATCAGGACGAACGGGCGCTCGTTGCCGATCTCGATCGCGCCGACTCGCACGATGCGTTGTTCCGCGTCCATCTCACACCTCCCTTGCTGTCCTGACTCTCCGCCATGGAGCGGGTGTGCCACAAGCCCGTGGCCCCACTGCCACACCTGGATGTCCCCCGCCGCTCTAACCCGTCGCTTATCGCGGTTCAGGCTTCTGGTCCTAACAATCCGACTTATCCACAGGCCGCTCAGCCAAACCTGCCCATCCGATCCGGAACGAGTCCCCCTTTGGGTTGTCACTCCTGGGCAACCACGCTAGCGCCAATAAGGCTCAGAAAAAGAGTTTCGCGGTGTGGGGGTTCATGCGGTTACAGCGCTTTTCGTCCATCGCTGGCCTTGCGCTTGTGACTTTTTTGTCACTCGGCATGCCACCGCGAGCTGTCGCCCAGCCGGACGCCGGCGTCGCGGTTCGGATGGAGGCGCTGGAAGCGCTTTTGACGGAGACCATCCCTCCGAAAACCGCCAAGGCGCGAGGCGCACGGACCCCGTCGCGTGTTGCTTACGTTGACGAGGAGACGCCGTGGATCGCCTCTCCCGCGCCCCCGCCTGAGGACTTCCAAACCACCGGCGTACTACAGTGCGTGCCCTATGCCCGGTTCATGTCGGGCATCGGTCTGCGCGGCGATGCCTGGACCTGGTGGGAAAAGGCCGCCGGGATCTACGCCCGAGGCAATAACCCGGAGCCCGGCGCCATCCTATCGTTTCCGGGCAATGATCGCATGCCGCTCGGCCATGTCGCGGTGGTGACCCAGGTTCTCAGTCCCCGGAAGATTTTGGTCGATCACGCGAACTGGCCGAACGCGGTGGTGCAGCACGGCGCGATCTCACGCGATATTCAGGTCGCCGACGTGTCGCCCGCGAACGACTGGACCGAGGTCCGTGTGCAGTTCGGCGAAGGCGGTCCGCTCGGCTCGGTCTATCCCGCGAACGGCTTTATTTACGAATGGAACGAGGCAGGAGTGCGGATCGCGCGCCCGCGGTTCTCGTTGGATTACGCGCTCTGGTCGCCAGCCGCGCCCAGTGTCCGAATGTTCAACGCGATTTCTTACTTATGGGCGTTGCCACCGGCCGAGCGGAAGAAAGCATACGCCGACGCCGGTGTGATAGCCACGACGCCAGCCGCTTCCCGCGGCCGGCCAGTGTTGGTGCTTGGTCCCGCGGGACCTGGCCTGAATGATGGTGGGCTGGTTCGCACACTGGGCGTCAATCGCCTGGATGTCACCGCCGGCGGCCGCGCCAGCTTCACCGCCCGGTTCGTGATGCAATAACCTCAGCGTCAGGCCTGTCCGCGCCGCCGTTCAGCAGCCTCCACGGTATTTTCCAGCAAGCACGCGATTGTCATCGGCCCGACCCCGCCAGGTACCGGAGTGATCGCGCCCGCCACTTTCGCCGCTGATTCGAATTCCACATCGCCGGTCAACCGCCCGCCCGGCATTTGATTGATCCCGACGTCGATGATCGTGGCGCCAGGACGGATCCAGGAGCCTTTCACGAATTCAGGTTGCCCAATCGCGGCGATCAGGATCTCAGCCCGCCGGATTTCGTCCGCCAGCGCTCGGGTACGAGAATGCGCCACCGTCACCGTCGCGTCAGCCGCCAACAGCAATCCCACCATCGGCCGCCCCACCAACGCCGATCGGCCAAGTACCAGCGCGCGCGCTCCGGAGATCGCGACGCCTGTTCCGATCAACAACTTCATCACACCCAACGGCGTGCATGGCACCAGGGCTCGGCGGCCGGAGGCTAAAAGCCCGACATTGACCGGATGCAGCCCATCCACATCCTTCGCCGGCTCAATCGCGTTCACGACGGCCGCGCTGTCGATATGCGACGGCAACGGCAATTGCACCAAAATCCCATCAACCGCCGGGTCCGCGTTCAGCTCCGCGATCCGGGTCAGCAACCCCGCCTGGGTCGTTTCCGCCGGAAGCCGTATCGTCCTCACATCGATCCCGGCCTGCGTGGCCGCGCGGTCTTTATTGCGGACATAAGTCATGCTGGCTGGATCGTCGCCAACCAACACTACCGCCAGACCGGGACGATAGGCCAACGATGCCACGCGACCGGCGATCGTCGCGCGTAACGCGGCGGCGGCGATTTTTCCATCGATGATACGAGCGGTCATAACGCTCGCAACAATTCTGCCAGAGTGGTGGAATCGCCGGCCACCGCCAAAAGCTTCTCCCGCTGTGACGCTCCGTTCACGACACGCACCGACGCCTGAGGCCGATCCAACGTTTTGGCCAGCAGCGAGCAAACCGCGCGGTTGGCTTTGCCATCCTCCGCCGCCTCAGTCACCGCGATCTTCAATCTGGGTCCGGCCGCCGACTGCGCGATGCCCTGGATGCCGGGACGCCTGGAGCGCGGCTGGACCTTCACCATCACCGTTACCCCATCCGCCGCCGCGCGCCAGAAGCTCAAAGAATCAGCGGACGAATCGTGCCGAAGATCAGTGCCTGCTCGACCCTGGCAAGAAGCTCCTCCGCGACGATCAGCAACACCACGAGTACCCATGGGCTGAGGTCGATGCCGCCGAAATTCGGCAGAATGTTGCGGATCGGACGCAACGCCGGTTCGGTGATCCGATAGAAGAAATCGTTGATGGTCCAAACAATCCGGTTCCGCGTGTCCAGCACACCGAACGACGTCAGCATGCTGAGGATCGCCGCGATGATCACTGCCCACTTGTAGAGGTTCAGGATCCACAGCAACAAATTGAACAGAACCGTAATCATACCGATCTCGCTCCAGACACGCGCGGAAGCTAGCGGGGGCGTTTACGCGCCGCAACCGTCACGTTGGCGGGGCCGTTTCCGGGGACGATCCGGGACGCCCGATGAACAGTCGTCCGGCCGATCGGGACTAAAGGCTCAACCGCCGACGAGCCAGCGCGGCTCCCTGGCCCAGAGCTTCGAGCTTGGCCAGGGCGATGTCGCGACGCATGGGCGCCATCCCGCAATTGGTGCAGGGAAACAACCGCTCGGGCGGCACATACCGCGTCGCCTCGGCGATCGTCGCCGCCACGTCCTCGGCCGTTTCGACCTGGTCGGAGGCGACGTCGATCACGCCTACCAGCACGTCCTTGCCCTTCAGCAGGCCCATCAGGTGGATCGGCACCTTCGCGTTCCGGCACTCCAGCGAGACCTGATCGATCCGGCTGGCCGCGAGCGCGGGGAACGTCTGTTCGTATTGCCGCCACTCCCCTCCCAACGTGGTTTTCCAGTCGATGTTGGCTTTGATGCCGTAGCCGTAACAGATATGCACCGCGGTAGTGCATGTCAGTCCCTCGATCGCGGTATGCAGGGCGTCGATGCCCCAGGCCGCGACGTCATCCATGTAAACGTTGAAGGCCGGCTCATCGAACTGGATGACGTCGACGCCGTCCTCCTGAAGCGCTCGCGCCTCCTGGTTCAGCAGCTTCGCGAACGCCATCGCGAGGCTGATTTTATCGCCGTAATGCTGGTCCGCGATCGTATCGACGATGGTCATCGGACCGGGGAGCGTGAATTTCAACTTGTGGCTGGTGTGAGCGCGGGCGTGCCGCGCCTCCAACTCATGCACCCGGCCGGTCAGGCGCAGCGGACCCGTCACGATCGGCACCATCGCCTTATAGCGGTCGTTACGGATCCCCATCTCGACCTTGTGGGCGAAGTCGATGCCCTCGATCCGCTCCAGGAAGCCGTGCACGAAATGTTGCCGTGCCTGTTCGCCATCCGTGACGATGTCGATCCCGGCGTCTTCCTGTTCCTTCACCGCCAGCAAGGTCGCGTCGCGTTTGGCTTCCTCCAGCGCGGCACCGCTCTGGCGCCATTCCGGCCAGAGCTTATTCGTCTCCGCGAGCCACGCGGGCTTGGGCAGGCTGCCGGCGATCGTGGTTTCCAGCATCGGTGGCTCCCGGATGACGACCCGCTTTCAATACGCGAACGGCGTTTCGCTGACCGGCACCCACTTGCCGCCTTTCACGACGCACAGGAACGATTCATTCGACCCCTGGTGCTTCGTCGAACTGAACGACATCGGCGGCGACCCGAAGATGTCGTGCCAATCCTTGATCTTCTCCATGCCCGCGACAAAGCTGTCGGTGGTCAGGTCTTTGCCGGCGTTTTGCAAGCCGAGCACGATCAGTTGCGCGGCCGTATAGCCGAGCTGAGCCGCGAAATTCGGCTCCTTGCCATACAGCGACTTGTATTTGTCGGCGAACGCCTTGACCGCGGGATTGGTGCTCGTCGCGGCGACGTAAAGCACGGGGGTCATCGAATAGAAACCCTCGGTGACGCCGCCGGGCACTTCGGCGACTGCTTCGTCATAGCTCGCGGCCTGACCCAGCATGTCCACTTTCCAGCCGGTCTTGCGGAGGGCTGAAATCGCCTGGATCGAATCCCGAACGATACCGCCCACGACGATCAGGTCGCAGTTGGCGTCGCGCAACCGCGCGGCGGCGGCGCTGAAGTCGGTATCGGTCGGCTTGTGCAATGTCGCCGCGACGACGGTCATTCCCATCGCCTTGAGCTGGTCGTTGACACCATCGGTGATGTCGCGGCCGAAGTCGGTGTCCTGCGACATCGAACAGACCGCTTTGCTATGGTGCTGTTCGACGAACAATTTCACGCCGGCGCGGATCTGGTCGTAGTACGATGCGGCGAGGCCGAATTTCAGATGATGAAACGGCTCATACATCGAGCGCGCCGAGGTCAGCGGGAACATGTTCGGCACGCCCTTGGCGAGCTGTTCCGGCATCGTCGCGTTGTTCATCGGCGTGCCGCCGTTGGCGACCATCATGAACACGCCGTCGCGGTTGATCAACTTGTTCGCCGCCTGCACCGAACGGGGAATTTGATACTGGTTGTCCTCGATGATGTACTTGATCTTGCGGCCGTTGATGCCGCCCTTGGCATTCGCATCGTCGAACACCATACGCCACGCGTTGGTGTTGTTGACGCCCCACATCGCGGTCACGCCGGACAGATCAGTGTAGGTCCCAATGAGAACTTCCTGATCCGTCACGCCGCGGGTTTCCGCCGCGGCCGGCAACGTAAAGGCCAGGCCAAGCGCGATGGCCAAAAGGCTTCTAAGCATGCGTATCTCCCTGTTGGAACGGATTGATATACCGAACCTTTATTCCAAGCCCGCGCGCCCAGTGATCGATTTCGGACGGGATCGCGCGGTCGCCGACGTAGGCGACCCTAAGCTTGCCAAAGCCAAGTTGCCCGCGCACCGCGGGTAACACCAGAAAATTCGCCACCGCGCCCATCGGACCGCCTTTGGCTCCGGCGCTGATAGCCCACCGATAGAGGGCTTTTTGCACGACGGTCGCGTTCGAGGCCAGCATGGACGTCCTGGCGTGCAGACGTTCCCACGCTTCACTGTTGGCGCCAAACACGGTTGGCTTCACCTCGCGCAGATTTTCCGTCGCGGTCTCGGGATTTTCCAGGTAGTTGCTAACGATACGATGTTTGAGCGACAGATACAGGCCAAGAACGCGTTCGGTCGGGTCGCTCATTGGCAGTACCGCCAGGCGCTCATCGCCGGATTGAACGCCTAAGGTAGCGCCTGTTTCTTCGATCCGGCGCATGATCTCGCCGTGGGAGACCGGGCGTCCCGTTCCGTCGCTTTCGATCAAAATGGCCGCGGTCTGGTCGGGGGCGACGGACGCGGTGGCGGCTTTCCAGTCAGATTGCGCTGTTCCGCCGGAAACCAGGTCCGTGAGGCTGATACAGCCGGGATCGCGGAAGTCCCGTAGGCCCT
>Ga0181528_10002102_pt1 | contig 12226 bp, 9 predicted proteins | sample PEATcosm2014_Bin_47_FD_119742 | JGI IMG/M metagenome (GOLD analysis project Ga0181528, IMG submission 119742) | Peatland microbial communities from MTU Mesocosm Facility, Houghton, MI, USA - PEATcosm2014_Bin10_10_metaG | ecosystem: Environmental > Terrestrial > Soil > Wetlands > Peat | place... | reverse complement strand
CCCATGTTTTTTAAATGTATGATTGTTAAAAACTTATGATGGTCTTCAAGAGGGTACATATCAATCAATACATCAATAACATTCAAGCCTTTTTTGAGATGTTTTTGTTGAATTAAATAAATGCCGTACTCAGAGAGTATGCCGCCATTGATAAATTTAAATAATTCCGGATTGCGTTGTTTGATTAGCCTATCTAGAACAGTATTGCTGTCTTTATGGTAAGGGGACTGTTTGTCTTTAATGTTGGATAAATTAACTTTTAAAAAAGCATCAAAATCAACAATAAATTCATTCGATAAGGAATTGGTTTTATCTGATTCATTAGATATTTGATTAAATAGTTTAATCCAAGAATCATATGCCTGGAGATATTGAAAGCGGTTTTGTTGAGACTTGGCTTGAAAATGGCATAAATTCGAGTTCATTTTTATGATGCATTAGTTTTTATTGCAAATATAGAGCATCTTGAAAGGCTTTCGCCAACCAATGCCGTTAAGGAAGGATAATATCATTTGAAAAACTATTTTTCGACGGGCACACGGCTAACTGGGTGCGGGTAATGCGCTGGAAATGGTCATTAAGCATGATTTAAGCAATGAAGCGGAGAATTTGCTGCAACTGAAAAACAATCCAAATGAAGGAGGATAATATGTTCAGGTTCATCAAAATTGCAGTATTCATCACGATGTTCTTTTCAGCAAATGCATTTGCAGAGGGATGGGGGCGTCACCATCATTACGGCTATGGAGGTTATGGGTACGGATATGGTTATAACCCCTACTATGGCGGTGGCGGGTATGTTCCCGCGCCGGTAGCGGGATATTATCCGGCGCCACAGCAATACTACGCGCCACCTCCACCACCCGTGGCTCAACCAAATTATGGCTATGGCCAACAAATGCCTATGTACGGGCAATATAGATAGGAGAGCGTCATGAAAATTAAAATTATCATGTTGATTTGTGTAGTGTTCTTCAGTGGTTGCGCGGTTTATGCGCCGCCATATGGTGGATATGGTTATGCTCCGGTCATGCCGGTTTATGGTTATGGCTATGGCGGTTGGGGTCATGGCGGCTTTCGTCGATAGGGTTAATTGCATTGTTTCTTTGGAAACAATGCAATGTTCCGGTTTGCCCTGCCGAAACTTTAGAAAATTAAATTTCGTCATTGCGGTTTTTTTAACGCCATTAGCTTAAGCTCGCTGGTTTCGGCTGAAAGAACTTCCAATACAGTCCCGTCTTCGTCGATACAAGTCTCCTTCTTTCGTCCAATCCTTTAAATCGATTGTTTGCTGTTACAAATTAACTCTCAAGATTTACAATCAAACGATTGATTGATACACTTAATCAATCGTTTGATTTGATTTTTAGAGTACCCAAAATATGTTTAAATCCAAAACTACCTCTACCGCCAGTCTGGACGCCAGAAATCGTCTGGTGATGGCGGCCTTGCGGCTATTTGCCGAGAAAGGCTTTGAAGCTGCTTCCACCCGGGAAATTTGTGAGGCTGCCGAAGTGAATATTTCCAGCATTCGTTACTATTTTGGCGATAAAGCCGGTTTGTATCGGGCGGCCTTTAAAGAGCCATTGGGAGAATACCCTTGCCTGGCGCATCTGGAAAATTACCTTAGCATGCCGTTAATTGAGGCTTTGGTGCTGTTTTTTAACGATTTTCTGTCGCCCTTGAAAATGAGCGAGGAAATTCAAATGGTGATGAAACTGCATTTTCGGGAAATGATAGAACCCACTGGCGTCTGGCAAGAAGAAATTGACGCCGAAATCAAACCCCAGCACGAAGCTTTATTGTTAATGCTGTGTCAGCACTTACAGGTGGAACAGGTAGATGACGACATACAAAGAATGGCGTTTGCCATCATCGGCATGGCTGTGCATTTTTATGTGGGTCAGCAAGTGGTCCACAGCTTGGCCCCAAATTTATTAAACAGTCACCAGCACATTGATTTGCTGGCTGAGCGCATGGCTGGTTATGCGGTTTCCATTATTCAGGGCGAATATCAACGTAGACAAGCGAGCGCTGGTAATGATTAAAGCCCGGGAGAGCCTGAACTGGCTGTTTTTACTGACTCTGCCTGCTTGCCATATGGATAGCGGCTTGCTGGCTACTGTTGGCCCTGATTACCAACCCGCTACCTTGCTGATCGACTCACAATGGCAGACCCCAAGCCGGCAATTTATCGCCCACCAAGGTGATCAGGCGGATTTGCGCCACTGGTGGCAAGGCTTTCAGGACCCGGTGTTGGATCGGTTACTGCTGGCGGCCCAACAGCAAAGTGCATCCGTTGCCAGCGCTGTGGCTAAAATAGCCGAATCCCGCTCCAATCTGGCCGGAGCGGATTCGGGTTTTTTCCCGACCATAGATGGCAATCTGGCCAGCAAACATTCTTCCTCATCGTTTGGTGGTCCACCGTTTGTGTGGAACCAACAGCAAATTGGCTTGCAATCCAATTGGGAAATTGATTTGTTTGGCGTTCTGGCCAGACAGGCGGAAGCTGCCCAAACCCAGCTTGAATCCCGGCAGGCGGCCTGGCATGACGCCAGAGTTGCGGTAGCGGTGGAAGTGGCGAATACTTATCTGAATTACCGTTATTGTCAGGCGCAACTGCAATTACAGGGCAATGACGCCGATGCCAGCGAGCAATTGGCAAAACTGCTGAAAATTGCCGGCAGCGGTGGTTTTCAGACCGGCAGTGAAGTGGCGTTGGCCGAAGCTAACGCCGCCGCATCCGGCGAAAATTTGCTAAATCAGCAAAGCCAATGTGCTCAGATTTTAAAAAGCCTGGTGGTATTAACCGCCATCCCCGAAGCGGAATTGCAAGGCTTACTGGCTTTAGCAACCGATCAACAAGCTAAATTGCCGCAACCGCCTACCTTTAAAATTGCCGCAATCCCGGCCCAGGTGTTAATGCAAAGACCGGATATGGCAGCCGCAGAACGCGATGTAGCGGAAGCCAGCGCCAAAATCGGCGTTGAGCAGGCAAAGCGTTATCCACGGCTTAGCTTGTCCGGCAATATTACCCCAACCTTACAGAATATTAACGGTTCTGCCTATATGCTGGCCCAAACCTGGTCTATTGGCCCTACTTTGAGTTTGCCGGTATTTGACGCAGGCAAAAAAGCCGCCAGTGTGGAAAACGCCAAATTGCAATATCAGGCGGCGCTAAGCAATTTCAATTATAAAGCCAGAACCGCGGTAAAAGAGGTGGAAGACGCTCTGCTACGCCTGGACACGGTGGCCCGGCGGCTGCCGCTGGCGCAAAAGTCGGCTGCGGCCTACCAAAAGCGCTGGCAGAACGCAGAAACCTTGTATCAGGCAGGGCTGGGCAGTTTAACCGATCTGGCTTCAGCCTGGCGGAATCAAATCAGCGCCAATCTGGCAGTAAAAGCCGTGGAGCAAGAACAAGTTAGCGCTTGGATTGCCCTGTATCGGGCAGCGGGCGGAAGTTGGGAGCAACAAACAGCTGAAACGGCGGAGACAGCACAGGCTGTGAGCCAAAATCAGCAAAATGGAGATAATCGGTGAATAAAAGCAAAATCATTGTCATAGGCTTAATATTGGTTGTGTTAGCGGCAATAGCGATTTTTCGCAGTCAGCCGGCCAAATCGGCGGCAGCAGCCGGGTTTAGCCCCAAACCGGCGTTGAACGTGAATTTAGTGCGGCCTTTGACCAAGCAAGTGCCTATATTGCTACGGGCCAATGGCGCCATTGCCGCCTGGCAGGAAGCCATCATCGGCGCCGAAGTAGCGGAATTGAAATTACAGGAAGTCAAAGCCCAGGTGGGCGATAAAGTTCATAAAGGCCAAATACTGGCGCTGTTTACCGATGAAAGCGTACAAACCGATCTGGCCCAAAGCCGGGCAGCGGTAGCGGAAGCAGAAGCCAATTTGACCAGCGCCGGTTTTAACGCCGAACACGCCGCCCTGGTAGCAGGTTCCGGAGTGTTAAGCAATCAGCAGATACAACAATATTACGCCAGCGAAAAAGCCGCCGCCGCCAAGCTGCAATCTGCCAAAGCTCAGCTGGATGCTCAGTTATTGCGGCTGAAATACACCAAGGTGCTGGCCAGCGATGACGGGGTGATTTCCGCCCGTAACGCCACCATAGGCGCAGTAGCCAGTAAAGGTCAGGAGTTGTTCCGGCTAATCGTGCAAAACCGCCTGGAATTGCGAGCTGAAGTTACCGCCGGGGAAATTGTCCGCATAAAACCCGGGCTGCCGGTACGAGTCAGCGTACCGGAGCTGGGAACCATTAACGGCACAGTCAGAACCCCAGGCCCCATTCTGGATACCCAGACCCGCAATGGCCTGGTCTATGTAGACTTGCCAAACGCCGCCACCAAGGGTTTTAGGGCTGGCATGTTTGCCAGTTGCGAATTCGATCTGGGCAGCAGTCCCGCCCTGACCATACCCCAGGAAGCCTTGTCATTACGCGAAGGTTTTAGTTATGTATTCCGGGTTGAGCAGCCGCAAGACGGCGTGGCTACCGTCAGCCAACTGAAGGTTAGCCTGGGTAGACGCGACGGGGATGATCTTGAGATTTTGTCCGGCATCCAACCTAACGATCAGCTGGTCGCCAGTGGCGCGACATTTTTAAGTGACGGCGATCGCGTCAGGCTGGTGCAGCCATGAATATTTCCGCCTGGTCTATCCGCAATCCGATTCCGGCCGCCATGTTGTTCGTGGTGTTAAGTCTGGCTGGCCTTGGCTGTTTCAAGGTAATGAAAGTACAGAACTTTCCTGACCTGGATTTGCCAACCATCATCGTTACCGCCTCTTTGCCCGGCGCTTCACCGGCACAACTTGAAAATGATGTCACCCGCAAGATAGAGAATTCCATTGCCACCTTACAGGGCATTAAACATATTTTCAGCAAAACTCAGGACGGCAATGTCAGCATTACCACCGAATTCCGGCTGGAGAAACCCGGTCAGGAAGCCCTGGATGACGTGCGCTCGGCAGTCGCCAAAGTCCGTGCCGATCTACCTGCCGATGTCCGTGATCCCATCGTCACTAAACTGGATTTGGCCAGCTCGCCGATTCTAGCTTTTACCGTGTATTCCACCAAGCGCGACCAGGAAGCCTTGTCCTGGTTTGTAGATGATGCCGTCGTCAAACGGCTGCTGACGGTGCCGGGGGTCGGCAAGGTCAACCGGGTAGGCGGGGTCAGCCGGGAAATCAGCGTGACCCTGGACCCGGTTAAACTAGAAGGCCTGGGAGTAACCGCCACCGATGTTTCCAGACAATTACGCAATGTGCAGCAGGAAAGCGCCGGCGGCCGAGCCTATCTGGCACAAGGCGAACAACCGGTCAGAACCCTGGTCAAAGCGGTTTCCTCTGAAGAAATTCGAAATATTCAATTGAATCTGTCCGGCCGCAGGATTAGTCTGGCGCAACTTGCCAATGTGCAGGACAGCACTGCCGAACAGCGTACCCTGGCCTTGCAAAACGGCAAGCAGGTCGTGAGTTTTGAAGTTACCCGCAGCAAGGGCGCCAGTGAAGTGGAAGTAGGTGCAGGGGTGCAACAGGCGTTGGCCGAACTTAGGCTAAGCAACCCGGACATAGAAATGGATGAAGCCTTTAATTTTGTGATTCCGGTGCAGGAGGAATTTCAAGGTTCCTTGACTTTACTCTACGAAGGCGCGCTGTTGGCAGTATTGGTGGTATGGCTGTTTTTACGAGACTGGCGGGCGACACTGATTTCCGCCATTGCCCTGCCTTTATCGGTGATTCCGGCGTTTTTGGCGATGCGTTATTTTGAGTTCAGCCTGAACACCGTCACCTTGCTGGCCTTGTCGCTGGTAGTGGGGATACTGGTGGATGACGCCATCGTGGAGGTGGAAAATATTGTGCGGCATTTGCGTCAGGGTAAATCCGCTTATCAGGCGGCAATGCAAGCCGCTGATGAAATTGGTCTGGCGGTGATCGCCACTACTTTTTCGCTGATAGCCGTATTTTTGCCAACTGCTTTTATGAGCGGCATTGCCGGGCGGTTTTTTAAGCAATTTGGCTGGACGGCTGCCCTTGCGGTATTTGCCTCACTACTGGTGGCCCGCATGTTAACCCCGATGATGGCCGCTTATATGCTCAAAGACGGCAAAGCAGGCGAACAGAAGGACGGCAAGCTGATGCAACAGTATTTACGGCTGGCTGCCTGGTGTTTACATCATAGGTTGTGGACTTTTGCCGCCGCCAGCGGTTTTTTTATCGGCAGCAGCTTATTAATACCCTTATTACCCACCGGTTTTATCCCCGCCGATGATAATCCGCAAACCCAGGTGTTTGTGGAATTGGCCCCAGGCGCCACTATTCAGCAGACTCTGGCCGCTGCCGAAGCTGCCCGCAAACTGGTGACGCCGGTGGCTTATGTGAAATCAGTTTACACCACCATAGGCGGCGGCTCTGCCGGTAATGATGCTTTGTCCACCACTACCAATAACGAAGTGCGCAAAGCCACTTTGACCATTTTGCTGGCAAACCGCAAGGACAGGCCGGTGCGCAAACAAGTGATAGAACAGGAACTGCGCCGGCAATTACAACAACTGCCAGGGGTGCGCACCAAGGTTGGCCTGGGAGCTTCCGGCGAGAAATATGTCCTGGTGTTAAGCGGTGACGACCCGCAGGCTTTGAATCTGGCAGCCCATCAGTTGGAAACCGATTTAAGGACTATTCCGGGCCTGGGCGGCATTGCTTCCAGCGCGGCGCTGATACGCCCGGAAATTGTAGTCAACCCGGACACCGCCCGCGCTGCCGACCTGGGCATCACAACCGCGCAAATTGCCGAAACCCTGCGCATCGCCACCATTGGCGATTATGACTGGGCCTTATCCAAACTCAACCTTAGCCAGCGGCAAGTGCCTATCGTAGTCAGACTGGCGGAAGCCGCCCGCCATGACTTGCCTACACTGCAACGGCTGACGGTGAGTAACGGCAGCCGCCCTATCATGTTGGGGCAAGTGGCAAATCTGCAATTAGCCAATGGCCCGGCGGTGATAGATCGTTACGATAGAACCCGCAACATCAATTTTGAAATTGAACTATCCGGCATGCCGCTGGGTGACGTGGCCAATGCCGTGGCGGCTCTGCCCAGCCTGCAAAACCTGCCTGCCGGGGTGAAACAGATCAATATTGGCGATGCGGAGATGATGGGCGAGTTATTCAGCAGCTTTGGCATGGCAATGCTGACCGGGGTGTTGTGTGTTTTTATAGTGCTGATCCTGTTATTCAAAGATTTTATCCAGCCCGCCACTATTTTAACCGCCCTGCCGCTATCCTTTGGCGGCGGTTTTGTGGCCTTGCTGCTGGCCGGCAAAAGCTTCTCCATGCCATCGCTGATCGGTCTGGTGATGCTAATGGGCATTGCCACCAAAAATTCGATATTGCTGGTGGAATATGCCATTGTCGCTCGCCGCGACCACGGCATGAACCGCTTCCAGGCCTTGATGGACGCATGCCACAAGCGCGCCAGACCCATCGTCATGACCACCATCGCCATGGGTTTCGGCATGCTGCCCATCGCCATCGGCAGCGGCGAAGCCGACTCCTCCTTCCGCAGCCCAATGGCAATCGCCGTCATCGGCGGTCTGGTCACCTCCACTCTGCTCAGCCTGCTGGTGATACCGGTGGCTTATACTTATCTGGATGATATGAAGGCCTGGATGTTGAAGGTTTGGCGGAAGCTGGTGGGAGATAAGCGAGGTGCTTCTTTGACTGATGGCATGAGGATTGGAGATGGGCTATAGGTTACAGAGCTGGAGAGTGTAAATCTTTTACCTACACCTTGCCATTATTTTGTGACTTATTGTTGCGGGAAACTTTCTAATGCAAAAAACGATTTGGTGCTTAAATTGGCTGTTGTTTCAAATGTAACTATTATAGTGGCCTATAATTTAGGTGGAAACATGCCGATAAAAACGCCTTTAATGCAATTTTAGCAAATATACCAAATCGTCCTCCCTACCAGAGGGCTAGATATAAATGCTGCGCGTAGGTTTGATCTCGTCTAGAATTCACTGACCGTAAACAACAACCAGAGATATTGCCAGTTCAATCCTGCAAAATCCGTTGTTCTAATTCCGCAACGCGTTTTTCAAGCTCTTCCAAACGATTGCGGGTTTTAGCCAGCACAGCTTTTTGTACCTCAAACTCCTCGCGGCTAACCAAATCTAATCTGGATAGAGCACTCTGCAACAATGCATGCAGATTTTTTTCTATATCATCTTTAAGATGATTAAATGAAGGCGGCAGGGCATTGGCAATGCGGTCTGCGATATTATCAAAAGACTTAGGATCAATCATGGGAATTATTCTCCGTCAATAAATGGATTGGGAACGGATTCGTGTTCGCGGCATATTTTCTCGGTATCCTCACGATCCAAAGGTTGTTCAGTCAATTTGCACAAATAATGGTTCTCCTGTACGGAAAAAAATTTGCAAGAGCGGCACAGTCCAAAACTTTTAGAGTGATTAACTTTTTGCAAAACCTTTAATGTGGCCATTAAGGCTTCACCAATGTTATCAAACTCCTGACGACTTATTTTGTCTTCCGCCTGAATAAAAATATCCAGGGGTTTTAGCTCATCAATTAATTTTTCACCCGCTTCGGTCAGGCTTAAATGTACTATTCTGCCATCATCACTATCTATGTTTTTCTCAAGATAATGTTTTCGTTCCAGAATTTGAATGGATTGTGAGACAGTTCCTTTGGTTAAACCCAAATATTCTGCAACTGCCGCGTGGGTATTGCTATATTTATTACATTTAGCCAAATATTCAAGTACCTGACCATGAACCGGTTGCAAACCAATAGCCGCGTACTTTTTCCGTTCTTCAGAACGCAATAATGAACTGATTCTTTCAATCAGTTTAAACGTCTCTAATTCGTGCATGGTTTTATTCTAACACAAGCTGCCGTATTATGATCCTAGAAACCGCAGCTGACCGCTTATGAGCATCAAACAACTTTGCAGTATCAAAATGTTAGTATTATTAGAGAATTTACCTTTTTGGTTCAGCCGCTACACATCCGATAGCACCTTTTTCCGGCTGCCTGACTGTGTTACTTTTCCCTTGCAGGGTATGGTCATGCGCGGAAAAAGCGCCTTGTCAGTCAACCGGAAAAAGGCACTCTCGAATGTGCCCAACTGCGGTTTCTAGGATGATCGAAAACACCTAACCGCTTAGCGGCAAAGCGTGCATTTCACTAACATTTCCGAGAATTTTTCGGCGATGGAATTTGACCGGTAATAGATTTAAAAAGCCGTCATTTTTCGGCGTTATTTTCTTTAGCCATAACTCTTATTAGATAAACTGGAGTACATCATGAACAAAATTTCAGTCTTAAACCCGGTAGTAGAGATCGATGGTGATGAAATGACCCGCATCATCTGGCGGTTTATCAAGGAGAAATTGATTTTACCTTACCTGGATATCCAGCTTGATTATTACGACCTTGGCATCAGCAATCGCGATCAAACTGATGATCAAGTGACTTCCGCAGCAGCCCAGGCTATCAAAAAATATGGTGTCGGCATTAAATGCGCCACCATTACTCCTGATGAAGCGCGGGTTGCCGAATTCAATCTGAAAAAAATGTACAAATCTCCAAATGGGACTATCCGCAACATTCTGGATGGCACGGTATTTCGCGAACCCATTATCTGCAGAAATATTCCGCGCCTGGTGCCTAACTGGACTCAACCCATTTGTATTGGCCGTCATGCCTACGGCGATCAATATCGCGCTACTGACTTTGTCACTAAGGGCAAGGGCAAGCTTTGCATTAGTTTTAAACCTGATGACGGCGGCGCCGAACAAAGCTATGAGGTTCATCACTTTCAGGGAGATGGCGTGGCGCTGGCAATGTTTAACACCGACGAGTCTATCAGCGGCTTTGCCCGCAGTTGTTTTAACGTCGCGCTGGACAAAGGCTGGCCTTTATATCTATCAACTAAAAACACCATACTTAAACAGTACGACGGACGTTTCAAGGATATTTTTGAAGCCATTTATCAGCAAGAATTCAAGCAGCAATATAGCGAACAGGGGATTAGCTACGAACACAAACTCATTGATGACATGGTGGCTAGTGCGCTGAAATGGAACGGCGCTTTTGTTTGGGCCTGCAAAAACTACGATGGCGACGTGCAATCCGACACCGTGGCGCAGGGCTTCGGTTCTTTGGGCTTGATGACTTCCACATTAGTCACCCCGGATGGTAAAACTATGGAAGCAGAAGCCGCGCACGGCACTGTCACCCGCCATTATCGGCAGCATCAACAAGGTAAAAGCACTTCTACCAATCCCATCGCTTCCATTTTTGCCTGGACTCGCGGCTTGGCTTTCCGCAGCAAGCTGGACAACAATGCTGAGTTACATAATTTTTGCACAACTCTTGAGAAAATTTGTGTGGAAACCGTGGAGTCAGGTTTAATGACCAAAGATCTGGCGCAATGTATTTACGGCAATGAGCTCAACGAGTCGCATTATTTAAACACGGAAGCTTTTCTGGAAGTTTTGCAAAACAATCTGGAAAAAGCTTTGAATTAGGAGGCTCGAAAAATTGCTCTTCGTCAGGATCGCGACTGAATGGATGCAGGCGCCTAGAGCAACGCAGGAGCGGTTGCCGATAGCGAAAGGTGTCGATATAAAGCGACACCTTTTTCGTAGGCAGCTGAACTTGTTTAACTGCAATTTTAGATGGGTTGCGCTGAGTACTTTTCAAGTCGCTGCCGCTCTACCCATCCTGCAAAATGAAATCGGAATAAAACCTTATCCGTAGAAACTACGCTTGTCGATCTGCAAATTTTAGGATTTACAACAAAATCAAATATGCCGGTAAATATCCCCGCCTTCTTCTAAAAATTGTTTGGATTTTTCGTCCATGCCTTCCAACAAGGCTTCTTGTTCCGCTATACCTCTCTCCGCAGCATAATCGCGGACATCCTGGCTGATTTTCATTGAACAGAAATGCGGCCCGCACATGGAACAAAAATGCGCAACTTTGGCTGATGCCTTGGGCAAAGTTTCATCATGGAAAGACCGGGCTTTTTCCGGGTCCAGGGAAATATTAAACTGATCTTCCCAACGAAACTCGAAACGGGCTTTAGACATGGCGTTATCACGGATTTGTGCGCCGGGATGCCCCTTAGCCAGATCAGCAGCATGCGCAGCAATTTTATAGGTTACGATACCTTCCCGAACATCCTGTTTATTCGGCAGCCCCAAATGTTCTTTCTGAGTAACGTAACAAAGCATGGCGCAACCATACCAGCCGATGTTGGCGGCGCCAATAGCCGAGGTAATATGGTCGTAACCGGGGGCGATATCAGTCGTTAAAGGCCCTAAGGTATAAAAAGGCGCTTCATCGCAATCTGCTAATTGTTTTTCCATGTTTATTTTAATCATCTGCAGCGGCACATGACCAGGGCCTTCTATCATGGTTTGAACATCATGTTTCCAGGCAATTTGGGTCAGTTCGCCCAAGGTTTCCAGTTCGCCAAATTGCGCAGCATCATTGGCGTCATAAATTGAACCCGGACGCAAACCGTCACCCAATGAAAATGACACATCGTAAGCTTTCATGATTTCACAGATGTCTTCAAAATGCGTATATAAAAAGCTTTCCTTATGATGAGACAAACACCATTTGGCCATAATGGAGCCGCCGCGGGATACAATACCCGTCAAGCGTTTGGCTGTTAACGGCACATGGTGCAGACGCACACCGGCATGTATGGTGAAATAATCCACACCCTGTTCAGCCTGTTCAATCAAGGTATCGCGGAAAATTTCCCAAGTCAGTTCTTCCGCCTTGCCATCGACTTTTTCCAAAGCCTGATAAATCGGCACGGTGCCAATCGGCACGGGAGAGTTTCGCAATATCCATTCACGGGTTTCGTGAATATTTTTGCCGGTGGACAAATCCATAATGGTATCGCCGCCCCAGCGTATTCCCCACAGCATTTTTTCCACTTCTTCCTCTATGGAAGAAGTAACTGAAGAATTTCCCAGGTTACCGTTGATTTTCACCAGAAAATTCCGGCCTATGATCATTGGCTCCAGCTCCGGATGATTAATATTGGCAGGAATAATAGCGCGGCCTCTGGCGACTTCGGAACGCACGAACTCAGGTGTAATCACTGCCGGGATGGATGCCCCGAACGAGAAACCGGGATGTTGTCCCTGATAACTGTTTCGCATGGCGTCTATAT
>Ga0181528_10002101_pt1 | contig 12228 bp, 14 predicted proteins | sample PEATcosm2014_Bin_47_FD_119742 | JGI IMG/M metagenome (GOLD analysis project Ga0181528, IMG submission 119742) | Peatland microbial communities from MTU Mesocosm Facility, Houghton, MI, USA - PEATcosm2014_Bin10_10_metaG | ecosystem: Environmental > Terrestrial > Soil > Wetlands > Peat | place... | reverse complement strand
TGACGGCGAATTGAAGTTGTACGCCGAGCAGTATCGCCATTTCGAGCGCACACTTCCAGAATTTTTGGCGAAACTTGTAAAAATATTGCCTGAAGGTTCGGCAAAGAAGTTGGTGGAAGAAAATTTGGCCGATGAAGTTGGTCCACCTAGTCATATCGAACTCTTCCAGAGGTTTGCACTGGCCGTGGGTGCTGACGATGCGGCCATCTCGCCGTCAATGTCCGCGTTACTTGGCGCCTACGACGAAGTGCTTTCTCGCGGGGGCGAATGGGGTCTCGCGGGACTGTTGGCTTACGAGTCACAAGGTGCCGCTATCGCAGTATCCAAAGCCGAGGGTTTACGACAGCACTATGACGTGAGTGACGAGAACGTGACATTTTGGCGACTGCACGGTGAACTTGAAGATGATCACGCTAATTGGACGCTGGACGCACTCGCCGAACTGGCCCCTGATTTAGAAAACGTTCGCGAAGGTGTGGGACTAGTAGCTGACGCTTGGTGGACATTCCTCGACGAGCGTGAGGCCCTTGTCTCGTAAGAATGCTGCGCCGTTTTGCCTGATTTTCGAGCCGCGGTTGCATCAAATACCTGATCAAGTGGTCACGGCAAATTCACAAGTGGTAGCCGTGGCCTCCGCCTAGCCCTAGTCGTAGATTCGCCCTATCGGCGTGAAACGTCGATCAACAGGGGGGGTTTTAAAATGAATACGGTTCAATCGCGTTCGGCACTGGCGTTTCCAAGAGCCCGCGTTTCACTAATCGGAATTGTTGCATTGGTAATACTTGCGGCTGTCGCCTTTGCGTTCGTCACTTCGTCGTCTTCGCACCAAGCCGGCGCTGCGCTTAAGCCACAATCAGCGTTACCGGCTGGGACAGTTTTGACGCTGGACATTCCAGGCATCGGGGGCGGACCAGCGATACCAGGCGATGGTTCGGTCGCAAATCATCCATCAACCAGCATTGAAGTCAACGCATTTTCTTGGGGTGCATCGAACTCTGTCGCAGATGCCAAAGGAAGCGGTGGAGGAAAGGTTTCTTTTCAGCCCTTTTCTGTAACGAAGAAGATCGATATTTCGTCACCGAATCTTTTTCAAGTTTGTGCTTCTAACCAAAACTTGGGCACCGTCTATCTTTACCTCGACGTTCCGGGACAATCCGGTTCGACGGGCGTGGCAAATTACACAACGTACGGCACCTACACCCTTACCAATGCCCACGTCGCTTCTTGTTCCGAGTCAGCTAACGATGATGACGAATCTCCGAGTGAGTCCATATCGTTCGCGTTCCAAAAAATAACTTTCGATTACAACAGTGGCTCAAGCACCAATGTGCACTTCGGTTGGAATGTGCTAACGAATAAGGCAGCGTAAATACAGCCTTTAACGAAGATTGCTGGGAGGCCGTGGCGATTTCTTGCCACGGTCTCTCTGTTTTCGGGGACGCGCGGCATGAAAATCTGGAATCGAAAGCCCTAAGGGCTTGACAAAAATTTAATAAGCGTGCATACTTAATTGCATGAAGCCACTTGGGTCCGCACATGCTTTTTCAACCGCCACGCCGCACGAATTCTTTTCTCGATGGTGCGACCATTCGACTTGGTCGAAATGGAGTCCCGACTGTGAATGGGTACGGCTCGATGGACCGCTTACGGTCGGTGCGCGAGGAGTCCTAAAGCCAAAGGGTGGGCCTAAGGTCAAGTTTGTAATTTCTAGGCTTATTGCTGATCGAGAATACACGGATACGTCACTTTTACCAGGAGCTCGACTCCTCTTTCGACACGAAGTGAAACCTCACGGCACTGGATCAGAGTTGTTAGTAGACGTCACGATGACCGGACCACTGACATTTCTGTGGTCGAGACTCATGGGCGGAGGGTTTAAGACGTCGGCTTCTGAAGATCTAAGTCGATTGATCACGTTGGTGGAGAAATCGTAAATGAGTCGTCATCGCTGACATCGGCGTATGACGATGAACAACAAAGCCCGGGACTGGCGCTCTGGCGCGTCACGAACGCTTGGCAAGCTGCTCAACGTGCAGCTCTTCGGCCGTTCGAGCTCACCCACGTTCAGTTTGTGCTCTTGGCATCGTTGACGTGGCTTGATCAAGCTGGTCCTATTTCCCAGCGTCAATTGGCGCATCATGCGCGCACGGATCCAATGATGACTTCTCAGGTGATTCGTGCACTCGAGAAACGCGGACTCGTCGTTCGGCACGCCCATCCGCAAGATGGTCGAGCATTCTCCTTGCGAGCAACAACCGCCGGCGCCAAACTGGCCAATCGAGCGATCGGGGCAGTGGAGGGCGTTGACAAAGAGTTTTTCGGACGATTGCCCGACGCCGGAAAGCGTCTTAGTCGAGACCTCAACCGACTTGTTCCCTAGCGGAAGAAACTGTCGTTAAGGCGACAGGCGAATTTTGATTGTTACACGGTCATTGAGTTGGATATCTTCGGTGTCACGAACCAATTTTTTGATGGGCACTATGTAGATATCGCCTTTAGGAAAAAGCGAAGTCGTCCATCCGGTCTCGCCAACGACTGCCTCGACCGGAATCATTCCCCATCCATAGGTGATTGACGCCGCTACGGCCGCAATTTCTGCGGACTCGTCTTCGGGAACACTCACGAAATGGAAAGGGGAAGGGCCTTTCCAATACCAGAGCACACCAGTAAATTCGAATTCCACGAGGAAATGCTAGCGATACCGAAAATGACCATATACTTCGCCAACAATGAATAAATCAGAAACAAAGGGCGACTCACCTTCTCAGAAAATCGACGAGAGGATAAAGGAGTTGAGTGGTTGGCGGGGCGAAACGCTGTCGATGATTCGGACGCTCATAAAGGAAGCGGTTCCCAACGTCGTTGAAGAGTGGAAGTGGAATATTCCCGTTTGGTCGTATGAAGGCATTATCTGCACGGGCGAAACGTATAAGAACGTGGTGAAAGCAACGTTCGCCAAAGGCGCATCATTGAAGGATCCCGCGGGATTGTTTAACTCAAGTCTCGAAGGTCGCGTTCGACGTGCCATTGATTTTCACGAAGGTGAGAAAATAAACGCCAAGGCGCTCAAATCACTTGTCCGCGCCGCAGCAAAACTGAATGCAGCAAACTCGAAGTAACGCCAAGATCTCTAGTGATCTCATTACGCATCTTGACCCGCTGTTCAATCACCGGTCGGTAACCTCAACGTCGTGAATCAACTTGGAACTGAGGATATTGACGTCATCGTGGTTGGAGCCGGTCTTGCCGGACTTCGGTGTACAAAGATTCTCAATGACCACGGCAAAACGGTTGCCCTCATTGAAAGGAATGACTACGTCGGAGGACGAATTCACTCTTTCAAGATTGATGACTACGTCATTGACGAAGGATTTCAATTGGTCAATCCTTCGTATCCCGAGATTATTTCTTCGGGTATCCTCAAGAATTTTGATTTAAGGACCTTTGATTCATCGATTCGATTTCAAAATGGGAACGAGTCCTACGAACTCGGCGATCCGCGCAAGCATCCCCTATCATCGCTACGCGGATTTATAAAAAGTCCTCTCGGGATTTTGGACTCGCTGAAACTCAGTTCGTTGCTAGGTGAGTGTCTCTGGTCTTCCGCAAAGAATATTGTGGCACGTGACGACATGAGCGCCAAGGAGGGATTTGTAACTTCTGGAATTGCGAAGACGGTAATCGACGATGTGATGCAGCCCTTTCTTAGAGGTACCCTTCTTGACGACGAGCTTTCATCTTCGTGGAATTACACCCGACTACTTCTGAAGAGTTTTGCGAAAGGAAGTCCTGGTACTCATCCATTGGGAATTGAGGCGCTTGCCGTTGCCTTCGCGAATCAGCTGTCCAATACCACCGTCCATCTCAATACGAATGTGCAATCGGTTGGCTCAACAACCGTGGTGACAACCGAGGGATCGTTTACGGCTAAGAGCGTCGTGGTCGCGACAGACGGAAACACGGCCCAGTATCTCGTCGGATCAAATGTGCCAAATTGGCATTCTCAAACCACTTGGTGGTGGTCGTTACCCAAACTTGAGAATTCAGGTGCCTTGCGAATTGACCTCGACGATCGACTCCTTAGTAGCGCACTCGACCTCTGTTCGAAGGCGCCAGAGCGCGGTCCGGTAAATAAATCATTGGTAGCCACGCCGATGAATGGAGCTCGTCCCACCGCCGATTTGGAAGATCGCGCCCGTACGAGTGTGGCCAAAATGTACGACGTCGATTCTTCGGACGTTCGACTCATCACGACGTCAGTGGTTCCTTATGCACTTCCCAAAGCGACTCCTCCGTTGAAACTTCGACACGTCAACGTTCGTAATGGCATTTATGTCGCCGGAGATTATTTGGAAACGCCCTCCATTCAAGGGGCGTTGGCTAGTGGCGCGAAGTGCGCGCGAGCCATCCTGGCCAACTGACTTGGTTAATTGGCCAGTCGAAGACGGCCATCAAAAATAATCGAATCGCCGGAATGAAATATTGGGCAACTTCTCCATTCCTGAGCGAATGAAAGAGGAAGGTGACACCAAAACTACGATGTCTTCATGAAGCGGACTTTCATGGTGCTTGTACTTGGACTCGTTCTCATATTGCCCGCAGGTGCCGGCGCTACCCCAGTGTCGACGCTGCTCCTCAGCAACGCCACGGTCACGGCCACTTCGGCCAACGGCGAATCCGCAGTTTCTCTGACAGTTAAAAATAATGGCAACTCACCCATTTCGCTTGTAAGTGTCGCGTCCACTAGCGCCGCGATGGGAATGCTCTTTTTTGATACGAACATGCGTCGCGGATCATACGTAATGCGCCTGCTCTCGAATATTTCTATTTCAGCGCACGCGACGGTGCACTTGGGATTTCAGAACGAAGGGGCGATGCTCTCGCTACTGCGCCAACCCCTAAAAGTTGGCCAAACGATTCGATTGCAGGTTAAGTGGACAAATTACGTAAGGGCGCGAACGTCAATCGTTGTAGCCCACGTCATAAAGGCACCGAAGGGTCTCCACTTCGACATGCCCAACATGTCGATGTAACAGTGACCTCGGCAAGTACCCGCTTGCCTTGATTGCGTTTTCGTAGTCGGCGCATATGCCAGGTGTCAGGTTTAGATTGGCTTGCTCGCCCGGAGCGTGTACGAAGCAGCGAGACGCTCGGGTGACTCGCGCAGTTGAAATTCGCCGTATTCAAGTTCCACCATGCCTTCGTCAAAAGCGTTCCAGGGAATGGTGTCGTGTTCTTCAAAGCTTGTGAGTACGAGTCCGGCATCAGCGACTGCGGTCAGGATCTCTCCAATGCCATGATTAAAACCAATAGTTTCAGGTGAACTGAGTTCGCCCTCGTGCTCGACATAACTATGCGTTTGCGAAAATGGCGTGCCTTCAGTCTCAAAGTACGGATAGTCAAGGGTGATGAGACCATCGGGGCGAGGCTCCGAAAGCGCCCAGAGCATCGGGTGACCTTCTCGTATAAAGAGCCGTCCACCAGGGCGAAGGAGGTCCGCCACGGTGTTTGCCCATTTCGCGACGGAGGGCAACCAGCAAAGTGCCCCGACTCCCGTGTACACGAGATCAAATTGTTCAAAACCTAAAACCTCAACTGCGTCGTAGACGTTGCTTTCAACGTAATTAATGTAAGCCCCGAGCTCGGCTGCCAACTCTCGAGCGGCAGCGATTGCTACTGGTGAAAAGTCGAGTCCTGTTACCGATTTTGCTCCAAGTCGGCTCAGCGAAACGGTGTCGGTACCAATGTGACATTGCAGGTGAACCACGTCAAGTCCTTGGATATCTCCGAGGCGAACTTGATCAAATCGCACGACGTCAGAAATAAATTTGGCACTCGCTCGAAATTTGTCTAGGTCGTATCCTTGAAGGTGAAATTGGACTCGACTATTCCAGTTCGCTTTGTTAATTGCAACGTAATCATCCATATTCGTATTCTGGCACTGCGCCTCATCAAGTGTTCGATCCGTATTGTCGACAACAAAGAAGCTCGCAGTAATCGAGATTGATTGACTTTTTCTGACTAGCGCAGATCGTCCGTGGGGATTCCCCCGAGCACAGTGTCAAGGACTTTCAGACTGAGGAGAGCATCCGCGTCTTCTTGAAGGGGGTTACCACTCAGAGCCGCGAAGTCTGCGAACTTTCCAACTTCCAATGATCCCAGGACTGCTTCTTTTTTTAACAGTCGTGCCGGACCGAGCGTTACCGCTTCGAGAGCCTGTTGGGCACTGACACGCTCTTCTTCTCCGAGGACGAAGCCTGACCGCGTTTTTCGAGTTCGAGCGACCCACATTGAAAACAGGGGATTGACGGGTGTCACCGGATGATCGCTGTGGATGGCCACGTTAAGACCTTCGCGAAGCGCACTCGCTACCCCGTCCATTCGTCGAGCGCGGTCGGGTCCCATAGTGCGAGATCGATGAATGTCGCCCCAGTAGTACACGTGATTGACAAAGAGGTTGACGCCAATACCGAGTTGCGCCATTCGAACGAGTTGTGCTCGTGAGGCCATCTGACAGTGTTCGAGGCGATGACCGTGTCCATATCGCGGATGTTGTTCGAGCATTTGTCCAATAGCGTCGAGGGCGGCCTGAATAGCGAGGTCCCCATTGGTGTGCAAGGCCAGCTGGAAACCAGCCTCATGCAATGGTCCCGCGAGTCGAAGAATCGAACTGGCGTCGAGCAGTAGTTGTGCCAGATCATCGTGTCCACCGCAGTAGCCCGGCCAACCGAGTGCTGCGGTAAAGCCTTGAATGGATCCGTCGGTGATGAGCTTGCACGGGCCCATGAAAAAGCGTTCCGTGTCGAGGGTTCGTTGCTCTTCGAGGTATCCAACGAGGCCCTCACCCAAGGCCTGGCTGAGGGCCTCCACGAGTGGCGAATACGCAAGGCGCGCCGGAAGTTCATTTGACGAAGCCATTCTTCGAAGTTGATTAAAGCCGTTGCCCAATGCGAAACACGCGAGGTCAGAGACGGTGGTGACGCCGACTCGTCGCGCCAACTCCGCTCCGGCTTTGGTATCCAACTCGGGATCGCCGAGGATTGCCGTGAGATCAAGGACGAGTCCCATGGCTCGCTCGTGGAGTTCGCCGTTTGGCTCGCCGTTTTGATCCTTGATGACGCCGGGCACCGACGTTTCGTTATTAACACCATGGGCACGAAGTGCCGCTGAGTTGGCGTACGCAAGGTGGGCGCTGGCGTTGACGACAACGACCTCAACAGAGGTACTTACGCGGTCGAGATCGTGACGGTTGAGTGTTCGGTCCAAGAATACGGGATCGAAACCTACGCCCACCAATTGGCCGCCAGCGAAATCCTTGAGAGCTTGTTGTAATCGTTTCACGACGTCATCCACGGAACGACACGCTTGTGCGATAGTGCCATCGGGACACGGGCGTTCGTCGTAGCCAAGCCAGGGACGAGACGACAAGGCGCCGTCGCCGGAGACGTGGCCGTGTGCTTCTATGAATCCAGGCACGAGAATGGCATCCGCTAAACGGTCGTCTTCAAGATATTCACGACCGATGAGCCAATCTCGTACGTCGCTTCGTCGAGCAACGTGAAGAATCCTTCCTTCGTTTACGGCAACGCAGTCGGCACTTGGATTTGATGGGTCTAGGGTTATGACGTCGCGCGCAGGAAAAACAGTAATCACGGCGACCTTCCTTTCGTTGATGACGATAGTAGGACGGATGTTCGTGGGACCATTTTCGGTAGGCTGACGCACTACGTGCGTATCACTTTGAAAAAACGCTCGAAGCCTTGAATGGAATTCGCGATGGAGCCCCTCGATAATATGTTTTGGCACGCCCTCACCGGTTCACAACACGGATTTGGCGAAGGTAATGGTTTGGCCCGCCGTTATTTGGTTGATGTCACTCCCTTCAGCGCTTTACCTGACGAATATGGGGCCGAGAATTTCTTAGCCTTACGTGATGTCGTTGGTCCCGGCGGTACCGCCACGCTTTTTCGAGGTGACGTCAAATTGCCCGACAACTGGGAAATATTGGTACAAGTCGACGCTGTTCAAATGCTTGCTCCAGTAGATGAGACCTTGATGGTTGATTCTCGCGTTGAGGTGCTTGGTCCTGACGACGTCCCGTCCATGCTGGCACTAACGCAAAAGGCAAAGCCCGGACCATTTCTTATTCGTACGAACGAACTTGGTGTGTATCTTGGGGTCCGAAGTGAAGGTCAACTTATAGCAATGGCCGGACAGCGGGGCCAGACCAACGAATACGTTGAAATCAGCGCGGTGTGCACCGACGGCGATTTTGCGAGTCAGGGTCTTGCTCGCGCGCTGGTGACGGCACAAATTGCCTTGATCAGGCAAGCTGGAAAAATTCCGATGCTGCAGGCGTCTGCGAGTAATGGCCGAGCAATTTCCATTTACGAGGATCTCGGTTTTTGGACACGGCGCACGGTACAAGTGACAATTGTTCGAGCTCCGCAGTGACGCGAGCAGGCTGTACATCCCATGATGAAAATTAGAAACCTGACACGCTGGGCAGCGCGGGAAGTAAGAATAGGAACATGAAACTTCGAAAGTCAGTTGGTGCGCTTGTCGTCATCGCCCTGATGCTTGCTGTACCAATTTCTACTTCAAGCGGTGCAAGCACTTCTCGAATCTCAACCACGTCACCTTGCGGCGTGGCGACAACCACGCACTATTCCCACGTGGTGTGGATAATGCTGGAGAACGTTGGCTATTCGGTCGTGGGATCGCCCGATGCCCCGTATTTCAACCAACTGGTGGCAAAATGCGGCTTAGCGACGCATTATTACGCGGCCTCGCACCCTAGTTTGCCCAACTACATTGCATTGACGTCAGGTTCCACGCAAGGAATTAGCGATGATGGTGAACCAAGCACACACCCTCTTAGTGTGCCGAGTATTTTTTCGCAGCTGGGAACGAACTGGCGAGCCTTGGATGAGTCGATGCCCTCGCCTTGTGATGGAGTAACGAGCGGTCTGTACGCGGCTCGACATAACCCGGCGGTGTACTACACAACAATTGCGTCGACTTGTCAGCAAAATGATGTCCCCTTGACCCTTCCGCTCAAATTGAGTGCGGAATTTACTTTAATAACGCCAAATATTTGCGACGATATGCATAGTTGTCCCGTGGCGACGGGTGATGCATGGCTGCATCGTTACGTGCCGCAGATTTTGAACAGCCCGCAATATCAGTCGCGTTCGCTGGTGTTGTTTATTACCTTTGACGAGAATGACAGTGCGGCGTCGAACCAAGTGCCAACGGTCGTGATCGCGCCGACAACGCCGCGCGGCGAGAAAGTTGCAACAACGTTTTCTCATTATTCGTTGCTGAAGACGACTGAACTGCTTTTACACCTAGGACAACTTGGTAACGCCGCAACTGCTCCATCAATGATCCCGTCCTTTCATCTTTGATAAATCGAGGACCGTTGTCGTTTTTCTTCGAGCGTGTCAAAAGAGATTCAAGTGACCTGTCAGTTATTACTGAAAAAAGAGCAATAGTGCGAAGTTCGCGTCTCATTGTTCTCATTCTCAGCACCGTTCTATTTGCTTCAGCGTTTGTTCTGCCCGCGTCAGCCACCAATTCGAAGGGAGTTCTGAAATGGGTTGACGAGAAGGTGTCATTCTCGACCGGTGGTCTAAGGATTTACGCCACCTATCGACACCCTAAGAACGATCACATTGCTTTTGCAGGAGTGCTACTGATTGCGGGAAGTGGTCCCACCGATCGAAACGGCAACAGTACCGAGGAGCCTGGTCCCGTTAATACGCTCAAGACCTTGGCGGACTGGCTCAGCCTCGACGGCGTAGCGAGTTTGCGCTACGACAAGTTGGGCAGTGGCAAAACTGGACTCGGTTCGTTCGCGTCCAAGCCAAATTCAATTGGCGTTCTTCCCTTTGAACAAGAGTCGGCCGCGGCCCTCAAGTTTCTCGCGGCGCAAAAGGGAATCGATAAGCAGCGGCTCGGCGTCTTTGGACATAGTGAAGGGGCGCTCTATGCGCTTCTTCTCGCAACCGGCCACGCCGGAACGGTCCCACCGATCCACGCGCTGGGACTTTTTGAACCGCTCAGTCTTCGCTACCTCGACCTGATTTCGATACAGATCAACGGGCAATTGGCGGCCCAGGTGAAATCTGGTGACATTACGAAGAAACTCTCGGCGACCGTTTCGTCGACGATGGCCTCGGCCATTGCTCGACTGCGCTCCACCGGTAAAGTTTCAGCCAATCTTCCCTACGGCTTGTCATCGGTACTCAGTCCAGCGTCAGCAACGTACCTCTATCAAGCTGACAAGTTTGACCCTGAGAATCTCGCAGCTTCGCTCCCTGCACGTACGCCCGTACTCGTGACGTGTAGCTCCGCAGACGTACAAGTGACGTGTTCAGAAGTAAGCCGAATTGTGTCGGGGTTGAGCACTGCGAAGGCGAGCACGGATTTGGTAAGGCTCAGCAATGTTGACCATGTTCTCAAAGTTGACCCCACCGGAGCGGCGACGAACTACACCAAGGATTTGCCGTTCTCTCCTTTACTAAGAGCTGCACTAAAAACCTTCGTAAAGACAAATCTCAATTAAGCACGGGTCGTGAACTCAGTCCTCTCAAACTGGCCGCAAGTCCATAATGAGCGACGTAATTCTTCGAATGACGCGAAGTATGGTGTGCAGCACGACGATGTTCATTTGTTCGAGGGGAGCGTCGTGTCGAGAATCGCCAGTCAATTAGGCATTGTCTTCATTGCTCTGACGATTCTGATTGCTGGACCTGTCGCCGGGGCAACGACGCCCAATGCCAAGTCGATTCTCGCAAAGGCCCTCGCCGACGCATCGACGAGGACGAACGTCACGCTGTTGGGAACCATTGAGGACTCCGGACTCACCGCAACGATTGACGGAGGATTCTCTACCGTGGGCAACGGCGGAGTGACGACGGTAGATGGCGTTGGTACGCAGTACCAATTCACAAGAGTTGATGCCAAGCAATGCTTCGTCAAAGCCACGACTCTCGCCGTGCTGAATGAGGACCTGGGCGTGAAAAATCCGACCGCGAGCGAGATTGGCGTTTGGTACGTGTTGAAGAAAGGCGACTCGCGATATCAGAACGTATGTTCTCCGGGGGGCGCGCAAACTGTTGCGCAATCGTTTTCATTTAGTCCGATCGGCTGGAGCAAGAACGCGACCTACAAGGGCATGGTCACAATTCACGGTGTTCGTACATTCAAATTGCTGGCATCCTCGAATCTCTTTGTCGACGGCAGAGGTTTTCAGAAAACGACACTGTACGTGACCGACACCGCCAAACCGTTGCCCTTCGCGACGAGTGGTCCGATTGGCTCCATTGGACTCTTGTATCTCACCAAGTGGGGTTCGACCAGCGTGACCATTCCTGCCTCTTCTCTCTCACTCCCTTTGTGACTTAGATGTCTGAATAAGGGGCGGAGTGAAAAGAGGCCAAGGTCCCGCGGGAGCCTAGAGGTTCTCGTCATTACGATTCGCACATGATGTCTCGCGTCCGGGTTCTCTTTTTATTTGTCGTGGTCCTCGCGCTAGGGACCATGCTCGTTTTGACAACGTTTAGCCTTCAATCATCCAACTCGATCACCTCGGGAAGTTCTCATCCGTTTAAGTTTGAGTCGTACCGCTGGCCTTTTAAAGTGAAGGCCTATCCAATCGTCGTCAACGAGGGGGCACCGCCCTTGGCGATTGGCACTGAGTTAACTGCCGCTGAGATCATCACTGCGAAACCACCAAATTACCCCTTTGCCTCATCTTTCGTTGGTAGTGACGGATACGCACTCGGTTACATAAATCACAATGAATACCCAATCCATTCGAGCAACGGTGGGAGAACCTGGTACATCGCGGGCTCATGTTTTGTTCAGGCTGACACGCTGTACGGAGATTTCGGAGCGAACGTGATCAAGACATTTAACCAATCAGTGGTGGCGGCCTTCGGATACCAAGCCATCTACACAACGAATGATGGTGGACGGCTTTGGCACACCACTGACTTTGTGTCGGTGATTGATGGCGCAAACACGAAACTGCTTAACGAAGATTTTGTAGCTCCGATTTATGCCTATTCCGGAGTTACCTACGACACGACGACTGGCGAACTCGGTGTAGCTATCACGCAATTTGCCTGGAATCCAGTTGGTGGCGCGTCGACCCGAGTTTTGGCGACCGCCCAATACGAATCAGATGATGGTGGCTCCATTTGGCATCATGCCTGATTG
>Ga0181528_10002100_pt1 | contig 12228 bp, 9 predicted proteins | sample PEATcosm2014_Bin_47_FD_119742 | JGI IMG/M metagenome (GOLD analysis project Ga0181528, IMG submission 119742) | Peatland microbial communities from MTU Mesocosm Facility, Houghton, MI, USA - PEATcosm2014_Bin10_10_metaG | ecosystem: Environmental > Terrestrial > Soil > Wetlands > Peat | place... | reverse complement strand
AAGTTTTCACAGAACGGCGGCTCCTGGATGTAGGTGGATTTGCGGTCCCATTCATACACGTTGCCGACGGACGACGGGATTTCGTTCCATTTTGGATTTTGCGCGGCAAAGTTTTTGTAGAGTTTGCGGAAAACCTCCGGCTTGAGCGCGGACTGCATCGCGTCGCGCACCTCCTGCAGCGTCGGCCAGATGTCGGCGAGATAGACGGGCTGGCCGTCCTTGTCCGTGCCGAGCGGTTCGCACGACAAATCAATGTCCACCCTGCCCGCCAGCGCGAACGCGACGACGAGCGGCGGCGACATGAGGAAGTTCGACTTGACGTTCTGATGCACGCGCGCCTCGAAATTGCGGTTGCCTGAAAGCACGCTGGCCGTGACGAGGTCATTCTTGGTGACCGCCTCCTCCACCGCCGGATGCAACGGCCCGGAATTGCCGATACAGGTCGTGCAACCATAGCCAACGGTGTTGAAACGAAGCTTGTTGAGATAAGTCTGAAGCCCGGTCTTCTTGAGGTAGTCAGTCACTACGCGCGATCCGGGCGCGAGCGAAGCCTTGACAACGGGGTTGACCTTCAGGCCGCGTTCAACCGCCTTTTTCGCGAGCAAACCCGCGGCGAGCATGACGCTCGGGTTGCTCGTGTTCGTGCAACTGGTGATGGCCGCGATGAGCACCGAGCCGTGGCGGATCTTCCCTTTCAACGGCGGCGCCGTCACCGGCACGGCATCGGGCGTAGGCCGGTTGAGAACCATTTCGCGCTCGGTCACGGGATTCGTTCCGGCGGCGAGCGCCTGTTGCAATGATACGGGATCCTGGCTGCCACCGCCCGGCTGGACGGCACCGGCGGCGGCCAACGTAATCACCTTGCCGAAATCCGCCCGGTTCTTGCCGAAACCGTTCTCGGTCACCGGACGCTGGAACGCGTTGAAAAATTCGCGGCGCAGATTGCCAAGCTCAATGCGGTCCTGCGGACGTTTCGGGCCGGCGACGCTCGGCTTGACCGTCGCGAGATCGAGTTCGACGACCTGCGAGTAATCAATCTGGCCGGCCTGCGGAATGCCCCAAAGCCCCTGCGCACGGTAGTAATTCTCGTAGAGCTTGCAATGTTCCTCGCTGCGGCCGGTGGCGCGCAGGTAGTTCACGCATTCCTCGTCAACCGGGAAAAAGCCCATCGTCGCGCCATATTCGGGCGCCATGTTCGCGATGGTCGCGCGGTCCACCAGCGGCAACGCGGCAGCACCGACACCAAAGAACTCGACGAACTTGCCCACGACCTTCGCCTTGCGGAGCATCTGCGTGACGGTGAGCGCCACATCGGTCGCCGTGACGCCTTCGCGGATCGCGCCGGTCAGATGCACGCCCACGACATCCGGCGTGAGGAAATAAACTGGCTGGCCCAGCATGCCCGCCTCGGCCTCAATGCCGCCGACGCCCCAGCCGACGATGCCAAGGCCGTTGATCATCGTCGTGTGCGAATCCGTGCCGACAAGTGTGTCGGGATAATAAACCTCACCCGCGCTCAAAACGCCCTTGGCGAGATATTCCAGGTTCACCTGATGCACGATGCCGATGCCGGGCGGCACTACCTTGAACGTGTCAAACGCCTGCATGCCCCATTTCAAAAACTGGTAGCGCTCGCGGTTGCGCGAAAATTCCAGATCCAAATTCTTCGCCATGGAATCCGCCGCACCGGCGAAATCCACCTGCACCGAATGATCCACCACCAGATCCACCGGCACGAGCGGCTCGATGATTTTCGGATTCTTGCCGAGCTTGGCCACGGCAGTGCGCATCGCCGCCAAGTCCACGAGCAGCGGCACGCCGGTGAAATCCTGCAGCACGATGCGCGCGACCACGAAGGGGATTTCCGCCGTGCGCGATTCGGTCGGTTTCCAGTTGGCGAGTTCCTTCACGTTCGCCTCCTGCACTTTCAGGCCGTCGCAATTGCGCAGGACGGACTCCAGCACGATGCGGATGGAGACGGGCAGTTTGGAGATCGGCCCGACGCCGGCGGCTTCCAGCGCGGGCAGCGAGTAAAAGTTTCCCGATTTCCCGTTGCCGAGATCAAATTGCTGAAGCGTGTTGAATAAATTATGTGGTGCGCTCATTTAGTTCCTTAAATCAATCCTTAAACACCGCTAAAAATGAAGATTACACGCGGAGGTGTCAAGCGAAGTGCGCGAAGAAACTTGATTGTAGCGACGGTCTGCTACCGTCGAAACGGTGCTCACAGAGCGTTGCAACAGCAAATTTATTCCGCAACCGGCTCGTGCGGCAGCAGTTCGCCGATCCGTTTTTCCAGCCGGTTCAAGTCCAGCGGTTTGGTGAAGAAATCGTCGGCGTGCATCGCCACGGTGCGCTTGGTGACTTCGCTCGAAAGCGCGCTCATGAAGATGATCGGGATTTTTTTGGTGGCCGGCTGGCGGCGCAGGATTTCGCAGACGGAAAAGCCGTCGAGGTCGGGCAGCAGGATGTCCAGCAGGATGAGGCTGGGCTTCATCTGCCGGGCCTGGCTCAGGGCGTGGACGCCGTCGTTGGCCACGATCAGGTCATAGCCGTGCCCCGCGAGCTTGTATTGCAACAGCTCGATGAAATCATTCTCGTCATCCACGATCAAGATACGCGGCACCATGGTGACAACCTAGCTTACTCCGCGCCAAACGCAAAGGCGGCCCGGTTAAAACCGTGTGACGAATGGGAAACGGGAAAGTTGTAGGGTCGAGCCTGTGGCTCGATAGAATCGGCGCGCAGCGCCGACGCTACAATCACTGCACACCGACGCGATAAAAATACGGGCCGCCGTTGGTGGCGGTGGTGTCCGTGTAGCTGGTCGAGCCGGCTAGTCCGACAATGTTGCTTTGGATGGAAGTGAAGGCCGGGAGATTGGTGCTGCTCTGCAAATAATAAGTCACGCCGCTAACGCTCTGCCATGTCACGCTGATGCCGTTGGTGTTCGTGGTTGCCGGTGCTTGCAGGGCCAGCACGGAAGCCGCGTTGGTGGGATTGGTTCCGGCCTTCCATTCCGCATAATTGTTCATGCCATCGCCGTCTGAATCCGCGTAATCAGCAGAGCCGTCCGTGGGCAGGTCGTATTGTTGGAGCCACGCGTAGGAAATAATTGAGGACGGCGTCTGATATTCATAAGCGCCGATGTCCACCGTGCCTCCGACGATGCGCGGGTTGCCGTCGAAATCATCGGAAGCAGTAACATGCGCATTATTGCCGGCATTGATGCAGGGCGAGTTGGATTGCAGATGAAAGTCGCCGCCCGCCAAGTTCACAAGGACAGGATCGTTGGTAATGTTGCCCATGCCGACTGCCAGCGGTGTCGTGCAACAGTAATTCACTGTTGATCCCCAATTATTGTTGGGAGCATTGTTAAAGTATAAAATGCAATTGTTTGCGGTGCTGAAATGCACGGTGGCATCAAACGAAGATGAATTGCTGACCACTGTGCAACCATTGAGGATGCAGTATGAAGCACCGCCGCCTGAATTGCCGTCAAGTATGCAGTTATTTAAAATGCCTCCATAGGCAACACCCGGGCCCGATGCAGAATTGCCGGTCAACCAGCAGTTGGATACAACGGCGCTGGAAAGCTCGATGGTAGGGTTGGCGGACTGGCAAAACACTGCGCCTCCCAGATTCCAAAGACCGCCAGCCATGTCATTATATGTTCCTCCATTGGTAAGAGTGAACCCGGCCAAAACTGCGCCGTTTGTCAAATACACGCAGCGAATTGCGGCGGCACCATTAATCACTCCCGGCATTTGATACCCTTCAATCGCAGTCGCCGCCGGGCCGTTGACACTCATCAAAGTGATTATTTTTGCTGCCACCACCCGGTTCGTCGGCGGTTCGCCATTGATTTCCCGACCACCGCTCTGATAAATCCCGTTTGTCACCAAAACCACATCGCCATTTGTTGATGCATCAACCGCGTCCTGAATGTTCGTCGCCGCCGTGAGCCAGTTTGTGAAAGGTGATATGGGATTGGTGTTGTTCAGTGCCACAAAATGGATCGGTGACTGGAATTCATACGCGCCCATGTCCACGATGCCTCCAACGATGCGCGGGTTGCCGTCCAAATCCGTGCTGTTGGGGATGGAGGAATTGTCTCCAGCGTTGATGCAAGGCGAAGACGCGGTCACATGATAATCCCCGGCGGACAAATTCACGAACAGCGGCTCGTTGGAAATGTTGCCCGTGCCGCCGGGCAGCGGCGCGGAGCAGCAAAATGTCATCCCGCTCGAATAATAATTCGAGCCGTTGGGCGCCGAATTATCATAGACAATACAATCGTGGAGGGTGTCGTTATAGGAGCCGCCGCCATTGCCATTGCTTGCCGGGGCCAGAGCGTTGGCGGTCACCGTGCAGGAGACCAGGGTGGAAAATGCCGTGCCGCCGCCATAATTAGTGGCGCGGTTGAAGGCCACCAAACAATTGGTCGCCTTACAGCCATACAATCCCGCCGCCCAGGGTCCGATGTTGTTGGTAATGACGCAATTGTTCAGGGCGGATTGCGCGGCGGCTCCGACGCCGTAGTTGCCGGCCAATACACAGTTGATCAAGCTGACACCCAATGCTCCGCTGCCAGCACCGCCGCAAACGTTGCCGGTGATCACGCAATTGCTGACAACCCCGCTTACGTTGCCGGCGACGCCTCCGTCATTCACAAAATTCCCGATGCCCGCCTCGCCGTTGGTCAGCGTGAACCCGCTCAACACCGATCCCGCGCCGACGAACACGCACCGCACCGCACTGGTGGACGCCACCGTGCCGGGGATGCGCGTGCCTTCAATCACCGTCACGCCGGCACCGTTCACGCTCCGCACGATGATACTGTTGGTGAGCACCACGCGGTTGGTGATGTCTGCCGAACTCATCGCCTTGCGGCCGCCGGTGGCATAAACGCCGTTTGTCACGAGAACTGTGTCGCCAGCAGAAGCCGTGTCAACAGCGGCTTGAATGTTCGTCGCAGCCGTGCCCCAACCGGCGTAAGGCGGCACGGGATTGGTGCTGTTCACATCCACATAGAACACGGAGGCGGAAATGTTGCAGACAAAAAGCAGCCAGCAGGCTGCGCCAAGGAGGATTGAATGCCCTCTCATATTAACTTTCTGGAATTGTGTGCAAAATAACCTTTAATATCTGACGATTCAAGCCAAAACCGCCTCTGACGGCAGCGGTTGAAACCGCCGCGCCCAAGTCATTGCGACAAAAATTACCATCGAACCAACCGGTTCAGCCTCCCAACCAGTTGATTTAATCCTCCAGTCGGTTGATTCAGTCATCGAATCAGTTGGTTCATGGGTTTAACCAGTTGGCTCGTCTGTCCAACCAGTTGACTCGACCAGCGAACCCGTTGATTGGGCAGCCCAGTCGGTTGGTTCGTTCAACGAACCAGTTAGTTGGATGGACGAGACGACTGGCTGGTTGGTTAAATCAGTTGATTCCATGAACGGGACATTTGGTTCCCTATGCCAGCCGGCTGGTTGATCTGGCGAGCCAGTTGGTTCAGCGGCCCAACCAGTTGGCTGGAGAGACGAAACCATTGATTCGCAAGGCGAGTAGGAAGTCCCGTTGCTTTAAACACCAGGAAATTTAGAATTATCGAATCAAATGAATGTGTTTCCCGGAAGTGGCTCGGTTTATGCGGTCTTTCCCTCTGTAATGAAACAATCAATGACGCCGAAGCCAGTCCACACGCCGGGATTCACCGGCAACCCGTTTCATTCCCAACTAACATGATCAACCTACATCGCGTATCACTGAAATTTGCCAAATTTGGAAAGTTCAAACTGATGATGTTTGGCGGCAGCATCGTCGTTGGCCTGACGGACAACCCCGCCTTCCCCGATCTGCCGGTGAGCATCGTGGACTTGAAGGCGGCGAGCGATGACTACGGAGCCTGTGTCAGCACCGGATTGGGCGGCGGCGTCCTCGCGATGGCGGCCCAAAACGCGGCGCGAACCCGCCTGATTGGAATGTTACGGAACGAGGCCCACTATGTCCAGATTGTGGCCGGGACAGACCTCTTGAAGCTGCTCTCCTCTGGCTTTACAGCCATTGACCGAAACTCCGCCCAAAAGCCTCTTATCACGCCGTTCATCCGAAATGTGCTGCGCGTGCAAAGCGAACAACTGCGGCTGATCTTGAAGCCGGTGCCGAATGCCAGGTTGTATCAGGTGCAACTGAAGGTGGGCGACGTTGACTGGCAGGATGGCGGCATCCATTCACAGGCGCGCAAGCTGATCATACCCGGGCTGGTGCCGGGGACGGTTTATCATTTCCGTGTGCGGGCCTTGGGCGGCAGCACGAAATACAGCGCCTGGAGCACCCCCACCTCCTGCATGGCGGTTTGAGATGGCCGGGTTAAATTGTGTGCCGGAGGGGAAATGGAAATAAGCCATCAATTTATATTGATATAAATCTTGGCAACATTTAGTCACGGGCGTAAACAATATTTGTTACATCCGTGAAAAAGCTTTTCATTCTTGCGGTGATTTTAGGAACGGCCTGTTCTGCAACCGCCGGCCCGCCTACCGTGGAAGAGTTATGGTCGCATCTTTTCACCAACGGGCCAGTTGTCTGGCAAGCGCCAACCAATAATTTGCCGAAAAGTTTTTGGGTTTATCAGAGGCTGCTGCCACAGCTTTTCACCGAAACTGTCATTTCCAATGCCATCGTGCTGGGTTCATTTCAAAGACACGGGTTTCCGAAACCTTCCACCAATGACGTTTGTATCTTGGATGATCCCGACTGCGATAATTGCGGGTGTGTGCGCGTGTGCAATTTTTCCATCCGGCCAAACGAAGCAACTTTGTCATTTTATTCGCCCGACCAGAACCATTTGACGCAAAACATCCCCGATGATGCGACCGTGGCCAGACTGGCGCGGAACTGCGCGTTTAAACTGGGTGTTGACCTTGCACAAGTCATGGAGAAAACCACCACATTGCATTTCAATACGGATACCAACGACAACAAGCTGACCAACCAGATTTGCGGGCGCGGAATTTTTTTATACCGGCAGCTTGACGGAATTCCTTTCTTTTCCGCCGATGACAACGGCGATGGCGCGGAAGGCTTTGGGATGGAATTCGGCAGTTACGGAGTAATCCGCTCCTTTTCCCTCTGCTGGTCCGAGGTCTCGCGTTACAAGAGCGAGCAAACCGCAAGCCCACAGGAAATCATCCATTGCATCCGGGTGCATAAAACAATCGTGATACCAAATGTTGACGAAGAAGATTATTTTGCAAGACTCAAACAATTGGCGGATGCAAAAAAACTCACCATTACTAAAATAATACCATGTTATGGTTTAGGCGTGTTTGGAGAGGTGCCAACAAATGATGCGCCATGTAAAATCGCCACGCCATTTGCCGAACTGGAAGCCATCGCCGATTTCGGAAGCAGCAATGAAACCGTTAGGATTGTATCACCCATACTTTCGTCGGAAGTGAGCAGGTTGTTGGGAAACAAGCCGAAATAACGGTGGAAACGTTGTTTTGAAAAACACCAGATGGGAAAACGGAAATCAGTTGTCAGGATGAATGCGGTTGCCAGCCGGGTCAACCAAAGTGACAGTGACGAAGACGAATAATTCTTTGTCGCTGGCTTTCGTTCTATCGGTGACTTCTTTGCCGTTGGCGTAATCTTTTTCCGGCAACCCGCCGATGACGGCTGTTTGACCGTCATGCAAATTCAAAGTTGTGGCCACCCGCCGCACACGGATGTCCGGCAAAGTTTTCGGCACGGAGTTCGAACTGACAAAAGTTCCGTCAGCAACGGAATGACCGTCAAATTGATCGTGTGGCCGTCGGACAAAACATGAGGCACCACGTCCAAAATTGGACCGGTCTCAACTGACTTTGTGACAACAACGTCGTAAATAATATCTTCTTTTGTTATTGTTGTTGACCGCATTTCTGTCTGTCGTCCGCTGGCTGTGATCACTTCCGGCTCGGCCAAAATTTCGACATCCTTGCGCGACTCCAATGAGTGCATAATGGTTCTCATGTCGGCCTTATTGAGAATCCCCGTGAACTGGCCGGCGGTGGAATTTGTCGAATTCAGAAAAATGCCCAAACCGGCCACGGTTCCCTTCGGCATTTCCAAAAACCGCGCTTTGATGTGGAGTTGCGGCAGCGGTCGGTTGAGCGCTTGGATGGCCTCTTCAATCGTGGCGATGTCCTGCGGTGTCGCCCTGACAAATAGTTCGCTCAAGCCCTCACTGTAGAAGACTACCTTGCCCGGCAAGTCCAGGTTCACCCCCAACTGGCTGAAAAAACGTTTAGCCATCATTGGGACATCGTTCGTTTGCAAGTCGGGAACGGTTGGCAATAAAGCGTTGGAAAATATAGTAGGATCCACCTGGAAATGGCGCGAACAAAGATTTGTGGGTGCTGGCAAAGCAGCATTATCCAGCTCTGCGGACCAGTCGGTAATCGGTGCGGCGATTACAGCGAACGAGAAAATCCCAAGGCATGCAATGAAAAGCGTGGTGAAGGTTTTCATAAAAGGAATTGCCGCCGTTATGGCACTAAAGCCCGACGGCGGCAATCCTATTCGCAAACCGGAAATTACTTCAGCTTCGCCAGCGTCGCCTTGATGGCTTCGAAGTTCGGCAAATCCTTCGGCGTCGGCGTCTGTTCGCTGTATTGCACCACGCCGGCCTTATCAATCACGAACGCCGCGCGCGCCGAGGTGTCGCCCACGCCGGCGAGCATCGGGAACACCACGTCGTAGGCCTTGGTGACGGCCTTGTTCAGGTCGCTGGCGAGCGTGACCTTGATGTTGTTCGCCTTGGCCCACGCCTCCTGCGCGAACGGGCTGTCCACGCTGATGGCGATGACGTCCGCGCCGGTGAAGGAGTTCAGGCCGTTGGACACGTCACACATTTCCGTGGTGCAGACGCCGGTGAATGCGAGCGGGAAAAACAGCAGCACGGTGTTGGTCTTGCCGAGGTTGTTGCCCAATTTGACGTCCACCACGCCGGCCGCGGTCTTGGATTTGAGGGTGAAGTCGGGGGCTTTGGAGCCGATTGGTATAGGCATAATGATTTGTAATTGGTTTAGTTAGGCGGTGAAGCCAGCGCCAAATGTTTAACATTCCTTGCGTCCCTGTCAAACGAGGAATTTTAGAAAAACGGGCGGGTGGGCGAATCAAATCTCAAATGACAAAATCGTTGGCGCCGGTGCCGGGCCGTAGTGAAAGCCCGTTTCATCCTCATAGCCGACGGGAATTTCGAAAGCCCGGTGGAGGCGCGGGATCATTCTTTTCAAGCCCATTGCCGGCCGATTGGAGGCGCCCATTTGCCGGCGCGGATCGTGCGGCCGGGCTATTTCCGGTGCCGGCAAGATTGCAATCATGCTTGAACATCGGAAGAACAGGGAAACCCATTAATCTTTTTTCCACTTTTCCATCCGCAGCACCAACCCAGCAGATGCACACAGAGAAAATGATATCAGCCGGAACAAATTTTATCCGATTTTCATCCGCTGCAAACAGTGCGTCAGATACGGCAGCAGTTGTTTCTTGCGCGAAACCACGTCGCGCAGCTCGAACACGCCCGGCTTCGGCTCGGGATAATCAATCCGGTCCACGAAACGCTTGTCGCCCGCGACGAGCATGAGCGATTCCTGCCCGACCACGTCCGTGACCATGAGCGCGGAGAAAATGTAATTCCGGCCGCGCCGGTAATCCTCCAGCGCCGCCAGCAGCTCGTCCTTGCGCTTCCAAAACTGGTCGAACCCGACCTCCTCGATCTGCGCGACGCTGAAAGTGTGACCGTTTTCCTTGTATTCCTTGGCGTCGGTGGTGATGGCCTGCGGCGCGGGCTTGAGCGTGAGCAGCGAACCGGACGCGAACAGCTTGTCGGTGAACTCGCGCGCGTTGACGCCGGCGATTTTTTCCAGGCGCGGCAAAATTTCCCGGTCACGTGGCGTGGTCGTCGGCGACGTCAGATTCAGCGTATCGGAAACCAGCCCGGCCAGCAGCAGACCGGCGATCGGCTTGGGCAGTTCGACATTTTGCCGGAAAAAACAATCCGCGACAATCGTGCTGGTCGAGCCGACGGGTTCGTTGCGGAACAAAATCGGCTGCTGCGTCGTCATTGCGCCGAGCCGGTGATGGTCAATGATCTCGACAATCTCCACCTCGTCCGCGCCGGACACCGCCTGCGACAGTTCATTGTGATCCACCAGAATCAGTTTGCGGTCCACCGGCTTGAGAAAGTCGGCCTTGGACAGGACGCCGACCGTGCGGCCTTCCTCATCCGTGACCGGAAACGCGGCGAAGCCCGATGCCGCCGCCTCGGCCCGAACCGCGCTTAACGGCGCGTCTTCGCGGAACGAGAGAAATTCCTCGTTGAGCATGTGGCGGATGGCCACCGCCGAACGGCACAGCGACGCCGTGGTCAGCGTGTCGTGCGGCGACGAGATGAGGCTCACGCGATTTTTTTTTGCGGCCGCGATGATTTTCGGGTCAATCGGCTCCTCGCCGGTCACAATCAGCACGCGGACGCCTTTTTGAACAGCGACCTCCTGGACATTAACGCGGTCGCCGATGACCACCGCCAGCTTGTCGAGCGGGAAATAATCCATCCTTTTGGTGAATGACTCGATCCGCATCGCGCTGATCATCAAAATCAATTCCTCTTCCTCCTTTGCATCGTGGCCGACCAGCAACTGCCCGCCCAGCGTGTGTGCCAGATTTTCCAACGACGACAGCACGCGGCGCGAATCAATCAGGCGGTTCGCCGCCGGGAAAAGAAATTTGCTCAGCTTAAACAGCGAGAGCAGCCCGCAGCAGCGCCGGTCGGCGTCCAGCACCGGCAGCACGCGGATGTCGTGCTCGTCCATCAATCCCAGCGCCTCGGCGGCAGTCGCGTCCTCGGTCACGCTCAGGATTTCCGACTGCATCACGTCGCGAACCTTGGGCGACACGTCGGCAATAAAGCGCGGCGACGGCACGCCGAACGTCTCCAGCACAAAATCAATCCGCTCGTTGGTGTCGCCGCAGCGCGCGGCCTCGGCCTCCGGCATGCCGGTGCGCCGCTTGAACTCCGCGTAGCCGATGGCCGAGCAGATCGCGTCCGTGTCCGGGTTGCGGTGGCCGATGACAAAGATTTCGCTCATGTTAGATTATTCCAGTGCCCCCAGCACTTCCGCCGCGTGTTCCTCCGGCTTCACCGCCGGCCAGATTTTCTTGATTTTACCGTCCGGCCCGATGAGAAATGTCACGCGGTGCGTGCCGAGATATTTCCGGCCCATGAAACTTTTTTCACCCCACACGCCGTAGGCTTGGACAATCTTTTTGTCCTCGTCCGCCAGCAGCGTGAACGGCAGCTTGAACTTCTCCACAAACTTGTCGTGCGCTTTCACCGGGTCGGTGCTGACGCCGAGGATGACCGCGCCCTTTTTCTTGAAGTCCGCAAAATAATCGCGGAACGCGCAGGCTTCTTTCGTGCAGCCGGGCGTGTCGTCCTTCGGATAAAAATACAGGATGACGTTTTTGCCCGTGTAGTCGGCGAGCGAGATTTTCCCGCCGCCGCTGGTCGCCACCGTGAATTTCGGGGCAGCATCACCTTGCTTCAATTTCAATTCGATTGTCTTGGCCATAAATTTTAACAACAAAGGAACGAAGCAACGAAGATTTTGGCAAGCTTTGTTTCTTGGTTTTTTTGTGGTTCAGTTCACTTTTTTGCCGCAGGCAGGCTGGCCGGATGCGAGCCGAGCTGTTGCGAGCCGTCCCAGATGTAAAGCAGTCCGGACGCCGCTGTGAACAGTCCCGCGCCCAGCTCGACGATTTTCAACCAGCCGATCCCCTGCCCCGCGTCCCATTTCAACAGCAGCCAGATGATGACTGTCATTTGCAGCACGGTGGCGGTCTTGCCCGTGATGCGCGGTCGCACTTTGATGGTGCCGACCACCAACCGCACGATAATCGCGCCGATGCCCAGCAGCAAATCACGCCCGATGATGGTGCCCGTCAGCCAGAACGGAATCTGGCCGAGGCGCGGCGAGTTGTCGAAGCTCAGGACCACGATGGCCGAGACCAGCAGCAGCTTGTCCGCGAGCGGGTCGAGAATCGTGCCCAACTCGCTCCACTGGTGGTAACGGCGCGCGATGTAGCCGTCCACGCCGTCCAGAATCGCGGCCACGGCGAACGACAGCAAACCAGCCAGCCGGCAGACCTCGTTGCCGGTGCGGACATAGTAAATCATTT
>Ga0181528_10002099_pt1 | contig 12232 bp, 7 predicted proteins | sample PEATcosm2014_Bin_47_FD_119742 | JGI IMG/M metagenome (GOLD analysis project Ga0181528, IMG submission 119742) | Peatland microbial communities from MTU Mesocosm Facility, Houghton, MI, USA - PEATcosm2014_Bin10_10_metaG | ecosystem: Environmental > Terrestrial > Soil > Wetlands > Peat | place... | reverse complement strand
CTTGCCCGAGCAATATGTCGAGGTTAAAAACTTTGACTTGTTGACGCCCATCAACCCGAACGTTCAGATCAAGCTCGAAACCGGCCCGACGCCGATCACCATGCGAGTCATGGACTTGCTGACCCCGATCGGCAAGGGACAGCGAGCATTGATCGTGGCCCCACCCCGTACGGGCAAGACAATGCTTTTGCAGGAAATTGCCGACGCCGTCAGCACAAATTATCCCGAGATTTATCTGATCGTACTGCTGATCGACGAACGTCCCGAAGAAGTGACCGAAATGCGTCGTCGGGTGAAGGGCGAAGTTGTTGCTTCGTCTCTCGATCGCGAAGTCGAAAACCACATTCGTGTCAGCCAGTTGGTGTTCGAACGAGCCAAACGGATGGCCGAATCGGGCCGTGACGTTTTCGTGTTGCTCGACAGTATTACGCGAACCGCACGTGCGTTTAACAAATGGACGAACACGGGCCGTACCGGAACAGGTGGCCTGGATGTGAAAGCTATGGACATTCCGAAGAAGATGTTCGGTATGGCCCGCCAATTCGATGAAGGCGGCTCGTTAACGGTTGTCGGGACTGCGTTGATTGAAACCGGTAGCCGGATGGACGAGGCGATCTTCCTGGAGTTCAAGGGCACAGGCAACATGGAAATGGTGCTTAGCCGCGAACTTTCCGAACGCCGAATCTGGCCAGCGATCGATATTTCCCGCTCGGGGACTCGTCGCGAAGAAAAAATTCTGTCGCCAGACGTCTTGGAAGGCGTGACCCTGCTGCGACGTAGCCTGGTTTCACTAAGCCCTGTCGAGGCGATGGAACAATTGACGCGTATCTTGCAGAAATATCCGACGAACGCGGACTTCCTCGCGAAAGTCCGATCGATTCTGTAGTCAACTTGCTGGCGCCTTAGATTCAGCGGTTTGGTTCGTTGTTGGTTTCGGCATCGATTTTGGCGGTTTCGTGTTTTCCTGTCGGCTCGCTTGCGGTATCAACGACAAAATTCAAGTCGTTTCCGCGGTTTGCGACCGTAAGGTTGTGGGTTTTCCTCGGTGCGAATTGGGGTTTAAGGCTGTTTCTGTGATCGAATAAGTCGTTCAGCAGCCTGTCGAATCTCAAGTTGACATTGCGATATTAACTCGCTGTGATCCGTTCCCCAGAAACCGGCGTCGGATTGGCAATCTTCGATGGCACTCGAATTTGAAACGAACAACCACAATTCAGGCGGTGTTTTTTCAAGTTTCACAACGAGATCTTTCCAGATAGTCATTGCCCCCACATCCGGCGGTATGGTCCCATCAATTATCTGATTCGCGATTTGAGTTGCAAGAATTAATGCTGCGCGTTCACGCGTAGGCATTTGTTGGCCAAGTTCTGACAGTGAATGCTCAAAATATTTTCTTGCACACTCGGAAGATTCACCCTTTTCCACGGCAAGCAAACGCAGCAGATTCGGGGATTGCATGCCGCGAAGAATCAACGATTCCGCTATGTCAGGCAATTCATCGGACGACAGTTGTTCCAACACATATTGGCTGGCAAGTTCTTCTAGGTCCGCAAATTGCTTTGGTGCCATCGGCCTCGCTCCGTTTATGCGATCATTGTAATCTAGCGAACGAAGAATTCCTTCGACTTCGGACCGACGCCCCATGAAAGAGACGTTTACACCAACGTACTTCGTTGTGTCGACACGTACGACTGCGGGATCGAAATTAACAGTTTCGAATCGCGAGAATGATTTGCTGTTCCAATATTGGTCGGAGAGATTTAATCCTTCCGATTTTCCGTTGCTCGTCGTAACAGCGATTCCAGTCACGTCAGCATTCAGTCATCAGCTCTTGACCGAGACTGTTTCGTTGAACGCTGTTCCAGATGAAATTGAGATAAATGCACGAACGTTGGACCCTTTCTGTGGTCAAACTGCTGTCGACACCGTTAAACCACTGTCACACGAACAGAGAAACCTCAATGGCAAGCCTCTCGGAATCGTTGAATCGATTGCCTGTGACGTTACGCAATTGTGCGTTTCTCAGATTTCCGATGACGGATGCAAAAGGTTTTTGACCTCGCGAAAAAAGGTTACATATCAAAGAATCCCATGTCTTTTGAAAATCAAGTTACGATGCTGGTACGATTTTCCTCGCTGCGGTATTACAGCTTTTATGCAGGCTGGCGCACCCAGATTTAATGAGGGACGTCTGGTCGCCTCGAAAGCGTTGGTATCATTTTTTCTCGCAAAAACACGAGAGTTTTTCGACGCCGAATGTGCCGCCGCTAAGTCCCGAAGTCATAGCTCAGGCGCTATCCGGCGGTCCACAAGCCGGATCGTTCATTCCATGCGAGCTGTTTAGTGCCGATGAGCCCTATGAAAAAGACTGCATTCTGGAAGTTACAGCGACATCGAGTCGCGACATGCTGCAATGTTTCCTCCACATACTCAGCAATCGTCGAACGATTGAGTGCCATCGTGGATTCTCTCTCAGAATTCCGGACGTAAATCAAGACCTGGTGGGCTGTCAGGCAGCGGAACACGTTGAACTCGCGCAGATCATTGACACCGAAGAACAAGCCGCACACGCTTAACGGCGAACAATTTCGATCGTCACCTTCGCCAAATTCGGTGCGTGGACTGTTGATCACATTCTTTCTGTCGACGAAAGTAGGGCGTCGACAAGTTGGGTTTTCGAACAGCTGCTTGGGAGCAGTTAATACGCGGGAATCGCGAAGCATGGGCAGGACGGGTTGAGCTGGGTGTTTGTGAGGTTCGCAACCCACTAGTCTCACGTGAATTCTCGGTAAAAATTGGGTTATTTGCGTGGAATTCTTTTGACGGGCGAACTTTCTGTGGTTAACCTCAGATGGTACGTCTACCGGTCGAGGACTCATAGGTCTTCACGGCAGATCATGATGTTTGGCAGGGATGCTGAAACCATCGAGGTTTCATCGGTCGAGAGGATTCAGAAGCACTTTTCACCACGCCTCTCGTCAGCTTTTTAACGATGCGATTTTGGTGTTTGAAGTCTTGACGCAGTTGGTCGTTGTTTTCATGGAGGATTCAGTATGAGTCTTGAGTTGGTCGCTTCGTCGTCACAACACCATGAACTTCTTGAACAGATCGAACAGGCTGTTCAAGCCAAAATGGGAGGCCGCATTCGCGGTCTTCGGGTACGAATCGACGAGGGTTGCCTGATCGTCTCGGGACGGACTTCGACCTATTACAATAAGCAACTGGCCACTCATGCCGCGCGCGACGCTGCCTTGGACATGACAGTCCAGAACGACGTCGAAGTTTGCAGAAACCCGATTTAATCTGGTTCCCAAGTTAATCTCGTTTCCAAGCTCCTGCTTGGAAACGCAGCTTTTCGAAGTTCCACTTCGGCGAATTGCGAAACGATATCAATCATCCGCAGCTATCCTGAATTAAGATGGCGGGGGCTTTGCGGCACGACTTCTGCCCCGTTTTTTGTCGAATCCCGAATCATTGACTCGTCGTCAGCATTCGTTGATGCCTCCTGTTTCTTTCGTGAAATTGCGACAAAAAAATTTATAAAAACTACAGTTGACGCATAGGACTACTGTGGTATCATTGATGCGCACGGGAAATGGTATTGGTAATTGCCGACCACAATTGTGTCGGCGGTGACAGAAATCATTCCGCCATTTGCGAAGATAAGCCTCGAACCGGTTGCGGACTTGAATTGGCGAGACAAACTTGTGAAAAGTTCGAGCAAGTTCGAGCAAGTTCGAATCCACAACAACGCTAAAAAAAGGGAAGTTGATCAAGGCTGGTGAAGTTGGTCAACTTTTTTCAACAACTTCTCGTTCCAACGCCGTAAAGCGAGAGCACTGGCTTGCGGAGACGCACGCAAGTGACCCTCAATTTACCGCACGCTGTTCACCTGATATCGCAAACAGTTTTACCCGCCGTCAGTTCAGCCGTTTCTTCAGGCCAGACTCAGCGTATTTCGCGAAGTAGAGCTCTCGAAGAGGGGCGTTACGGAGCAAGAGCTTGGGTGCGCGGACTCCACGGGCAATTGACCGTATCGATTTCCGCGCCGGAATCTCTTCACTGATCGGAAGATGTGGATTTGTCTGGCCGGTATTTGCGGGCGGCGGCAGCGTCTCGGTTGAGAATCGGCTCGCATTACACGAACATATACGCCGAGTGGTCGTGGCTGAGAGATTCTGATTGGATCGATTCGCTTTCTCACGACGTAATCATCGTCGTTTCAGCAGGTATTGCGGAAATGGACTCTCGATTTGTAACTCGATTTCATGGCCGCGAGCAGCAGACCGCGTGCATTTAATAATTTGGGCCCTTCATACGAACAGACCGCAACATGGTTGTCGAACGACTGAGCAAAACCTGGTTCAATCTCGTCCACGGACGAAACATTGTCTACAACCAATGTTGGGAAGATCCCCGTCTCGACCGAGTCGCCTTGGAACTCACCCCCCAGGATCGCGTCGTAGTGATCACGTCCGCAGGTTGCAATGCCCTCGATTATGCTCTGGCAGGAGCAGGACACGTTCATGCGGTCGACATGAATTCCAAACAGAACCATTTGCTCGACCTGAAACTGGCAGGATTAAGGCATCTGGACTATCCCACATTCTGGAAGCTGTTCGGTGAGGGATGTTTGCCTGATTGGAACGACGTATACATTTCCAAACTGCGGCCGAATGTCACAGCTGAGGCTCGTCGGTATTGGGATCGTAAAGGTTCGTTGTTTCGCATGGGACGACGAAAATCATTTTATTTTCGCTGCACCAGCGGTACGTTTGCCTGGTTTGTCAACTACTATGTCGATCGTGTCGCCAAGATGCGTGACGCTGTGAATGCCCTGCTCGCGGCGGAAAACGTGGAACAGCAGAAAAGCTTGTTCGATCAATACGATCTGGCGAAAAAGTTGTGGAAGCCAATGATTCGGTTTGCGATGCGGCGCGATGTCACGTTGTCGCTGCTCGGAGTACCTCGCGCTCAACGCAAGCAAATTGACGAGGGATATCCGGGTGGAATCCTGCAATTTGTCATGGATCGAGTGGAAGCCGTCTTCACGAAAATCCCACTGAAGGATAATTACGCCTGGCGAGTTTACTTGACCGGAAAATACTCGCACGACGCGTGTCCCGAGTATTTGAAACAAGAGAACTTCGATCGATTGAAAGCGGGCGTCGCCGACCAGGTCACGACGCATACGAACACAGTCCAAGGATTTCTGGAACAGCAGGACAAACCGATTACCCGGTTCGTACTGCTGGATCACATGGACTGGTTGTCGAAAGACCCGTCGAAAAAGATTTTGACCGCTGAATGGCAGGCGATCCTGGACAAGGCGTCGCCCAATGCTCGAGTTCTATGGCGCAGTGCGGGACTCGACGGGACATTCATCAACCCAATCGAAGTATTCGTGAATGGCCAGAAGAAAAAGCTGGCGGACATTTTGACCTACAACGAACCTCTTGCCAACGAGCTACACGCCAAGGATCGAGTCCATACCTACGGCAGCTTCTGCATTGCGGACATCCGAAATTGATCCCGGTTCTCCGTCTGGCTCGTTCAAAGTTCAATCGTTGTTGGGTACGCTGGTGAGTGATTTCCAACACTTGCGAAAGAGGCTTTTGACGTGAATGACATGCGGCTCTCTCTGGGGTTCAAGAGCGATCACGAGACTGGCGACGGAGCGAATGAGCGGCTGGAACTGTTGCGCTACCTCAACCTGAAGCTTGCGGCGAACGGATTGCCTGTATCCCAGGCTGCGGGGGGTACCGAATTGGTTTCTCTGGCTGCGGGATTGATCACCAACTTTCGCGAAAAGACTCGACTGCTTTACGACCACCGCTGTCCGGTGGACCAGCGCATCGAATCGTTTTTGAATTCCTATTTTGCCGATGTTCTGGCTCAAGAGTCGGCCGATGCCAATCGCCGGGGAACCGGGACGGCAAACGCTGGTCACGATAAACGCATCATGCCCGACACCTTGCGCGTGCCCGGTCGAGCTCTGGTTTGTGATCGTCACGGGTTGACTCGCGAATTGTCGCTGCCTGCCGACGGTAATGAATTCAAAAGCGAATACCTGCATTCGTACCGAGTACGAAACGGGGTGCTGCACAATCCCCGCTCAGACCGAAGAACAACGGTCGGAACCTTTCACGTCTGTGAAGGCGGTTTGGCAATTCCAGGGGATAAGCGAGCTGTTCCCAAACGAACCTATGTCGAACTTTTTCGACAGGCGATGAATCCTCCCCCCGATTTGCAGTTACTTCCGTTCACGGCGAATCAGGAAGAGAAAGCTCGCTATTGGGTGACAGTTCTTTTGCGGCCCATCGTCTGCCCGGAAGTCCCTGGTTATTGTTTGCAGAAGACGATGGAAGTGCGATTCTTTGCTCCGGGAGCACTGGTCAGTAATCTGGACTTTGTTGAATCAATTTTCGGCAACGCGGGCGATCCGTTCGTGCCAATGAATGACGCCGCATTGGATATCGATCACTGGTCCGGGCACACGGGCTGCGTGATTCTCGCACCGCACCTGACGCAGTTGACGAAGAAGCAAGTCGGATTGCCGCACATCAATCAGGCCACCGTCCGACAGCGAAGCGACCGCATGTGCTGGGAAAACGAGGACGAACTTTATAACGATGGGGAAGCGTTCAAAATCACCTGTCGCGACGAAGCGGGTGTCATCGTCACGATAATTGCCGACAACTATTTCGGTTATTGCAAAAAGGAAGTGAAAACTCAGATCAGTTACGCCGCGAATCTAATGGGGAACGTGGAAGAAGAACACGCGGGCGGTGCATTGGTTTTTCCGAGTTGGAGTCTTGGTGAAGAACTGCAAGTCAATAGCCGCCGTTACAACGGCCGGACATTCGACGATGTCGTCCGCGAATACTCGCAATGGATCGACGTCAAACCGGGCGGTTACGGCATCGATCGCAACTATGCGAATCTAATTTATATTCCCGAAGACGCTCGCGCCGATTTGCGTCAACAAGATATTTCGTGGACTCGCAATGGCGAACTGATCAGCATTCCGCTGCTACCCGGTAAAGTCTATATGGCGCCATCGGGTTACAAAGTTCGTATGGAAAAACATCCTTCCGCCCCGTCCTGGCGAATCATCGGCACGGCGGCGGAAGGCACCTTTTGTCACAAACCCTGTACTGTCAGCGGAGGCGGCAAAAGCGAAATCAGCAAGTCGCTGGTCGACTACATGCAATACGGCTCGGTCTTTGTGTCGGACATCGAAAACGATCTCGATCAAGTCCAGCAGATTTTTGATCGCGATTTCTCTGATCGCTGGAATCCGTCGATGCGCGAGGCGCAAGATTATGCCGTTCACCCCAGTCGACCGATTCTCAGTCCCAAGCGATCGCTCGGCAGCGTCATCAAACTTCTCACCCCCTCGGAAGATTACACTGCCGAATACAATGCCTGGCTGCACGAAATACCGAGCCACGTTTATGCACTCGTCTACGCCATCAAACGCTTCTACAACCCTGCCTGGGGCAAAGATTGGCGACGTCATTTCAGTGTCGATTTCGTGAATGGAAGCCCAGGTCACGAATTGAAGGTTCACGACCGAGCGATCGTGGGAACGTACTTGCGCGTAGGATTGACTGGCAACCACGGCTGGCGAACGTTCAAAGTACGTCAAGACTTTGCCGCCGCGTCCAAGGTTCAAAACGAAGACGATATCAGTGCATCGGTCGTCGTTCCCGCGTCGAACCTCGCGTATCTGGCCGATGACGGTTCGGTGGTGAGCCCTCCGAACACCACCTCGCATCAGTTCGAAACGCAAGGCGATGGCAAGCAGATGATGGGATCGTTGCGAACGAATCAATCATCGACGCCGTTTACATCGAGCAAGAAATTTGTGTCCAACTGCGAATACCGTTTGTTCCAACGTCCCGACGACGCAGTTCATCGTGGCTTCGACAAGCAGGCCGAGGCCGATCTGGCGCGCGAGGGGCTCAATTTCATCTCGAACTTCGAGCCGATGTCACGAGCGGATGTCGAAGAGATGATGGCGAAAGTCGTTGACTTCGACGCCTTCACCCCGCCGATGAAAAAACTGTTGGAATCAGTGCTGGAAACGGAAGGAGGATACATCGTTTGTTCGGATAACCCGCGACGCGTGGGCGGGATTCCCTCCAAAAATCCGCGCTATCTGCAAGACCGGCCGGATATCGTGAAGCCCATGGATCGGTATGTTGCGGAAATGGGAACTCGCTTCTGGCGAAAGATTCCCGCGCACCTGCCCGCTCATTTGCCCGTTAACGCGGTGCTTTCAGGCCGGCGCAACAATCCACCCGAACGAGCCAAGGGGATTCGCAGCCTCGCCGTCTACAATCCGATTCACTATCAGGAATTGCCCGAACTGTTCATGGACTATATCTGTTCCCTGACCGGGAAAAGCCCCTCGACAACAGGCGCTGGCAGTGAAGGGGCGTTAACCAAGGGGCCATTCAATGCCGTCATTCCCACGGCCGATCTGAATGCCGCACTAGTGTCCATGATCCTGACAGATCTCCCCGGCTATTCGACGGCGGCTGGGTATATCGGCCCGCATGCACGCTTCGATCACGACATCAGTTTGCTGATTCCCGAGGTCTGGTGTCGGATGTCGCCGAATGAGCGAGATCCAAAGTTTTTGATCCACGAACGATTGCTCGAACCGGTGCAAGACTTCACTCATAACGGCGAGCGAATTCCGGCCAGTCGCTTGGGATATCGCATCACCGAACGGTTCATTCGACGATATTTTGGCCGCGTTTTTGACAACCCCGACAAGGTTTTCGACAAAACGATTTTGCAGCCCGAAACCCAGGATCTGGATTCGTTCGCGGATGGCGTGAAGTATATTGTCGAAGCGCAGCAGCGTTCGGCCCAGCAGTACCTGGATGATGGTTCAATTGAGAATGCATGCCCGCCGTTGAAGGTATTGCTGACCATCATGGCACGCGGAAGCTACGAAGGAAAAACCGAACAAGACCCCTCCGTCAGGCAACTTTTCACTCGTGAATCGTTGCTGGCAAGTGACTGGTATCATGAACGACTGGCGACAAAGCAGCAGCGCGACATCATGCTTTGGGAACGTCATCGCGACTATCTTGATACCTATTTGAGGGAACGATCCAATGCCGAGCCCGCTGAATTGGATTTGATCGTCAGTCGCCAGCAAGTGGTCGCAGCGGAACTTACTCGACTGCGACGACCTGAATATCTGACCGAGTTGATCGGCACGCTGGGGGCTGAACCAAGACTGTAGCTTTCGCAATGGTATTGCGTCTATTTTCTCTTTCCCAAGTTCCCGCTTGGGAAAGAGAATCTTCGAAGCTCCGCTTTGCGAATTGCGAACACGCCCAATCAAATCAAGAACACCACGTAGACGAGTCTCGGCCGCGATCGCTCGGAGTGCGGCGGCAAAACCGCCTGAGAAAAGACATAATGTCGCCTTTGGTTGAAAGGTGGAAAAGGACGAAGTACACTGCTGCTGAGGACAACTGCATTCATCAAATCATCGAGTCGCTCGCATCGATTCCAAAAATCGCAAAGTGTCAGCTGTTCCGTGTCAAAGACATTTCTGGGGATAAAATGCTCAGCAAAATGCAAAATTGGTTGATGGTGTCGATGCTCGTTGGAATATACGCCAACAATGGATTCGCAGCGGACGAAAAAGCTGATAACGAAGAGAGGAAATACCCGTTCTCGGTCAAGTTCATTGATGAGGATGGCAAACCAATTGAAGGAGTGAAAGCCGGAGTCACGGCTTACACTGGTAGTGAGGGAAGTACACTCACGACTGTCGACGCGACCGGTTGGCGATATTGGCAGGGCACGACTTCCAACTCCGATGGGATTGCGGACTTTCCCGATGGGCAAAAGGAAACCGACCATCTCTGTTTGGTCGCGCGGCAGACTGACCGAAAATTGTGCGCCATTTGGAAGATCGACTCAGCAAAACTTGATCCAGAAAAGACGCCTGGAATCCTCGAAATCGCGATGCGGCTTGAGTGTCGAGTATCCGGGAAGCTGGCATGTAATGACCTGAGCAAGCGAAATCGCGATATCGGTTGGACAAACGTCTATTTGAATTTCGGTGGCAACAGAGCTTTCGGTTACTCGTCAAACGACCAGACTTTTCATTTCTTTGTCCCACCCGGCGAATACGAATTGAATCCTTACGGTGCCAACCTTCATCAAATTGATACGCAGTTTTCCATCAAAGTCGGCCAGCGCGAACTCGACCTCGGAATAATCGAACTTCCAGCGACTCGTCTCGCACTTTTGGTAGGAGAGCCCGCGCCGAAACTTGAAGGGATCGAGTGTTGGAAAAACGGACCTGCGGTCGAACTGGAAAACCTGAAAGGCAAATGCGTCCTCGTTGAGTTCTGGGGCTATTGGTGTGGCCCCTGTGTTTATCAAATGCCTGAACTGTTCAAGCTCTACGACAAATATCACGAAGAGGGACTTGAGATTGTCAGCATTCACGTTGATTTGGGAGAGGATGAAGATGAACCGGTCGATACGGTCGAGAAACTGGATGAGCGTTTGAAGAATACCCGCAAGGATCTCTGGCAGGGAAGGGACGTACCGTACCCCGTAGGTCTGGTCACTGGGAAACGAACCTCGTACAGCACGAGTATTGAAACGCGTAAAGCAAGGTCAGAGATGTCGGCTCAATATGGGGTGACATCGTATCCGACATTGGTCTTAATCGACCGACAGGGAAACGTCGTCAAGAGATTCGCCCCTCATCGCCCGGAAGATATCACCCTTCTCGAAATGCTGTTGAGGGATTAATTAATTGAAGGGCTTGTGTTGGCTGCAATCAATGCCCGGATGGCAGGCAATGCCCTCAGTTCGTTTCATGAATCGACCGTGACTTAACGACGATCGTGTCGGCAATAAGATCACCCAATCGTTGTCGCCGCTCTGTTAATGCGATGCAGACGATTCCTGGAGTCCAGCAAAGGAAGTTGCAGCAATCGACGAAGAAGACAATCTCGCGAGCGAGGCTTGCCGCAAACCCGCACGGTCGAAGACTGGTTCGCACTGTTTTCAATCGGCATAGCGATTTGCCGGGTGTCACGCCCCAAATGGCTTGAGAGATTAATAACGAGAACATGATGACGACCAGCCAAACTGCCATGACCGTCGCGATTCGCGAAGCGATTGGAATTGTCGGATGATCGACATGCAGGTTGAGGGCTTCTGCAAACGCGGCCCAATCGAAATTACGCGTCAAGAAATAACCTACTCCGAATGTCGCGACGCCAATCAATCCTAGATCAATCAATCGCGCAAAACCTCGCCAGCCTATTGAGGCCAACCTGGCGGTTTGCACGCCAAACTGATAATCGGGATTGGTGAAGACTTGCATCGTTGGCGCGATACAAATTCCGAGCAAGATCCCCAAGATCAGAGCAAGGACGGGAAATGCCACGAGTTGAGAAAGACTCCATAATGCGTAATTGGAAGTGGTGTGAATCGTCCCATACGTCTTGAGAAGTGCCGATCCTTGCGTCTCACGGAATCCCGTGGCGTCGATCGCGTAGAAAAACGACTGCCCAAGCGGGGTTTTGACGCCCACATACGAGCGCTTGGAATCCAACGTCGTGACTGTCGCGAACGAGGACGAGCCAAATGGAAAAGGCTTTGAAGCAAACTCGATCCATTTGTCTCCTTCGAGTTCGTAGAGGCGACCGACAGCATTTCCTAACGTGACACCGTCAACGATGAGTGCAACGGGCTTTCCGTCGACCATTAATCCACGCATTGATGGAACTCCCATCACTTTGGACACGGGCCGCTCACGAACGCGCGTCCAGCCCGCCAAATCGTCATCGTTCGACTTCGCCTTCAACCGTTCCGATTTGTCACTCGAATCACTGGATTTTGTTTCGCTCGTATTTTCAGTCGTTGGCAATGGAACGCCGTCAAGCCCTTTGCGGTGAAACAGTAGTCCGTCATTGTGAACGAAAAGATGAACGCCGTCCGGCGAATTGAAGACCTGTATTGCGGAATATTTTGTCCGTGGGGTGGGTGCGGCATTCGAGGTGTCTTCGCGATTGTCCTCGGGAGTTCTCCAATTGCCGACAGATTCCCAACGGTTATTTCGTAGCGTTTGTAACGTGATTACGTTAGACGTTCGCGTGACAAAAGCGGGTAGACCTTCCCATAGAAATTGTTGATCGTCCACTGGGTACTTCGTGGGCATCTCGCAATCGGACTT
>Ga0181528_10002097_pt1 | contig 12233 bp, 8 predicted proteins | sample PEATcosm2014_Bin_47_FD_119742 | JGI IMG/M metagenome (GOLD analysis project Ga0181528, IMG submission 119742) | Peatland microbial communities from MTU Mesocosm Facility, Houghton, MI, USA - PEATcosm2014_Bin10_10_metaG | ecosystem: Environmental > Terrestrial > Soil > Wetlands > Peat | place... | reverse complement strand
TACTTGAGGCACGAATCGAGAAAAGCCAGGCCGTAGTTGCCGGCATTGAGCTGTGCGCCATGCTGATGGAAGCTCCAATCCTCCTGCACGCCCTCCGCCTCGGTGACCACGATCTCGCTGGTCAGATGGCCCGCAGCTTCCTTGAGGAGGGCCACGTCATCGGTGGCGGCGGCCAAATCGAACAGGTTGCCGGCCTCCCACGTCATGTTGGCGCCGGTCATTTTGAAGGTGCTGCGGTGCACGAGCCGGACGGCGGCGTCGAAGTCGGCGCGCGGCAGCTCGGGACCCATCAGCAGCAGCACCGGCGCCAGTTGGCTGGGCGTGTCGATGTCGTTGAACCACCAGTTGTCACTCTGCGGATCGCGCGTGACCCAGAAATGCACGGCGGAGAGGATGCCGGCCTTCAAGGCCGCGTCGCCGTGCAGGGCCGAGGCCGGGGCGCGATAGGCCCGGCACATGTCGTCGACGCGCCGCAGGTGCGCGCCCGGCGGCCAGGGGGCGCGCATGCGGTTGTCGTAGGGCACGTCGGGCCAGGAGCCGTCGGGCTTGAGGCGCGCCAGCTCGTCCTTGACGGCGCGATCGTTGGGAGGATGAGCCACCAAATCGGCCACGAGGCGCGCCGCCACCGTGCGCGTCACCGGCTCGGCGGCGGGGGCGTCGGCGGCGGGCAAGGCGAACAGGGCGCACATCAGGAACGGACGGCCGGTGATGGCGGGCTCCCGGCGGCGCGGGTCGGTTGCGCCGCACGCGCCGTATAGACGATACTGGCGCCACGGAGTTCGCCATGTCTCGTGTCGCGCTCGTCGTGCTCCTCACCGTTTCCGTCGTTCACGCCGCCGACTTGACGAATGCCGCCCAGGTGCGGCTCGGGGCGCGCATCTCCATCGAGCTGGCCAAGGGCGCCAAGTACAATCACGACACCTCGCCCGAAGACGCCATCGACGGCAATGCCCACACGCGCTGCGTGGTGGAAGGCAACCAGCCCTACACCTTCGTCATCGAGCTGCTGGACGCCCTGCCGCTGGTCAAAATCGGCTTCGCCCAGACCGATTACGACGAGCTGGCGCCCAGCGACGTGGAGGTCAGCGTGGATGGCGGGCCGGTGCAGAAGCTCCACCTGGAGCTCAAGCACAGCCGCGGGGCGCGGCCGGCGTGGCAGGAGTTCCCGCTGGAAGGCGCCGGAGGCGCCGGCGTGACGGGTCGCGTGGTGCGTGTCACGGTGACGGCCAACTATCCCTCCAAGAACGACTGGGGCGGACTGGGCGAGATCGCGGTGTGGACCAGCGCCGACCTCCAATCGCGGCTCACCTTGCCCGGCTACGATCCCAAGGCGCCGACCTTCGTCCATCTCCCGCCGCAAACCGTGGCCGGCGCCGTGACCAAGGTGGCGTTGCCGCCCGTGGCCAAACCCGGCGAGCATCCCTGCCTGGTGCTCACGGCGGCCGAAGTGGCGCAGCTCAAAAAGGACCTGAAAGGGACGCGCGGCCCGGCCACGCTGGCCAAGCTGCGCGACGTGGCCGACGGCACGCTCGCCAAGCCCCTCGCCCTGCCGGACCCGCACGGCCCGTTGGCGCAGGTCATCGCCTTCGACCACAGCCGCGTCGCCAACACCACCGGCAGCCTCGGTGTGGCGTGGCAGCTTCTGGGCGACAAGCGCTACGCGGCGCGCGTGCGGGAGGTGCTGCTGGCCTATGCCCAGCGCTACGTCGATTATCCCGAGCACAAGGGCGCCAATCCCAACGACACCGGCAAGCTCAGCTTCCAGCGTCTCTCGGAGGCCATGATCCTGATCCCCTTGCTGGAGGCCTGGGACTACACCTGGGATAGCGGTCTGTATTCCGAGGCCGACCAGAAGGCCATCACCGACGGCCTGGTCAAGCCCGCGGTCACCTTCATCCGCCGTGGCCAGTCGTCGGCCGCCGAGGCCGCCGATCGCACGCGCGCCCAAGCCGATTGGCGCACCGCGGCGCCGGCCACCAAGCCCGGCTTCGTGGCGAACTGGGTGCAGTACTACAACGCCGCCACGCTCTACGCCGGCATCCTCCTCGGGGACCGCGACTGGATCGATCTGGCCCTGGCCGAGACGCGCTACAACCTGCACAACGGCATCGGCGCCGACGGCATGTGGAACGAAGGGGCCATCGGTTACCAGTTCTTCGTCATGCGCGCCTTCAGCCTCATCCTGGAGGCCGCGGCGCGCCAGGGAGTGGATCTATGGGGCTTCGAGGGGGCGCGCTTCAAGCAGTTGTTCGATTCCCCGCTGCGCTACGTCTATCCCGACGGCACGGCGCCGGGCATCAACGATTCCACGCGCTCCTCCAACGGCGGCTGGGACAAAGAGGTCTACGACTACGCCTGGCTGCGCTACGGCGACCCGCTCTATGCCGGGCTGGTCAACGCCTCCGAGCGGCAGTTGATCCTCACCGAGGGCATCTACAACCCCACCCGCGTCTACCAGGATCTGCCCGTGCCCACCGCCGTGCGCCTGCCGAGCACCATCTTCGCCAGCCTCGGCTTCGCCGTGCTGCGCGACGCGCCCGATGACCCGCGTCCGCGTTACGCCCTGCTCAAGTACGGCCCGCACGGTGGCACGCACGGCCATTACGACAAGCTCAACCTCATCCTCTATCAGGGCGACGAGCTGGGCGGCGAGCCGGGCTGGCACGGCTACGTGCCGGTGGTCGACCCGCTGCACGCCGAGTGGACGGTGCAGAGCGTGGCGCACAACGCCATGGTCATCGACCAACGCCGGCAGGCGCAGGCCGAGGGCCGGCTGACGGCCTTCGAGGACGCCGGGGCGCTGAAGGTGGCTCGCGCCGACGACGCCGACGCCTATGCCGGCGTGCTGCTGGACCGCACGGTGGTCTTCACACCCACCGCCGTGGTGGATCTGGCACGCGCCACCAGCCGCCGCGCCGTGACCCTGGATCGCACCCTGCGCTTCAACGGCCAATTCCCCGAGCGCGCCGCGCCGACCGCCGAGACGCTGGGCACGCAAGACGGTTATCAGCATCTCAAGCTCGTGGCGCGCCGGCCGCTGGACGCGTCGACGACCTTCGACTGGCGCACCAAAGCCGGCCTGCTGCACGCCACCGTCGCCGGAGCCGACGGCGAGGAAGCCCTGGTGGCGCGCGGACCGGACGCCGACGACATGGTCCTGGTGCGCCGCCGCGGCACGACCGACGACATCGCGGTCGCCTACCGCCTCGACGGCGCGCCGCCGAAGCTGGAGAGGATCGACACGGGCGACGCCGACGTGGTGGCCGTGAAGACCGACGACGCGCTGATCATCGTCAGCTATCGCCCCGGCGCGTGGAACGTGGCGGGCTGGAAGGGCGACGCGCGGGTGACGGTCATCGCAGGCGATCAGGCGCTCCTCGTCGGCGGGACGACCTTGGCGCGTGGGGCGAGCGAGGTGAAGCTGCCGGCGGCGGGCAATGCGCGCGTGACGGTGGGAGCGACGCTCAATGCCGTCGAGCCGTGGTTGCCGGGCCGTTAACCGCTCCGCACCGCTTCCACCTCCAACCGCACCATCTCGACGTGCGTCCTGCCCTGCGCATCCACCGGGTGCGCCGCCAGATAGCGCTCCACCACGGCCGCCACGAACGCCTCGCGGAGCGCCTCGGGCACCCGCTGCGTGAACGGCAGCCACGTGGTCCGCACCCAGCCGGCCAAGCCCTCGGGCCCGTCGTGGATCATGTCCTTGGTCACCAGCTCCAGCCGGCGCTTCGCCAGCCCGGCCTCCGCCAACCACGGCTCATAGTCCTCCGGCCCGTAGAATCCATAGGGCGCCCCCATGCCCGCGAAGCACTCGGACCAGCGCCGGTCGGCCACGATCTCGTCGAGCACCGCCAACACCTCGTGGGCGTTGCCGCGCCCGCCCATTTGCAACAGGCAGACACCGTTGGCGCGCAGCGCGCGCGCCACGCCCGCCACCGCCGGGCGATGGTCCGTCAGCCAGTGCAGCACGGCATTGGAGAAGACGCGGTCGAACTTGGCGTCGAACGTCATGGCGGCGGCGTCCATGACCTGAAAGGACAGGTTGGGGTGGTTTTCGGCCGGGAACAGCTCCGTGGCGTAGGCCACCATCTCGGGGGCGCTGTCGATTCCGACGACACGGCCGTGCGGCACGAGTCGCGCCAGCTCGGCCGTCACCTTGCCGTCGCCGCAGCCCACGTCCAGCACGTCCTCGTCGCCGCGCAAGGCCAGCTTGGCGATCAACTCCCGTGCCCAGACCCTCTGAGCGGCGGAATGTTGTCGATAATCGGCGGGATTCCAACCGTGCGCCATGCTTCTGCTCCATCCACCCCCGCGCCGTGTTTCGCGGCTGCCTCTTCGGTCTCCTGCCGGCGTCATAATAGCCTCCGGAGATAGCCATGAACGGTTGGCGCGCCGTGTGGATGGTGGCGATGGCGGCCTTGCTCGCGGGCCGGGGAGAAGCGAAAATCGTGGAGCAGACATTGACCTATCCCATGGGTGACGTGACCGCCCGCGGCTTCCTGGCGCGCGACGACGCCGTCACCGGCGCGCAGCCCGGCGTGCTGGTGGTGCACGAGTGGTGGGGGCTCAACGACTACACCAAACGCCGCGCCCGCCAGCTCGCCGCCCTCGGCTACGTGGCCCTGGCGGCCGACATGTATGGCGACGGCAAGGTGGCCGCGACGCCGCAGGAGGCCGGTCAACTGGCCGGTGCCGTACGGGGCGGGACGCTGCTGCGCACGCGCGCCGCGGCGGCCTTGGCGACATTGCGTGCCCAGCCGGGCGTGGATCCCCACCGCATGGCGGCCATCGGCTACTGCTTCGGCGGCACGACGGTGCTGGAGCTGGCCTATTCCGGCGCGGATCTGGCCGGCGTGGTCAGTTTCCACGGCGGACTGACCGTGCCGGGCGAGCAGGACATGGGCCGCATCAAGGCCAAGATCCTCATCTGCCACGGCGACGCCGATCCGCACGTCACGCCTGCGGTGGTTCGGGCCTGCCTCGACGGCTTGACGCGTGCCAAGGCGGACTGGCAGTTCATTGCCTATGCCGGTGCGGTGCATGCCTTCACCAATCCCGACTCGGGCAACGATCCCAGCCGCGGCGTGGCCTACAACGAAGCCGCGGATCACCGCTCGTGGAAGGCCATGAGCGACTTCTTCGGCGAGATCTTCGCCACGCCGGCCGGCGGCTGAACGGCGCGGCGGTTCCATCCAACTCCGGGGAGAGACAAGCATGACGGAACAGACGGTGGCCTATGCCATGGGTGACGTGACGGCCCGTGGGTTTCTGGTGCGCGACGAGGCGCTGAGCGGCCCGCGGCCGGGCGTGCTGGTGGTGCACGACGCCTTTGGCTGCGCCGACTACGCCAAGAGCCGCGCGCGGCAGTTGGCCGGCCTCGGCTTCGTGGCGCTGGCGGCCGACATGTTCGGCGAGGGCAAGGTGGCCGCGAACTTCGAGGAAGCCCGGCCGTTGATCGCCGGGGTGGGCGGCCCGGAGGTGATACGGACGCGCGCCGCGGCGGCCTTGGCGCGGCTGCGCGCCGAGCCGGATGTCGATCCCGACCGCATCGCGGCCATCGGTTACTGCTTCGGCGGCCGAACGGTCCTGGAGCTGGCGTATTCGGGGGCCGAGCTGGCCGGCGTGGTCAGCTTCCACGGTGGCTTGACGGTGCCCGGCGACGAGGATCTGACGCGCATCAAGGCCAAGATCCTGATCTGCCACGGCGATGCCGATCCGCACGTGCCGCCGGCGGCGGTGCGGGCTTGCCTGGATGGTCTGGTGCGCGCCGGTGCGGACTGGCAGTTCGTGGCCTACAACGTAGTGCACGGCTTCACGCATCCCGGCGTGGGCGACGACATCAGCCGCGGCGTGGCCTACGACGCGGCCGCCGATCGCCGCTCGTGGCAGGCCATGCGGAGCTTCTTCGACGAGCTGTTCACGGCGCCGACTCACCCTTGAGCGCCTGCCGCACGGCCTCGGCCAGCGCCGCGCCGCTGAAGGGCTTGGTGAGCAGCCGGCACTCGGCCGGCGGCAACAGGCTGGGATCCAGCAGGTCGGCGCTGTAGCCGCTCATGAACACCACCGCCAGGCCGGGCCGGGTGGCCGCGAGCTGGTCGTAGAGGCTCAGCCCGTCGACGTCGGGCATGACCACGTCGGTCAGCAGCAGGTCGATGGGCTCCGCCTCGGCTGCCACCAGGGCTTCCGCCGCGCCGCGCGCCGGGAGGGTGCGGTAGCCGAGGCGCGTCAACATGCGGCACGTCATGGACAGCACCTGCGGCTGATCTTCGACCACCAGAATCGTCTCGAAGCCCCGCTCCTTGGGCGGCGGTGCGGCCACCGGCGCGGCAGCGGCGGCCGGCGCGGCGGCTGGGAAGTAGATGCGCAGGGCCGTGCCGGCGCCCGGGGTGGTGTCGACGTCGATCAGCGCGTTGTGCTGCTTGAGCACGCCGTAGGTGGTGGCCAGGCCGAGTCCGGCGCCGCGCCCCAGCTCTTTGGTGGTGAAGAAGGGCTCGAACATGCGCCGCGCCGTGGCCACGTCCATGCCACAACCCGTATCGCGCACCGTGAGCGAGACGAAATCGCCGCCGCTCTGGCCGCCGAGCGCCTCGGCGGCCTTCGCGTCGAGACACGCCTCGGCGGTGGCGATGGTCAGCGTGCCGCCGCCGGGCATGGCGTCCGCGGCGTTGGCTGCCAGTTGGAGCACGACTTGCTCCAGGTGACGTGCGTCGGCGGCCACCGTGTCGCGCTCCGCGCCCAGCTCATAGGCCACCGTGATGGTGGCGTCGAGGGTGATGCTCAGTACGCCGGCCAGGCTTCGCACCACGTCGTTGAGCCGCAGCGGTCGCAGATCGAGGTTCTGCCGGCGGGCATAGGCCAGCAGTTGCGCCACGACCTCGCGGGCTCTGCCGGCGGCGCGGCCGATCTCCTCCAGGTCGCCGCGCGCCTCGTGGCCGGCGGGCAGGGCGTCGAGCACCAACTCGGAGTAGCCGAGGATGGGCTGCAGCAGGTTGTTGAGGTAATGGGCCACACCGCCCGCCAGGCGGCCCAGGGATTCGAGCTGCCGGCTGTCCTCGAGGCGCGCTTCGAGGCGCCGCCGCTCCGAGGCCTCGACGGTGATCTGGGCCAGGTCCCAAGCCACGTCGGCCAGCCGCGCCACGATGGCCAGGTCGCCGGCATCGTAGTCGGACGGCTTGTTGCCTACCCCCAGCAGCGCCACCACGGCATCGCCGCGCATGACCGGCACCACCAACTCGCGCGCCAGCGGAGTATGGCCCTCGGGATACCCGCGGCGATGCGGCAGGGCGGCGTAGTCGTTGTGAATCACGGGCTCGCGCCGGTGGAGGGCATCGACCCACACTCCGGCCTCACTGACGGGGTAGTGCCGGCCGTCGCCCTCGGCCGTACACGCGGTGCCCGTGGTGTTGGTGGACCAGGCCTGAAGGCTGAGATGCTCCTGATCGGGCTCGACAAAATGGTAGAAGCCGATACGGCTGCCGGTAAGTGCTTCGGCTTCATCGAGCGTGGCGCGCAGCACGTCGTGCGTGCTGCCTGTGGCGGCCACGCCGACGAGACGCAGGCGGGCGGTCTCGACCGCCTCGGCCCGCCATGAATCGGTGATGTCGGTGATGCAGAGGAGCACGCGCGACGGCCCCGGCTCGCCCGGCCGCGTCTCGGGATAGGCGTCGACACACAACACGCGCGGCTCGCCGGCGCGCGTGCCGGTCACTCGCAAGACGGCCCCGAGCGCGGGCCGACCGGTGCGCAGAGCCTGCGCGCTGGGTCGCAGGTGGCTCGGCAGCGGCGTGCCGTCAAGGCCTTGAGTGACAGCCACGTCATCGAGCCGCAGCCCCGCGGGTTCGTCCCGCGTCAGCCCGAACAGGCGCGCCGCGGCGGGATTGACATCCAGGAAGCGGCCCTCGCCGTCCTGATAGACCACGGCCAACGGCACGGCATCGAACAGGAAACGCTCCGCGCTGGCTGCCGCCGCGGTGTCGCTTCCGTGGTCATGGGCATGACGTGACGCCATGGTTTCCCGCCCCGTCGAGGGCCCGGTCTCCGCCCGAGCCTCGGTTTACGGTAGCTTACCTTGTTTGCGCACCGCGCGCCGCGGCCATTGTGACGCCAGTGTGACGATCAACCTCCGCCTGACGCGTGCGCGGCGCGCGCCAGGAGCATGACTCCGCGCGCCGCGATGGCCTCATGGAGGATGAGCGGCGGCGCGTTGTTCTTGGCCGATGGCGGGCCGTCGCTCTGCGTCACGACGGCCGATACGTGCCCCACGCAATTGCCGCACACGTCGAGCACCGCCGCGCCGCTGCTGCCCGGCGCCCAATCCGTGCCGACGTCCATGCGCAGGCGGCGCACGCCCTCCAGCGTCTGAGCATCGCGCGTGCCGCCGGGCTGCCAGAAGAAGCGGTTGATGATGCCCTCGGTGAACAAACCGGCCACCACGAGGGGATCGCTGAGCAGCCACACCGGGTCGCCGGGCGCGCTCTGGTCGTTGAGCGGCAGGGGCGTGAGCGTGGCGCCGGAGACTCGGAGGATGACCGTATCGAGTCCGCGATCCGCGGCCAGCACGGCCGTCACGGGCAGCACGCGGCCGTCGGCCGTGGCGGCGACGAGGAATCCGTCGCGCATGGTGAGCTTGTCGGCGCGCAGCACGTGATGGCAAGTGACCACGGCGCCGTCGGCGGTGAGGGCGTAGCCATCGGCGAAATTGAGCCACCACGCCTCGCCCGTGGGCTGTCTGAAATACCAGCCCACGCGCATCAGGCCGGCCCGCGCCCGGGCATAGATGTCGTGCGGCGTGAGCGGCGTGTGTTGCGGCTCGGGCAGCGAAAGGGTCGCCGGTTTCGGCGCGTCGAGCTGGGCCAGGGCCGCCTCGCGCGTGAGCGGTGATCCGGCGGCGCGCAGGGCGGCGCAGGCGCGCTGTACGTCGCGACTCTGGGCCGTCGGGCCGATCTCGATGGGCACGCCGGGCGCCTGGCCCCAACTCGCGCTCGCTGCCAGTACCGCCGCCGCTCCCAGCCGCCACATGCCGCTCATCGCCTCTTGCTCCGTCGCGCCGACCTCGGTCCATGTTAGCGTGACGCGTGCGCCCCACGGCGCACACGCACCATACTGCTTCCCAGCCCCGATGAGGCGAAGTCCGGACGAGGAGCCATGCTGGAGGTCGCCGACAAGCCCGCCATGTCACCGAGCCGTCTGTCGTACGAGGAGCTCGGCTGGCTCGCCGCGGCGTGGCTCGCGTTCCTCGCGGCGCGTCCGCCGTGGCCGCTGTTCTACGCCAACCAGAACACCTACCTGCTCCACGGCCTCGCCGCCGGCGGCTATCGTCACCTCGCCTCCGACTGGCTGGCCCGCAGCGCCGACCCCTTCCCCGTCTTCAGCGCCGCCGTGGCCCTTACCGTGCGTTACCTCCATCCCGCCGCGTTCCAGGTCGGCCAGGCCGTCCTCGTGGCGCTGTACCTGTGGAGTCTGGTCATTCTGGCCGACCACGTCTTCCCCATTCGCGCCACGCGGGCTCGTTTGGCCACCTTCCTTGGCCTCCTCATCGTGCTCCACGCCGAGGCCATCAACGCCCTGGGGGATCGCCTCATGGGCGTGTTCGTGGGGGATCTGCTGGTGGGCGGCGTGGCGGCGCAGCGCGTGCTCTCCACCTACCTGGAACCCAGCAACTTCGGGGTGCTGCTGCTGGTCTCGCTGGCGCTGCACGTCCGCGGGCGGACCGTGGCGGCGGCCATGGTCGGCGCCACCGCCTGCGTCATGCACGCCAGCTACGTCCCCGCCGCAGCGGCGCTGCTCGCCACCTACGCCGTCGTGGCGTGGCAGGTGGACGGCCGGCCGCGGTTGGCGTGGGCGGTGGTGCTGGCCGGCGCGGCCATCACGGCGCCCAGCCTGGTTTACGTGCTGCGCCATTTCAGCCCCACCTCACCCGAGGCGACGCGCCTGGCGACGGCCATTCTGCTGTGGCGTTTCCCGCACCACGCCTTGCCCGCCGTGTGGTTTCGCAAAGGGCAGTGCGGCCTGCAGATCGCCATCATGCTGAGCGGAGTGGTCTTGTCGCGCCGCACGCGTCTCCTCGCTCCGCTCGGCGCCTTGGCGGCGTCGGGTGCGGGGCTCAGCGCGCTCTATGTGCTGACCCACAGCGGGCGCCTGGCGATGGCGTTTCCGTGGCGCGTGAGCGTGCTGCTGGTGCCCATCGGCGCCACGCTCCTCATGGCCTGGGCCGTGACGCGCCTCGACACGCCGAAGATCGGGCCGGCGCTGGGGATCCTCACGGCTTGCGCCGTGCTTGCCGCGGCGACGTTCGGCCTGCGCACGCTGGAGGGACGGGTGCGCCACCGCATCGACGCGCCCGAGTTCAAGCTGATGCGCGCTGTAGGCAAACTCGGCGGCGACGGCCAGGTGTGGCTCATTCCGCCCGACCTGGAAGACTTCCGTCTCAACGCCGGCGTGCCGGTGGTGGCCGACCTGAAGAGCCACCCGTATCGCGACACGGACGTCTGCGAGTGGTTTCGCCGGTACGCCACGGCGCGGAAGTTCTACAGCCGTCCCACGGGCGAATTGCTGGCGCGGCTGATCGAGACGTACGGCGTGACCCACGTGGTGCTGGAGGCGCCGCTGGCGGGGGGCGAAGAGTTGCTCGGCGAGAAGGTGTACGATGGGCCGGGGTATACGGCGTGGCGGGTGAGGTAGCGGTTACAATCTCCGACAGCCGGGGGCAACGGCGATGGCTGACGAACAGGCGGTGCAACGGTTCACCTACGTCACAGAAGGCTCACCGCGCGAACGCGCCCTTGAGGCCCGGCGCGAGGGATTGAGCTTCGTCGACGCGACTGGCCAGCCTGTCACCGTGGACTGGAGCCAGGTGGAGTTCATCTGCCACCGTCGGCGCTGCGTGGTGGAGATCACAGTGGCCGGCCGCACCCACTGTCTCGACCGGCCCACTCCCGCCGCCGCCGGTGACATGGACCGGGCCTTGCGCCGGTGGTGGGCCGAAGCCGAACCTCCGCCTGAACGAGCCGCGACGCCGGAGATGATCGCGGGATGGCTGGGCATCGAGCCCGACGGCGTGCTCCGCTGCGGCGTGACGCCGTGGCTCTGGCTGGCGTTTCTCGGCAGTGTGGTTTTCTGGCGTTTGGGACTCCGGTGGTGGGAGCCAGGGCTGACCGATGCGGGGTTTCTTTTTGTGTTAGCCACGGGAACCGCCCTCGTGGGACTGACGCGAGTGAGGGCTGACGTGGACGGGCTGACGGTGCGCTGCTTCGGCCGGCGGCGCTGTTACGCCTGGTCGGAAATAACAACCTCGCGCTTCCACCTTCTCGGCCGCGTGGTGCGCACGACGCGCGGAGCGTTCCTTCTGCCAGACCACCTTCCCGGCGGAGAGAAGGTCCGCGAGGCCATCCGCCGCGTCCTTGCCGCCCGCCATGAAGGCTGGCGTCTGCCGACCACGGCGCCCGTATCCGACACGGCCCTCTCGCGACTGACGGGAGAGGCGACGCCGGACGAGCGCGCCCTCAGCGTCAGCGAGGACGCGCCGTAGCGCCTCACCGCGCCCACCGCACCGCGAAGTCGTCGGCGCTCACCCCCAGCTCCACGCTGGCATTCCCCGCCACCGTGCGCGTGTCCACCGCGCCCGTCACCAGATCCGTGATGGTCAGCGTCACCGTGCCCGCGCCCAGGCCCAGCTTCAACGTGCACGGCGCCGCCGCCACGCTGCGCACCAGGTAGCGCGCATGGCGCGGATCCTTGCATTCGCAGACCTCCGTGCCGCTCTTGTTCCGCACGTACGCCAGGCCCGCCGAGCCGTCGGCCTTGACGAGGCTGGCCGCTTCGAAGCCTGCCGACGGGGCGATGGCGGCGGGAGTCTTGGCGTTGGATGCTTCGCCGGTGACGTACGCCACGTCCGTCCCGGCGCGCAAATGCTCCTCGGTGGCGTGGGAGAGGCGGAGCAGGGCGGCCACGCCGGGTGCGCTGCGCCAGTAGCCGTCGTCGGTCAGCGGGTGCGGCACGCTGAGGGCGGCGTCCGGCGCGCGGCGCTCCCAGCTTGCCAGATCGAGGTCGGCCGTGAGACGATGCGCTTGTTTGAACTCGCCGAGCTCGTAGCCGCGCGAGTTCCAGAAGAAGACGCCGGGATTGGCGTCCACCAGGCTGAACCAGATGATGTCGCGCGCCATGCGGCGGCGCACCGCTTCCGGCACGCCGTAGCCCCATTCGTCGCCCACGCTCTCGCCCATGAAGCAGCGGCC